>Ga0136644_10000022_pt1 | contig 112359 bp, 97 predicted proteins | sample C_130820_EF_Meta_FD_94780 | JGI IMG/M metagenome (GOLD analysis project Ga0136644, IMG submission 94780) | Freshwater microbial communities from Lake Croche, Canada to study carbon cycling - C_130820_EF_MetaG (v2) (version 2) | ecosystem: Environmental > Aquatic > Freshwater > Lake | place...
TCGGCGCTTCGAGGGTGGGAACAAACCCGTTTCGAAGTGTGGGAATCCACGGGAATCAATCGCGATGGAGTCCGTTACGTCCACACCCCAGACCTGGGAATCTTTTACACGCTCACCGACGCCGCGGGAAATGCGGTCGTTGGTGAGGACCGTCTGCGTTACGCCTTGGACATGGCGGACGGTGACATTGTCGAACTGGAAAGAGAGTTATCACTCGCGTTGGGGGAGCCGTGGGACACCGAACTAGAGCCTTACCGCCGTGCGGCAGCAGATCACATCGTTCCGCTTCGCCGGAAGACGCCGGTCGTCTAGACCGAACGAACGACGATGACGGCGTTGTGTCCGCCAAACCCGAACGAATTGCTCAGGGCGATGACGTTGTCCGGCAGCGTGGTCGGTTCGACGACGACGTTGAGCGGGATTGCCTCGTCTTGATTGTCGAGGTTCAGCGTCGGAGGAGCAATCTTCTCTTGAGCCGACAGCACCGTAAAGATTGCTTCAAGCGCGCCCGTTCCACCCAGAAGGTGGCCAGTCGAGGACTTTGTCGCGGACACTGGGACCTCGTGAATTCGGTCACCAAATACTTTGTGAAGTGCGGTGTACTCGGCGATGTCTCCGACCGGCGTTGATGTCGCGTGGGCATTAATGTAGTTCACGTCGTCCGGTGTCAGGCCAGCGTTGGTCAACGCGTCCACAACAGCGCGCGCAGCCCCATTGCCCTCGGGGTCCGGTGCCGTGATGTGGTGCGCGTCGGAAGACACTGACCCACCCGCGATTTCTGCGTAAATTTTCGCCCCACGGGCTTCTGCGTGTTCCTTGGTTTCGAGGATGAGAACGGCGGCCCCTTCGCCCAAAACAAATCCGTCACGGTCCTTGTCATAGGGGCGTGACGCGCGCGCGGGGTCGTCGTTACGAGTTGAGAGCGCGTGCATCGCTGCAAACGCTGCGATGGGCAAAGGGTGGATGACCGATTCTGTTCCACCGCAAATCACGACATCGGCGATTCCTGCGCGCAAGTGATCGACGGCATTGGCAATCGATTCGGTTCCCGATGCGCACGCCGAAACACAGGTCCGTGCGCCACCTCGGGTCTTGAGGTCCATGGAGATCGCCGCTGCCGCCGCATTGGGCATGAGCATGGGGATCGTCATCGGAAGAACGCGCCGAGCGCCCTTTTCCTTCATGACATCCCACGCGTCGAGCAGAGTTCCCAGGCCGCCGATTCCGGTTGCAAAATCAACCAGGATGCGTTCCTTTGGGTCGTCAGGCTCGCCTGCATCCGCCCATGCTTCGCGTGCCGCGATCACGGCAAGTTGTGCGGACGGGTCGAGACGCTTTATTTCGATTCGTTCAAGAACTTCGGCCGCGGGAACCTTTACACGCCCCGCGAAAGTAACGGGCAACTCGTGCTGTTGGACCCATTCTTCGGTGAGTGGTCGGATTCCACTTTCGCCACGGAGCAGCGCGTCCCAGGTGTCGCGGGCGTTACCGCCGAGGCACGAGGTCGCTCCGATTCCCGTTACAACGATGGTGGTCATCTGTTCACTCTTCCGTTTCTGTCAATATGAACTGCGGCGGGGCATGAACCCCGCCGCACGAATCGTTCTAGCCCTGGGCCGAAACGATGTAGTTCACTGCGTCGTCGACGGTCTTGAGCTCCGTGACCTTGTCGTCGGGAATCTTGACGCCAAATTCTTCTTCCGCATTGACGACGATCGTCATCATCGAAATCGAGTCGATGTCGAGGTCATCCGCGAAGGACTTTCCGAAGACGACGCTCTCTACGGGAACGCCCGTCTCGTCGTTGACGAGAGTGGCAAGGCCTGCGAGGACCTCATCCTTGGATTGAGCCATGTGTTTCTCCTTATGTCAGTAGGTATACCGTTTGCTATTTTACGGTGTTCACGCGCCCGTTTCAGGGAAGTCGGACAATTTGCGCGGCGTAAACGAGGCCGGCGCCAAATCCAATGATGAGCGCGAATCCGCCGCTGAGCGAGGGGTTTTCCTCCAGGACGCGATGCATTGCCAACGGCACGGATGCCGCCGATGTGTTTCCCGTCGTTTCGATGTCACGCGCAATCACGACACTGTCGGGGACATTGAGTTGCTTCGCAAATTCATTGATGATTCGCATGTTCGCCTGGTGTGGAATAAATGCTGCGAGATCGTCTGCGGTGATTCCGGCCGCGTCGAGCGCTTGCTGCGCGACCTTCGCCATCTCCCATACCGCCCAGCGGAAAACGCTTTGCCCGTCCTGGCGGAGCGTGGGGAAGTCACCCTCCCGATCGTTGAACGCGTCACGCATGGGGCGGTCCATTCCGACCGCGTCCCATTTTCCGCCGTCCGATCCCCAGACCGTCGCTGAGATTCCCGGCTCGTCGGCGGGACCGACGATTACGGCACCAGCGCCATCTCCGAGGAGGAAGGAAATGGTTCGATCATCGGGCTTGGCGAAATCGCTCAGTTTCTCGGCGCCAACGACGAGGACGTATTTCGCGGTCCCGGCACGGACAAGAGCGTCGGCTTGTGCGATTCCGTAGCAAAAACCGGCGCACGCCGCGGATACGTCATAGGCGGCAGCCGGCGTTGCGCCTATCCGATCCGCGACCAACGCTGCCATAGACGGAGTTTGGACTTCGTTGGAGATTGTGGCAATGATGACCGCGCCTATCTCGGTCGGTTTGATTCCTGCCTTCGAAATGGCTTCCTTCGCGGCATCCGTTGCAAGGTCGGCGGCGCTAACGTTCGCGCTGGCACGTTTACGGGTAATAACACCAGTGCGCTGGCGAATCCATTCGTCGCTTGATTCGATCGGACCGACAATGTCGTCGTTGGGTACCGTGAGGTCACCGCGTGCCGCTCCGACAGAGATGATTCGGGTGAAAGGTGACCCGACCGATTGGTGAAGGGTGGGTTGGGTCATGAAGCCTCCAATAGTTCGACCGCCGAAGCGACATCGTCCGGGGTCTTGATTGCGACGGTCGGGATTCCTTTGATGCCGCGCTTCACCAAGCCGACGAGGGCCCCGGCGGGAGCGAGTTCAATGATTCCCGTGACGCCATCCGTGGCGAACGATTCCATGCAGAGATCCCAGCGGACGGGGTTGCTGACTTGCCCAACAAGGAGGTCACGATATGCGACGCCGGACTCGACCCGCGAACCGTCGCGGTTTGTGTAAATCGGAATCGTCGGGTCGGAAGCGGTGACATCCGCCGCCGCGTCACGCAGAGTTTCGACGGCTCCCGCCATGAACTCTGTGTGGAAAGCGCCGGCGACTTGCAAGGGAATTACGCGGCTACCCTCGATTGGGTCAGCGGCAAACGCGGCCAACGCATCGAGGGAACCCGCGATAACGACTTGTCCGCCACCATTCATGTTCGCTGCGAAGAGCCCGTGAGCCTTGAGGGCGGCCTCGAGTTCCGCGCTGTCTGCGCCGAGCACAGCGCTCATGCCGCTAGGGGTTTTCGCTGCTTCGGTTGCCATCGCGCGACCGCGGACACCGACGAGTTTTATCGCGTCGATGTCGGAGAGAATTCCGGCGAGGTGAGCCGCGGCAAATTCGCCGACCGAGTGACCGGCAACCGCAGAGACCGAATCCCGATGATTGTCCAACAGCACGTTTCCCGTGACGATGGCTGCGGCGACGATGAGTGGCTGAGCGATCTCCGTCGCGCGAATGGTGTCCGCATCCGACGTCGTTCCATGGGCGATGAGGTCAACCCCCGCTGCCTCCGAGAGGGACCCGAGGTGCTCTCGAACTCCAATGACATCGAGCCACGGCTCGAGGAAACCGGGAGTTTGAGAACCCTGGCCGGGTGCGACGACGATGATCACGGCGTGTACCTACGCGTCCCCACCGGGATTACCCGTCGTTCCCGCATTGACGTCGTCGAGGCGGTAACGCTGGAATGCTTCAATGACGACAACGCGGTCGACTTCACCACGTTTGGCCAACTGCTCAAGTACTCGAACCACGATTGATTCGGTGTCAATTGCGAAGTGGCGTCGAGCAGCGGCGCGGGTGTCCGAGAATCCGAACCCATCGCCTCCCAGCGTCGCGAAATCGGTTGGCACGTAGGGTCGGATCTGGTCGGCAACGGCGTGCATGTAGTCGCTGACGGCAACAACCGGACCACGCTCACGTCGAAGCTTTTCAGTGACGTAGGGGATGCGCGGAAGTTCTGTGGGGTGAAGGAAGTTGTAGCGGTCCGTGTCGCGCCCATCTCGCCGAAGTTCGTTCCACGACGTGACGGACCACACATCAGCCGCAACCTTCCACTCCTTCGCCAGGATCTCTTGCGCCTCGAGGGCCCAGGGGACCGAGACGCCACTCGCCAAAATCTGAGCGGGGATTGAACCGCCCTTTGCCGGACGGTACTTGTACATTCCGCGAAGCAAACCATCGACGTCGATGCCGGCTGGCTCGGCCGGCTGAGTGATGGGCTCGTTGTACATCGTGATGTAGTAGTACACGTTGGGGTCAGGGTGAGCCCCGCCGTACATGCGATCGAGTCCAGCCTTGACGATATGGCCGATTTCGAATGCGAACGCGGGGTCGTAGGCGACCACCGCGTCATTGGCGGAAGCGATGAGGTGTGAGTGACCGTCAGCGTGCTGCAGTCCCTCGCCGGTGAGCGTCGTCTTGCCCGCCGTCGCACCCATGATGAACCCGCGAACCATCTGGTCGCCCGCGAGCCACATTTGATCGCCGGTGCGCTGGAAGCCGAACATCGAATACAGCACGTAGACCGGAACCATGACTTCACCCTGCGTGGCATACGAGGTGCCGGCGGCGACAAATGCAGCCATCGCTCCGGCTTCGTTGATTCCAGTGTGGAGGATTTGGCCCTTCACGCTCTCTTTGTAAGCGAGTAGTTGTTCGCGGTCGACCGACACGTAGTTCTGACCGTCGGGATTGTAAATCTTGGCCGTCGGGAAATAGGAATCCATGCCAAACGTGCGCGCCTCGTCGGGAATGATCGGAACGAAACGTGCGCCGAAATTCTCGTCACGCAACAAGTCCTTAAACAGTCGAGCGAACGCCATCGTGGTCGCAACTTCTTGTTTCCCGCTGCCCTTTTTCGCCAACTCGTAATGTTTGGCGTCGGGAAGCGTGACTGCTGTTGGGACGTGGCGACGCTGCGGCAACGCTCCGCCGAGTTCGCGGCGCTTGTTCAAAAGGTATTGGATCGCCGGGTGGTCCGGTCCCGGGTTGTAATACGGCGGGCGATAGGGATCCTCTCTGAGTTCTTTGTCCGAAATCGGGATCCTCAGGTCATCGCGGAACGACTTCAAGACATCCAGCGACAACTTCTTCATTTGGTGAACGGCATTCCGACCCTCGAACGTCTTACCGAGACCGTATCCCTTGACCGTCTTCGCCAGAATGACGGTTGGCTGCCCCTTGTGTGAGAGAGCCGCCGCGTACGCCGCGTACAACTTGCGGTAATCGTGTCCACCACGACGAAGCGCCCAGATCTCGTCATCGGTCCACTCGGCGACCATGGCCGCTGTTCGGGGGTCTCGGCCAAAGAAGTTCTCACGAACATAGGCACCGGATTCCGCCTTGAACGTCTGGAAGTCCCCGTCCGGGGTTGCGTTCATGAGGTCGCGAAGCGCTCCGTCGGTGTCATTGACGATCAGAGAATCCCATTGGCGGCCCCAAACCACCTTGATGACGTTCCACCCCGCTCCGCGGAAGAATGCTTCGAGCTCCTGGATGATCTTGCCGTTTCCGCGGACCGGACCATCGAGGCGCTGAAGGTTGCAGTTGATGACGAACGTGAGATTGTCGAGCCCATCATTTGCCGCGAGTTGCAGCGCACCACGCGATTCGACCTCGTCCATCTCTCCGTCGCCCAGGAACGCCCAGACATGCTGATCGGAACAGTCCTTGATTCCGCGATTCGTCAGGTAACGGTTGAACTGCGCCTGATAAATGGCGTTGATCGGACCGAGACCCATTGACACCGTGGGGAACTGCCAGAAGTTCGGCATGAGCCTCGGGTGCGGATACGATGAAAGTCCACCCGCGAAGTGGGATTTTTCTTGACGGAACCCGTCCAACTGATCTTCGGTCAGGCGACCTTCGAGAAACGCCCGCGCGTACATGCCTGGAGCGGCATGTCCCTGATAAAAGATTTGATCGCCGCCACCCGGGTGGTCGGGTCCGCGGAAAAAATGGTTGTGGCCGACTTCATAGAGGGATGCGCTTGACGCGTACGAGCCAATGTGACCGCCGACACCGATGCCGGGCCGTTGCGCGCGGTGAACCATGACGGCCGCATTCCAGCGAATCCACGAACGGTACTCGCGTTCCATCTCTTCATCGCCAGGGAACGGCGCCTCATTCTCTGGCGCGATCGTGTTGAGGTAGTCCGTCGTCGGAACGATTGGGACACCAAGGTGAAGTTCTTTCGAACGCTTCAACAACGCGAGCATAAGTTCGCGACCACGCCCGTGACCCTGCGTGGTCACAACGTCGTTCAGTGATTCTTGCCACTCGGCTGTCTCGTCAGGGTTACTGTCAGCATTCGGCAACGAATACGGGTCTTGGTCATTCACGGTCATTGAAGACTTTTCCAATCAATGGTGGCGAGGAAGTGGCGCTGTCAGGGTTGCGACGGCGTCCACCCAATCTTAGACCGCTGTTCGCCGTGCGTCCCGTTTCCCCTAGGATTATCTCGTCAGGGCCTGTAGCTCAGTTGGTTAGAGCGCCACGCTTACACCGTGGATGTCGGGAGTTCGAGTCTCTCCGGGCTCACTCAAGTAATACCTTGAATCTGCTTAGGGTGCGCGACAATTTCTCGCGATGGTCCGCGGGACCATCGCGGGGCTCACTGAAGTAATGCCGTGAATCTGCTTGATGTGCGGGACAATTTCTCGCGATGGTCCGCGGGACCATCGCGGGGCTCACTCCTTACATATCTGTAAAGCGTGCTCTGTCTATCAGACGCAATAATCCACTGGATTATTCCGCTCCAGGCTTACTCGAAATTCATGCATCGATGATGTGGACGAGCGTGTCGATGAACCCTTCGAAGGTCGAGGAGTTCTTGATGACCTCGTTCATGTGCCCGCGGTCCGAGAACACGTCGACGAATTGCTCGAAGACGGTTTGGAATTCATCACGACCACTCGCCGCGAACGCGATGAACGCGACGACGTTGACGCGCTGGTCGCCCCACGGTGTGGCTGTCTCGTTGACGGCGAGCGCGATCGTTGGTCGCTCCGCGGTCATCGACATCGCGTGGGGGACAGCAAGCCCTTCGACGAAAATTGTCGACGACATCTGTTCTCGTTCGATCGCACTCTCGATGTAGCTCTCGTCGATGATTCCCAGTGACATAAGTGACGAGCCCAGCGCGCGAATCGCCGATTCGGGACCGTCGAAGTCCACGTTTCGAAAGAACATGTCCGGGCGGAAGAACTCGAGCAACCGTTCTCGAATCACGGTGCGTCGTCGGTTTCGACGGGCACGGGACGCAACGCGACGCACGGCGTCGATATCCGACTCCGAGAGGAACGGCTGGACCTGCACGATCGAGTCGAGGGCGAAGTCAAGCGGAATCGTCGTGATGACGATGTCGGTGGTGATGTCGGCAGGGCGAACATCGGTGCGGGTGATGACGGATTCGATGGTGATCTCTGCGCCGAGAATTTTCTCGATGCTCTCGCGCATGACGATGTGAAGGTCGTAATACGACGGACTCACGATCGTCGCCGTGGCGCGGTTCTTCGCTTGCGCCTGTCGCTCAAGGTGGCTGCCGATGTGCAACGCGACATAGGAAATTTCGTCCTCGTCGATCGTGATATCGCGTTCCTTCTGAATGGTTGACGCGATAAAGACGGCGATATCCCAGACCAGCGGATACGACGACTTGATTGATTTTTGGAGAGGGTTTCGCGACGGCGAATCGAACTGTGCCCGGGTGACGAGATGTCCGATATGGAGGGCCAACCGGCTGATGAGGTCATCGTTGCGAAGATCAATGAGGTATTCGTCATAGACGAGCTCAATCGCCCGCGCCGTCAGTGCGACGTCTTCGGCGTCGGCGTGCGCGGTTCGCGACGTGCCATCGGAACTCGGGGTAATAATTCGGGTGGCAAGTTGACGAGCCAAATACCATTCCTCGCGTGCACCGAGGTCGATATCAAAGTGGCGCTTGGCGAGGGCCCTAACGATTCCGGCGACGAGCGCAGTGTCGGTGTCCAATTCAATGTCATCGTCGGGAAGGGTCAGTCCATTGCGAACCCGATCCACGGCGATGGCCAGGTGGAGCAGCACGGAATCGATTCCATATTCATTGATGAAGTAACGGTGATAATCGAGTCGTTCGATGAGGTCCGTTTTGAATGACACGAGCGACGGGATGTCGAACCGAAGGGCGATCGTGTCGAGGCTGAGGAGCCCCGAAGTCGTCGTGTCATGAACGAGCGTTGACAGCAACCGACGAAGTTGTGACTCAACACCACGGAGAGTCAGGACGTTGTCGACCCGATCGATGGCGACCCCGGATTCGTTCGCCGTCTGCCGGATTCGTTTCACGTCGGCTTCGATGGTTGCCGTCGAGACGTGAAGTGACCCTGCGAGGTCATCAATCGTGAGGCCGGTTGCGCTCGACGCAAGTCGATGCACGATGTGCTGTTCACGTTCCCGCGGTGTCGACGGAATTGATTCTGGCTTTGCGTCCACAGCGTTTCGGTAGCTGAGGTAAGCCTCGCGGTTTAGCCGGTAACCCGCGCTCGTGGCATTGATGATGTCGTAGGGATGAGCCGCTGTTTTCGCGGTGGTGACATACGACCGAACACTCCGCGTCGAGACGCCCATCTTCTCTGCAAGGAACGTTGCCGAGAGCCACTCGTCGCTTGACCGCAGCAACTCGAGAAGCGCCAGGTATTTGTCACTCATGGTGACTCTACGATACCCGTCTGCACAAAATGACTTCCGCGAATGCGGAAGCACTTGTATGCGGAAATCGTTCAGCTCGGCCACGGTGTGCTGGCAGAGTAATCACGTCGAACAAAGGAGTAACGATGCAGCGAGTGCTTGTGGCGTGTTTCGCCGGTGCCTCGAGCACGTTCCTCGCTCGTCGATTAGGTGAACTCGCAGAATCCGAAGACATCGATCTCGGTTTCGCGCCGACGCCAGTTGAGTCCCTCGCGGAAACGAACGAACTCGTGGCCCTCACGTCTCATGTAGCCACGCCGGATGTTCTCGCCACTCTGACAGCAGCGGGAATTCGATATGTGGTTCTTCCCGGAAATGTCCGCGGCGGGTTTGGGGCAGAGGACGCGTTGTCCACAATCACCGCGTTCATCAACGACGATGGGATAACCGCAGGTTCTCCTGTCGAGACCCTGTCATTGAAAGGAAACCACTAATGGCCACGCGCACCGCCACCATCGCATCGGGTCACGGGCTGCACGCTCGACCCGCCGCACTGTTTGTCCAGGCCGTTAATGATTCCGGACTCTCCGTGACCATTGAAAAGGACGGTCGAGAGGCCCCAGCTGGCAGCATCCTCGGTGTCATCTCACTCGCCGTCAACCAAGGCGACAGTGTGACGATTTCGGCCGAGGGTGCGAATGCCGATTCTGTTCTTGATTCTCTCGTTACTTTCCTCGAAACGGATCACGACGCCGAATGACAACCAAAGAGCGGATTTTGACGGGAATCGGCGTTGGCCGAGGTCTCGTTGTGGGCGACGTTCGTCGTATGCCCGATCCGCTTCCCGAGCCTCCACAGACCAACAGCACACTCGGCGTCGAAGCCGAGCTCGGTCGCGCGACTGCGGCGCTTTCGGAGACTGCTGAAGACCTTCGTGACCGTGGCCGACAGGCCGGGGGACTGGCCAAAGATGTTCTTGACGCATTGGCGTTGATGGCCGACGACCAAATGTTGCACGCCGATGTAAAGAACCGCATCGACCGCGGGGCGACCGCAGAGCGAGCGGTTTTCGAGGCGTTTGCGGGATTCGCGTCGATTCTCGAGGCAGCGGGCGGCTATATGGCCGAGCGCGCGGGTGATCTGGGTGATGTCGCAAACCGCGTCATCGCGCGAATCATGGGAGTCGCTGCGCCGGGGGTGCCGCAGTCGACGACACCGTTCGTGCTTGTCGCCCGTGACCTTGCACCCGCAGATACCGCACTCTTGAACTTCGACATCGTTCGAGCGTTGGTGACCACTGATGGTGGACCGACGTCTCACACGGCAATTCTGGCCCGGGAAAAAGGCCTTCCGGCCATCGTCGGAGCAAAGTCCGCCGAAGTTCTCGTTGACGGCGATGTGGTGCTCGTGGACGCGGGCAATAACGAAATCGTTCTTCATCCCTCCGCCGTTCGCATCGAAGAGGCGCTCGTCGAATCCGAGGCACGCAAAGCCGCCCGGGCCGGTGCAACCGGGCCGGGCCGGATGGCCGACGGTCACGAGGTTGCGTTGCTCGCAAATGTCGGTTCGTCCAAGTCCGCCTCCGCTGCGGTGGAAGCCCACGCTGAGGGCATCGGTCTTTTCCGAACCGAATTTCTTTTCCTCGACAATGACACCGCCCCTAGCGTCGAGACGCAACAAGCCGAATACGCGGCCGTTTTCGAGCAATTCCCCGGGCAAAAGGTGGTCGTTCGCGTTTTGGACGCGGGGGCGGACAAACCGCTGCCGTTCCTGACAGATGACGGTGAAGAGAACCCCGCACTGGGGCGACGAGGAATTCGCGCCCTGTTCGCGCACAGTGAGATTCTTCGGGACCAACTCACCGCAATCGCACAGGCAGCGGCCGCGACCCGGGCCGACGTTTGGGTCATGGCTCCGATGATTGCAACGGTCGACGAGACCGAGGAATTCGTTGCACTGTGCAGCGAGGTTGGAATCGCCAAAGCTGGTGTGATGATTGAGGTCCCGTCGAGCGCGCTGCTTGCGAACCACATTCTCGAAATTGCCGATTTTGTCTCGATCGGAACCAACGATCTCACGCAGTACACCGTTGCCGCGGACCGTCTGTTGGGAACCGTCGCCGACCTTCAAGACCCGTGGAATCCCGCCGTGCTTCGACTCATTCGTGAGGTTGGACGAGCCGGTGAAGTCACCCACAAATCCGTGGGAGTCTGCGGTGAAGCCGCGGCGGACCCGACCCTCGCTGTCGTACTCATCGGACTCGGGGTCACCTCGTTGTCCATGTCACCCATTGCCCTCGCCGACGTGCGGGCGGAAATTTCGCGTTTCACGCTTGCGGAAGCGCGCGAACTTGCCGAGAGAGTTCTCTCGTCGAGAAATGCAGCAGATGCCAGAAGTGCGGCATCTGCTGTGCTCACCCAGTAACACACACAGAAAATAGAAAAGGAGCGAGTCAATGACGACTTCGTCATCATCACGAGTAGGGATCCAGAAATTTGGTTCCTTCCTCTCGGGCATGGTTATGCCCAACATCGCGGCATTTATTGCCTGGGGCCTCATCACGGCCTTCTTCATCCCAACTGGTTGGTTGCCTGCACTCGGAGCCAACCCATTGGACGCAGATGGAAACGCACTCAACAATGGTGGACTGAACTTCTTAGCGATGGTCGGACCCATGATTGTGTACATGCTCCCCCTCCTCATTGCAAACACGGGTGGACGTCTCGTCTACGGTGTTCGCGGTGGTGTCGTGGGTGTCATCGGAACGATGGGTGTCATCGTCGGTACCTCGATCCCCATGTTCATGGGCGCAATGATCGTTGGTCCCCTCGGTGGTTGGCTGATCAAGAAGGTTGACGAAATTTGGGCCGGCAAGATTCGCGCCGGATTCGAAATGCTCGTCGACAACTTCTCGGCCGGTATCGTCGGTGCCGTTCTCGCCTTGGTTGCATTCCTCGGAATCGCACCGTTCGTCCAGACCGTTTCCACCGCACTCGGAAACGGTGTGCAGGCACTCTACGACTCGGGCTTCGCGCCGCTCCTCAGCATTCTTGTTGAGCCTGCGAAGGTCTTGTTCCTCAACAACGCAATCAACCACGGTGTACTTACGCCGCTGGGAACCGAAGCGGCTGCCGCCAGCGGCAAGTCGTTCCTCTTCCTCGTTGAGGCGAACCCTGGCCCCGGTCTCGGTATCCTTCTTGCGTTCGCCGTCTTCGGCGTTGGCCTCTCGAAGGCATCGGCTCCTGGTGCGATCATCATCCACTTCCTCGGTGGTATTCACGAGGTGTACTTCCCGTACGTCCTCATGAAGCCGGCAATCATCGTTGCCGCCATCGCCGGTGGCGCAACGGGTGTTGCCACCAACTGGTTGTTCGGTTCGGGTCTTCGTGCCCCGGCGTCACCTGGTTCGATCTTCGCGGTTCTGCTTCAGACGCCGTCGGACTCGTACGTTGGTGTGATCCTGTCCGTCGTTCTGTCGGCTACCGTGTCGTTCCTCATCGCGGGCATCATCGTCCGTTCGACGCGTAAGGCTGACCTCGCTGCTGAAGCGGGCGACCTGGCTGCAGCTCAGGCTCAGTCGAAGGCGAACAAGGGCAAGTAACGCATGACTGCTGACCTAACACACACCGTTATTTTCGCCTGTGATGCGGGAATGGGCTCAAGCGCGATGGGGGCAACCCTTCTTCGCACCAAGCTGAAAGCCGCCGGAATCGCAGACGTCACCGTCGTCAATAAGGCTATTGCCGAATTGCCGTCGGACTCGGAATTCGTCATTACGCATTCGGGATTGACGGAGCGGGCGCGCCACATGGCACCCGACGCCGTTCACGTCTCGGTTGAGAATTTCATGGCGACGCCGAAGTATGACGAGGTTGTTGAGATCCTTCGGGCTCAGCGCGCGTAGGTTAGCGACGACCGGGGATTCACGTGATGAACGTATTGACCACTGACACCATCCGTCTACACGGGGCGGCAACTACCCGTGATGACGCCATTGCTGAAGTTGGGGCTCTTCTTGTCTCAACGGGCGCGGTGACGCAGGATTATGTCGCGGCAATGTTCGCTCGTGAATCCTCGGTCTCCACTTATATGGGGAACCTGCTCGCGATTCCTCATGGAACGAACGAGGCGAAGGACGAAATTCTTCGATCAGCTGTCGCTGTCGTTCGATACGATTCCGACATCGACTGGGGCGGACACCCTGTCCGCTTCGTGATCGGAATCGCGGGGAAGGGCGATAGCCACCTGGAAGTTCTCGGGTCGATCGCCCTCGTTTTCAGCGACCTCTCAGCGGTGACGGAGCTTCTCGAGGCAACGTCCGTTGACGACATTCTGGCGCGATTGGGTCTTGGCGGCGCATGACCGCCGTCCATTTTGGTGCGGGCAACATCGGGCGCGGGTTCATTGGCCTCGTTCTCCACAACGCGGGCCATCGCGTCATTTTCGTTGACGTCAATGATGCGCTAATCGATTCGATCGCATCGGCAGATTCCTATCGTGTTGTCGAAACCGGGGACGGCGCGGCGGTGCACATCGTGACGAACTTCACCGGTCTCAATTCAACCCGAGACCCTGATGCGGTTGTCTCGGCTATTGCCGAGGCCGACATTGTGACGACCGCCGTCGGCCCCAAAATTCTTGAGTTTGTTGGTCCACTCATTGCGCGAGGCCTCGCGGCCCGAAGCGCATCACGGCCCTTGGCCGTGATGGCGTGCGAAAACGCGATCGGCGCAACCGACACCCTGCGTTCCGTTGTCGCCAAGACTGCAACGGAAGACGAACTTGCCCGAGCGGTCTTCGCGAATACCGCCGTCGACCGCATTATCCCCACCCAGGTTGAGACGGATGGCCTCGACGTCACCGTTGAAGCGTTCTGCGAATGGGTCGTCGACAAGACACCGTTTCACGGGGAAGAACCCGAAATCGGCGAGGCACATTTCGTCGACAACCTTGCACCTTTTATCGAGCGAAAATTGTTGACCGTCAACACTGGCCACGCATCAATCGCGTATCTCGGAATTCAGGCTGGCGCGCACCACATCGCCGAGGCACTTTCGATGGAACCCATTTCCGTTCTCGTGGACGCAGTCCTGGCGGAAACCTCGGCGATGCTCGTTCAGCGACACGGGCTGAACCCCGCAGATCAGCGGTCATACGTTGCGAAGACCTTGTCGCGATTTCGGAACCCTGACCTTGATGATTCGCTCGAACGTGTTGGTCGCCAACCGCTGCGCAAATTGTCCCGTCACGAGCGACTGATCGAGCCTGCCGCCGCCCTCGCGGAGGTGGGAGTGACCCCCGTAGCGTTGCTTCAGGTCATCGAGGCGGCGATTCGTTTTGACAGTGCCGACGACCCCGAGTCACTGGAATTGCAGGGTTTGAGGAAAACACTCTCCGTAACGGAATTTGCGAAAACGGTGTGTGGGATCGACGAATCGCACGCGTTGTTCCCGCATCTCGCAACGGTCATCCAGCGTACGCTGGGGTAGATGTCCGGATCCGCACTTCTCGCGCTGCTCGCGTCGTGCCTCATGTGGGGCACCACGGGAATTGTTGCCGCGGGCATGACGGCCGACGTGTCAACGTTGGCAATCGGCTCGTTCACGATGGGAGTTGGCGGACTCATTTTGGCGGCCCTGACCTGGCGAAACGTTCGGCGTGCACTCGCGATTCGACGTGCGCGACTGTGGGTACTTCTCGGCGGGCTCCGCGTCTTCGTCTATACGCTGGCGTTCTATGCGGGAATGCACGATGCGGGTGTCGCAGTTGGAAACACCGTCGCGCTCGGCTCGGGACCGCTCTTTGCGGGCGTAATCGAGTGGGTCGCAACGAAACGCGCACCCCATCGGGGATGGTTTGTCGCTCTGGGAATTGCCACGATTGGACTTGTCTGTGTTGGTGTCGCTCGCGGCGGCTCGAATTCCGTCGGCTTCACGGGTGTGCTCTTGGCGGTCCTGGCTGGAATCGCCTACGCCCTGTATTCGGTCGCGGGTTCTCGGGTGATTGCGGCTGGTGCGGATTTTCGGGGATCCATGGGATCAGTTTTTGGGGCAGGTGCGTTGCCGCTGCTTGCAGTTCTTATGACGACCGGCTTACCTCTTGTCAACAATCCCGAGAATTTGGTGCGGGGGGCTTATCTCGCACTGGGGCCACTGGTGTTGGCCTATCTACTGTTTGGGTATGCGTTGACGCGCGCGAGCGCTTCGCTCGTGACGCTCGTCACCCTTTTGGAACCTGTTTTCGCGACAATTCTCGCGGTCGTTGTCCTCGGTGAGGCATTGCCACCCGTCGGCTGGTTCGGTGTTGGGCTCTTGGTCACGGGCGTGGCCGTTGCAACGGTGCCACGTCGAGCCGCGGATATCCCGAAATCCGACCCCATCACGCGTTAAGGTATAAACATGGCTGCGGACAAGGACAACGGAAAGAACATCTTCGGGCGACCTCGCCGGTCATCATTCGTTGCTCCGGCAGACGGCAATTCGGATTTTATGCCGCGCCTTCCGCCCGTTGGCAGCGCGCCGATCCCCGCCGCCGCTGACGTCAACTATTTTCCGACAGTCGCGACCGGTCAACCCAGCATCCGCGAGCCCGAACTGCCTCAACAACTGGTGGTTCCGACTCGAAAGTCGATGACCGAAGAAGAAATTGCGAACGCATTTGTCGACGCGTCCGAGATGACGAGCGCGGATCAGATTGCGATGCTCGATGCCCAAGTAACGCTTCGCCAGGACGACTTGCGCACGGCGAAGGAATTTGTGGCTTTTTTGCGTTCGGTCGACCCGGCAGAGGCTCGGCCGCTGCTCGACGAACTCAAAGCTCGCTACGCGGATGTTGATCCAAAGATTGCCGACCTGACGCTCGACGGTTCGGCACCTCCGCACATCCGATCGGTGTCGGATGACGTTGTCGCCTCTCTCGTCGCTCGGAACGACGAGCCAAAACCCGACAAACCGTCGGGTCGCCCTGCGCCTGGTCCCGTTGTCTCGGGCACATCGGAAACATTTGCTCGCGAGGAAGCCCGCCGTTATAAAGGTTGGAGCGCTGTCCTGACGATTTCGGCTCTCGTCGCTCTACTCGTTCCCGTGTCGTCAGCGGTGTTTACCGCCTTCGGTTCGCCAGTCCCCGACAAGGTTGACTCCCTTTTGGGTGCGTCGGGGGCATTTGTGACGCTCCTTGCGTTGCTCGTGGTCCTTCCGCTGTTGCTGTTGGCCCGATCGGTGTCCGCTCGACGCGGTATCACCTGGACGGCGGCAATCAAGGAGTCCATGGGAAACGTCGTGGGCTCGGCCGTCTCGGTGCTCTCGGTCGTCTTTGTGCTCCTTGGAACATTGAGTGTTTTCCTGAACACCAGCCAGGGAATCGGAATTCAACTGACATCTGTGCCGGGTGTCACATCGGCACTTGCGGCGATTGCGCCTCAAGCACACGCCGGGGTTATTGTGGCGACGATCATCATCATCATTGGATTCGTCATCGCGGCGCTTCCTCGTCGCGTTTTCCGGGGGTTCGTTCTTACACTCGCCGGATTTATGCTCACCGGTCCCGCAATCGTCCTTTTGACTGGTTTAGCCGTCGTCGCAACCACGGACAGTGGTGTGCTGTTGTCGCTCGACAACATCGTCATTGCAACGGGTATCCTGCCAATCGCCATCGTGGTGTTCGCGGGCCTCGATTCAGGAATCGCGACCGCTGTTCGGCGCGACGACGTAAAGCTTCATGGACTGTGGCTTTTTATCGGTATCGCAGCTGGTCTCGGTTTCGCGGCATGGGACCTGCTGTCGGGCATGGGAGGTGACCTGCAAGGGTCGCTGTTCGTTGGTTCTAATCCCGTGTTGCACGTTGTTGCGCCCACCAACGACATCGCTTTCCTCATCGGCGCGGTCGCATTCGGCGTCCCGCTCATCTTCCTCGCCGCCCTGGTTGGACGTTCCGTCATGATGGCCACCACCTACGACGATCGAAAAGCCGGAAATGTGGGTCTGCGAATCGCGGTCATCGCGGTTCCGGTGCTCGTCCTCGTTGTGGATTATCTCGGCGTTGCGGGGGACGTCTCTGCGTTATTCCCTGGTGTCGCGTTTGTGTCGATACCCCTGATGGTCGTGGTTGGCGTGCTCGCCGGGGCGTCGATCGCCGGCAGACGTGCTCTGCAGACAGGCGCACAGGTCACCAATGGCATCATCGCCGTGGTCATCACCGCGCTTGGACTTGTGGCGACGTCGTGGTCCGTTCCCAGCCTCCTGCCCATCTACAACTCAGCCGTCGCGCCGACTTTGACCACCGCGGGTCTGTCGGGAACGATGGCACTGGCGATTCCAGCTGGTGCGCTTGTCATCGCGTTCGCGGTTTCTCTGGTTATATCGGCCGTTGGTTCGGTTCGCCCGAACCGCAGCGCATAGGGCCGGGCGTTATGACAACTGTGCGGGAACTGGCCGCCGCAATTGAAAAATTGTGGCCGATTGCGGGTCAGGAAGATTGGGACAACTCGGGACTCACTTCAGGGGGGTCCGCAGCGCCGGTGTCTTCGGTTCTCCTCGCGGTGGACGTCACGGAATCGACGGTCGCCGAGGCAATCGAGGGCGGCTTCAGCGCGATCCTTTCGCACCACCCGCTGTTACTTCGTGGAATTTCGACTCTCGCCGAAGATCGATACAAGGGCGAGTTACTCGCACGGCTAATCCGCGGCGGTTGTGCACTTATCGCCGTACACACGAACGGCGACCGCGTACCAACGGGAACGAGTGCTGTGCTCGCAACTGCCCTTGGCGTCCGAATCGATAGTCCCATCATCCCGCACGCTCTCGGTGGAGGGCTCGGAATCATCGGCGACATCGACGAGCAAACACTCGGCGATTTCGCGCGACACATTGCAACGGTACTGCCCGCTACTGCGTCTGGAATTCGCGTGTCCGGTGGTTTTTCTCAGCGTGTGAAACGAGTGTCACTCTGTGCCGGCGCCGGTGACTCACTCCTTTCCGACGACGGTGTGCGGGACAGCGATGTATACGTCACAAGTGACCTGAGACATCACCCCGCATCCGAGTTTCGGGAACAGGCGCGTCTGGACAACGACACCGCGCTCATCGACATTTCTCACTGGGCGGCCGAGTGGCTGTGGCTTGACCGCGCTGCTGCGGCGCTTCGAGAAGAGCTTCCCAACGTGTCGTTCACCGTTTCGGACATCAACACAGACCCGTGGACCTTTACGGTGGTGCAGTAATGTCACTGCGAGTCGATCCAGCCATCCAAGAACGCCTCTTAGTCGTTCTGGATTTGGACACGGAAGACCTCATGATTCAACGCTCCATGTCCGAGGCAGAATCCGCGTTGACCGCGTTGGACACCGATGCAGAGTATCTGCGTCTTGTCCGTGAATCCGAAGAGTGGGCCGATCGGCACGATGACATCGAACAACGGTGTGCGCACATTGAATCCGACATTGCGAGTGCGACCGCGCGAATTCAACACGACCGTGAACGCGAAAAGACCTCGACGGACACCAAAGAACTGACATCGCTCGAGCACGAAATTGCGTCCCTCGAGCGCCGGATCGAGATGCTCGAAGAACAGGAACTGGAAGCGTTGGCAGAACGCGACGAAATAGCGGGAACCTGGAGTGCGCTAAAAATTGCCCGTGATTCCTTCCACGACACCCGCGCGGCCACGCAGGATTCCCTGCGAGCAGACCTTGCGGCGATGTCTCGTCGCAGGACCGACATTGTTGCGGCTCGGTCGGCCGTCTTCGCCGAACTACCCGCGGAATTCACCGACCTGTACGAACGTCAACGCGCGAGATATGGCGTCGGCGCATCTCGGCTTCGTGGAGGTGTGACGTCCGCGAGTGGTGTGACCCTCACCCCGGGTCAGTTGCAGGACATTCGTTCTGCTGACGCCGACGACGTGTTGATGTGCCCCGACAGCAATGCGATTCTGATTCGGACCTCGGAATCGGGACTGTGACTCGGTTCATCGTTGAAGCCGATGGTGGCTCGCGCGGTAACCCCGGAGTCGCAGCTGGCGGTGCCGTGGTGATCGACGCAGAGACGGGCGCGGTCGTCGCTGAGGTCGGAGTGTTCGTCGGAATCGCCACCAACAACGTCGCCGAATACAGCGGACTTCTGGGCGGTTTGCGAAAGGCTCGCGAACTCGACCCCGTCGCCCCCATTCACGTGCGCATGGACTCCAAACTGGTCGTCGAACAGATGTCGGGTCGCTGGAAAATCAAACACCCCGACATGCGCGAACTCGCTCGCGAGGCTCACGCCGTGATTGCCGGCACCGAAGTTACTTTTGAGTGGATCGCACGCGAGTTCAACTCCCGCGCCGACGCAGTCGCGAACGAATCAATGGACCGTCGCGAGTCCTTCGGCTAGTCGCTACCATTGAACAGCGAGAGGGTCGGCCAGGCGGTCGCGTCACCGAAAGGTGCCGAGGAACGTCCGGGCTCCACAGAGCAGGATGGTGGGTAACACCCACCCGGGGTAACCCGCGAGACAGTGCCACAGAGAATAGACCGCCCGCAAGGGTAAGGGTGAAACGGTGGTGTAAGAGACCACCAGAAGGCCGGGTGACCGGCTTTGCTTGGTAAACCTCGTCCGGAGCAAGACCAGACAGATGCCATTGACGCTGCTCGCCGAGGCATCGGGTAGGTTGCTAGAACTCCGCGGTAACGCGGCGTCGAGATAGATGACCGTCCACGACAGAACCCGGCGTATCGGCCGACCCCTCGTTCCTAATCGTCGAACGATGCGAGCGCAGCGGCTCCCAAAATTCCCGCGTCATTGAAGTGTTGCGCGGGTAGAATCGTCGCTCGTAACGAAATCAGCGGCAGGAATTTTTCGTAATGTTTCGAGACGCCACCGCCCACGATGAACAGTGATGGGCTGAAGAGTTTTTCGAGCAGGGAATAGAAGACTTGAAGTCGCGCGGCCCAGCGTTTCCAAGAAAGCCGTTTACGTTCGCGAACAACGTTTGCCGCGAGTTGCTCCGCGGTTCGATTACGGTAGCCCGGGATGGGAATGTGCCCCAGTTCGGAATTGGGTACCAAGACGCCGTTGTAGATGAGTGCCGAACCGATTCCCGTGCCGAGCGTCGTCACCAAGACCAGCCCCTCGTGCCCCTTCGCTGCCCCGAATTTGTATTCGGCGAAACCCGCTGCGTCGGCGTCGTTGGCCACGTGAACACGTCGCTCCATCGTCGCCTCCATGAGGTCACCGACTTTGAGCCCGATCCATGACGCATCGACATTTGACGCGGAGCGCGCGATATCGTCCACGATGACGAAGGGGAAACATAAGCCAACGGGAAGGGTCCCCTGTGGATCGAGTTCCTCGACCAATTCGTGGCACACCCGCGCGACATCACCTGGAAAGGCTCCGGCGGGGGTTGCGACCTTGATTTTTTCGCTCGCAAACTCGCCGGTGACAACGTTGACGATGGCTGCTTTGATGCCGGTTCCGCCGATATCGACGCCGATCGTCAGTGTCATGGTGCGCTCCGTGTGTCAAGGAATGTGCGTGTGGGCGATAATGTCAGTCTATCGAAATGGGGTCTCATGGCATGGTGGTACAACCATCGAACGGGCGAGGTCGAAGAAGGACCCCTGTCGCTCGGCAGTGATCGTGATGGACCGTTCGAATCCAAAGAGGACGCCGAGCGTGCCCCTGAAATTGCCGCTGAGCGAGCACGACGATGGCGCGAAGACGAGGAGCGGGAAGTCAGGTAACACTCGCCTAGAGGCGCATCACAGCCATCGCAAGGGTCAGCTCAGTCCCGTGGTTCTGCGGACCGTGATGGGCAGTCGCCGTTCACGACCAAACGCCATTCGGGAAATACGCGGTCCGATCGCGCTTTGCCGCCGCTTCCATTCGCTGCCAGCAACGAGAGCAGCAATTCGCTCGACAGTATCGCGGTCAAAACCGTCGGCGACCACCGCATCGATTGTTTCCCGGCGCGACACAAGTTTGTCGAGAATCGCGTCGAGCACGTCGTACGGCGGCAGCGAATCCTGATCCTTTTGATCCGGACGAAGTTCGGCACTCGGAGCCTTTGTAATCGAGTTCTCGGGAATCGGGGGAGTTTCGCCACGTGCTTCGGCGGCGGCATTGCGCCAGCGCGCGAGTTCCCAGACGACGGTTTTGAACACATCCTTGATTGGTGCGAAACCACCGACCGTGTCGCCGTACATCGTCGAATACCCGACCGCGACCTCGGACTTGTTGCCGGTCGTCAGAACGAGGTGGCCCTGCTGGTTGCTCAACGCCATCAGAATCAAGCCTCGAGCGCGTGCCTGAATGTTCTCGGCGGCGATACCGGTCAACCCTAGTTGTGACTCGAACGGCGTCACGAGTTCGCTGATTGGCTCGATTGCGTAGTGGCAGCCAATCGTGGTGGCCAGAACCTGAGCATCGTCTTTCGATCCATCGCTCGAATATCTGCTGGGCATCGACACGCCATAGACGCGGTCAGCGCCAATCGCGTCAGCCGCAATCACGGCACACACCGCGCTGTCGATACCCCCGCTGAGTCCCAACACCACCGAAGGGAAGCCGTTTTTTGTCACGTAGTCGCGCACTCCCAATACGAGTGCGCCCCAGATAGCTTCGAGGTCGGGGAGGTCGTTGCCGATGAACGGCGTGACGTGATCGATTGGTTCTGTGAGGGCGATGCTGTTGACGTCACCACCAGCATCTGCCCCGGTGATGTCAATCGACTCCAGCGCAGGGACGAATCGTGTTGCGCGCATGAGTACGGCGCCGGTTGCGTCAACGACGGCGCTGTCCCCGTCGAACACCAAATCGTCTTGGCCGCCCACGGCGTTGACGTAGAGGATTGGGCAGCCGAACTCTGCAGCCCGAGTCGTCAACAGCGGAAAGCGAGTCTCGTCCTTTTCTGTGTCGAACGGTGAAGCGTTGATGACGACGACCGCGTCAAGACGTTGAGCCGACAGTTCGGCGACTGGTCCATCCGGACGCCACAAGTCTTCGCAAATCAGAAATCCGGTTACGACGCCACCGAGATCCAGCACCAGCGTTCCCGAACCGGGGACAAAAACCCGTTCTTCGTCGAAGACTGAATAGTTGGGGAGGTGTCGCTTCGCATAGGTGGCGATGACGCGACCGCCGTGCAAGACGGCCAGGGAGTTGTGAGCTCGTGCGCCACCGAATTCCGGCTGTTGAGCCGCAGAAAGATATCCGACGATGACCACGGCGTCGCCGTAACCGTCCGTTGCGAGTCGCGCAGCAAGTGAGGTGACGCCATCTTCGGATTGGCGGATGAAGTCGATGCTGGAGGCGAGGTCGTCCACCGGGTAGCCCGTGACCGACATCTCGGGTGTCGCGATCACGCGAGCGCCCGACTGGTACGCGCGGGCAACGGCATCGAGGATGGCCAGAGAATTGCCCGTAATGTCCCCAACGATGGGGTTCAGCTGGGCCAGAGCGAAGCGAATCTTCGACATAACAAGTAGCCTAGTAGCGCAGGGAAAGTGTCGAAGGAGCCCCATGGAAAAGCAGCAGGAGTTTGTCCTCCGCACCATCGAGGAACGAGGCGTGAAGTTCGTTCGGTTGTGGTTTACGGACGTCTCGGGGACTCTCAAGAACGTCGCTTTGGCCCCTGCAGAGGTTGAGGGAGCATTTGCCGAGGGACTCGGCGTTGACGGCTCGTCGATCGAAGGACTCACCCGCGTCTACGAGGCGGATGTCCTGTTGCATCCGGACCCGGCCACGTTCCAGGTCCTTCCGTGGCGCGGCCAGGTCGATCCGACCGCGCGCATGTTCTGTGACATCACCACGCCAGACGGGCAGCCCGCAGCGACAGACCCTCGTTACGTGCTGCGACGGACACTCGCGCTCGCTGCCGACAAGGGTTTCACTTTCTACACTCATCCCGAAATCGAGTTCTACCTCTTCAAGGACAACGATCCGAAGAATCTGGTGCCCGTGGACGAGGCGGGATACTTCGACAATGTCCCGGGGGGAACCGCACACGATTTCCGTCGCAACGCGGTTCGTCACCTCGAAGATCTCGGAATCTCGGTTGAGTTCTCTCACCACGAGGCTGGACCCGGCCAGAACGAAATTGACCTTCGATACGCTGATGCGCTGACGACCGCGGACAACATCCAGACCTTTAGGACGGTCGTCAAGGAGGCGGCCATCGAACAGGGCGTGTACGCGACGTTTATGCCGAAGCCACTGCCAAATCAACCAGGAAGTGGCATGCACACGCACCTTTCCCTTTTCGAGGGCGATGCGAACGCATTCTTCGACCCGAGCAAGCCCTACCAGCTGTCGACTATCGGTCGCCAGTTCATGGCGGGGATTCTCACGCACGCCCACGAGATCACCGCTGTAACGAACCAGTTCGTCAACTCGTACAAGCGACTGTGGGGCGGCGGTGAGGCACCTCCGTTCATAACGTGGGGACACAACAACACCTCCGCGTTGGTCCGCGTCCCGATGTACAAGCCGGGCAAGGAACAATCGGTCAGAATCGAATACCGAGGGCTCGATTCCGCGGCGAATCCTTACCTGGCGTACTCACTCCTTCTCGCTGCAGGTTTGAAGGGCATTGAGCAGGGTTATGAGCTCCCCGCCGAGGCCGAGGGCAACATCGCCAATTTGACGGCGGTCGAGCGACGTGCACTCGGTTACCGACCGCTCCCCGAAAACTTGCACCGAGCTCTTCACTACATGGAAGAAAGCGAACTGGTTGCGGAAACACTCGGCGAACAGGTGTTCACCTTCTTCCTTCGTAACAAGCAAGCCGAATGGAACGCCTACGGCCATCAGGTGACGCCGTGGGAGTTGGACTCAAACTTCCGCCAGTTGTAGGCATGGACGGCGGACCAAGCCTCACCGAGCTCGCCCGAATCGGGTTTGTGGATCTGTCGGGTGCCCGCGACCTCCTTCGTGAACACGGGTTTGACGCCGACTGGTTCACCGTCGCCGCCAGCGCGGACAGGGCGCTTCGGTGGTTGGTTCGAATCGTGCCCACGTCGCCCGCGGCACTGGCCTTGTTGCGTGCCGACGAACATCGAGCCCATCTGATCCGAATCCTTGGAATCAGTGACGGTTTCGGCGAGTTTTTGGCGCGCCGCCCCGACGCCCTACCCTGCGTCATCCCACCGGAATCGCTGCCTTCTGAACGGGAATTCATCGAGGCTTTTGACGACGCCGACTCAATTGACGAAATCCGCTATCGGTATCGAGAATTGTTGGTTGCTATCGCGGCGTGGGACCTCGCGCAACCCGACGCGACTGCCGCGGTCGCGAGGGTCGGCGAGGCACTCGCGGATGCTGCGTCGGGAGTTCTCTCGGCAGCGATAGCAATGGCTGAGCGAGAGGTTGACGCACCGCCTGAGCTCATCGCGGGTACGAAGTTGTCGATCATAGGGATGGGTAAAGCGGGAGCGCGAGAGCTCAACTACATCTCGGACGTCGATGTCATCTTCGTGTGCGACGCGATTGGCGTCGATTCGAATGACGCCGTAGGTCTCGCGACACAAAGAGCCCGTTCCGTCATTAACACGGTGAACGGGCCAAGCATCGAGCCAGCGCTCTGGGAATTGGACACCAATTTGAGGCCCGAGGGCGCGAAGGGTGCCCTCGTCAGGACCCTGGAATCTCACCTTGCGTATTACGAACGCTGGGCCGAAAACTGGGAGTTTCAAGCGCTTCTCAAGGCGTGCCCCATGGCGGGGGACGAGGAGCTTGGCAGCCGCTATCTCGACGCGATCCAAGGATTTATCTGGACCAGTTCCACCCGCGAGGGTTTCGTCGACTCCGTCCAAAAGATGAGAGAGCGCGTCACCGAGAACATCCCGTCGGACGAACGCGACTTTCAGATCAAACTTGGCCCCGGTGGATTACGAGATATCGAATTCACTGTGCAATTGTTGCAACTCGTTCATGGAAAAGACGACGAGAGCGTTCGCACTCGAGATACGCTCACGTCCATAACCCGGTTGACCGACGGCGGGTACATCGGCCGGCCCGATGCGGTTGAGTTTTCGCGCAACTACCGACAGCTCCGAGTGCTCGAGCATCGCGTTCAATTGTTGGCACTTCGGCGCACCCACCTCATGCCCACAGACGATGACCTGGTCCGCATCATCGCTCGAGCGTCGGGATTCGCCGAGACCGCTGATGTTTTACTCGCGAAATGGGCGGATATCAAACGCGAAGTCAGGTCGCTACACGAGAAGCTCTTTTACCGGCCACTTTTGTCCGCTGTCGCCGCACTTCCCGGCGACCAGGTTTTGCTCTCGAGTAGCCAGGCCGAAGACCGATTGCGCGCGAGTGGCTTCCGTGATCCGGCCGGCGCCCTTCGCCACATTGGCGCTCTCACCGCCGGGGTTTCGCGAAGCGCGACGATTCAACGGAACCTCCTGCCGGTGCTGCTGCACTGGATGTCCGAAGGCACTGACCCGGACGGCGGGCTTGCGTCTTTTCGCACAATCAGCGACTCCCTCGGTGATTCTCCCTGGTATTTGCGGATGTTGCGTGACTCTGTCGGCGCAGCACAGCGGTTGTCCGTGGTGTTGTCGATGTCCACTTTCGTGTCGCTCCTCATCGAGCGAGTGCCCGATTCGGTCGCGTGGTTGGACGCTGACGAAAACCTTCAACCTCGATCGCGCGATGCACTTCGGGACGAATTTGGCGCGGTGGACAAACGTCATGCCGACATCAACGAAGCGGCAAAAGCGATTCGCTTTGCGCGTCGCCGGGAACTCCTTCGCGTGTCTCTCGCATATATTTTGGGACTCTTGCCCGTCGAAGGTTTAGGGCGCGCGCTCTCGGATATCACGGCAGCAACCTTGCAAGCGCTCGTTGAACTTGCCCGACGTGGCGTTGCTGGAATCGAATTCGCCGTCGTGTCGATGGGACGTTTTGGGGGTGAGGAACTCGGGTTTTCGTCCGACACCGATGTGGTGTGGGTGTTCCGCGACGCGGGTGCGGGCGAGGATGCACACGCTCGAGCCGAGAAGGTCGTTCACGAAGTCACTCGTCTCGGGGAAGACCTGCGATTCCCACTCGACTTGGACGCGGGACTTCGTCCCGAAGGAAAGAACGGGCCACTTGTTCGATCCTTGGATGCCTATCGGGCTTATTACGAGAAGTGGAGCGAAATCTGGGAGACTCAAGCCCTCCTTCGCGCGCGACCTGTCGCTGGGGACGAGCAATTGTGCGCCGACTTCGAATCGATGGCCAATGCCGTTCGCTACACGAAGGACATTTCCGAAGACGGAATCCGCGAGATCCGACGAATCAAATCACGCGTCGAAACAGAGCGATTACCCTTTGGCGCCGACCCAACCCGCCACACCAAATTGGGCGCTGGTTCGCTCAGTGACGTCGAATGGCTCGTCCAACTCCTCCAGTTGAAACACGGGACTCGTCAACCGACCCTGCGCACACCGGGCACTCTAGACGCGCTCCACGACGCAGTCGAGTTGGGCCTCCTTTCTGAGGAAGACGGGGGAGCACTGCGTGAGGCGTGGTTACTGGCGTCGCGAATACGTTCGGCCGTGACGCTGTATTCGGGAAAGGGTTCCGATGTCCTACCCCTCGACCGGCGAGAACTGGAGGGGATCGCCCGGATCCTCGGCTACCCCGCAGGCAAGGGCGCGGAACTGGAAAACGACTATTTGCGTGCAACGCGAAAGTCCCGAGCGGTATTCGAACGAATCTTTTATCCCGCTTAACGACGAAAGCGCCACCCAACGGTGACGCCTCGCCGTAATGCAGTGTCTAGCAGGAGAAGGTGGTCTCGTACTCGAAAGGGTGTGGACGCTGTGCCGAGGGAAGTACTTCCATCGCGCGCTTCATGCTGACCCACTCGTCGATGAGATCCTTGGTGAAAACGTTGCCCTGGAGCAGGAATTCGTGGTCGTTCTCGAGGGCAATGAGCGCTTCGTCGAGCGAACCAGGAACCTGGGGGATGAGCTTCGCCTCGTCAGCGGGGAGCTCGTAGAGGTCCTTGTCGACCGGAGCGTGAGGCTCGATCTTGTTGAGGACTCCGTCGAGACCCGCCATCATCTGGACCGCGAACGCGAGGTACGGGTTGCTCGAGGCGTCTGGTGCGCGGAACTCGATTCGCTTCGCCTTGGGGTTCGTTCCCGTAATCGGAATACGAATCGCCGCAGATCGGTTCCCGGCCGAGTACACCAGGTTGACCGGAGCCTCGAAGCCCTTGACGAGACGACGGTACGAGTTCATTGTCGGGTTTGTGAACGCGAGAATCGCCCCTGCGTGCTTCAGGATTCCACCGATGTACCAGCGGGCGATGTCCGAGAGGCCGGCGTAACCCTTCTCGTCGTAGAACAACGGCTTTCCGTTGGACCACAGCGACTGGTGGGTGTGCATTCCAGAACCATTGTCGTTGAAGAGGGGTTTCGGCATGAAGGTCGCTACCTTGCCGTGAATGTCCGCTTCGTTCTTGACGATGTACTTGAACTTGAGGATGTCGTCGGCCGACTTGACCATCGTGTTGAACTTGTAGTTGATTTCACACTGACCAGCGGTGCCCACTTCGTGGTGCGAGCGCTCGACCTCGAGGCCCGCAGCGGCGAGTTGAAGACAGATCTGGTCGCGCAGGTCGGCGAGCTTGTCGACCGGGCTGACGGGGAAATAGCCACCCTTGTGCGGGGTCTTGTTGGCGAGGTTCCCGCCCTCTTCGACGCGGCCGGTGTTCCACGCCGCTTCTTCTGAATCGACATGATAGAAAGACGAACCGCTCGAAACCTCGTAACGCACGTCGTCGAAAATGAAGAATTCGGCCTCTGGTGCGAAGAACGCGGTGTCCGCGATTCCAGTCGACGCCAGGTACTTTTCGGCCTTTTTCGCAACCTGACGGGGGTCACGGTGATAAATCTCGCCATTTCGCGGGTTGTAGATGTCAAAGATCAAGACAATCGTCTTCTCAACCCGATACGGGTCGACGTACGCGGTTGTCACATCGGGAATGAGCTGGAGGTCAGATTCCGCGATCCCTTGAAAGCCCGTGATGGACGAGCCGTCAAAAAGCTGACCAACGGTGAAAAATTCTTCATCGACGGTGCTTGCCGGGATGTTGAAGTGCTGTTGGATTCCAGGAAGGTCCGTGAATCGAATATCGAGGAACTTGACGTCCTCTTTCTTGATGTACTCAAGAACCTCGGCGGGTGTCTTAAACATGTTTTCTCCTGCAGTTTGGGTCCGAATGTGCTGAACGATAGGACGAACGTACCAACCGCGTGTGTCGCGACCGTCACGTCAATGTTTCGGGGATGTTACAAAAGGTGAAACGACTATCGAGGACGAGGCGCGCGCATCTTCGTCGGATCGATTCCCTTCGGCATCATCGATGCCGGTGTCTTTGCAATCGAGTTCAAACGGTTCGAAACGACGATGATTTCGGCGGCACGAACTTTGCCCTTGATTTTGTAGAGCGTGGGGAAGAAATCTTTGAGGGCAAGTCCGTCCGACCCAACGTGCAGCAGGTGCACGGGGACACCGGGGACGATTCGGTTGACCTCTTTGCGAACCTCTTCCACGAGCGGTGCGACTCGAGTCCGAAGGCCCTCGGAAATCACCACAACGCCGGGGCGTCCGACAATTCGGTAAACGATGTCCTGGTTGCGGTTCATACGAACTGGGACATCGTTGCCTCGCCAGGAGCGTCGAAGTTGGTTCTTGATGAGAGCCGAGACCGCGCCGGGTTGTCCCTGCAAGTTCGAATACATCAGTTTCTGGGTCAACTGTCCCAAAACGATAAGGAACCCGAGGAGTCCCGCGAGAACGCCCAGAACGATGGCAACGACAGAACTGACGGGTTCACCACCGGTCGCAAGTGTCGCATACACGATTCCCGCAGCGATTGGTCCGAGGGTTGCAAGCGCGAGCCACAGAATCGCAAGACGATCGCGTTTGATGACCAGTGCGAGAACATCGATGATTTGACGAATGCGTCCTGGTTCTTTTGCCACGTTGACTCCTAGTATCCGAGGTCGGCGGGGGTGAAAGCGCCTGCCTCAAGTCGCGCCTTCATCGAGCTGAGGAAGCGAGCCGCATCCGCACCGTCGATGATTCGGTGGTCGTACGACAACGCGAGGTACACCATCGAACGAATCGCGATGGAGCCCTCGCCGACAACAACCGGACGCTTGACGACTGCGCCTAATCCAAGAATCGCGGACTGGGGAAGGAACACGACCGGGGTGTCGAACAGTGCACCACGGGATCCTGTGTTCGTCACGGTAAAGGTTCCGCCCTGGAGTTCGTCCGGGGTCAGCTTGTTGCTTCGTGTGCGGTCCGCGAGGTCCGCGATGGAGGCGGAGAGGCTGGCGATGGATTGGCCGCCCGCTTCCTTGATGACCGGCGTCAACAGTCCACGCTCCGTGTCTACTGCGATTGAAATGTTTTCGACAGCGGGGTAGACGATGTCGTCGTCCTGGACGGTGGAGTTGATGATGGGGAAGGACTGGAGTGCTTCGACCGAGGCCTTGACGAAGAACGGCAAAAACGTCAGCTTGTTTCCGGTCTTGGCGAGGAAGTCCGCCTTGATGGCGTCACGCAGGTTGGACACGTTCGTCACGTCAACTTCGACGACGGTGGTCAACTGTGCGGTCGAAACCATCGACTGAACTGCACGTTCCGCAATGACTTTACGAAGGCGTGACATCGGCACGCGCGTTCCCCGCAATTCGGAGGCGGCCAATGGAGCCGACGTCACGGTTGGCGCGGACATCGCGGAAACGGGTGCTGCGACGGATGGCGCGGCAACCACGGCCTCGGAATGCACGACGGCGGGTTCGGTGGCGGCGCTTGCCGCGAGAACGTCTTCCTTGCGAATTCGCCCACCGATTCCAGTGCCGACGACACCGGCCAGGTCAACCCCGCGATCGTGCGCGAGCTTGCGCACAATTGGGCTGACATACGGGCTACCAAAGCGAGGGGTCGATGGGACCGCAGATGCGACAGGAGCAGCAGGAGCGGCCGGGGCAGCAGCAGGTGCAGCCGCTACGACGGGAGGCGTCAGGATGACGGGTTCCGCGACAGCCGGTGCGGCTGGCGCAACGACGACAGCGGGCGCTTCGACAATGGGAGCAGGTTCTGCTTCCACCACTGGAGCGGGAGTCGCCTCGATAACCGGTTCGGCCTCGGCGGGTGCTGCGACGGCAGCCGATGCGCCATTTCCATCACCGATGCGGGCGAGTGGAGCGCCGACCTCGATGGTCTGGTCTTCGAGAGCGAAGATTTCTTCGATTACGCCCGCAACGGGGGAAGGAATTTCGGTGTCAACCTTGTCCGTCGAGACCTCAACAATCGGCTCGTCGACAGCGACGCTGTCACCGACCTTCTTCAACCACCGGGTGACAGTTCCCTCGGTGACACTTTCGCCCAGTGCGGGAAGATTAATGTTCGTGCTCATGTTTGTGCGTTCTCCTTGAACCGTTCTTACATCGCGTGGAGCGGTTTGCCAGCGAGGGCAAGGAACGCTTCACCAAGTGCTTCGTTTTGTGTCGGGTGCGCGTGGAGATGAGGAGCGATGTCCTCGGGGTGCGCTTCCCAATTCACGATCATCTGTGCTTCACCGATGAGTTCACCGACACGGGAACCAATCATGTGGACACCGATGACGGGACCGTCGACAACGCGGATCACCTTGATCGACCCTGCCGTCTCAAGAATGTGGCTCTTGCCATTACCCGCGAGGTTGTAGTCGTAGGTGGTGATTGCGGCGTCGCCGTACTTTTCCTTTGCGGCCGTCTCGGAGAGACCAACCGACGCGATCTCTGGCTCGGAATAGGTGACCTTCGGAATGTTGATGTCCGACACAACCATGGGGTTCATGCCCGCGATTTCTTCGGCGACGAAAATGCCGTGCTGATATCCGCGATGCGCGAGTTGCAGGCCGGGGACGATGTCACCAACCGCGTACACGCCAGGAATATTGGTTTGTAGCCGCTCATTGGTGATGACGTAGCCACGGTCCGTCGTGATACCGACTTCGTCAAAACCGCAATTGTCGGTCTGTGCGCCGCGGCCGACGGCGACGAGCAGGACGTCCGCTGTGAGCGTTTCCCCGCCCTCAAGTGTCACCGTGACGGATTTCGCGTCCTGCGTTGCTCCGCTGAATCGAACACCGGTCTTGAACTCGATACCACGCTTACGGAAAGCGCGCTCGAACTGCTTCGATACCGATTCATCTTCGTTGGGAACGAGCCGCGGCAGGCCTTCGACGATGGTGACATCAGTTCCCCACGATTTCCACACGGACGAGAACTCGACGCCGATAACACCGCCTCCAAGAACGATGGCCGACTGCGGAACGTAGTCAAGCGTGAGTGCTTGCTCGGACGTCAAAATTCGACCACCGATTTCGAGACCGGGGAGTGTTTTCGCGAAAGAACCCGTCGCGAGGACGACGTTCTTTCCCGTAATTGTCGTGTCCCCAACCTGGACTGTGTTGGGTGACGTGAGCTTTCCGAAACCGTCGTATGTCGTGATTCCCCGAGCCTTGAGGAGCCCCTCAAGTCCCTTGAACTTCGAGTCGATGATCCCCTGGCGGTACTGAGACACCCCGGCAACATCGATCCCGGTCAGAAGAGCGCCAACACCGAAGTGAGCCGCGTCGCGGACGTTGTCTGCAATTTCAGCGGAGTGGAGAAGGGCCTTGGTGGGGATGCAACCGACGTGGAGACACGTTCCGCCGACCTTGTCCTTTTCGACGAGCGCAACGCTCATACCCAATTGACTTGCGCGAAGTGCGGCGGAATATCCGCCACTTCCGCCACCGAGAACGACCAGATCAACTGCTACGTCAGCCACCGACACTCCTTGACATCGTGAATGGCACCAGGCTACGCGGGTCGTGCAATTGCCCAGTGTGAACCGTTTTAGAGCCTACCCTTACTTTTTTCGCTCATCCACCAAGCGGATGACGGTGTTGATCAGCGTGCGCACCATCGTCCCCGTTGCTCCCTTGGGGACATAGCCGTAGGGCGAAGCACTGTTGTTCGCAGGACCCGCGATATCGAGATGCGCCCAGGGGATGGGCTCGCCCGTTTTTGATTTTCCAACAAATTCGCGAAGGAACGTTCCACCGATGAGCATCCCGCCGGCGGTATTACCCACCTTGGCGTTGGCGATATCGGCAACGTCGCTTGCGAGAACGGGAAGGACGTCGCCGGGTACCAGAGAACGTGAATGAGAGATGACCGTCATGTCTCCAGCGTAGGCGAAGGCCATGCGTAACAGTCGTAGCATGGGGTTATGAGTATGGGGCGCAAGGTCTATCGCGACATGGGTGCCGACGTCCCATCGGGACTGCCGCTTGTCATCCTCCTGACCGGGTTCATTGATGCTGGTCGCTCGGTTGCGTCGGCATCGCGCCACCTCATTGACTCGACGACCCACGAGCGGGTGTGGGTGTTTGACAACGATGAACTTCTCGACTACCGAGCGCGACGCCCGACCTTCACCTTCGAACAGACGAAACTGACGGATTACCGCCCACCAGAGCTCGTGCTTCGATTAGTGACGGACGAACTCGGTGTCCAGTTCCTGTTACTGACCGGTTACGAACCGGATTATCGATGGGAGGCCGCAGCCGAAGCGGTGGTGACTGCCATTGAGGCCTTTAACGTTTCGGCGACGATGTGGGTGCACGCGATCCCGATGCCGGTACCCCACACTCGACCCGTTGGAATGACCGTCAGTGGAAATCGCGACGATCTAATCGAGCAGTATTCGGTGTGGCGACCAACAACCGAAGTTCCAGGCACCTTCGTGCACCTCGTTGAATACATGTTGACGTCCATTGGTCATCCCGTTGCGGGTTTCGTGCTGTTGATTCCCCATTACCTCGCGGACTCAGAATTCCCCGCTGGCACACTCGCGGTTTTGGACGCCATCACGACGGGCACGGGAATATCTCTTCGAACGGATTCGTTGAGAGAGGAAGGTCGGGAATTCCTCAACGAAATTTCCAACCAAATGAAAGATAACGATGAGCTTGCCAAGCTCATTTCCAGTCTCGAGAGTCGCCATGACACGTACATGATCGACAACCCAACACCGTCGCCGTTCGTCAACGACGATGGGCAGGTCCCGAGTGCTGAGAGCATCGCGGCTGAGTTGGAGCAGTTCCTTCGTACGCGTGGGACAGCCGACGACTAAGCAGTCGTGATAACCTGAATCCCGAAAGACCCCGAGTCATTGGCTTCGCCGATTTGACACGGGGGTTTCTAATGCCCGAAAGAGGACAACTTCATGGCCGACTCCCCCCGTCGTTTCAACTTCTTCAACCGCAACAAGGCTGAAGCCGAAGTTCCTGTGAAGCCTGCGGCTAAAGCAGCGGCAAAGCCTGCGGCGAAGGCCCCTGCGAAGGCGCCAGCGAGGCCTGCCGCGAAGTCTCCGGCTAAGCCCGCGGCTAAGCCCGCGGCTAAGCCTGCCGCGAAGGCCCCTGCCAAGCCCGCCGCGAAAGCTCCAGCAAAGCCTGTGGCGAAGACTCCGGCAAAGCCTGCGGCCAAACCCTCGGCAAATGCCCCCGCTAAGCCCGCTGCGAAAGCACCGGCAAAACCCGCTGCAAAGGCGCCTGTGAAAAAGGCGTCGACAAAGGCGGGCGACGTTGATGAACTCATTGGTGATGACGCCGAACTCATTGTTGATGAAGAATTCGACGTGGTTGTCATCGTCGGCGACGACAATATCGTCGAGGTCGAAGACACGAGCGTGCCAGCTGGCGACGAGGTCATTGAACTGACCGACGACGAGGCCGAAGATGTCAAGACCGCGTTGACGGCGACACTTCCCGAAGACGCGATTCGCATTTCGTCCGGGGACGACGAAATTCAGTCCGTCGCCAACCAAATCACCGGTGCAACGGCGGATCCGGTCAAGGACTACCTCAAGCAAATCGGTAAGGTCGCTCTGCTGAATGCGGAACAAGAGGTTTCGCTTGCGTTGAGAATCGAAGCGGGACTTTTCGCGGAGGAAAAATGGGCCAAGATGACTGGCGCAAAACAAAAGAGCCGCGAGGGACGTGAACTCCGAATCATCGCTGACGACGGTGAACGCGCCAAGCGTCACCTTCTCGAGGCAAACCTTCGTCTCGTCGTGTCGCTGGCTAAGCGTTATACCGGGCGCGGAATGCAATTCCTTGATCTCATTCAAGAGGGCAACCTCGGCTTGATCCGCGCTGTCGAGAAGTTCGATTACACCAAGGGCTTCAAGTTTTCGACCTATGCGACGTGGTGGATCCGTCAGGCCATTACCCGCGCGATGGCCGATCAGGCTCGTACGATTCGAATTCCCGTTCACATGGTGGAAGTAATCAACAAGCTCGCTCGTGTTCAGCGACAGTTGCTGCAGGACCTTGGGCGTGAACCGACGCCAGAAGAGCTCGCGAATGAACTGGACATGACCCCCGAGAAGGTCGTTGAGGTACAGAAGTATGGCCGCGAGCCGATTTCGTTGCACACTCCTCTCGGTGAAGACGGTGACTCGGAGTTCGGTGATTTGATCGAAGACACCGAAGCGATTGTCCCCCTGGATGCCGTTGCTAACCGAATGCTGCTGGTCGCGCTGGAATCGGTCCTCGACTCATTGTCCGAGCGCGAATCTGGTGTGATTCGCATGCGGTACGGGCTCGGTGACGGAATCCCCAAGACTCTCGATCAAATCGGTGAAACCTTCGGCGTAACCCGCGAACGAATTCGCCAGATTGAATCAAAGACGATGACGAAACTGCGTCACCCTTCTCGTTCCGTCACGATTCGCGAGTTTCTCGAGTAATGACCCGCTCTGTTCGTCCGATCCGCGCGCGTGTGTTGCTCGCGGTATGGGCGGGCAAACTGACCGGCACACTGCTTCGGCTAGTCGGTCGCGCTGGAACGCACGTCCCTGGCAAAGTTGCGCTCGCGGTGTATCCCGGACTCATGTCGGCGATTCCGCTACCGTCGCGGGTTGTTGTCGTGACCGGAACAAATGGCAAGACGACAACGACGAATATCCTGGCGGATGCACTGCACAACCTCGGTGTGCGCGTCGGAAGTAATCGAGCGGGTTCCAATTTGCGCGAGGGCATCATTTCGACGCTCATGGACGGACTGACGGTTTTCGGCCGGTCGACGATTGACACCGTGGTTCTCGAGATGGACGAGCGGTCCGCGCGGCTGGTACTTCCGGGCGTGCGTCCCGACGTGCTTGTCTGCACCAATTTGACGCGAGATTCGATCAAGCGGAATGCGCACCCCGAGTACATCGCGTGGATTGTGTCGTCTGCATTGTCGGAGGACACGACCCTCGTTCTCAATGCCGACGATCTCATTACGGCTCGACTTGGCACCGAGGCAAACCGCCGAGTGTATTTTGGCGTGGATGCGATGGGGGACGAATCGCGCATCCCGCACGGAGTGGCAATCGACGTGTCCATTTGCCCCATCTGCGACCACGCGCTCGAGTGGGATGTGTGGCGTTTCAACCACATCGGAAAAGTGACGTGCCCATCGTGTGGCTACCGTTCGCCGTGGGCGGACGTGCGTGCCTCGTCTATTGACATCGCACGCGGAACGATGGAACTCGCGATGGACCACGAGAGCACAACACTTCCCTTGGTCAACGACAACATCGTCAACGTCTACAACGAGGTCGCGGTCGCCGCCGCACTTACTGTGTTGGGCGTTCCCGTCAACGACATCGCGGCTCAATTGGCTTCCCTCAAACCCCCGGTTACACGTTTCGCAGATGAAACGATTGGCGGTGTGCGAATCCTGCGACTGTTGACCAAGGGTCTCGTTGGCGTTGCGTGTTCGCGGGCGTTCGAGCACATCCCCACGATTCCCGGGCGTAAAGTGGTTCTCATGGCGATCGATGAGGCATCGGAACGCTTCACCGAAGTGGAAAACACGGCCTGGATTTACGACGCCGATTACGAATATCTTGCAGACCCCACGATCGCTCAAATTTTCGTGGGAGGAATCCGTCGCCACGACCACGCGTTACGTCTCGCGATTGCGGGGGTTGACCCGACCAAAATTGTGTTGGTCGAATCGGAGACCGAGGCCGCCGACCTCATTTCCCTCGATGACCTCGACGCCGTGTTCAACCTCCACAGCGTTCATAACGCATTGATTTCGGGAAATCCCGTTCAACAACGATTGCGTGAACGATTGTTGGAGAAGATTTGATGACCGTCATTATCGAAATGCTGTTCCCCGAGATCGCGAATCTTCACGGGGACAATTCGAACATCGAATACCTTGCTCAAAGCCTTGAGGGCGCGCGAATCCATCGGACGGGTATCAACGACACTCCTCGATTTGTCAGCGAACGGGTTGACCTGGTGTATCTCGGACCGATGACCGAGAGTGGCCAACTCAAGGCGATCGATCGACTCACGCCGCATGGACCCAGAATTGCCGAACTCATCGAATCGGGAACGCACTTCCTTTTCACCCACAATGCGATGGAAGTGTTGGGTAATCGCGTTTCGAACGCCGAGATGAACTATGACGTCCCTGGGTTGGGAATCTTTGATTTCGTCACAACGGTGAACATGTTCAACCGGTATACGGGCAAGGTGATGGGAACAATCGACGAAGTGGCGCAGCCGATTGTTGGCTACAAGTCGCAGTTTTCGATGGTGTCCAGCGCACCGGATGCGCCGGGTTTTCTGACGGCCGACCGTGGAATCGGGCGAAATCGCTCCACTCGGGTTGAAGGAGTTCGTGTCAACAACTTCATCGGGACCTCTCTCATCGGCCCTCTGCTCGTGATGAACCCTTATTTCACCGAATCGTTGTTGTCATCGATTGATCCGTCGCGCGAACCGACGCTCGCGTTGCGGGAGTTAGCGATTGCGGCCTACGACGCACGCGTGCATGACTTCAATGAGTCGGCTCGGTGGTCTAAAGCCGAATTGCTCGTCACGTAATCGGGCGGCGGTGGCTGGACATCGTTCCAGTCCAGCCAGCACGGATAGTTAGATGGTTTCGTCCGCGATGAGGCGATCGGTTTCGTCGAGCCACTCGAGTGCAGTCGGTTCAAGCGCAGCTTTTACTTCGCTCGCGTGGTGACCGCAAAAATACAGTTCGCCGGACTGAAGTCGCACTCGCACGTAAGCCTGAGCTCCACACGAGTCGCAACGATCCAGCGACGACAATTGGGGGAGTGGGGCGGTGGTGTCGGGAGTGTGTATCGAGTTCATGGACGTCCTTTCGGTATCTCTATTTCATCATGCCCCGCAGACATTCCCGTTCGAAATCGGTCGCGTTTCGCCCTCGGCGTAAAAATCATGCACAGACTCGGAGAGCCTGCTGAGTGCTCAGCGCGCCACCGCTTAGGGTGGAACACGTCCCCGAAACCAAAGGTTTGAGCAGTGTCCACCGAATATTCCGCGCGTCACCTCAGTGTCCTCGAAGGACTCGAGGCGGTTCGAAAGCGACCTGGGATGTACATCGGGTCGACGGACGAGCGCGGCCTGATGCATTGTCTGTGGGAAATCATCGATAACTCAGTCGACGAGGCACTTGCCGGACACGGGTCATCGATTAGCGTCGCACTTCATCCAGACGGCAGTGTCGAGGTTCACGATACGGGGCGCGGTATTCCCGTCGACATCGAGCCACGAACGGGCCTCTCGGGGGTCGAAGTGGTGTTCACCAAACTTCACGCGGGTGGCAAATTCGGTTCCGGTTCCTACACCGCGTCCGGCGGACTTCACGGAGTTGGGGCGTCCGTCGTCAACGCCCTGAGCGAACGGCTTGACGTCTTTGTCGATCGGGACGGTTCGACCTATGCGATGTCGTTCCACCGCGGCGAGCCCGGCATTTTTGATGACACAGCGGGACACGGGCCTCGATCTGCGTTCACCCCCTACGTCGAAAATTCCGAACTTCGTGTTGTGGGAAAGGCTGCGAAAGGTGTCACCGGAACTCGCGTTCGCTGGTGGCCGGACCCCGAAATCTTTGGCGCCTCGTCCATTGTGGAACTGGACACGGTCCTCTCGCGGGCCCGCCAGACAGCATTCCTCGTTCCCGGTCTGTCGCTCACGGTGTCCGACGAACGAACGGACACGCCGGAAACGCACGAGTTCTCGTTCGCAGGGGGCATCGGTGAATTCACGGAGTTCCTCGCTCCGGACGCGGCACTGACCTCGGTCTGGCGGCTAACCGGCGAGGGCACCTTCATGGAAACCGTTCCGGTGCTCGACGATGCGGGACACATGGTCTCGACGGATGTTGAGCGGTCGTGCCATGTCGATATCGCGGTCCGGTGGGGCACCGGATACGACACCGTCCAGAAATCGTTCGTCAACATCATCGCAACGCCGAAGGGCGGGACCCACGTCACTGGCTTTGAACAAGCGATGGTCAAGGTCCTTCGTGCCGAGGTCGACAAGAATTCGCGCCGGTTGAAGGTCGGAAACGACAAGCTCGAAAAGGACGACATTCTCACTGGGTTGACGAGCGTCATTACGGTTCGAGTCGCTGAACCGCAGTTCGAGGGTCAGACTAAGGAAGTCCTCGGTACCCCAGCGGTTCGACAGGTCGTCTCATCGGTCGTCACGAAGGCACTGGAAGACAAGTTTGTGTCAACGAAACGCGATGACAAGGCACAGTCGGCACTCGTCCTTGAGAAGATCGTGGCCGAAATGAAGAGCCGCATCTCTGCTCGCGCGCACAAGGAAACGCAACGGCGCAAGAACGCTCTTGAATCATCGACCCTTCCCGCCAAACTCGTCGATTGTCGTTCGGATGAATTCGAACGCAGCGAATTGTTCATCGTCGAGGGCGATTCAGCTCTGGGAACCGCGAAGTTGGCGAGGGATTCCGAGTTCCAAGCGCTTCTGCCGATTCGCGGGAAGATTCTCAACGTCCAAAAAGCATCAGTGGCTGACATGTTGTCGAACACCGAGTGTGCATCGATCCTTCAGGTTATTGGAGCGGGGAGTGGTCGAACGTTCGACCTTGAGCAGGCTCGATACGGCAAGGTCATCATCATGAGTGACGCCGATGTTGACGGGGCGCACATCCGCACGCTTCTCCTCACGCTGTTCTTCAAATACATGCGCCCCCTCGTGGATGCGGGACGGGTCTATGCGGCGGTCCCGCCCCTGCACCGAATTGTCGCGATCAATCCCGGTTCGAAAGCCAATGATGTGATGTACACGTATTCCGAGGCCGAACTCCACGCCACGCTTGACGGGCTACGAAGGTCGAACCGCAAATGGCAAGAACCGATTCAGCGTTACAAGGGTCTCGGTGAAATGGACGCCGACCAGTTGGCGGACACGACGATGAGCCTTGAGCACCGAACGTTGCGGCGGGTTCGAATCGATGACGCCGAGAAGGCCGCGGAAATGTTTGAACTGCTCATGGGCAACGAGGTCGCTCCGCGTAGGGAGTTCATCATCGATGGCGCGTTAGACCGGGATCGAATCGACGTCTAACGAAGTCGCGTTCCAATGATCGACACGACATCGGTCATCGGGGTTCCCGAGCCATCCCGTTTGCCAGGTTGAGCGGGCAGGTCTCGCGCTGTGCCATCTGTCGCGCAGGCTCGCGGTTCCGCACCAACAAATGCGAGCGCGAGACCGACATCGCCCTTAAGGAGGCCGTGCGAACGCACACCACCGGTCGCGCGACCCTTTCCGGGGTATTCCGACAGCGGGGTGACCTTTGCGCGACCGGGGTCCGCTCCGGTCAACGTGGCACCCGCGGAGGTTACGGTGACGACCTGCGGGTCAGTGTCTAATGAAACGCTCGCAAACGTCACGACAACGTCGTTCTCGGCGAGTTTGATACCGGCAACACCGGCAGCGCCGACACCCTGAGGGCGAACCCCAGCGGCGGGGAAGTGCAGTAGTTGTGTGTCCGACGTCACGAAGACCAATTCGTGACCGTCCGGTGCAATGTCCGCGCCGACAACATGGTCTCCGTCATCCAGATTGATGATCGAGAAATCCGCTCGTGAAGGGAAGGTGGTTGGGTCGACTCGTTTTACGGTCCCTCGACGCGTTCCGAGCGCGAGTGGTACATCGGACACGGGAACGATCGTGACAATGGTTTCACCCGCGGAGAGTCCGAGAACATAGTCATTTGCCTTCGAGCCACTTGCGAACGAGGGTGCGCCGGATGATGACGGCAGCGCAACCGGAGTGAACCGAATGAAACGGCCAAGGCTTGTAATGGCACCGAGGTCACCGCGAGTGGTACCTCGAACCATGGCGCGAACAACGTCGTGCTTCACTCGCTTGGCGGGCGACGGGAATTCACCCGTCTCTGAGCTGCGAAGCAGTTTTCCCGTTGCGGTGAGAATCACGGTGCACGGTTCGTCTTCGAGTTCGAGCCCTTGGCTCGCGATTGCTCCGACCACTGGAACGTCCTCGCCGTCCAAGAGTGTCGTGCGACGCGGTGTTCCGTATTTGGATGCAATATCAGCGAGTTCATCCGACACCAGAGTCCGCAACGAGTCCTCGCTCGACAACAAGGTGGTGAGGCTCGCGATATCAGCCGTGAGAGCGTCGCGTTCGGATTCCAATTCGATACGCGAAAATTTGGTAAGGCGGCGCAGTCTCAACTCGAGAATGTAATCGGCTTGAAGTTCGGACAAATCAAATACTGTTTGCAGTTTCGAACGCGCGCTATCGGCGTCATCCGAGGCTCGAATGACCTGGATTACCTCATCGATATCAACGATGGCGCGCAGCAGTCCCTCGACGAGGTGTAGTCGTTCGGTCTTGCGATCGAGCCTGAATCGTGAACGACGAGTGACAACCTGCAGACGGTGCGCGATGTACACCCGCAGCATCTCGACGAGTCCCAGAGTTTCGGGTTTTCCGTCGACGAGTGCGACGTTATTGATCGAAAAACCGTCTTCCAGTGGTGTGAGTCGGTACAACTGGTCCAGAACAGCCTCGGGCGAAAAACCGGTCTTTACCTCGATGACGAGCCGCAGGCCATTTTTGCGATCAGTCAGGTCCGTGACGTTCGAGATTCCCGTGATCTTCTTTTTCGTTACGCCGTCTTTGATTCGTTCGATTACTCGCTCTGGGCCGATCAAGTAGGGGAGTTCGGTTACGACGATTCCCGTTTTGCGGGCGGAGACCTGTTCGATGGTTGAACGGGCGCGAGTTCGGAACGCACCTTTTCCCGTCGCGTAGGCATCGCGGATGCCATCGAGGCCGACGACTATGCCTCCGCTCGGAAGGTCAGGGCCGGGCACAAAAGCCATGAGGTCCTCTAGTGATGCGTCGGGGTGTGCCAACAAATGCCGTGCCGCCGCGATCACTTCGCCGAGGTTGTGCGGTGCCATGTTGGTGGCCATACCGACCGCGATCCCGGCCGCGCCGTTGACGAGCAGATTCGGGAACGCCGCGGGGAGAACGTCTGGTTGTAACAGTTGACCGTCGTAATTCGGGACGAAATCGACTACATCCTCGTCGAGGCTGTCCGTCATGGCAATCGCCTCGGGGCGAAGTTTCGCCTCGGTATAGCGTGACGCCGCGGGCCCGTCGTCGAGTGATCCGAAGTTTCCGTGACCGTCGACGAAAGGGACGCGAAGACTGAAGGACTGCGCCAATCGGACGAGAGCGTCATAAATCGCGCTATCGCCGTGCGGGTGCAGTTTGCCCATCACCTCGCCGACGACGCGCGCACTCTTGACGTAGCCCTTTTCCGGGCGAAGGCCCATCTCGGCCATTTGGTAAATGATGCGTCGCTGGACCGGCTTGAGTCCGTCGCGGGCGTCGGGAAGAGCGCGAGAATAGATAACAGAGTAGGCATACTCGAGGAAGGACCCCTGCATCTCGTGGGAAAGGTCTACGTCGTCGATACGTTCAGAAGAGGAAGGGGTCTGGTTCACAATGCCCCCGATTTTACCCGTCATCCGAGCGCAGGACCGTTGGCTCGCGGACGTGTTGGTGAGCGCATTCCATTCGGTAAGGGCTGAGGACAACCCCCTGCGACTCCCCGGAGTGAAAAGGTCGGTCGTCATTCTTGTCGATGGGCTTGGGTCTCACAACCTCACCGCTCGCTCGGCGCACGCTCGAAACATCGGCACACTGTCAAGGTCGGACGTCCTCAGCGGTTTCCCGACGACGACGGCCGCCGCTTTGTCCACACTCATGACGGGCCGTTCCCCGGGCGAGACGGGCATGGTCGGCTATGCGATTCGGGACCCCTCGACGGGAGCGATCGTGAACCAGCTTTCGGGACTCGATGCGATCGATGTGTCCGAGTGGCAGCCCCTTCCGACCGTATGGGAAATCAACGCCGATGTGCCCGCCGCTATCGTGTCGTCGCCTCGATACCGCGATTCCGGGCTCACTCGCGCGATCTTACGAGGCGCTCCCTACGTCGACGCGAAGTCCTATGCCGATCGACTGGCCGCTCTCGATGATTTCCTCGCAACCCACCGAACGGGTATCGCGTATATCTACATTCCCGAACTCGACATGGCCGCTCACGCGTCCGGTGTTCAGTCAGATCAATGGATTCGAAAACTCGAGGAACTCGACGGGTTCGTGGCCGATGTCTGGCTGCGGCTCAATCAATCCGACGGTCTGCTCATCACGGCCGACCACGGCGTCATCGATGTTCCGTCCACTCGTCACCTCATGGTCACCGCAGATTCTCGACTATTGGACAGAGTGACCGTCGGTGGGGAACCACGATTTCTGCATCTCTACAGCGACCAACCCGAACACACCCTCTCACTCTGGCGAGAATCGGAGGGTTCGCGCGCACACGTGGTCTCTCGGGATGAAGCGATCGTGGCCGGGTGGTTCGGCACGGTCACGGATCACGCCCGCGAGCGAATTGGAGATGTGCTCGTAACGCCTCGCGGTGAATCCGTGTATTACATCGATGGAGTTGCGACCGCACAGTCGCTAGCGATGGTTGGTCAACACGGGGGACTCAGCCGAACGGAAACTCTAGTGCCGCTGCTGCGCGGCGGTGCCTACGCCTAGCTAGGCATCCTCTGGGCGGGTGCCAAACACGATTTCGTCCCAGGTCGGCATCGCCGCGCGCTGACGTTTTGACCGACTTGGCGTTGGGTCAACAAACGGCTCGTCCTTTGCGGGAACGCTCTCGGGCTCGGTGTTCACCTGAGTTGCCGGGAAGTCGTCTGGGGCAACAGGTGAATCGTCGGGAACTTCCAGCATGTCGGGGGTGATGATTGGGATGGATCCAGTTGACGGGTGCGATGCGATGGCATCGTTACGCGAGGCACGGCGGCGGGTCAATTCGTCCTCAGCGGCCACTGGTTCGGCGGCGGTTTCGGGAGTCGATGCCTGAATAACAGCAGCAACATCAATCTCGATGCTCGAGGTCACATTCTGAGCGGGACTGATGGGTTTGCGTGCCTCGGGCAGGGGTTCGAATTCACCGCTGTCAAACCTCGCCTTCGGAGCCGGTTGCGCGACGACGCGAAGTGGCGGGAAAAGGGCCGCATCGACCGAGTCCGATTTCGAGATTGTCACGGCCGCAGCGTTGGACGGCACGAGGGTCATCTTTCGAGGGTCGAATGACCACGTGGCGTCTTCTTCAACGTCACCAATGAGGCAACGTGCCCCAACGACCCACGCATCGTTGATGCGATATGCCTGCCAGCGAATGATTGAGCCACCCTGCTCAGCAAGGCGGGCGGAAATTTCGACACCGAACGTCGAGTTCACCTCATTCGACACGACGGGAACCGCAAGGGCACGTTCCAACACGAATGACATCTCCGCGACGATGGGGCCTTCGAATCGCGCCACGTGTTCTGCGCTAGTTCCCGTGCGCGAGGCGACTTCGTCAACCGAGAGCCCCGAGCGAAGCAGCGCTTGAATTTCTTTGGGGGACACCGATGAGGTTTGCCCGACCGGCGTTGTGCGAGCGAGTTTTGCGCGCATCCTATCGTCCAGTGCGATGGTGAAACGCTGACCGTCCCGAGAGACCGCGACGAATCCATCGCGTGTCACCTCGATAATGGTGAGTTCGTCCATCGACTACTCCTCGGTTGGTCTCGTGTAGCGAGAATACCGCTGACGCGACACGTTCGCGCCGAATGTCGCTGTTGAGTTTGCATTTCGCAGTAAAGTGTCGCAAACTAACGCCGCGAGCATGGCACAGGAAAGGCTTCACCACAAACATGGTTACCGATTACGATTCCCCCCGAAAGGGCGAGGAAGACCACGAATCTTTGCAGGCTCTTCAAGAGCGCGTCCCGGAGCCTCGTCCCGGGGATGTCCTTGACGATGCGGACAATCCGGACAGTCTCGAAATGAGTGGTCAAGACCTCGCGACAATGGAACTCGACGTCATCGTTGTTCCGCCTCAGGCCGACGAGTTCACTTGTATGTCCTGCTTCCTGGTCAAGCACCGCTCACAGATCGCCAAGGAAACCAAGTCGGGCGCATTTTGCTCGGAGTGCGAGTCTTAGGATTCCGTCAGGATTGCCCGTAGCTTTTCCGGTTGGCGCGTCGACACATACCAGTTCGGTGTCGGGTCGGCTGGATCGTTCACCGGGATAAGAAGTCCGCGCGGAATCCAACCGCGAAGCACCTTCCATGTTCGGGCGTCACTGAGGGCATCGGAACGTCGATCGGGTTCCACGATCTCTGCGTGACCCAACAGGGAGATATCAATCGAAGCCCGCCCCGCGCGCAGCTCGGTGTCGGTCACGACAATGCGCGGAGCCATCAGAACGAACACAACAAGGGCTAACACATAGAGCACAACGGCCGAAATACACCCGGCGACGATGTTGATCGGGGCCAGCATCCCGAATCCCATCGGGAGCAAAACCAACAGAGCGACGTGGACCGGCAGCGACGGTGTGAGGGATTCCGTGTAGCGAATCATGTAACCATTCGACCATGTATTACCCTGAACGAATGACACCTGAGGTTCTGATTGTCGGCACACCGCCGGAGTACGCGCATCCCGGCGACGCAGGGGCGGACCTTGTTTCGACCGTCGCACTCACGCTCGAGCCCGGTGAACGCGCCGTCGTGGCGACGGGTGTTTCCATCGCACTGCCCGATGGTTTCGTGGCGTTCGTGATGCCACGTTCCGGACTAGCCGCGAAACACGGTGTCACTCTCGTGAATTCACCAGGGACAATCGACGCGGGATACCGCGGTGAAATTTCGGTTGTGCTTATCAACACCGACCAATCGTCGTCATTCTCTATTGAGCCGGGCGACCGCATTGCCCAACTCGTCATTCAGCCGGTCGTTCGAGCGCGTTTTGTGACCGTGACCGAACTGCCGGGCACCGCTCGAGGATCGGGTGGTTTTGGCTCAACTGGACAATCAGGAAGTGCATCATGAGCGAAAAAAGTGCGGCCATTGACCGCGCCATCACGGGCCCATTCGATATCTCCGAGGTCAGCGCGGTACAGCCATTCATCGACCTCGGTGCGCTGAAGGTGACTCCGCGAACCGGTCTTCAGTTGCGATTGGATATTGAAGAATCGAGCAAACGATTGGTCGCTGCGACATTTGAAATCGACGAGTCGACGCTCCAGGTTCAGGTTTTCGCGGCTCCTCGCAGCGAGGGCCTGTGGAACGAGATTCGGGAACAGGTCGCAGAGCAGGTCATCCGACAGGGTGGTTCGGCAGAACATGTTGTCGGTCCATTCGGCCCGGAACTTCGAGCACTCGTGCCCACTGCGGACGGCAGTCAACGTCCCGTGCGATTCGTCGGAGTCGATGGTCACAAGTGGTTCCTCCGCGGCGTCATCTCTGGACCCGCTGCCAGTTTTGATTCCCGTGCGGGCGTTGTCGAAGATGTCTTCCGCAGCATCGTGGTCAATCGCGGAACGGAGCCATTGCCACCGCGCGAACTCTTGACGCTACGTGTACCCCCGCAGCCGGGGGCTCTCGCGTGACGAGCCCCTTTGGCGAGAAACTTCGGCAATCCGGGTTGTCCGCTGTCGTCAGCGGCGAGAAACCGACGGCCGCCAACCTCTTCAGCGCGATAGGGGGTGTTCGTGGGGTTGTCGAGTCCACGGCACCCGGCTTCCTTTTCCTCGTCGTGTTCACCGCAACAGGTCAACTGTTGCCGTCCGTTGTCGCCCCCGTCGCCGTCTCGGTGGTGATCTTGCTTGCGCGGATTATTCAACGACTCCCGGTGATGCCTGCTGTGTCCGGTGGAGTTGGAATCGCTCTGAGCGCCGGTCTTGCGTTGTGGACCGGACGAGCAGAAGACAATTTCCTCGGCGGTTTTCTCATCAACGGAATCTCGTTCGCGGTGATGTTTGTCTCGGTCCTTGTTCGTCAGCCGCTCATTAGTGTTGCCACACGACTTCTCGCCTCGGATAACCCACACATCGGCAGTGCGCTTGTTCGTCGAGCGGGCTACCTCTCGACGGCACTGTGGGCGGCCTTCTTTGCCCTGCGCCTCGGCGTGCAGGTCCCGCTGTACCTTGCACATGCGACCGCGGCGCTGGCCGCAACCAAACTTTTGATGGGTGTGCCGCTGTATGCGGCGCTCGTCTGGGTGACCTGGCTCATGATGCGGTCGGCACTCACGAACGCTGCCCGATAACCCTTGGTTGCGGGTTTAGGATTGGCAGTGTTGTCCCTCGTGAGGAGTAAGTGCTGTGAGCATTGATTCGTTTGGTTCCAAGGCCACCTTGTCGGTTGACGGTCGTGACTACACGATTTTTCGCCTCGACGCCGTCCCCGGCCACGATCGGTTGCCCTTCAGTTTGAAGATCCTTTTGGAGAACCTTCTCCGAACCGAAGACGGCGCGAACATCACGTCGGAACAGATTCGAGCGCTCGGAAACTGGGACGCGAACGCCGAGCCAGACACCGAGATTCAGTTCACTCCTGCTCGAGTCGTAATGCAGGATTTCACCGGTGTTCCCTGCATCGTCGACCTCGCGACAATGCGCGAAGCGGTCGCTGAGCTCGGTGGAAATCCCGAGAAGATTAATCCACTCGCTCCCGCTGAATTGGTCATCGACCACTCGGTCATCGCGGACTTGTTCGGCAGGGAAGACGCGTTCGAGCGCAACGTCGAAATCGAATACGAGCGCAACGGCGAGCGTTACCAGTTCCTCCGTTGGGGCCAAACGGCTTTTGACAATTTCAAGGTCGTGCCGCCCGGCACGGGAATCGTTCACCAGGTCAACATGGAAAACCTGGCGAAGGTCATCTACACGCGCGATGTCAACGGCGAGAAGCTTGCCTTCCCGGACACGTGTGTCGGAACCGATTCCCACACGACGATGGTCAACGGTCTCGGAGTTCTGGGGTGGGGTGTCGGTGGCATCGAAGCAGAGGCCGCCATGCTCGGACAACCCGTTTCGATGTTGATTCCTCGCGTCGTTGGTTTCAAGTTGACGGGCGACATTCCGTCGGGAATCACCGCGACGGACGTCGTGTTGACAATCACGGACATGCTGCGGAAGCACGGAGTGGTCGGAAAATTCGTCGAGTTCTACGGTGACGGCGTCGGTCAAGTTCCGCTCGCGAACCGCGCGACGATCGGAAACATGAGCCCCGAATTCGGTTCAACAGCGGCGATGTTCCCCGTCGACCAGGTGACGGTTGATTACCTCACGCTGACGGGTCGTCCCGCTGAGACGGTCGCGCTTGTTGAGGCATACGCCAAGGAACAGGGCCTCTGGCACAACCCGAACATTGAACCGGTGTTCTCGGAGTACCTCGAACTCGACCTCTCAACCGTGGTTCCGTCGATTGCCGGACCCAAGCGTCCTCAGGACCGAATCGAATTGGACAAGGCGAAAGCCGCGTTCGCCAAGGACGTCACGTCCTACAGCCCAGGCAAGGCCGCGAATGTGACCGTAGACGGCGAGAAGTTCACCGTCGACAACGGCCACGTCGCCATCGCGGCGATTACGTCGTGCACCAACACGTCGAACCCGTCCGTCATGCTCGCCGCGGGGCTGCTTGCGCGCAACGCTGTCGCGAAGGGACTCGTGTCGAAGCCGTGGGTGAAGACCACGTTGGCGCCAGGATCGAAGGTCGTCACGGATTATTACGAGAAGGCCGGACTCATGGACGACCTCGAAGCCTTGGGATTCTATCTCGTCGGCTATGGGTGCACCACGTGTATCGGAAACTCCGGGCCTCTTCCGACTGAAATTTCGGCAGCGGTGAACGACAACGATTTGGCGGTGACGGCTGTTCTGTCCGGAAACCGAAACTTCGAGGGACGCATCAACCCGGACGTGAAAATGAACTACCTCGCGTCACCGCCGCTCGTCATCGCCTACGCTCTCGCGGGAACGATGAACTTTGATTTCGCTTCTGATGCGCTCGGCCAGGACAAGGACGGCAACGACGTGTATCTCGCGGACATTTGGCCGTCGGCTGCCGAAGTGCAGAAGACGATCGATTCGTCGATTGATACGGAAATGTTCGTTCGCCAGTACGCGTCGGTTTTCGATGGCGACGACCGCTGGAAGTCAATTCCGACACCAACCGGAAACGTATTTGAATGGGATGCCAATTCCACCTACGTCCGTAAGCCCCCGTATTTTGAGGGGATGGCGGTCACGCCGTCGCCGGTTTCCGACATTTCGGGAGCGCGGGTCCTCGCCCTGCTCGGAGATTCGGTTACGACCGACCACATTTCACCTGCAGGTTCGATCAAGGCTGACACCCCCGCTGGGAAGTACCTCGAGGCGCACGACGTTCAACGAGCCGACTTCAACTCGTACGGATCGCGACGTGGAAATCACGAGGTGATGATTCGCGGAACGTTCGCCAACATTCGCCTGAAGAATCAATTGCTTGATGGTGTCGAGGGCGGATACACGCGCGATTTCACCACCGCAGACGGCGACCAGTCGTTCATCTACGACGCGTCGCAGAACTACCAACACGCGGGAATTCCTTTGGTGATTCTTGCGGGCAAGGAATACGGTTCAGGGTCGAGCCGTGACTGGGCAGCCAAGGGGACAAGCCTCCTCGGAGTGAAGGCGGTCATCGCTGAGTCATTCGAGCGGATCCACCGATCAAACCTGATTGGAATGGGTGTTATTCCTTTGCAATTCCCCGTCGGGTCGACCGCCGCTACCCTCGGACTAACCGGTACAGAGGAATTCAGCTTCACGGGAATCGAACAACTCAACGACGGGGTAACTCCGCGAGCGGTTCGAGTCATCGCAACGCCGACCGCGCACTCGCCGGCCGGTGCGTCGGCGATCGAATTTGACGCGGTAGTCCGTATCGATACTCCGGGAGAGGCCGATTACTACCGAAACGGTGGAATCCTGCAGTACGTCCTGCGATCGTTGTTGTAACGCGGCATGCTCCTTCCCGGTATCTCATCCCCCCGCGACCTTAAGGCGCTGTCGTTATCTCAGTGCGCCCAATTGGCAGACGAGGTTCGCGATTTTCTGATCGATTCGGTGTCGCTCACGGGTGGGCATCTCGGGCCCAATCTCGGAGTCGTCGAATTGACCATCGGTATTCATCGCGTCTTCGAGTCACCGCACGATCCCATCATCTGGGACACGGGCCATCAGTCCTATGTCCACAAATTGCTCACGGGTCGACAGGACTTTTCGCACTTGCGTGAAGCCGGCGGTATCGCGGGCTACCCGCAACGGTCGGAATCAGTTCACGACATCGTCGAATCGAGCCACGCTTCGAGTTCGCTGTCGTGGGCTGACGGAATTTCGAAAGCGTTCGAGATGACGGGCCAATCGGATCGTCACGTCGTGGCCGTCATTGGCGACGGTGCGCTGACCGGCGGCATGAGCTGGGAAGCCCTCAACAACATCTCCGATGACAATTCGCGGAAGCTCGTGGTCGTTGTCAACGACAACGGACGTTCCTATGCACCGACAATCGGTGGTGTTGCCCGCTTCTTGTCGGGGGTTCGAACGCGTCCGTCCTATCGGACACTTCACAGGGTCTCCTGGGGTATCGCCAAACGTTTGGGCGGGCCAGCCCGTGCCGTCTATCGCGGAATTCGAGGCGGTGTCCACGGCTTCCTCTCGCGTTTCACGAATAACGAGGCGTTGTATTCGAACCTCGACATCAAATACATCGGCCCGATTGACGGCCACAATCTTCGTGACGTTGAGCGCGCACTCGAACAGGCAAAGGATTACGGCAGCCCCGTGATTGTGCACGTCATCACGGAAAAGGGTCACGGATACGAACCGGCTCGCCAAAACGAGGCCGACCAATTCCACGCCATCGGAGCTTTCGACCCCGTCACGGGTGAAGAGAGCGCGGGCGGAGGCCTGTCGTGGACCTCGGTGTTCGCCCAAGAACTCGTTCGGTTAGCGAAAAAGAACAAACGCATCGTCGGGATTACGGCCGCGATGTTGCGCCCAACCGGGATTTCGGCACTCGCCGACGTGTATCCCGAGCGCGTTTTCGATGTGGGGATCGCGGAACAGCATGCGACCACCAGCGCGGCAGGAATGGCGTTCGGTGGATTGCATCCGGTCGTAGCCGTTTACGCGACTTTCATGGGGCGAGCGTTTGACCAAGTCCTCATGGATGTCGCGCTCCATAAAGCGGGAGTCACGTTCGTGCTCGATCGCTCGGGGGTGACGGGACCAGACGGCGCATCTCACCACGGCATGTGGGACCTCGCGATGCTGCAGATCGTTCCCGGCATTCGGATCGCAGCACCACGTGATGCAAAGACACTCCGCGAAGAACTCGGCGAGGCGACTCTGGTCGACGACGCACCTACCGTCATCAGATTTCCTAAGGGGAACGTCGTTGAGTCCATCCCCGCCATTCGTCGCACCTCCGACGGCGTCGATGTCCTTCGTGAGCACTCGTCGCGAGACGTTGCTTTGGTTGCGGTCGGCGCGATGGCGGGGCTCGCAATCGCGGTTGCTGAATTGCTCGAGGCTGCGGGGATCGGCGCAACGGTCATAGACCCCCGCTGGGTCATTCCGGTCGCACCGTCAATCATTGACATAGCGCGCGACCATCGAATTGTGGTCACCATCGAAGACGGAATCCGCGTCGGGGGAGTCGGAACTCGAATCCGTCAAGACCTTCGGCACGCGGGGGTTGACACCGGTGTCGACGAGTTGGGTCTTCCCGATGAATTCCTCGAACACGACACTCGCGGCAATATTTTGGCTCGGGTCGGATTAACCCCCGAGGCCATCGCAACGAAGATCATCAAGCAACTCAAGGGAACTGTCGTCCCGAAGGCGAAGCCCAAAAAGCGCTAAGCGAAGTTCATCTCCGGGTGGAATCTGATTCCGGTTGCACGCGAACTGGCACCGCACCCATCCAAATATGGTGTGAGACCACCGATTGCACTGGGCCAGCCTGCACCAGACATCATGCACAGGTCGATGTCACTCGCCGTGTGAACCACCTGCTCATCGAGCATGATGTGGACCTCGCGAGCCAGCGCGTCAACGATGGAGTCGTGAATCTCCTCTGCCGTCATGTGGCTCGCGGCCGTCATGACCGACTCAAGGTCTGCCGCGATGCTTGAGCTAACGGGCTTATCAGTGAGAACCGGCAGCGTGGTTCCCACGAAGAAGCGCTCTGGTGCCCCGTGCTGCACGGATTCCATCATCTTCAGAGTCACCATGCGACCGATCAGGTCGATAAGTGCGAACGGTGTCATCGGAAGACGAAGCGGTTCAACGGCCTCAGAGACGGCGTTTGGGGTGATGCCGGCTTCAACCAGGCGAAGAACTTCACCGAGGAATGTCGACAGCAAGCGGTTGACGACAAAACCCGGTTTGTCAGCGACGACCACGGGAGTTTTCCGAAGGGTGCGGGCGACGTGAATGGCTGTGGCCAAGGTCGACCCCGACTCTCGAGGTCCACGAACAACCTCAACAAGTTTCATCGACGCGACGGGGTTGAAGAAATGAATTCCCGCCACTCGTTCGGGGTTCGACACAAAGCCGGCCATGGCGTCAATGGACAACGAAGACGTATTGGACGCAATGATCGCGTCGGGCCGTACAATCGCGTCCAACTCGGTAAGGACTGCCTTTTTGACCGCGAGGTCTTCGAAAACGGCTTCAATGACGAGATCACAGTCAGCAAAACCCGACATCGACAGGGTCGCATGTAACCGCGCAAGTATCTCGGACTTCGCACTCTCAGTCAGCGTCTTTTTGCTGATCCGCGCGTCGAGCCATCCGCCCATGCGGTCTATCGCGGCATCGAGCCGATCCTGACTGACATCCGAAAAGACAACGGGGACGGCGAGTGATTCGGCAAGCGCCAGAGAAATCTGGCTGGCCATGAGCCCTGCGCCTATGACCCCGACGCGTGAAAGTGGACGGGGTTCATCTGACGGGCTACCCGCAGGTGGTTTGCTCGCCGAGCTATTCACCCGAAACGCATAAAGCCGCCGTCGAAATTCTGCGGTCATCATCAAGGTGGCGAGTGCCTGGTCTTCCGCGGCAAAGGCCTCGGTGTCCATTGCGTCAATCGTCGACACGATGACCGCAGACAGTTGTCGGAGTGCGTCGATCGGGTTCCCCGGACGACCGAGTTGTCGCTCAAGCACGTCGTCGATGAGCGAGACCGCCGCGTCATGGTTCCGTGAAGAGTCTGGTCGTGAGTTGGACTGCGCGAGTCCGTCGACGAATAACATCGCGCCCGTCATGACATCGGGCGATACCGCATCTACGAGACCAAGTTCGAGCGCACGGTCCGCACCGAGGTGCTTTCCGGTGATTGCGTCGGTGACCATGACGCCGAGGGCCGGGACGAGTCCGATGATTCGGGGCAGTAGTGTTGCGCCACCCCAACCCGGGATTAAGCCAAGCCCAATTTCGGGAAGTCCCAGTCGTGCCGTGTCGACCTGTGCCACTCGATAGGTGCAGTGGAGTGCCAGTTCGAGACCGCCTCCGAGCGCGATGCCGTTGATTGCCGCGATTGTGGGGACACCGAGGTGTGACAGTTTCGACAGCACGCGGTGACCTTCACGCGCAAATGCCAGGGCGTCGTTGAGCGAACGCGGACTCGCCAGGGTGTCCAGGTTTGCCCCTGCACAGAAGGTGCGACCGTTCCCGGTGATGACAACGGCATCGGTGTTCACGGGGTCTTTCGCGATGAGGTCAAGCGCATCACCGAGTCGTTCCAGACCGAGTGGCCCGAGAGTGGCAGGCCGACGGTCGTCACCGTTGGTGATCGTTAGCACGGTGACGCGGCGCCCACCGCTACTGGTCATCGTCGAGACGACGACGTCGATGGGGAAGTCCTCTACGGGGTAATCGATCATGCGCCGAAGTGGGGGTTTTCCCAGATCATCGTTCCGCCTTGGCCGAGCCCAACACACATCGTGGTGATCCCGTAGCGGATGGTGTGGTCGAGTTCGAACTGTCGTGCCAATTGAATCGCGAGTCGAACACCTGAGCTCGCCAAAGGATGCCCATACGCGATTGCCCCGCCCCATCGATTGAGAATCGGGGATGTCTGGTCGATGTCGAAGTGGTCGGTGAAGGCAAGCACCTGCACCGCGAATGCTTCGTTGATTTCTATCGCCCCAATGTCGTCGATGGAGAGTCCGGCCTTTGCCAATGCCTTCTCCGTCGCGGGGATGGGACCGAGTCCCATCTCGTCGGGCGAGACACCCGCGAATGCGTAGGACGTTAGCCTCATTTTGGGGGTAAGCCCATAGCGTGTGACCGCGTCAGCACCAGCGAGAATCGACATCGTCGCGCCATCGGTCAGCGGCGAAGCGTTGCCCGCCGTAACCCGACCTCCCTCACGAAACGGCGTACCGAGCGACGCAAGTGTTTCGAGCGTCGTGCCCGGTCGCAGTTGCTCGTCGCGGTCGGCCATTCCATGTGGCGTTTCCATGGCGACGAGGTCGGGCTGAATATGCCCAGCTTCGTAGGCCGCCCAAGCTCGACTCTGGCTTTGCTCGGCGTACGCGTCAGTGCGGTCCTTGGTAATCATCGGGAAATTGTCATGCAATATCTCTGCGGTGAAGCCCATTGCGAGCGATTCGGTCGTCAGCAACCCAGCCTCGAGCATCGCAGGGTTTGCCTTAGCAGCGAACTCCATCGGGTGTCGACCCATGTGCTCGACGCCTCCGGCGACCGCGATGTCGATTTGTCCCCACCCGATTCCAGATCCGAGAGTTGTCATCGATGTCATTCCGCCGGCGCACATTCGGTCGATCGCGAATCCGGGGACGGATTGTGGAAGCCCGGCGGCTAAACCAACAGTCCGACCGAGCGTTAGACCTTGGTCTCCTTCTTGGGTGGTTGCCGCGATAGCGACGTCATCGATCGCATCGAGCGGAATCGTGCCGTTTCGGTTGAGAAGTCCGCGAAGGGCAGCCGTCGCAATGTCGTCGGCGCGGGAGTCGCGGTAAATCCCCTTTGCGCCGGCCCGTCCAAATGGGCTGCGCATCCCGTCGATGTAAAAGACATCCTGTGCCACTTTCGTACCTCCGCTAAATTTCGTACCTGACGCGCCGAGTTCAGTCGGCGGTCTCCGCGGGAGCGGTGAGGAACTGGGTGTGATCCTCAGCAACTCGCACGAAGCAATCATTCAATTGTCTATGTATGAGGTCGATTTGCCATTCACGGGCTTCGGCATCACGCAACCATTCCGCGATGGATTCGGTCGATATGTCCACGGGTGGTTCAAAACAGATACGCCTAATGGTCTCCGGTGAGACCAGATTCTCGACTGGGATAGACACTGATTCAGCAATCTCGGTGAGCGCGGCCCGAACACACACGAATCTCGCGTATGCCTCGGGGTGTCTCTCCTTCCAATTTCGCGGTGTGGAGAGCCCGTTACCTCGAATCCGCAACGGCGGAATGTCCTCGGTAGTGAGGCCACGCTCGATTGCCGACCACCATCGAGCAAGTTCCCGGCGCGAATAACGACCAGTGAATTCTGTGATCCCCGCCAATTCACCGCGAGATGACGGAAGTCGCGAAGCGGCGGCAACGATGGCTCGGTCGGGAATCACTCGACCGGGGCCAGTATCAATCGCGCGAGCGAAGTCGTCTCGCTCTGACCACAGCTCACGCGCGACAGCAAGTTGCCGCGTGGTCGTCAGAGTCTGCAGCCCAGAAAGCCGACGCCATGGGTCAGGTTTGGGCGGCGGCGGTTGCCAATTCACAAGATTCGCAAATTCCTGTTCGGCAATGTGCAGTTTTCCCGCCTTGTCCAAAACGGCGGCCAGGGCATCGCGCAAGTCGGGCAAGAGTTCAACATCGAGTGCCGCATACACCAGCCATGATTCGGGAAGCGGACGGGTTGACCAGTCAGCTGCGGAATGCTCTTTGGCCAGATGCAATCCCAACAGTTCGGCGACGACGCCCCCGAGTCCAACCCTCGGTAGTCCAGCAAGGCGCGACCCGAGTTCCGTGTCAAACAGAGAAGTCGGAACGAGTCCCAATTCGGCCAGGCACGCGAGATCTTGTGTCGCGGCATGAAGAATCCATTCGTCGGTGGCGAGAAGTTCCGCCAAGGGCGATAGGTCTTCGAGAGCGAGCGTGTCGAAGAGATGTGTTCCACCGCCACGCCGACTCACTTGCACGAGATATGCCCTCGACGAATAACGAAAACCGCTCGCGCGTTCCGCGTCAATGCCGAAAGGTCCGGTACCGGCAGCCAATTCGGTGACGGCAGTCGCCAAGTGTTCCCGAGTCTCAATCAGCCGAGGAGCGCGAGCGAGCGTCGCCGCTGGCAGCTCTATGGGTTCGGAGTCGACAGGCGCTTCCGACTCGTCCGACACTCAGAGTCCCATCGAAGCGACGCCATCGGGCAGAACGTCAAAACCCGCTACGTGGAGGACGAACCGAGCCCAGGCTTCGGCGTGAGGGCGAACGTCGGATGACGCAGGGGACCACGAGGCGCGTACCTCAATCTGTGAGCCCCGCCCCTGCGACGCGAGTTCTCCGAACCCGTCCGACACCACTCGAGTGACGGTAGCGGCGGGGTGGGAATAGCTCGCCCCGGTGTGCGCAAGAGAATCCGTGAGCCACGACCAAGCGACGTGAGCCAACTCGTCATGGCCACCCATCAGTGGTTCAATCGGCGACTGCGCGAAAATGATCGCTCGCGTTCGACCGCCCCACTCTTCAGGTTCGCTTGGGTCGTCGAGAAATATCAGGCGACCCGTTCCGCGATCATGCTTGCCCGTGCCAGCCGTGACGCCAGCCGAAAACGCAATCGCGTTGGGGGCGAGCCCCTGTGGCGCGTCAATCTGTTGAACATCAAGACCAGAGGGCCAATTTACTGCGTCCAGGGACTGCACAATCTCGTGAAAATAACTACCTGTGCGCGGGTCCGTGGTCACAGGATAAATCTACGGTCGCGGTTCACGACGACTTCTGAGGCGCGCCGTTCGTCACACGCCGGGTGTACCGGAAACCCGCATCGTCGTGGGCGACGTTTGAAAGCGAACCAGCAACGTCAACGAGGGCCAGCTCGGGGACACGAATCCCGAGTTGAGGGGATATCGTCTGGCACAACTCGTCGACAAGGCCAGATTGAAGAATCAGTGAGGCTAACGTCGGGCCACCTTCGAACACGATTCGCTTGTAGCCCAGTTTTCGGAGTGCGGACAATATTGCGGCCCCCGTGAATTCTTTGAGGACGACCCCGTCAGCGAACGCTGGAATCGTGGCGCCACGCCCGTGCAAAATGGTGATTCGCCCCCGCGCACGATTGAGCGCTTCCAGCGGCACGTCACCCGATTGAGACACGATCGCGACTGGCGACTTGCGGGGTATCGAGTCAGGCTCCGCCCGGACGGTCGACCCGCCCAGTACAACCACGTCGGATTCTTTTCGAAGTGCTTTGAGAAGGTCGCGGTCAGCGCCACCCGTCAATTCACGGCTTGTTCCGCTGGTGCCGACGACGTTGCCCAGAGTGTCCGTTACGATATTGACACGCACCCACTTGCTGCCAAGAGTGTTCCACCATGTGTGGACGGAGGGTGCGTCCGAGGCGTCAAATTGATAGACCTCGGGGAAGTCGTTTTTTACTTGCACGATTTAAATTATCGGGCCAGGTCGGAATAGTTACGAGGAGGCTCGGTACATCGTGTCGCGGATTCACATAATCGACCGAAATCCCTCGTTGACCACCGTGCAGATGCTTCAGCATCTCGTTCCGCCACCGCAGTTCGCGACAGCGTCGTTTCAGTCATACATCCCCGACGAAAATTTCGGGTCACAGTCGGTCGGTCGTGACACAGCCAAAAAGTTCATCGATGGCAGTGTCGGATCGGGAGGGCTTTTTCGGCGTTCGCCCGACGTGCTGCCCGGACTTTATCTCGACGGTGGGTTCGGCGTCGGCAAGACCCATCTCCTCGCGGCGGCCTGGCACCGTGCAAAAGGGCGAAAATATTTCGGGACATTTATCGAATACACCGCTCTCGTCGGCGCTCTCGGGTTTGCCGAGGCAACCAAAGCCCTGGCAGGGGCCGGCTTCATCGCCATCGATGAGTTTGAGCTCGACGATCCCGGTGACACGATGATGATGACCCGACTTCTCGGCGAACTGATGGACGATGGCACCAAAGTCATGGCGACGTCCAATACGCCACCTAATGCCTTGGGCGAGGGACGCTTCGCGGCGGCGGACTTCCTTCGAGAGATTCACGCTCTGTCGGATCGGTTTGTGACCCTGCGAATCGATGGCGAGGACTTTCGCCACCGCGAAAATGACGGGCGAGCGGACATGTCCACCGACGCGGATTTCGCGACATTGCCGGACGACGCATTCGTCGCCGACGATGCTTTCCCAGCGCTTATTCGCCACCTCGCAACCCTGCACCCGAGCAAATATGTCTCACTCGTGGCGGGAATCTCGACGGTGATCTGGCGAGGTGTGGCCCCGTTGACGGACCAGAATGATGCTCTGCGATTTGTCGCACTAGTCGATCGCCTGTATGACGCGGACATTTCGATTCGTGCGTCGGGAACTCCGGTGGACGATGTGTTCCCCGACGACATGTTGTCCGGTGGGTTTCGAAAGAAGTACCTTCGTGCGCGGTCACGACTGGTTGCGCTCACCCATCGCGAAATCACTTCGTAACGCGCGGGGCAGTTTCGTAACGTGGCGGTAACCAAATCCGTCCTCGCCGGAAACACTCTCGTCCTTTGATGGAAGGACAGCACGCTGCTGTCTCGATTCGAAGGATGGACGACCAAATGGAAACTGGAAACCTCACGTGGGCAATCGTCGCAACGGCGCTCGTCCTCTTCATGACTCCCGGTGTCGCCTTCTTCTACGGCGGGCTGGTTAAAGCCAAGAGCGTGATCTCGATGATGATGATGTCGTTTGGTTCGATGGGTCTCGTCGGTGTGTTGTGGATCCTGGTCGGCTACAACATGTCAACCGTCAGCGATCCGTCCCTTTTCGCGGGCGACCCGTTCAGCGACTTCGCGCTCGCGGCGGCGGACGATGGCATTCTGTTGTACGCGACGTACGGAGCAACATTTGCCATCATCACCGTCGCGCTGATATCTGGGGCAATCGCTGACCGCGCAAAATTCGGCGCGTGGATGGTCTTCGCGGGGCTGTTCGCCGTCCTCGTCTATTTCCCCGTCTCAGCGTGGGTCTGGGGTGGTGGCTGGATCATGGCTCTCGGAGATACGTTCGGACTTCCGGCCGTCATCGATTACGCGGGTGGAACTGCGGTGCACATCAATGCCGGTGCGGCGGCGCTAGCACTCGCGCTAATTTTGGGAAAGCGCGTTGCGTTCGGAAAGGGGACGCACCAGCCCCACAACGTGCCCCTCACCCTCATCGGTGTCGCAATCCTGTGGTTCGGCTGGTTCGGTTTCAACGCGGGTGCGCAGGCATTCGGCGACATGAGCCAGGTCGGACTCATCGTGGTCAATACCTTCGGTGCGACGGCCGCTGCGATTCTCGGTTGGATGGCCGTTGAAAAGCTCAAAGACGGCAAAGCGACCTCGGTCGGTGCCGGCTCCGGCGCGATTGCCGGCCTGGTGGCCATTACACCGGCGTGCGCGAACCTCACTCCCGGTTGGTCACTCGTTCTCGGTCTTCTGGTGGGAATTGTGTGCGCCTACGCGATTGAGCTGAAATTCACGCTGGGGTTTGACGACTCACTTGACGTTGTTGGAATTCACTTGGTCGGCGGCCTGGTCGGAACATTGTTCTTGGGATTCTTTGCCACGGGCACCGGACTCTTCACCGGTGGGGAAGGCTTTGGTCAGTTGATCGTGCAAGCAATCGCCGCGGTCGGCGTTATGACCTACTCGTTCGTGGTTGCGCTTGTGATCGGCGTTCTTCTCGAGAAGACAATTGGGTTTAGGGCGTCAACCGATGATGAAATCGCGGGTATCGATAGCGCCGTACACGGGGAATTTGGGTACGCACTCGTCGAGCAGTAGGAGCGGGCAAGAGAGCGAATTAGATCACGAGAACCGTGAGGATGGTGGGCGATACCGGACTCGAACCGATGACCTCTTCCGTGTGAAGGAAGCGCGCTACCAACTGCGCCAATCGCCCAATGGGACCATTCTGACACATCCAATCACGCCTCAACACGGCGGCGATTGGTTTGGATTCGTCGGCATGATTCGATAGAGTCATGGAGTTGCCGTAAGGCGATGTGCGGATGTGGCGCAGTGGTAGCGCATAACCTTGCCAAGGTTAGGGTCGCGAGTTCGAATCTCGTCATCCGCTCGAGGAAAACCTCCGGGTCCAAAAAACCCCACACGGTGGCGTGGCCGAGAGGCGAGGCAGCGGCCTGCAAAGCCGTCCACACGGGTTCAAATCCCGTCGCCACCTCACACAACTGAAAACGCAATGGGCGATTGGCGCAGCGGTAGCGCGCTTCCCTGACACGGAAGAGGTCACTGGTTCGATCCCAGTATCGCCCACTCACACAAAACTGAGTACGGAGGGTTGTCGATGTCAGTCTCGATGACGCTCACGGAAACTCACACCGGCTTCGAACTCTTCACCGAGAAGTCGATTGTCGCAATGCGAGTGAACGGCGAATTGCGAGATTTGGCTCATCAGGCGGTCGCGGGAGACGTGGTCGAGGGTGTCGACATTTCGTCACCTGACGGGCTCGACATCTTGCGGCATTCAACCGCTCACGTGCTCGCTCAGGCGGTTCAACGTCTCAACCCCGAGGCAAAGCTCGGCATTGGCCCGCCCGTCACGGACGGCTTCTACTACGACTTCGATGTCGCGTCGGGGTTCTCTCCGGAAGATTTCGGCGCACTGGAAAAGGAAATGAACCGGATCGTCCAGGAGGGGCAGCGTTTCATGCGACGCGTTGTCACGGAGGCCGATGCGCGGGCGCAACTTTCGCATGAGCCGTACAAACTCGAACTCATTGGATTGAAGGGTGGCTCAACCGGTGACGACAATGAGAGCGTCGAGGTCGGTGGTTCTGAACTAACGATGTACGACAACGTCGACCCGAAAACGGGTGAGACGAAATGGACAGACTTGTGCCGCGGACCGCATCTGCCCAACACCCGAATGATCGGTCAAGGCTACAAACTGATGCGCGCGGCGGCAGCGTATTGGCGCGGTTCGGAAAAGAACGCATCGCTTCAGCGCATTTATGGCACCGCCTGGCCGTCGAAGCAGGAGTTACGGGATTACACCGAGCGCTTGGACGAGGCCCACAAGCGAGACCATCGCCGACTGGGTGCTGAACTCGACCTGTTCTCGTTCCCCGAAGAAATCGGGTCCGGGTTGCCTGTTTTCCACCCCAAGGGCGGAATTGTGCGACGTACGATGGAGGATTATTCCCGCCGCCGTCACGAAGAGGGCGGATACGAATTCGTCTATTCGCCGCACATCACCAAGCAAAATCTGTTCGAAACCAGCGGTCACCTCGCGTGGTACAAAGACGGAATGTTCCCTCCGATGCATCTTGACGAGGTGCGAAATGACGCGGGAGAAATCACTCGAGCGGGAGTCGACTACTACCTCAAGCCGATGAACTGTCCGTTCCACATCCTCATTTTCCGTTCTCAGGGTCGTTCGTACCGCGATTTGCCGATGCGTCTCTTCGAATTCGGTGGCGTCTATCGCTACGAGAAATCTGGTGTTGTTCACGGACTAACGCGCGTGCGCGGCATGACGCAGGACGACGCTCACATTTTCACCACCCCAGAAAAGATGGAAGAGGAACTGACCAAGGTTCTTGATTTCGTCCTGACATTGCTGCGTGATTATGGCTTGAACGATTTCTATCTCGAATTGTCAACCCGTGACCCCGATAGCGATAAGTTCGTCGGTTCCGACGAATTGTGGGACACCGCAACAGCGACGCTCGAGAAGGTCGCGACGGATTCCGGACTTGCCCTGGTCCCCGATCCGGGCGGCGCGGCCTTTTATGGTCCCAAGATTTCGGTTCAGGCGCGTGACGCGATTGGCCGTACCTGGCAGATGTCAACGATCCAACTCGACTTCAATTTGCCCGAACGATTCGAATTGGACTACACCGCCTCGGACGGAACACGCCAACGACCCGTCATGATTCACCGGGCGTTGTTTGGATCAGTCGAGCGCTTCTTCGGTGTTCTTCTTGAACATTACGCCGGGGCATTCCCGGTGTGGCTCGCGCCGGTGCAGGCTGTCGCCGTGCCTGTTGCGGACGAGTTTGCGGACTATTTGGCCGACGTCGTCGCGCAAATGAACGCGGTAGGTATTCGTGCGGAACTTGACGCCTCGGACGATCGAATGCAAAAGAAGATTCGGACGCACACAATGCAGAAGGTGCCGTACATCGTGATCGCCGGCGAAGAAGACCGCGCGAACAACGCGGTGAGTTTCCGATTCCGCAACGGTGAACAAGAAAACGGAATTCCGATTGGCGTGGCAATCGAAAGAATCACGGGAATTATCGCCGCGCGATCGACCGAGTTGTAGACGTGACATCCGAATCTAGCAACCTGTTCGCCGGAGACCCCGATGGTTATGAGCGGCTGTGGACTCCTCACCGCATGGTGTACCTCAACAAGGAGGATGACCGAACGCGTTGCCCGTTCTGTGTGGCCCCGGAGCGAACCGACGAAGACGGGCTAATCGTATTTCGCGGAAAGCTTGCGTACGTGATCATGAATCTGTATCCGTACAACTCCGGACACGTCATGGTGTGCCCGTTTAGACACATCGGGACATATGACCTCGCGACGATTGATGAAGTAACCGAGATAGCGACGCTGACACAGATCGCGATGACGGTTCTCACCGAGGCGACCGGTTGTATCGGTTTTAACATTGGGATGAATCAAGGAGAAGTCGCCGGCGCGGGAATCCACGAACATCTTCACCAACACATCGTTCCGCGTTGGCACAATGACTCCAACTTCTTCCCCATTATTGCCAAAACCAAGGCGATGCCTCGTTTGCTCGGTGAAATGCGTGAATTGTTGGCATCGCACTGGCCAGCGGAGTCTTAGACTAAAAACACGCCGTCGTAGGCGCATACCAAGGAGAGATAGTCATGGCGGAAAAGACCGTCGGAACGCCCCTCGTCAAGAGCGGGCTTGCGGAAATGCTAAAGGGTGGCGTCATCATGGATGTCGTCACGGCCGATCAGGCCAAAATTGCCGAAGACGCCGGCGCAGTTGCCGTCATGGCACTCGAGCGGGTCCCCGCAGATATTCGTTCACAAGGTGGCGTCGCCCGAATGAGCGACCCGGACCTCATCGACCAAATCATCGCCTCGGTGTCAATCCCGGTTATGGCAAAGGCCCGTATTGGGCACTTTGTTGAAGCACAAGTTTTGCAGTCCCTCGGTGTCGACTACATCGACGAGTCCGAGGTACTGTCGCCTGCGGATTACGTCAACCACATCGACAAGTGGCCGTTCACGGTCCCATTCGTCTGTGGCGCGACCAACCTTGGAGAGGCCCTACGTCGCATCACGGAAGGCGCCGCCATGATTCGTTCGAAGGGCGAGGCCGGCACTGGAGACGTTTCGGAAGCCACCAAGCACATTCGCACGATCAAGGGTGAGATTGCCGCTCTTTCCGCGAAATCGGAAGACGAGCTCTACGTTGCCGCGAAGGAATTGCAAGCACCGATCGAATTGGTTCGCCAGGTCGCACGAGAAAAGAAGCTCCCTGTGGTTCTCTTTGTGGCCGGAGGCGTCGCAACGCCAGCCGACGCGGCGATGATGATGCAACTCGGTGCGGATGGTGTGTTCGTTGGCTCGGGAATCTTCAAATCGGGAAACCCCGTCGAACGTGCGAAGGCGATTGTCAAGGCAACGACAGCGTTCAACGACCCGAAGGTCATCGCAGATGTTTCGCGTGGACTCGGAGAGGCGATGGTTGGAATCAACGTGTCCGACCTTCCCGCACCTCACCGACTCGCCGAGCGTGGCTGGTAATTCCCTGACGATAGGCGTACTCGCTCTGCAGGGCGACGTGCGCGAGCACGAGCAGGTTCTTGACTCAGTGGGAGTGGTGCACCGGCAAGTTCGAAGCGCCAGTGACCTTAACGGCATCGACGGCTTGATTATCCCCGGCGGGGAATCCAGTGTGATTGATAAGTTGTCGCGCATTTTTGAACTTCGAGACCCACTCGTCGCGGCGATCGCCGACGGACTTCCTGTTCTCGGCACGTGCGCGGGACTCATCTTGCTCTCGGCATCCGTAATCGGAGCGATCGACGGTCAGCAAACGTTCGGCGGGCTGGACATAACGGTCGAACGAAACGCGTTCGGGGGACAGGTGGAATCCTTCGAGACCACCATCGTGATGCCCCTCATCGGGGGTGACCCCGTCAAAGCGGCGTTCATTCGCGCGCCAATCATTCGCGACACGGGAACGGCAGACGTGATTGCCGAACTTCCGAACGGAGATGTCGTCGGGGTGCGCAGCGGGAACTGTGTCGGCATCTCGTTTCATCCCGAAGTAATCGGTGAATCGCGGGTCCACCAATGGTGGCTCGACACCGTTGTCGCCAACGCGCGGCGGTAACATTTACTCGAATCGAACTTAAGGAACACAATGTCCGGACACTCCAAATGGGCGACGACAAAGCACAAAAAGGCGGCAATTGATGCCAAGCGGGCGAAATCGTTCGCAAAACTCATCAAGAACATCGAAGTCGCGGCCAAGATGGGCGGCGCAGATTTCGCGGGGAACCCGACACTCGCCGATGCCGTTTACAAGGCGAAGAAATCCAGCGTTCCCAACGACAACATCGATCGAGCAGTCAAACGCGGCGCCGGGTTGTCGGGGGAATCGGTTGATTACATGACAATCATGTACGAGGGCTACGCGGCCGGCGGGGTCGCTCTGCTGATCGAGTGTTTGACCGACAACAAGAACCGCGCAGCGGCCGAGGTTCGGACGGCAATGTCCCGCAACGGTGGAACGATGGCCGACCCGGGCTCTGTTGCCTACAACTTCAGCCGTAAGGGCGTGATTTCCATCACAAAGACGGATGGGGTGACCGAAGACGACATTCTGCTCGCGGTTCTCGATGCCGGGGCTGAGGAAGTTGTCGACCAGGGTGGCGGGTTCGAGATCATCACCGATACCGCAAACTTGGTGGCGACACGTGTGGCGCTGCAGGAGGCCGGCCTCGATTACGACTCATCCGAGGCGGAATTTGTACCGTCACTGTCCATCGATGTTGACGCCGCAACTGCCCGAAAGGTTTTCGGTTTGATCGACGCACTCGACGATCTTGATGACGTTCAGAATGTTTTCGCCAACTTCGCGGTATCGGCCGACGTTCAGGCGGAACTCGACGCGGACGAATAGTGACTCGCATCCTCGGGGTCGACCCTGGTCTCACCCGATGTGGCGTGGGAATCATCGATGCCGGGGCATCGCGGAAAGTGACATTCGTTGACGTGTCCGTCATTCGAAGCGCCGCGGACGCACCACTTGAATTGCGCTTGTTGACAATTCGCGACGGACTCGTTGCGGTCATTGATCAACTCAAACCCGATGTCATTGCGATTGAACGTGTTTTTGCGCAACACAATGTCCGCTCGGTCATGGGCACGGCGCAGGTTGCGGGTATCGCCCTCATGCTCGCTGCTGAACGCGGGCTTGCCGTCGCTCTTCACACTCCCAGCGAAGTCAAAGCGGCGGTGACGGGTTACGGCCGCGCTGATAAGCAACAAGTCACCAACATGGTCACCGAGATTCTCAGGTTGGACGAACCTCCGAAGCCCGCCGATGCAGCGGACGCGCTGGCACTGGCAATCTGTCATGCCTGGCGAGGTGGCGAGGTGGCGGTCTCGGGGGAAACAGACGCACAACGCGCGTGGCGAGCCGCACTGAAGTCGACTCGCTCGTAGGCTGACATCATGCTTGCGACCGTCCGAGGGATTGTGGCGGCCTCGGGAGTCAACGATGCCGTGGTCGAGGTGGGCGGTATCGGCCTGTCGGTCACGGTCCCGCGCGACCTCGCATTGTCGTTGCGTGTTGGTTCCGAAGTCCACCTTCACACGGTGCTTATTCCCCGAGAGGACGAATGGTTGCTGTTCGGTTTTGCGACAAGCGACGACAAGGCCGTCTTCACATTGCTCCGAGGTGTGTCGGGGGTTGGCCCGCGCACTGCTCTCGCGATTTTGTCAGAGATGTCGGCAGCGGAAATCGCTGAGGCCGTCGAGAACGGCGACGATTCCCGATTCCGTGCGGTCACGGGTATCGGCCAAAAGACGGCGTCACTCATCATCGTGTCGTTGACGGGAAAGATGCCGCAGGCTCAGAATTCAGATGTGACCGAACTCACAGACGCCCTTGCGGGAATGGGTTGGTCCGCGGTAGTTGCGCGGAATGTCGCACGCGACGTCGTGAACGCGCATTCCGGGTCCTCCTTGGCGGAACGGTTGCGCATCGCCTTGGCGTCGCTCGGAGGGAAAGCGTGACCGCTGAGGACCTCGATGCAGCGTTTGAGGGAACTCTTCGACCGTCATCGTTGTCCGAATTTATCGGGCAGGAAAAGGTTCGAACACAACTGTCGGTCATTTTGTCCGCGGCAACGATGGAGGTTCGGACGCCCGATCACGTGTTGCTCGCGGGCCCACCGGGGTTGGGAAAGACAACCCTCGCCATGATCGTCGCTCACGAGTCGGGATCGCCACTTCGAATTTCCAGTGGCCCAACCATCACCCACACGGGCGACCTCGCGGCGGTTTTGTCGTCGCTGAGCGAGGGGGAGACCCTATTCATTGACGAGATTCACCGCCTGCCGCGCGGGGTTGAAGAGATGCTGTACATCGCGATGGAAGATTTTCGCGTCGACATCATGGTGGGTAAAGGCCCTGGCGCGACGACCGTTCCACTCGACATCGCCCCGTTCACGCTCGTCGGTGCAACGACCCGTTCGGGGCTGTTGCCTGCGCCACTTCGCGACCGATTCGGATACACCGCGCACCTCGAGTATTACGAGGTCCCCGAAATCGAGTTGGTGATTTCGCGCAGCGCTTCTCTTTTGGGGATTGACCTCGAATCCTCGGCTGTCCACGAGTTGGCCCGACGTTCCCGCGGAACTCCGCGTATCGCTAACCGCCTGTTGCGACGGGTTCGTGACTACTTGGTCGTGCACTCCTCAGCGGGATCCCGCGATGCGGTCAACGCGGCACTGACGGTGTTCGATATTGATGACCACGGTCTCGACCGACTCGATCGTGCTGTCCTCACTACCTTGATTGAGTCGTTCCGCGGGGGACCCGCGGGTATTACAACACTTGCGTCGGCCGTTGGTGAAGAACGCGACACGATTGAATCCGTCGTCGAGCCCTACCTTGTTCGAGTTGGTCTCATTGCGAGAACACCTCGCGGTCGCGTTGCAACGCCAGCGGCGTGGGCGTTGCTCGGGAAGACACAACCGAGCGGTCTATGATGAGAACGTTGTGTTTTCCTGGTCCTGAAAGGGCGTACTGTTTCCATGGCTTTTGATCCGTTCACTCTCATGATGATCGCCGTGTTGGCGATCATGGTAATTTTCATGATTCGCAATTCCCGCAAGCAAAAATCGGCTCGCGACGAACTCGTCTCGAAGGTAATCAAAGGCGCGAACGTCATGACGACGTCGGGTATTTTCGGCACCATTTTGTCGATTGATGAGGACGAGAACGAGATTTTGCTGGAGTCCGCGCCGGGCACGAAGATTCGACTTCACCGCCAAGCAATCGCGAGTGTCATCGAGAAGACTCCGGCGGTAAAGAAATCGCCCGCTAAGACCTCGTCGACTACGAAGCCCTCGGCTTAATTCTGCGATAGCACGTGGCCACTTCGAGTACTTCTTCCCGAGCGTCGCGAGCGCTTGTTTGGCTTGCCGTCATCATCCTTGGCTTCGGGGCACTCATCGCGTCCGGTGTCTTTTTTGACAAAGCCGGGTGGTTTCCGAAGCTGGCGCTTGACCTTGAGGGTGGAACGCAAATCATCCTCAGCCCGCAAATCGCTGCGGGAACGAACATTACTGAAGAAGAACTGACGCAAGCCGTCGGAATCATCCGCCAGCGCGTCGATGCAACGGGAGTGAGCGAGGCGGAAGTCACGACGCAGGGCGGCACCAATATCGTGGTGTCGATCCCTGGAACACCCGATCAGGCAACGCTCGACCGAATTCGGTCCTCCGCGAAACTCGAATTTCGTGCTGTCTTGCTGACCGATGCGACGGCGCTGGTTGACGGAGTTGCGGCGGATATCGCGAAGGCACTTACCGCCGATCCCAAGGCCGACGTCACGAAGTTGGGAACCCCGTCAACGCCCGCGACGTGGCCGGCGCCGAGCGGTGATCCCGCCAATGGAAGCGACCTCAACTGGGTAACTCCAGAGATGTATCAGACCTACCTCACGAGTACGTGTGAGAACCTCGACGCCGCAGGTGCGAACGTCGCCGATCCGACGAAACCATTGGTCGTGTGTTCTGACGACCAAACGTCGAAATACATTCTCGGACCGGTCGAAGTTGATGGGACCATGGTCTCAAATGCCTCCGCAAATTACCTTTCTGGCGCAAACGGTGTTCTGACCAATGAATGGGGCGTCTATCTGACGTTCAATAGCGCTGGTCGTCAAGCGTTTTCGGACGTTACAGCGCGTCTGACCACTCTGACGGGTTCCCTCAATCAGTTCGCGATTGTTCTGGATGGAAAAGTCATTTCTGCACCACGGACGCTGGCGGCGATTCCCGATGGCAAACCTGTCATTTCCGGTTCATTCACGGAATTGTCCGCGCGAGCTCTCGCGGACCAGTTGAAGTTCGGTGCGCTTCCCATTGGTTTTGAGGTGCAGTCCAGCGATACCGTGACGCCGACGCTCGGTGTTGCTCAGCTAGAGAGCGGTTTACTCGCCGGAGCGATCGGACTGCTCTTGGTGGTTGTTTACGCAATTTTCCAATATCGGGCGCTTGCGTCCGTCACGATCGGTTCGCTCGGCATTGCGGCGGTTTTGACGTTTGTCGTGATTTCCTATCTCTCGCAAGCCAACGGCTACCGCTTGTCTCTTGCAGGAGTCGCGGGTTTGATTGTGAGTATCGGAATCACCGCTGATTCCTTCATCGTCTACTTTGAGCGTGTTCGCGACGAATTACGTGAAGGTCGAACGCTCGTTTCTGCAGTCGAATCCGGCTGGAAGCGGGCGATACGCACCATCCTCGTATCCGGCGCCGTCAATTTCCTCGCGGCGATCGTCCTCTTCGCTCTCGCAGTTGGAAACGTGCGAGGTTTCGCTTTCACGCTCGGAGTAACAACGGTCGTCGACCTCTTGATCGTCGTGCTATTCACACACCCGGTCTTGCAGTTGTTGGCGCGAACGCGGTTCTTCTCGTCGGGACACCCGTGGAGCGGACTCGACGGTAGCGCACTCGGCGCGGTCTATCGGGGACGCGGTGAGTTCCGAGTCGATCCCACTGTGTCGAAGGGCAAGCGCGAAAAGATTTCGAAGGAAGCGTCGAAGCGGCAGTCGATCGCTGAACGCAAGGCCGCGGAAAATGGAGGCGAGCTATGAGTGCGATGACTGGCTTCGGTAATCGCCTGTACACGGGTGAGACGAGCATCAATTTTATCGGTCGCCGAGTGGTGTGGTACCTGCTGTCCGCGACGATCATTGTTCTGTCGGTCGCATTGACGACACTTCGTGGAGGCTTCACCTTCGGAATCGAGTTCCGAGGTGGCTCGGAGTTCCAGGTTTCGAATCCCGCCTCGGTAGACACGGCCATCGCCGAAAAGACGGTTCTGGACGGTGTCGGAACGACCGCGGCACCGAAGATTTCCATCGTCGGTGGTAGTTCAGTCCGAGTCCAAACGGACCAGCTCACAACCGAACAAACGGATGCACTACGCGCATCCCTCGCGAACGCCTACAACGTTCCCATAGAGAAGGTCACGTCGTCGTTCATCGGAGCATCGTGGGGTTCGGACATCACGGGTCAAGCGCTCCGTGCGCTGGGAATCTTCCTCGTGCTGGTGAGCATCGTAATGGCGCTCTATTTCCGTACCTGGAAAATGTCCGTCGCCGCCATTGTGGCGGTCGTTCACGACCTCGTCATCACTGCGGCGGTGTATGGGGCTCTGGGCTTGGAAGTCACACCCGCGGCGGTCATCGGTTTGCTGACGATCCTCGGCTATTCGCTGTACGACACCGTGGTTGTTTTCGACAAGATTCGCGAGAACACATCGATTGCCTATGACGAATCGAAGCGCACATTCGCTGATTCGGTGAACCTCGCCGTCAATCAGACACTCGTGCGTTCAATCAACACGAGCATCGTCGCCGCACTTCCCGTGTCGTCGATCCTGTTCATCGGTTCGATGCTGCTCGGCGCCGGAACGCTGCGCGACATTGCGCTGAGCCTTTTCGTGGGAATTATCTGCGGCGCCTATTCGACGATCTTCATTGCGGCGCCGTTGTACGCCCAACTTCGTGAAGGCGAATCGGAGTCGACGAAGCAGGGACGTAAGGCTCGCACAGAAATCGTGCGAAATGCATCGGGAGCCGTGCGCTAACTACACTCGCCTAAACTGGGCGAAGGAGGCGCTATGACGGAAACGAGTTCGACCGGTTCACCCCTCCGCCGCGCGCTTCTTCCACGCCTATTCTCGCGTTCGGAAACAGGTGGGGTGCTCGAGCGGGTCCTTCGCTCCCTGCGTCAGACGAACCCACGCGCCGATGTCGCAATCGTCGAGCGAGCCTACAAGATGGCCAAGGCTGCTCATGAGGGGCAGTTCCGCAAGTCGGGGGAGCCCTACATCACCCACCCGCTCGCCGTCGCGGAGATTCTGGTCGAACTGGGTATCGGGGCGAAGACCATCGCGGCCGCACTGCTTCATGACACCGTTGAAGACACCGACTACTCGCTGGACGCGGTCCGGCGTGATTTCGGTGACGAAATCGCGTTGCTCGTCGATGGCGTAACCAAGCTGGACAAGCTGAAATACGGCGACGATGCGCAGGCGGAAACGGTCCGCAAGATGGTCGTGTCGATGTCCAAGGACATTCGAGTCATTTTGATCAAACTCGCCGACAGACTTCACAACGCGAGAACCTGGGGCTTCGTCGATCCCGCTACGGCAGAACGTAAGGCACGTGAAACTCTCGAAATTTATGCCCCACTTGCGCACCGACTCGGAATCCAAACCATCAAATGGGAACTCGAGGACCTTTCCTTTGCCGTCTTGCACCCCAAGTTGTATGTCGAAATTGACTCGCTCGTTACCGACAGGACCCCCGAGAGTGAACGATTCGTTAGTGACATCATCACCCAGGTTTCTGGTGACCTGAAGTCCGCACGCGTTAAGGCGCAGGTGATGGGGCGCCAAAAGCAGCACTATTCGATTTATCAGAAGATGATTCGTCAATCTCGGGATTTCCAGGAAATCTATGATTTGACGGGAATTCGTATCATCGTCTCGTCAATTCGGGATTGTTATGCCGCGTTGGGTGCGGTTCACGCGCGCTGGAATCCAATGCCCGGCCGGTTCAAGGACTACATCGCCACCCCGAAATTCAATCTGTATCAGTCGTTGCACACCACCGTTTTTGGCCCTGAAGGCAGGGCGGTCGAGATCCAGATTCGCACACTGGACATGCACAAACGGGCCGAGTACGGTGTCGCTGCTCACTGGAAGTACAAGGAACGTCAGGCCCTTGGAGCAAAGTCGAGCGACGAGATTCTGCCGGACGAAAACATGGCGTGGCTCGCGCATATTACAGACTGGGAAGCGGAAACGGAAGACCCGTCGGAGTTTCTCGACACGCTCCGCTACGAAATCGGGGCAAAAGAGGTTTACGTCTTCACCCCCAAGGGCAAGGTCATTGGTCTTAGCGCGGGGGCGACTCCCGTCGATTTCGGATATGCGGTGCACACCGAAATCGGGCACCGGGTTATGGGTGCAAAGGTCAATGGGCGCCTCGTGTCGCTCGATACGGTGTTGGGATCGGGTGACACGGTCGAGGTCCTGACCTCGAAAAATCCCGACGCCGGACCCAGCCAGGATTGGCTCAACTTTGTCGCGAGTCAGCGCGCGCGTTCGAAAATTCGCGGATGGTTCACGAAGGAACGTCGGGACGAAGCGATTGAAAGTGGTCGCGAAGCGTTGGCGAAGGTCGTCCGTAAAAAGAACCTGTCGCTCACTCGCGTCCTCTCTGCGCAAAATCTCGCATCCGTTGCGACTGCACTCAAGTACGAAAACGTCGATGCGCTCTACGCCGCGTTGGGTGAGGGTCATGTCTCGACTCAGTCGGTCCTCGAAAAGATCATGGCGTTCGTCGAGGACGTCGAACACGACGATGATGCGGTGTTCGTGGTGCCGACAAAGAAGCCCAGCACGAATCGAGAGACCGACTCGGGCGTACTCGTTCGTGGCGCCGCGGACATCTATGTCAAACTCGCAAAGTGCTGCACGCCGGTGCCCGGTGACGACATCGTGGGATTCATCACGCGCGGTAATGGCGTGAGCGTTCATCGAATCGACTGCCCCAACGTCAAGGGGTTCGACGGGGAACGTGAACGCATGATCGATGTCGAATGGGCCTCGACCTCATCCACAGTTTTCCGCGTCCACATCCAGGTCGAGGCGCTGGACCGCAGCGGTTTGTTGTCCGACATCACGCGTGTTCTCTCGGAACATCACGTCAACATCCTGACTGCCACCGTGCAAACCGATTCCCAACGTTTAGCGACATCGCGCTTCGTGTTTGAGATGACCGACACCAGTCACCTTGACCGAGTCTTGTCGGCCGTGCGGCGCATCGACACCGTGTACGACGTCTACCGTGTCACCGCGGGTTAGCCAATCGCGGCGAGCCACTCCTTCTTCGACGCAATCTCGGCTTCGAGTGCTGCGAGTGTTGCGGAATCAGCGGCCGCCTTTGCTGCGGACGCCTGTGCCTCTAGTTCGTGAATCGCAGACTCAACCTGAGCGGCAAAGCCTTCACGTAACGCGACCTTGGCCGGGTTGGTTCGGTCGAGATGCTCTGTCTCGAGCGATCGAACATGACGCTCGATTGCCTTGAAGCCATCGTTGATGGCGCGTTCATCGGCTTTGGCGACATTTCCGATGGTGTCCCACTTCGTTCGGAGGTCCCGGAAACCACGCTTAGCCTTGTCAACCTCTTTTTCCGTCAACAGGTGGGCGAATTCGGTGAGTAGGGCCTGCTTGGCGTCGCGATTCGCGTTCCACTCGGCCGAACCCGCGTTGTAGAGAGCGTCACCAGCGGCCTTGAAGCGATCCCACAGCTGATTGTCGAGCGCGCGGTTGGCGCGTGGTGCCTTCTTCCACGCGTCGAGCAGAGCACGGTAGTCTCGGATGCCATCGGCACCCTTCGCGACCAGTGCCTCCGCCTTTTCGCACAATTCTGTCTTGACGCTCTTGGCTTCTTTATCCGCGGATTGTTTGGTGTGAAAGAAAAGACGCTGCGCTTTATCGAACGTCTGGCGAGCTATCTTGAACCGATTCCACAGTTCATCGGCAACCTTCTTTGGAACGCGAACCGGCAACTTCTGCTCGTTCTTCCATGCGTCAAACAGTTCGCCAATTTCCTTCTGAGCGTTGCGCCAGTGAATGGCGCCGTCGATCTGAGCGGCAATCGCCTCCACGCGTTCGACGATGGCAGTCCGGCGCGCGAGTGACTCGGCGGATGCTTCTTTGTTTTCGGCGTCTTGCTTCTCTTTGAGACCAGCGATCGACTCCGCGACGACTCCAACCCGAAGACGGAGAGCGTTCAGATCACCGACGGCGTGCGCGTCGGTTAGGGAAACAACGAGCTTTTCGATTGCGGAAAGCAAATCTCGAGCGGCAGCACCGGCCTTGGCGCGCTGCTCAAGCAACATCACCTGTGATGCGAGTTCCGTGAAGCGCGAGACGTAAAACGCAAGTGCTTCGTCGGGGGTTGCATCAACGACTTGACCGACGCTGCGCCAATCGCCATCTTTGACCCACACGGTACCGTCGGCATCAACACGACCAAATGCTGTTTCGCTGCTCACCCGTCAAGCGTACACAGCCGTTCGCACCCCGTACACATCGTTTCTCAACCGTTACCGAACCATGCCCGCGCCTATCATGGAGTTGTGGCGAGTGATTCTGGGCTTTTCGGTGGCACGGCGCCGCTGGCCGTTCGCATGCGCCCACGCACACTTGACGAGATTCTCGGGCAAAACCATTTACTTAACCCAAGTTCTCCGTTGCGGCAATTGGCAGAGCCGCAAGGAACTTCTGGAGTTTCGGTCATTCTGTGGGGACCCGCGGGTACGGGGAAAACGACACTGGCGAGTGTCATTGCCCGCACCTCGCAGCGTCACTTTGTCGAATTGTCCGCGGTCACTGCCGGCGTCAAGGACGTTCGAGACGTTATGGAATCGGCGTTGTCGCGAATCAGCGACGGCGGGGGCTCAACGTTGCTCTTCTTGGACGAGATTCATCGTTTCTCGAAGGCGCAACAAGACGCTCTACTTCCCGGTGTGGAAAACGGTTGGGTCACGTTGATCGCCGCAACGACGGAAAATCCATCGTTCAGCGTGATCACCCCGCTTCTTAGTCGTTCGCTTCTTCTCACGCTTCGCCCCCTCACGGACAGTGATGTCGCCGAGCTTGTTCGGCGGGCAGTGTCGTCGCCCGAAGGATTGGCGGCTGGTGTCACAATCGACGACGATGCGGTCGACGCACTCGTGCGGCTATCGAGCGGGGATGCTCGCCGCGCGCTCACCACTCTCGAGGCCGCGGCGAATGTCATTGGACCAGGTGGCATCGTTTCGGCAGAAACGGTGTCCGCTGCGAGTGATCGCGCGCTACTGCGCTACGACCGAAACGGCGACGAGCACTACGACGTCATCAGTGCCTTCATCAAGTCAGTTCGCGGTAGCGACGTCGACGCCTCTGTTCACTACCTGGCTCGGATGATTGAAGCGGGGGAGGATCCTCGGTTCATCGCCCGACGATTGGTCATCCTTGCCGCCGAAGACATCGGGGTCGCCGATCCCTCCTCGCTCACGATCTCGGTTGCCGCCGCCGACGCGGTTCAGTTCATCGGAATGCCCGAGGGTCGAATCCCGCTCGCGGAGGCAACGATTCATCTTGCACTTGCGCCAAAGTCCAACGCGGTGATCGTCGCGATTGACGCAGCGATTCGGGATATTCGGGACGGAAAGTTTGAGCCGGTGCCGCCGCACCTCCGAGACGCACACTACGCGGGGGCCAAAAAACTTGGTCACGGGAAGGACTACGTCTATCCGCATGACGTCGAGGGCGGAGTAGTGCAGCAGGAATACCGCACCGGTGATGCACCCGTTTACTACACGCCTAGCGCCTACGGTCGAGAAAAAGAACTCGCCGAACGTCTCGCTCGGATTCGGGGAATTCTTAACGGTCGTTGAATGGTGTCGGTTCCCTGTTTCTGTTAGGGTGGGAACACCGCTTGAGAGAACAGACGTGCGGCTGCGTCTTCCTCACAAGAATCGGTGCCTGTAGCCGGCGCCGTGGCCCTCATGTTTCTTTCCCCGTTGTGGGGAAAATTCCATTGTTCGTTGAGTTATGAAAAGGACACCATGTCTGACAAAAACCGCACCCGCGCCAAGGTTCGCCTGTCGCGTGCACTCGGCATCGCACTGACCCCGAAGGCTGCTCGCCTTATGGGTGAAGGCGCTTTCCCACCCGGACAGCACGGCCGAACCAAACGCAAGTCCGAGGGTGACTACGCCATGCGTCTGCGCGAAAAGCAGCGTCTGCGCGCGCAATATGGCATTCGCGAAGCGCAAATGCGCAACACCTTCAACGAAGCCCGCCGCACTCAGGGACTCACCGGTGAAAACCTGGTGGAGCTTCTCGAAATGCGACTGGATGCTCTTGTTCTTCGTTCTGGTTTCGCACGCACGTCTGCTCAGGCGCGACAAATGGTTGTGCACCGCCACATCCTCGTCGACGGCCAGTTCGTCGACCGTCCGTCGTTCCGTGTCAAGCCCGGACAGATGATCCACGTCAAAGAGCGCAGCGAAGGAACCCCGCTTTTTCAGGACTCCGCTATCGGTGTTCACCGCGATGTTCTGCCTCCCGTCCCCGAGTACCTCGATGTCAAACTCGACAAACTTCAGGCGCGACTTGTTCGCCGTCCGAAGCGCTCCGAGGTCCCCGTGACCTGCGAAGTACAGCTCGTCGTTGAGTACTACGCGGCGCGATAGAGCCCAACCGAGAAGGGGTGGGCTTTCGAGTCCACCCCTTTCGTATTCCCGTAAACTTTGACAGAACACTGAGGGGTGACCGTGAAATCGTCCGTGTGGTTTGTCGTTGGCGTACATGCGGGAATCACCTCGCGCTTATCCGATGAGTCAACGGACGCTTAGGGAACATCATGGAAACTGCTGAAATTCAACGTCGTTGGTTGACCTACTTTTCCGATCGCGGACACACGGTCGTGCCCTCCGCATCTCTCGTGTCGGATGACCCAACTCTCATGTTCACGGTCGCCGGAATGGTCCCGTTCATTCCCTATCTGACGGGCGTTGTACCCGCCCCATTCCCGCGCGCGACATCGGTCCAAAAATGCATCCGAACCCTTGACATCGAGGAGGTCGGAAAGACCACGCGTCACGGAACGTTTTTCCAGATGAACGGAAATTTCTCGTTTGGTGACTACTTCAAAGAGGGCGCAATCGGGTTCGCGTGGGAACTTCTCACGACTTCAGAAGCCGACGGTGGCCTCGGTTTCGCCGAGAAGGATTTGTGGGTCACGGTCTACGAAGAGGACGACGAGGCTATTGATTTGTGGAAAAAGGTCGCGGGGATACCCGAAGATCGAATCCAACGCTTTGGGAAGACGGATAACTTCTGGACGACTGGACAGCCGGGTCCCGCTGGGCCCTGCTCGGAAATCTATTTTGACCGCGGGCCGGCTTACGGACCAGAGGGCGGACCGGCGGTCGACGACACGCGTTACATCGAAATTTGGAACCTCGTGTTCATGCAGTACCTCATTTCCGATGTGAAATCGAAGACCGAATTCACGATTGACGGGGAACTCCCTCGAAAAAACATTGATACGGGAATGGGCATGGAACGAGTCGCCTTCCTCAAGCAGGGCGTCGAGAACATGTACGAGATCGACCAGGTCCGTCCCGTTCTGGACCGGGCGGCTGAAATTTCCGGTCGGCGTTATGGTGCGGATCACGATGACGATGTGCGAATGCGAGTTGTAGCAGATCACATTCGGTCATCACTGATGCTCATGAGTGACGGTGTTATGCCGGGCAACGAAGGCCGTGGCTACATCCTGCGCCGACTCCTGCGGCGTTCTGTGCGTGCAATGCGGTTACTGGGCGTCGACGCTCCAACGTTCACAGAACTTTTCGCGGCGTCGCGCGATGCAATGAAAGCGTCCTATCCGGATGTCGCCACCCACTACGACCGAATTTCCCGAACCGCGGTCGGCGAGGAAGAAGCGTTCCTCCGCACCCTCGCGTCCGGCACCCAGATTCTCGACCTTGCTGTCGCTGAACAGAAGAAGGAATCGTCGGCTGCGCTTGCTGGCGACACGGCTTTCCTGTTGCACGACACGTACGGATTCCCGATCGACCTCACTCTCGAGATGGCGGAAGAGGCAGGGCTTACCGTCGACAGAGAAACCTTTGATTCCCTGATGCTCGAACAGAAAACCCGTGCAAAGGCCGACGCCAAAGCGAAACGGGGTTCACTGGCTGATGTGTCTGTTTACGGCGAATTCCGCACCTCGGGCGAAACGGTCTTCACGGGATACGACGACCTCACGACCGATACGACGGTCCTCGGCATCATCAGGGATGGTGCATCGGTGACGAAGGCGAATGCCGGAGAAACGGTCGAGTTGATTTTGCGCGAAACCAGCCTGTACGCCGAGAGTGGTGGTCAGGATGCGGACGAGGGCGTCGTCGTTGGCGAAAACTTCTCGGCCGAAGTTCTCGATGTCCAGCGACCTATCAAGGGCCTGACCGCCCACACTGTGCGAATCACGGACGGCGAAGTCGGTGTCGATAACCCCGTCACGACGGTGGTCGACGTTGCTTACCGCCAACGGGCGGCACAGGCACACTCGGCTACTCACCTCGTTCACGCCGCACTTCGACAGACGCTAGGAAAAGACGCTCACCAGGCCGGTTCCTACAACAAGGCCGGGTACATGCGGTTCGACTTCGCCTGGAACCAGGGCCTTTCTGCCGCGACGCGATCCGAAATCGAAAACATCGCGAACAACGCAATTTCGGACAACCTCGATGTCGTGACCCGCGTCATGTCGCTCGACGAAGCAAAAGATTCTGGAGCGATGGCACTCTTCGGAGAGAAGTACGGAGATACCGTTCGAGTGGTCGATATCGGCGGCGAGTGGTCGCGTGAACTGTGTGCGGGAACGCACGTCGTTCGCTCGAGCGAAATCGGGCTCATCAACCTCATCGGAGAATCGAGTATTGGTTCGACGAATCGTCGCGTCGAGGCATTAGTTGGGACGGCGGCCTTCGAATCGTTTGCAACGGAACGCACCCTCGTCAGCGAACTCATGTCGACGCTGAAGACACCCAAGGAATTGATTCCGGTCCGTATCGCCGATCTCATCGAGCAACTCAAAAACGCGGAACGGGTTATTGCTCAACACCAAGCCGCCGCCGTTCGGGAACGTGTTCCAGCCCTCGTCGAGGGGGCGACGTCAATTGGGTCAAGCCTCGCGGTGATTGCGGCCGTTGGTGTTCTCGATTCAAACGATTCGCTTCGCCAACTCGTCATTGATGTCCGAGACCGACTTGGCGCAGTCGCCGGTGTGGTTGCACTCGGAGCTGAAATTGACGGGAAATCGGCGGTGATCATCGCGACTACTCCTGAGGCTCGCACAGCTGGTTTGTCCGCTGGAGTTCTGGCGAAGCGGGCTGCGGGTGTCCTCGGTGGTGGTGGCGGCGGTCGTGACGACGTTGCCCAGGGTGGTGGACTCGAGCCATCCCTGATTGCTGCGGCGTTGGATGATGTTCGAGCCGCACTCGGATAGCTCGCCATGCGCAACGGTATTCGTGTAGGAATCGACGTCGGTCGCAGTCGAGTAGGTGTCGCTCGGAGCGATCCCCAAGGGCTCATGGCGGTACCAGTTTCGACTCTCGCACGCGATGGGGCAATCACCGAATTGCTGTCTCTTGCCCGCGAATACGAGCCCCTCGAATTCGTGTGTGGGTTGCCGATTAGCCTCGATGGATCGGATACCCCGTCCACGGAGGATGCGCGCAATTTTGCACGACAATTACACGATGAGACGGGTGTTCCAGTGCGGCTCGTCGATGAGCGACTCACCACGGTGACCGCACAACACGCCCTTCACGACGCGTCCCACACGGTCAAATCCGGGCGCGCGATGATCGATCAGGTTGCAGCGACCGTCCTACTCGAGACGGCACTTGCGGCGGAACGTGCCGGCAATACACTGGGGGAAATGGTGGAGGACTCATGAACGATTCACGGCGCGCAGCGCGCTCGCAATCATCGAAACGTCGACGTGGCGTTATCGTCACGGTCTTGATCTCTATGCTCGTGATTGGCGGCGGCGGGGGCTGGTACGCGTGGACAAACTACGAGGCAAAAGTCCGTCAAATCCTCGGGTTGCCCGCCAACAACGATTTCGAGGGGACGGGAATTGCACCCAACATCGAAGTCACCATCGAACAGGGCGAGTTCGGTGACTCAATAGCGCAAAAGCTCGTTGACGCGGGTGTGACCAAATCGTTCGACTCCGTTTACCGTCTGCTGTTGGCGGATTCGTCCATTGTCTTCACGCCTGGAACGTACACGCTGAAAACGCAGATGAGTGCTGCTTCGGCAATCGCAATCTTGGGGAACCCGGCCAACCGCATAACCCTCAAAGTGACGATTCCCGAAGGAACGGTCCTAACTTCGACCTTCGACAAACTCAGCGAAGCCACCGGAATTCCAGTATCTGAATTTGATTCGGCGGCCTCGGACCCAACTGTCTTCGAAATATCGGACAAAGCGCCATCAGTTGAGGGTTTCCTTTTCCCCGCGACGTATGAGTTCAATCCGGGTCAGGATGCCACGTCGATTATTCAGACGATGGTGGACGAAATGAATGCACGACTCGATGCACTGGCAGTACCCGAAACCAAACGGTACGCGGTCGTCACTTTTGCCGCACTTGTTCAGCGCGAAGCGGGAAGCAACCCAGATGACTACGCAAAAGTAGCGCGGGTTTTCCAAAATCGTCTCGACGCAGATTGGAAGTTGCAGTCGGACGCGACTGTCGCCTACGGCACGGGGAATCTCGACACAGTGTGGACGACCGAAGCGGAGCGTGCGGACGCGTCCAACCCCTACAACACCTATGTGCACAAAGGGCTGCCGGTTGGCCCTATCGGCGCTCCTGGTGAGGTCGCCCTGAAAGCCGTTTTAGACCCGGCTCCGGGACCGTGGTACTACTTCGTTCCCGTCAATCTCAAGACAGGTGAAACGAAGTTCTCGGAAACCGCCGCACAACACGCAGCCGCTGTTCAGGAATTGCGAACCTGGTGCAACGCCAGCAAGGAGAATGCAGCCTACTGTGGCTAGAAATTTCGGTGTCATCGGGAGTCCCATCGGGCACTCGAAGTCACCAGCGCTGCACCGCGCGGCCATCACCGCACTGGGAATCGATGCATCCTATGGACTGACGGATGTAACCGACAAAGAGCTAGAGACGTACGTCAAAGGTTTGGACCAATCGTGGGAGGGTCTGTCACTGACAATGCCGCTCAAACAGGCGGTGAGACCACTGCTCTCGCGGCAATGCCATCTGTCCGTTCTGACGGGTTCGGTGAACACGATTGTTCGACGGACAAACGGATGGCACGGATTCAACACCGATGTGTGGGGCGCGACAACGGCCATTCGCGAAAGTTTCGGTGGCGAATTCGAGCGGGCAATCTTGTTGGGAGCGGGGGCGACGGCCGCGTCATTGATCGTCAGCATGCACGACTTAGGCGTCGAATGGCTCGACATCGTCGTGCGAGATCCAACCAAGACGACGGAAATCGAGGAACTGGCGAGACGTCTCGGGATTCGTTCCCGTGTATCCGTTTTTGGAGACTCACTCGATTCGGCAGACCTTCTGGTGAGTTCACTGCCGGCTACAACCGAGCTTTCCGAGGACGCAATCGAGTCACTCGATGCGGAGTTCCTGTTCGATGTTGTGTACGACCCCTGGCCAAGCGCGCTCGGAACAGAGTGGACCAATCGCGGGTTGGATTCGATGGGCGGAGTTCCGATGTTGATGTGGCAGGCAGTCCGTCAGGCCCGAGTGTTCTATGGGGAGTCGGTCGACCAACCGCTTCCCGATGAAGAACGTGTTGTCGCAACGATGCGCGCCGCCGTTGGTCTCTGAGTGAACACCAGTCTGGAACAATAGACTCATGCGTTGGCTAACCGCGGGTGAATCACACGGACCGGAACTCATCGGAATTATTGAGGGTCTTCCGGCGGGTATTCCCGTGTCGATGGACGGAATTCGAGCAGATTTGGCTCGCCGTCGATTGGGATACGGTCGCGGTGCACGCATGAAATTTGAAGCCGACGAGATATCACTCTCGGGTGGAGTTCGGCACGGTCTTTCGATGGGTGGCCCGATTGCACTGCGAATCGGCAACACGGAGTGGCCGAAGTGGGTGGATGTGATGAATCCCGAGCCGGTGGACCCGAAGGTCCTCGAGAGTGCTCGCGGCGCCGCACTGACTCGTCCACGACCAGGGCATGCAGATCTGGCGGGCATGCAGAAGTACGATTTTGACGACGCACGTCCAGTCTTGGAGCGGGCATCCGCACGTGAAACCGCTACGCGAGTCGCCCTGGGCGCTGTTGCCCGGGCGTTTTTGGGGGAGCTCGGCATCACGGCAGTGGCCCACACCGTGTCGATCGGGTCGGTGATCGTGCCCGAGGGAAGGCCTTTGCCGCGTTCGTCCGATGTCGATGCGCTGGACGCCGATCCACTCCGCTGCTTTGACGCCGAAACTTCGGCCCTCATGGTCGATCGAGTTGACGCTGCTCATAAGGACGGCGACACACTCGGAGGAATCGTCGAAGTCGTCGTCTACGGGCTCCCGCCCGGGCTCGGATCCTTTGTCCACTGGGATCGGCGACTTGATTCGCGGCTCGCGGCTGCGTTGATGGGAATTCAGGCAATCAAGGGTGTTGAGGTCGGCGACGGATTTGAGTCCACACGACGTGCGGGGAGCGCAGCTCACGACGAGATCGTTGTTGGTGATGGTCTCGAACGCACGACAGACCGAGCCGGCGGTATCGAGGGCGGAATGTCCACCGGGCAGGTGCTTCGGGTTCGCGCCGGAATGAAACCCATAGCGACCGTGCCCAAAGCACTTCGCACGGTGGATGTTGCGACTGGCGAGGAGGCCACCGCCCATCACCAGCGTTCGGATGTGTGTGCTGTTCCCGCCGCCGGAGTAGTGGCCGAGGCCATGGTGCTACTCGTGATCACGGAGGCCGTGATGGAAAAGTTCGGTGGCGACTCGGTCGGCGAGACTCGCCGGAACCTGCAGTCATACCTCGAGTCAATTCCCCAGGCACGGCGAACAAAACAGGACAACGCGTGAAACCCCGTGCGGTTCTCATCGGACCGCCCGCGGCGGGAAAGTCTCGGTTGGGTCGACGCATCGCCTCACGACTAGGCGTTGGTTTCGTGGATACGGACAAACTCGTGGTCGCGGAACACGGTCCAATCCCGGAAATCTTTGAACACATGGGTGAGTCAACATTTCGAGTCTGGGAACGCGCTGCGGTGATTTCTGCATTGGGGACCGACGGGATTGTGTCCCTCGGAGGTGGGGCCATTCTTGATGTTGATACTCGCCTCGATTTACGTGATCACAACGTGATTCTTATCACCGCAACCCCCGACGCGATCGAATCCCGTCTCGCGGCGGGCACTCGACCGCTACTCACTGAGGGCATCGACTCATGGAAGAATCTCGTGTCCGTTCGGCAACCGATTTACGATGAGCTCGCGCGTTTCACCGTTGACACGAGCAGAGGAACAATGGATTCCATTGCGGACGAAATTGCAAATCGATTGAAGGTCGAATAGTGAACACCGTGACGGTCTCGGGTCGAGACCCGTATGACGTCAGCATCGGGCACGGTGTTCGTAGCGAGTTGCGGGAGCGTTTGGGCGCGCAGGTCACGAAAGCACTGCTGATTCACCAACCGATTATGTCCGCGGAGGCATCGCGCATTCGCGAGACCTTGGCGGGCGAAGTCGACGTGTTACTTGCTGAAGTGCCCGACGCTGAAGACGCGAAACGGATTGAAGTGGCGGCATTCTGTTGGGGAATCATGGGCCAGGCGGATTTCACCCGGAGCGATGCTGTCATCTCACTGGGTGGGGGCGCAACGACCGATCTCGCTGGTTTTGTCGCTGCGACCTGGTTGAGAGGCGTCCGAATCATCCACATTCCGACAACGGTTTTGGGTTCGGTCGACGCGGCCGTGGGTGGAAAGACGGGAATCAACACTGCTGAGGGAAAGAACTTGGTCGGTTCGTTCTATGCCCCCGCAGCGGTGTTGGTGGATACCGAACTTCTCGCCAGCCTCCCCGAGACGGAGGTTCGAACCGGTTTCGCCGAAATTGCGAAAGCCGGGTTCATTGCGGACCCATCGATCCTCGATGATCTCGAGAACAATATCGAGGGATGTCTTGACCTTTCCACGGAACTGTCCGCTGACGTTATTCGCAGAGCAATTCAGGTGAAGGCAACGGTCGTGAGCGAGGACTTCACCGAGCTTGGGCTCCGCGAGATACTCAACTACGGCCACACTCTCGGCCACGCCATTGAGCACGCGGAGCGTTATCGATGGCGCCACGGCGTCGCGATCAGCATTGGGATGATGTTCGCAGCGGAGTTGTCACGACTCGTTCGAGCCCTCAGCGACGACGAGGTTGACCGTCATCGAAAGGTTCTGGGCGAGAGGCTCGGTTTGCCACTGGTGTACCCGGGTGGTCGGTGGGAAACACTTCGAGCCACAATGCAACGCGACAAGAAGGCTCGTGGAGCCGCATTGCGGTTTGTGTTGTTGGATGGAATTGGTCGCCCAACGGTGACAACGGTTGGAGACGACTCATTGTTGTTCGCGGCGTATCAAGAAATCGCTGGCTAGGCTAGAACCATGAGTTCGATTTACGTCCTTAACGGACCCAATCTTTCACGATTGGGAAGCCGCGAACCCGACGTCTATGGAACAACCACCTGGGATGAACTGAGCGCGTCTCTCACTGCCGCCGCACTAGAGGGAGAAACGATCGATGTTCGACAGACCAACGATGAGTCCGAGTTAATTGGGTGGTTGCACGAGGCAATCGACACGAAATCCGATGTCATCCTGAATCCCGCGGCGTTTACGCACTATTCCTACGCGCTTCGCGATGCCGCGGCGATGGTGACTGCGTCGGGCCGAGCGTTGATTGAAGTCCACATCTCCAACCCGTATGCCCGCGAAGAATTCCGTCACACGTCCGTCATTTCCGCCGTTGCGACGGGCGTTATCGCCGGCTTCGGGGTCAACTCGTACCACGTAGCCCTCGCCGCGCTCCGCTCGCGTCGGTAAACCGCAATCCTGCATCACCACAACAAGAAGGGCACTATCCGCCATGGCATCAACGAACGACATCAAGAATGGCAGCGTTCTCAATCTCGACGGTCAATTGTGGGCCGTCATCGAGTTTCAGCACGTCAAGCCGGGAAAGGGCGGGGCGTTCGTTCGAACGAAGTGCAAGAACGTCATGACCGGAAAGGTCGTTGATCGCACGTTCAACGCGGGAACCAAAATCGATTTCGAAACCGTCGACCGACGTGATTACCAATACCTTTATCAGGATGGCGACAGTTTCGTGTTCATGAATCTTGACGATTACGACCAAATCACACTTTCGGCTACAGCGGTTGGTGATGCGAAGAACTATATGCTCGAAAACCAGAATGTCCAGATCGCGATGCACAACGAGGAACCCCTCTATATCGAGCTTCCCGCTTCGGTTGTCTTGGAAATCACCTACACAGAGCCCGGACTTCAAGGTGACCGCTCAACCGGCGGGAACAAGCCAGCGACGGTCGAGACGGGACTCGAGATTCAGGTGCCGTTGTTCCTCGAGCAGGGAACCAAGGTGAAGGTCGATACGCGCGACGGCTCCTACCTCGGTCGCGTCAACGAGTAGTGTCCGCTCGTACCAAAGCCCGCAAGGCGGCCTTTGACGCGTTGTATGAGGCGGATCAGCGTGGTCGCTCGCTGACCCAGGCATTGTTCGACTTCAACTCGCGCCAAGCCGACAAACTGCAGTCCCTGTCTGAAGCCGACTATGTTCGGTCCATTTTGGCGGGTCTCGACACCAACGGAACGAGAGTCGATTCGACGATATCGTCCGCTCTGCGGGAATGGACACTCGCTCGTTTGTATCCTGTGGACCGCGCGATACTGCGGATAGCCGTGTGGGAGTTGCTCTTCACTGAGACGCCGGACGACGTCGTGCGCTCAGAAGCGCTTGCGTTGGCGGCGGAGTACGGTTCAGACGACGCGTTGTCCTTCATCGGCGGCATCCTCGGCGCTGTCTCACGCGAAAAATAGAATCTCGGATACACTGAACTCAACACACTCCTTTAAAGCGTCCTGTGAGGCGGGAAAGGATTTACCGAGTGACACGTATCGTCCTCGCGAAGCCGGACATTGACCGTGCTCTCAAGCGAATTGCCCACGAAATCGTCGAATCCCAGCGGGGTCGCGGTGGCCTAATCTTCCTGGGAATTCCCACCCGTGGAGTTCACCTCGCGAAACGACTGGCTCGTCTCGTCGCCGATATCGAACCTCAAGACGTTCAGGTCGGAACGCTCGATGTGACGATGTACCGTGACGACCTAGGGATTCAGTCAACCCGAACGACGGTGGCAACGGAGATCCCGGCAACCGGGATCAACGGAAGCACGGTCATCCTCGTCGATGATGTGTTGTACTCCGGGCGAACGGTGAGGGCGGCACTCGACGCCATCACGGCTCTCGGTCGTCCCGATGTCGTGCGTTTCGCAGTGCTCATCGATCGTGGCCACCGTGAATTGCCCATCCGAGCTGATTTCGTCGGCAAGAACCTTCCAACATCGACAAGTGAACGGGTTAATGTGTCCGTTTCCGAAGTCGATGGGTCCGACGAAGTGAGCATCGCGTGAGACACCTGATCTCCACGCGGGATCTATCCCACTCCGAGGCCGTCGGGCTGCTCGATACAACGATCGACATGGTTGATGTTCGCAGCCGAGATATCAAGAAGCTACCAACGCTCAGAGGTAAGACGGTCGCGAACGTATTTTTTGAAGACAGCACCCGCACCCGGTTGTCTTTCGAAGCCGCTGCCCTCGGGCTTGGCGCGGACGTCATGACCTTTACGTCGCAGGGATCGAGCGTGTCAAAGGGTGAGAGCCTCAAAGACACACTTCAGACTCTCGAAGCAATGGGCGCTGAATTTATCGTGTTACGCCATTCGAATTCTGGTGTGGCCTCTACGGTCACGAACAGTGGCTGGGTGGATTCCCACATCATCAACGCTGGAGACGGTACCCACGAACACCCAACCCAGGCTCTTTTGGACGCCTTCACCATGCGCTCGAGGTTGCTCGGTGAAGACGCTCGAGGCAGAGACCTGGATGGTTTTTCGGTTGTGATTGTGGGGGACATCCTTCATTCCCGCGTCACACGAAGCAACGTGTGGTTGTTGCGAACCCTCGGCGCAGCCGTCACTCTCGCTGCACCGAAGACCCTGCTTCCACGAGACATCGATGACTGGGGTGTTTCCTTGGTGTCGACGCTCGACGACGCGATTGACCAAAAGCCGGACGTCGTCATGACGCTCCGCGTGCAGAAGGAACGGATGTCGAGCGGGTTTTTCCCTTCCGAATCGGAATTCAGTTCCGTGTGGGGGATGAATGTGAGCCGGCTTCGCCGACTCGCGCCGACGGCTATCGTGATGCACCCGGGGCCGATGAACCGTGGACTTGAGATTTCCGGGGAGGTCGCGGACTCGCCCCAATCAACGGTGACAGAGCAAGTTGCGAACGGTGTTGCCGCGCGAATGGCCCTGCTGTACACGCTGCGTGGGGAGTCCCGATGACACTCTTAATTCGTGGAGCGTCACTAGTCGGTGGGTCAACCGCTGACATCCTTGTCGCGGACGGAATCATCCGTGAGGTCGGGACAGTCACGTCAAAAGCCGATCGTGTGGTGGACGCATCCGGGCTGGTTGCGCTGCCTGGACTTGTCGACCTACACACTCACCTCCGGGAACCCGGTGGAGAATCAGCGGAAACAATCCTTTCTGGTTCTCGAGCCGCCGCAGCAGGCGGCTTCACCACGGTTCATGCCATGGCGAATACCTCACCCGTTGCGGACACCGCCGAGCTGGTCGAAATGGTTGTCGCGCGTGGTCGGGCGGCGGGGTACGTCGATGTCCGTCCCGTTGGCGCAGTAACCAGGGGGTTAGGCGGAGATCAACTCGCCGATATCGGCGCGATGGCGCGCAGCTCCGCTCGGGTGACTGTGTTCTCAGACGATGGTCATTGTGTAGGCGATGCGCTTGTTATGCGACGTGCGCTCGAATACGTCTCGACTTTTGGCGGAGTGATCGCTCAACACGCACAAGACCCAAGCCTGACGGTTGACGCGGTCATGAACGAGGGAGCCGTTTCAAGTGAACTGGGGCTGCGCGGCTGGCCACGCGTTGCGGAAGAAGCAATCATCGCACGCGATGTATTGCTGGCGGAATATGTCGGGGCGAGGCTGCACGTCTGCCATGTGTCGACGGCCGGATCGGTCGATGTCGTTCGCTGGGCAAAGAAGCGGGGGATTGCGGTAACGGCCGAAGTGACGCCTCACCATCTGCTCCTGACCGACGAATCGGCGCGAAACTACGACCCCATTTTCAAGGTGAATCCTCCGCTGCGGACATCCGAGGACGTCGAAGCACTTCGCTCGGCGGTCGCCGACGGCACGATCGACATCATCGCGACGGACCACGCGCCGCACACCGCAGCGTCCAAAGACTCGTCGTGGAACGATGCGCCGTTCGGCATGGTCGGATTGGAATCTGCACTCAGCATTGTCCAGTTGTCCTTGGTGGAAACCGGCCACCTCTCGTGGGAAGGTGTGGCACGCGTCATGTCCGTGGCGCCTGCCGACATTGGCCGTGTTGCGGGATACGACTCACCGTTAGCCGTCGGAAGCCCAGCAAACATTTCCTTGATCGACCCGTCACACTCCGCGACATGGTCACGCGAAAGTCTGCGGGGACGCTCAACCAACAGTCCGTTTGTCGGTCGCGAACTACCCGGTCGTGTCATCGCGACAATCTTCAACGGTACGGAAACCGTCATCGACGGAATGCTTGTTGAGCCCGAGACTGTGAGGAACGCATGATCCCGACGACAACTCTGATTCTCGAATCAGGTCAACGATTTGACGGACAGCACTTTGGGGCCATCGGCGAGAGGATCGGCGAAATCGTCTTCCAGACGGGAATGAGCGGATATCAAGAGACACTTACGGATCCGTCCTACGCCGGTCAAATCGTGGTGCAGACCGCGCCACACATCGGAAACACCGGGATGAACGACGAGGACGAGGAATCGAGTCGCATCTGGGTCGAGGGCTACGTTGTGCGAGACCCGGCGCGGCGACCATCGAACTTTCGGTCGACGCGAACTCTTGATGACGATCTCGTCAACGGAGACGTCGTGGGGATTTCGGGTGTCGACACCCGTGCGATCACCCGCATCATTAGGGAATCCGGAGCAATGCGTGCCGGAATTTTTCCGCTCGATGGCCGCTCAACAGAGCAGTACGTTTCCGCGATTACCTCCGCACCGGTGATGGCGGGACGGAACCTGTCGGATGCCGTGTCAATCGATTCGCCGTACGTCATCTCTCCGACGGTTCCGTCAATCGGAGCATTAGCGGTACTCGACCTAGGTGTCAAAAATGCCACTCTCGGTCACCTTGCGTCCCGAGGATTTGAGGTGCACGTTTTGCCGCAGTCGTCGACTCTCGAACAACTTCTTGCCATCAGCCCGGTTGCGGTGTTCTACTCAAACGGTCCGGGAGACCCCAGCGCCTCGGAACGCCACGTCGAGTTGCTGCGTGGCGTGCTCGAGCGACGAATTCCCTTCTTTGGAATTTGTTTTGGAAACCAACTACTTGGACGTGCACTCGGTTTCGATACCTACAAGCTCACCTATGGTCATCGCGGGATCAATCAGCCGGTGCTCGACAAACGAACCGGAAGGATTGAAGTCACCGCTCACAATCACGGATTCGCAGTGGCCGCACCAATCGACGGCCCCGTCGAATCGCCAGCGGGCTTCGGACTTGTCGAAGTAAGTCATATCGGACTCAACGACAATTGCGTCGAGGGCTTGCGCGCGCTAAACCTGCCGGCGTTCAGCGTTCAGTACCATCCCGAGGCGACCGCGGGTCCGCACGATTCGATCTACCTTTTTGACGATTTTCGGGACATGGTCATCAATGCAGGCAAGGTTCGATAATGCCGAAACGTAGCGACATTGCATCAGTGCTGGTAATTGGTTCCGGTCCCATCGTGATCGGTCAAGCCGCGGAGTTTGATTACTCCGGCACTCAGGCGTGCCGCGTGCTGCGCGACGAGGGAATACGCGTGATTCTGATCAACTCGAATCCGGCAACAATCATGACCGATCCTGACTTTGCGGATGCAACGTACATTGAGCCCATCACGACCGCGGCGATTGAGGCCATCATCGCTAAGGAAGCGCCGGACGCGATCCTCCCGACACTTGGCGGCCAAACCGCGCTCAACGCCGCAATGGCCCTTCACGAACAGGGAATTTTGGCCAAATACAACGTCGAACTGATTGGTGCCAAGTTTGAGGCGATTCAGCGTGGCGAGGACCGCCAGATTTTCAAAGACCTCGTTCTAGAGAGCGGCGCCGAGGTCGCGTTGAGCGTCGTCGTGAACTCGGTGGGCGGCGCGTTGGACTTCGTTTCTCAGACCGGTTACCCCGTGGTGATTCGCCCGTCGTTCACGATGGGCGGGCTCGGGTCAGGTTTCGCCTATGACGAAGCAGAACTGAGAAGGATGGTGGCGAACGGTATTCACGAAAGCCCCACTGGTGAGGTGTTGTTGGAGGAATCCATTCTTGGGTGGAAAGAGTACGAACTGGAATTGATGCGGGATACCGCGGACAACACGGTTGTCGTCTGCTCGATTGAGAACATTGATCCCGTCGGGGTTCACACCGGTGATTCCCTCACGGTAGCGCCGGCCCTGACGTTGACCGATCGCGAATATCAAAATCTGAGGGACATCGGCATCAACATCATTCGAGCGGTTGGTGTGGACACGGGTGGTTGCAACATCCAGTTTGCAATCGACCCGACAAACGGTCGAGTGATTGTCATTGAGATGAACCCACGAGTGAGCCGATCGAGTGCCCTCGCATCAAAAGCGACGGGCTTCCCGATTGCCAAGATTGCGGCGAAACTGGCGATTGGCTATCGGCTCGACGAAATTCCAAACGACATCACCGGCGTCACCCCCGCGTCGTTCGAACCAACCCTCGATTATGTCGTGGTCAAAGCGCCGCGGTTTGCGTTTGAAAAGTTCCCTGAAGCGGACTCGGGGCTAACCACCACGATGAAGAGTGTCGGTGAGGCGATGGCGATCGGACGCAACTTCACGACGGCGTTGCAAAAGTCTCTTCGGTCTCTCGAAAAACGCGGAAGTTCATTCCATTGGAACGGTCCGCTGGGCGACGCTGGTGAACTTATCGAGGCTTCCCGCAAGCCGACAGATGGCCGAATCGTGACGGTCCAACAGGCCCTCCGCGCCGGTGCGAGCATCGATGAGGTCTTCAACGCGACCAAGATCGATCCGTGGTTCCTTGACCAAATCGTTCTCATCAATGAAACCGCCGCAGAGCTCGCGGCGAGTCCAATGTCTCCCGAGGCAATTCGAACCGCAAAGAATCACGGATTCAGCGATAGTCAGTTGGCCGAGATTTGGGGGACAACCGAAGACAGTGTGCGCGAGTTCAGGCTCGAACACGGCATTCGACCAGTATTCAAAACTGTCGACACGTGTGCCGGGGAGTTCCCGGCAAAAACGCCGTATCACTATTCGTCCTACGACACCGAGACGGAAGTGGTTCCGTCTGACCGAACCAAAGTCGTCATCATCGGCTCAGGGCCAAATCGAATCGGGCAAGGAATCGAATTCGACTATTCGTGCGTCCATGCTTCATTTGCGCTTTCCGACGCGGGTTACGAGACGATCATGATCAACTGCAACCCTGAGACGGTATCTACCGACTATGACACGAGTGATCGGCTCTACTTCGAACCGCTCACTCTCGAAGACGTGCTCGCCGTCATCGAAGCGGAATCTGCGAGTGGAACCGTGCTGGGCGCAATTGTGCAGTTGGGTGGGCAAACAGCACTCGGGCTCGCACACGGCCTCGAACGAAACGGCGTTCCGATTCTGGGAACCACTCCTGACGCAATTGACAGCGCCGAAGAGCGTGGGCGGTTCTCGGCAGTTCTCGATGAGTATGGGCTGGTTTCACCCCGTAACGGCATCGCAACCGACGTGGATTCCGCAATCACGGTCGCCCAGGACGTCGGCTTCCCGGTTGTCGTTCGCCCGTCCTATGTGCTCGGTGGTCGAGGGATGGAAATCCTCTATGACTCCGATTCGATCCGGGATTATTTCGTTCGAATTGCCGAGTCCGCAATTATCGGACCCAACGCGCCACTGCTCATCGACCGATTCCTTGAGGATGCAATCGAGATTGATGTGGATGCTCTCTTCGATGGCGAGCGACTGTACATCGGCGGGATCATGGAGCACATTGAAGAGGCCGGTGTCCATTCTGGAGATTCCGCGTGTACGTTACCGCCCGTGACCTTGGGACGAGGGGTTATCGACGAGGTCGTCGCGGCGACAACCTCCATTGCGACGGGGATTGGTGTGCGCGGATTGCTAAATGTTCAATTCGCGGTGTCAGCGGGTGTCCTCTACGTCCTCGAGGCGAACCCCCGCGCGAGCCGCACTGTCCCCTTCGTGTCGAAAGCGATGGGAACTCAGTTGGCCAAAGCGGCATCGCTGATAATGGTCGGTCGAAGCATTGCCGATCTGGTCAGCACTGGATTTCTTCCTGAAAACGATGGCTCCGTCGTCCCACGGGATTCGCCGGTCGCTGTGAAAGAGGCGGTGCTGCCGTTCAAACGATTCCGCACTCTCGAGGGAAGGGTTGTCGATTCAGTGCTAGGTCCCGAGATGCGGTCGACGGGCGAGGTAATGGGGATCGATCGAAACTTCCCACTCGCCTTTCGCAAGAGCCAAGAGGCCGTCTACGGGGGTCTTCCAACAAGTGGCACCGTGTTCGTGTCGGTCGCCGATCGTGATAAACGGGCGATCGTGTTGCCGATGCAGAGGCTGGCCCAACTCGGCTTCACGATTCTGGCCACCGAGGGCACGGCCGACATTCTCGCGAGAAACGGTATCCCGGTGACTACTGTCCTCAAACATTACGAGGCCGACGCAGGCAAAGAGTCGATCATCGATGTGATTCGTTCGGGAGGCGTTGACCTCATCATCAACACCCCATCCGGTCGAAGCTCACGCGCGGATGGTCTGGAGATTCGCCGCGAGTCGGTCTCTGCGGATAAGCCCTTGGTGACGACCATTGCACAGGTCTCGGCGGCGGTGGCGGCGATGGAAACATCTCATGAGCCGCTCACTGTGCGATCCCTTCAGGAGTACGCCGCGGACAGGGCGGCACGGTGAGTGCGCCGATTCGCCGGCTTTCCGATGCCATCGCAGAGTCAGGACCACTCTGTGTAGGGCTCGACCCAAGCCCGGAGACTCTGTCGAGTTGGAAGTTGCCAGACACGCCTCGCGGCGCGCTCGAGTTGTGCAATGTTGTGCTCGAGGCCTGCTCCGGGCTGATCGGGATAGTCAAACCCCAGGTTGGTTTTTTCGAACGTTTCGGCGCCACAGGGTTTTCCGCACTAGAAGACGTCATCAATACTGCGCGTGATGCCGGACTTGCGGTGATCGCCGACGCGAAACGCGGGGATATCGGCTCAACGATGACGGGATACGCGGATGCGTGGTTGGCAGAAGGACCACTTAGCAGTGACGCGTTGACGGTGGCGCCGTACCAGGGTTTCGCCGCACTCGAGCCGGCTTTTTCCCACGCCGACGCGTCGGGTGCAACCGTTTTCGTATTGTGCGCAACGTCCAATGCCGACGCGGAATCTATTCAGGGCGCGATTCTGAAGGGTGAGTCACTGCCCTCAACGATTGCCCGCTACGCGCGTGAACGCTCGGGACACACTGACACCGTGGGTCTGGTCGTTGGTGCGACACGATCGCTTGCTGCCAGTGGCCTTGATGAGACCGACCTTGACGGGTTGTTGGTTCTCGCTCCCGGTTTCGGTGCACAAGGAGCGCAGATAGCCGGATTGCGAGAAATTTTTGGAGCTGCCTCATCGCGAGTCATTCCGTCCGTCAGCCGAAGCGTGGTGGTGGGTGGCCCGACCGCCGTGCGCGTTCGCATCAGCGAGCATTTGCAAGAATTGGGATTCTAATGCGAGATCCTCGAGAAGCGTCCCTCATCGCGGTCGAACGGCGCCGCGCGCGTGCATCGGTGAAGCGTGCACTTCAGACCGGTGAACGCGACCCATTGGCGGTTGCGCGAACCGCGTGGGACAACGCGGAGTCCGCGGAATTCGGGCTTCGGGTGACGGAATTTCTCGGCAGCATCCCCGGAATCGGTGTAGTCAAAATTCCTCGAATCTTGGAATCGCTGGGTATTTCTCCACGAAAACGATTGGGTGCACTCGGTCCCCATCAAATTGACCGTCTCACCGCGTGGCTCAACGTAAAGCAGTCGGATCGGAAAGCCACATCGGCTCGAGGTCGGCTCATCGTGCTCGCGGGACCAACGGCTGTCGGAAAGGGCACCGTAGTGGCGCGAATCAGAGAGCGAAATCCTGATGTTCGCTTTTCGGTTTCCGCGACAACGCGCGCGCCCAGACCGAGGGAATCAAACGGAGAACACTATTTCTTTGTATCAGACTCCGAATTTGACCACCTGGTCCACACCAATCAGATGCTCGAGTGGGCGGTCGTTCACGGGCAAAACCGCTATGGCACACCTCGCGGCCCGATCGTCGACGCGCTCAGAGCCGGAGACAGCATCATCCTCGAGATTGATATTCAGGGTGCACGCCAGGTTAAGAAGGCGATGCCCGAGGCAATCCTCGTGTTCCTCATGCCACCGTCGTGGGAGGAATTGGTGCGACGACTTGAATCTCGGGCGACCGAGAGCCCCGAGGAACAGGTGCGCCGACTCGAGACGGCAAAGGTCGAATTCGCGGCGAAATCTGAGTTTGATGTCATCGTTGTGAATGACGATGTCGATTCCGCGGCGGAAGCCGTCGTACAATTGATGAAGGTTAACAACGCGGAAGGCGCATCATGAACACGAGCAAGGGAATTATCGATCCCCCGATTGACGAGCTGTTGGCGAAGGTCGACTCCAAGTATCAACTCGTGATTGTCGCGTCAAAGCGTGCGCGTGAAATCAACGACTATTACACCGAACGTGCTGAGGGAACGGTGACGACTGCTGGTCCTCTCGTTGAGTTCAGCATTGACGAAAAGCCGCTCACCATTGCGATGCGGGAAATCAATGAGGGTCTTGTTGAGCTCAAGGATGCGAACTAGATTCATCCGCCGACAAGGATGGCTTCTGTGACCTTACGTCTCTTCACCAGCGAATCCGTAACGAGTGGGCATCCCGACAAACTCTGCGACCAGTTGTCGGATGCGATTCTCGATGAGATTCTCGTTCAGGATCGCAACTCAAAGGTAGCGGTTGAATGCCTTGCGTCGGGCGGGCTCATCCATGTCGCCGGCGAAGTCTCAACCGAAGGCTATGTCGATATCGACAAGATTGTTCGTGACGTCATTGTCAACATCGGTTACAACTCGTCCGAAGTTGATTTTGATGGGCGAACCTGCGGAATCATGTTGTCGATTACGGGCCAGTCACCCGAGATCAATCAAGCGGTCGACAAGGGTGAGGAACTCGGAGCCGGTGATCAGGGAATCATGTTTGGTTATGCCTGCTCGGAGACTCCGCAGTACATGCCCGCGCCGATCTATTTTGCGCACCGACTCGCGGAGCGGCTTGAATTCGCGCGCAAAACCGCACTGGTGTCGTATTTGCGACCCGACGGCAAGACCCAGGTGACTATTGGTTATGACGGACATACGCCTCGAACAGTAGACACTGTTGTTGTCTCGACCCAGCACGCCCCGATCGTCGATGGCGCCCGACTCACGCGCGAGCGCCTCGAACAGGACATTCGGACGCACGTCATCGACCCCGTGTTCGCGGACTCTGGTCTGGATGTGTCGGCCGTCAAATATTTGATCAATCCCTCAGGCTCCTTTGAACACGGCGGACCAGGAAGCGACGCGGGTCTCACCGGACGCAAAATCATCGTCGACACCTATGGGGGTGCGTCTCGGCACGGTGGCGGGGCGTTCTCCGGCAAAGACCCGTCGAAAGTCGACAGGTCGGGCGCCTACGCCATGCGCTGGGTCGCGAAGAACGCCGTTGCTGCCGGCTTGGCCGCACGACTAGAGCTGCAGGTCGCCTATGCCATCGGAGTCCCCGAGCCGATTGGGCTCTATGTCGAAGCGTTTGGTACAGAAACCGTCCCGCTGGACACGATTCAACGAGTTCTCGAAACGGTGTTTGACCTGCGCCCTGCGTCAATTATTCGCGACCTTGACTTGCTCAACCGTCGTTATGCGGAAACCGCAACCTACGGTCATTTCGGAAGAGACGGGGACAACTTCACCTGGGAGCGTCTCGACCGAGTCGAGAAAATCCACGCGGCGTTGGCTGAACTCGGTTAGGCATGACTCGACGGGTCGCACGGGTGTTGCTCGAGTCGCCTGTGCCGCGCCTCGATCGATTGTTGGATTACTGGATTCCCAACGAACTCGATGATCAGATCGTTGTCGGAGGTCGGGTTCGAGTCCCGTTGGGCAAGGGTGGCGCGCGTCGCATAGACGGGTACGTCATCGGCATTGTTGAGCAGTCGACGGCCGGAGTTTCACTCGCGGAAATTGACTCGGTGCTTGGTGAAATGCCCGTTCTCACGCCGTCTCTGTGGCAACTTGTTCGAACGGTGGCCGACAGAAATTGTGGCAGTGCCGCGGATGTTCTGCGTGTTGCGATTCCCAAACGTGGAGTGCGTGCGGAGAAGGGTCGAAAGATTCCGTCACGCGAGTTGGCGGCAACTCGACCATCATCACGCCGTGCCATGGCTCTGTCCTCCGGGGTGTGTGAAACGGATTTGGGCCCGACGACACAGGGCTTTCACGACATCGCGAATCTTGTTTGTTCCGTCGACGGGGGAGTGATCGTCGTTGTGCCCGACTGGCGGGACCTCGCGCTCTTATCGCGAGCACTCGGCGATGTCCCGCACGTTGTATTTGACTCCTCGGGGACTCCAGCGGAAAGGTACACCAGGTACCTCGATGTCCTCGCCGGTGACGCGAAGGTCGTCATTGGAACACGGTCGGCGGTGTACGCGCCCGTGGTCGACCTTGAACTGCTCGTTGTGGTGGATGAATCGGATCCCCTTTTGGAAGAGCCACACACGCCGTATGTGCACGCCCGTGACGTCGCAGTGATTCGCAATTCCATCGAAGGTGGGACCTTGGTGTTCGCATCGGTCACCCCGTCAGTTGAGTCGGCGCGTTTCATCGACATGGGCTTCATTGAGCCGAACGCAGAACTGCCCAGACGACCGCAGATTGTTCTTGTTAATGACCCACCCGACGAGGGATTTTCGTCGAGAGCGCGCATTCCAGGATCCGCCTGGGCCATCGTTCGCGACGCGCTAAGTCGTGGTCCCGTTCTCGTTCAGGTCTCTCGCCCGGGGTTCACTCCTCAGGTCGTGTGTGCAGCCTGCCGCACTCCGCATCGATGCGGGCAGTGTCGTTCCCTGTTGTCGGGAAATCGTGAGGGGACGGTGTTTTGTCGAGCGTGCGGGCTCACGCCGATAGGTCTTGTTTGCGCACATTGTTCCAGTCGGGAAATCTCATGGTCGGGAAACGGGTCGGTGCGCACCGCCGAAGAATTGGGGCGAGCGTTCCCGGGAGTGCCAGTGCTCGTTGCCGACGGTGAGCACCGAACGTTAGAAATTCCCCGACGCCAATCTCTAGTAATCGCGACACGAGGTGCCGAACCCATCGTCTCCGGTGGGTACGAAGCGGTGATGATTGTCGACGGTGACCGAGAACTGCAGCGACCTGGCCTCCGAACGACCGAGAACTGCCTCCGATGGTGGGGGCACGCTGCGAGTCTGGCCGCGACGGAAGCGCCGGTGATTCTGGCTAACGTCGAGGGCGGGTTCGCCTCACAATTCTCGACAAATCAGTGGGAATCGATTGTCGAAACCGAGTTGCGCGAGCGGCGCGCACTGGGCTTCCCGCCTGCCACCCGGGCCATCGCAGTTCGAGGCACCGTCAATGACCTCCAAAGCGTAAGAAATCTGGACGACGTTAAGCGCCATCGAATCATGGGACCAGCCCCCGATGGCGAGACGTTCCGCATCGTGATTCTCGCGGATTACCGTTCGGCACCGGAGGCGATATCCGCGATTCGCTCACACCTTGTCGCAACGAGTGCAACTGGGCTGCGGGTTCACTGCGATGACCTGTCAATCTTCGACGAGGTCGACAATGACTGAAACAATGAAGCCATGAGCACGCGAGTCGTCTTTGCAGGAAGCCCCAGGGTCGCGGTTCCGTATTTGATGGCGCTCGTCGCGTCTGAATTCGACGTGGTCAGCGTGATCACGCGGGAGGATTCTCCGCAGGGGCGCAAACAGGTGGTTGCGCCAACACCTGTGGCTTTGGCCGCGTTGGAACTGGGATTACCTGTCATCAAGGCCAATAGTCTGCGGGAAGTCGATATGCCGCCAGCCGATCTCGGGATTGTCGTCGCCTACGGCGGGCTGGTGCCAGAAAGACTTTTGAAAGAACCGATCCACGGCTGGATGAACGTGCACTTCTCGGTACTCCCGGAATATCGTGGAGCCGCGCCAGTTCAACGCGCGCTGTGGGACGGTCGAACGGACACAGGAATTTCCATTTTCCGGTTGGTCCAAGAGTTGGATGCTGGCCCTGTCTATTTCTCGAGAAGTATTCCTTTCCACGCCAACGAGACCGCCAGCGAAGCGCTCGGTAGGGTCGCCCACGCGACCACCGACGATCTCGTTGCAACAAGCCGCCTTGTCGCCGCGGGCGCGCTGCACCCTTTCGAGCAGGAAGGGCAGCCGTCATACGCCCCCAAGCTTGCACGCGAAGACGGACGGATCGACTGGACGTTACCCGCCAACGTCGTTGAATCGCGCATCCGGGCGGTCACTAGCGAACCCGGTGCGTTCACAACACTTGGCGGAGTGCCGTTCGGAATTGTTCGGGTCGCACCGTTCAATAACGAGTCAGTGGGTGCCGGTCGCGTGGAGTGGAGCAACGACCGAGTTATCGCCGGCACCGGCGATGGAAACCTAGAGTTGCTCGAAGTCAAGCCTTCTGGCAAGGGGGTGATGCCAGCAACCGATTGGTGGCGTGGTGTTCGCGACGCGGTGACGTTCGAGTGAAGACCGGCGCCCGTGAGGTTGCGGTGAGCGTCGTCTCCCTGGTCCGATCAGACGACGCGTATTCCAACCTGATCTTGCCCGACGCCATTCGTCGAGCCGCGCTCAGTTCACGCGATTCCGGGCACGCAACTGACCTCACGTACGGTGCACTTCGCTGGCGAGGTTTCGTTGATGTCGTCCTCGGTTTCTGTGTGACAGGAGATTTCGCCAGGGTTGATGGCGATGTGCTCGATTTGCTGAGAGTCGCTGGTTACGAACTGCTCATTCGGCACGAGCCTCCCCACGTGATTAACGAATGGGTTTCGCTTGCCAAAAAGAAGTTTCCACGGGCATCGGGTTTCGTCAACGGCACTCTCCACACTCTCGCGCGAACGACGCCGACCGAGTGGCAATCCAGGGTGGTCGAGGGATTGAGCGACGGAGAGGCGCGATTTGTGCTGACGTCGCATCCGCGGTGGATAGTCGACGTATTTAACGATTTGGTTGGCCCATCCGAAGTGGATGCTCTACTCGCGGCGGACAACGCTCCACCGTTACCAACATTGGTCGCGTTACCAGGACTGGCCGACATTCCCGACGAAGCAATACGCACCGCGTATTCCCCGTTCGGCTTCCGTTCTTCTGGTGGCGCTCTCAGTTCCGTCTCAGGGATGGGCGAGGGAAGCGTGCGTGTTCAAGATGAGGGGTCACAATTGGCCGCCCTCGTTCTCACCGAATGTTCACCGATTCTTCCAGGGGAACGGTGGCTCGATCTCTGTGCCGGGCCGGGCGGCAAGACGGCGTTGCTCGCCGCCATCGGCCTTCCACTCGGAGTGTCCCTGACGGCAAATGAGCGTCAGCCTCATCGCGCAGAGTTGGTTCGTCGGTCAGTCAAGCCGTTCATGGGTCAGGTCGAAGTGACCGTGCGAGATGGGCGTGACCTGTGCGCTGAAAACCCGCTATTTTTCGACCGAATTCTGGTTGACGCTCCGTGCACTGGTTTGGGGGCTTTGCGGCGTCGACCCGAATCACGGTGGCGGAAGAGCGTCGATGATCTCACGGAATTGGTTCCCCTACAGCGTTCCCTCTTAACTGCGGCGCTCGACGCGGTCGCGGTCGGTGGTCACGTCGCCTACGTCACCTGCTCGCCTCATTCGGCAGAAACGACAGAGGTCATCGACGCGGTCCTCGCTGAACACCCTGAGGCTAAACGAGTTGACACGGCATCGGTACTGGAGAGGATCGCTCCCAGCCTCGAGGACATGCGAAGGGGGACAGCCGTCCAGCTATACCCACACCGCCACGACACCGACGCGATGTTCATCCAAATGATTCGGCGAACGCGATAGCCTGACGCCAATGACCGTTCGGATAAACCCCAGCATTCTCAGCGCGGATTTCGCGAATATCGAGCGCGAGCTGTCGAAAATCGACAACGCCGATTTCGTTCACGTCGATGTGATGGACAACCATTTCGTTCCGAATCTGACTTTTGGCCCCCAGATGGTCGCGCGTATTGCGGCGACATCGCCCATCCCGCTCGACGTCCACCTGATGATCTCCGATCAGGACCGTTGGGCACCCGGGTATGCGGAGCTCGGGGCGGCGTCGGTGACGCTGCATGTCGAAGCGACCACAGACCCGGTGGGCACCGCTGCTCGAATCCGCGCAATCGGCTCGCGAGTGGGAATCGCACTGAAACCGGACACGGCGTTTTCAACGATCGAAGAAATCGCCCATTACTTCGACCAGATTCTCGTCATGACCGTCGAGCCGGGTTTTGGCGGACAGGCGTTCATGAAGAACCAGATGGACAAGGTGCGAGAGGTCGCAGCCTTTCGCGCGAAGAGCGGCATCGGCGTGTGGATTCAGGTCGATGGCGGCGTAGACCCGACGACGATTGAGTTCGCCGCGGAGGCCGGCGCCGACACGTTTGTGGCCGGATCCGCCGTGTACGGCTCGGACAGTCCGGCTTTTGCCATCGAGAATCTTCGTAAGATTGCTCGAGAGCATTCACACCACGAGGAGCCACATGTCTAAACCAGAAATCGAACCCATGATGGGCGACGAGCCAACCGAACTGATCATCGAAGACATCACCGTCGGCGACGGGGACGAAGCGACGGCCGGCGCGAGCGTCGAGGTTCACTACGTCGGCGTCACGTTCGAAGGCGAGGAATTCGATGCCTCATGGAACAGGGGCTCCAGCATCGAATTTCCGTTGAACGGGCTCATTCGCGGATGGCAAGAGGGTATTCCTGGGATGAAGGTTGGTGGTCGTCGCAAGTTGGTTTGCCCACCGCTGTGGGCCTATGGTCCTGCGGGTGGCGGGCATCACCTTTCGGGGCAGACGCTCATATTTGTGATCGACCTTCTCGCCGTCCGGTAGGTGGTCACGATTAGCGAACGGTGATCTCATGACGACGACACGGGCTGAATTCGAGAGCGCCCTCTCAGCGGGCCCAGTGGTCACGGTGATTCGATCGATATTTGTGGACTCTGTGACGCCCGTCGCGTTGTACTCACACCTGACGGACGCGAAGCCGGGAACGTTCCTGTTGGAATCCGCCGAACAGGGCGGAATCTGGTCCCGCTATTCCTTCGTTGGGCTGTCGTCGTGGGGCTGTCTCACCGAAGACGCGGGCGAGTCAGTGTGGTTGGAGTATGGTTTGTCCGCTGAGGACGCCTTCGGTGGTGCACTACCCACAGCTCGACTCGATGCTCTCGACGTGCTCTACGCGCGATGGGCATCACCGGCGTCCACGGAATTACCGCCGCTCACGTCCGGGCTGGTTGGCTATCTCGGTTGGAACACGGTTCGCGAACTGGAAGTACTTCCCGCAACGGCCACCGATGAATCTGGCTTGCCCGATCAATCCATGTTGTTTGTGCGCGACCTACTGGTTTTCGATCACCGGACGTCCTTGCTTCACATCTCGACCGCGGTACTTGCTACCGACGATCCAGACACCCTCTGGAACGACGGGCAAACTCGGCTAGACGATATCTCGTCGGGGTTACGCACAGCGGTACCGTTGTCGCCACTCAGTCCACCGACCACGACCGATGCAATCCTGAACGGTCGAACACCGCGTAACGATTTCCTCGAATCCGTTGCGGCATCACAGCAGTACATTCGGGACGGCGATATTTTCCAAGTGGTCATTTCGCAACGATTCGATGTCGAAGTGTCGGCTACGAGTGTCGACGTTTACCGAATGTTGCGAGCACTAAACCCCTCACCGTATATGTACCTGTTGGCGCTTGAGACCCCGAGCGGACGACAATTCGACGTTGTTGGCTCGTCACCAGAGGCGCTCGTGAAGGTCGATAAAGGTCGAGTTTTCAGTCACCCCATCGCGGGGAGTCGGCCACGGGGTGACACACCCGAACGCGATAGCCAACTCGCGGAAGGACTCGTTGCGGACGAGAAAGAGCGCGCTGAACATCTCATGTTGGTCGACCTCGCGCGTAATGACCTTTCCCGTGTCTGCGCGCCCGGGTCGGTTGAGGTAACCGAATTCATGAACGTCGAACGTTTTTCGCACATCATGCACTTGGTCTCCAGCGTCGAGGGTGATCTCGGGGCTGGTTCAACGCCTATCGACGTCTTTCGCGCCACTTTCCCAGCGGGAACACTGTCGGGTGCACCGAAGCCGCGGGCTTTGGAGATCATCGGTGAACTCGAACCCGTTGGTCGTGGCATCTATGGGGGAGTCGTCGGCTACATCGGGTTCGGAGGCGATTCCGATCTGGCGATCGCCATTCGAACAGCAGTGCTCTCGGAGGGAACGGCGTCAGTTCAGGCGGGTGCGGGTATCGTCGCCGATTCGGTGGCCGAGAGCGAATTCGATGAAACTGTCGCCAAAGCAACCGCACCGCTGCGGGCCATCACCGCGGCGAACGCTCTTCGGCTCGCGCTAGACTGACTCCAGGAGGAAGCACATGAACGACGCCTACGACCCTGGACACGGCTCGTCCCCCGCAGCATGGACGGGAATCACCATCATGCTCATTGGGGTTTCGCTCGGCACCCTCTTCTTTTGGCTTGACCAGCCCACTCTCGTGTGGGCCAGCGCCGCTCTTCTCGTCGTAGGACCAATCGTAGGAACCATCATGGCGAAATCGGGTTACGGCGTCGGCGGTTCGAAGACCAAGGCCCCTCACTAGTCGTGTTGGAGGCCCTCACAGCCGGCGCGCTTGAAGACGCAGCGACTCGGCGGGAGACTGTGTCGTACTCGGCCATTGAACGGCGAGCACTCGAGACACACTCGCCGATTGACGCTCGTGTAGCACTCGCGCCAACATCACACATTCGGCTAATCGCCGAGATCAAGCGTTCAAGTCCATCCAAGGGAGCGCTGGCCCCGATCATCGACGCTGCTGCGCTCGCTGAGGAATACGCCGACAGTGGGGCCGACGCGATCTCTGTGTTGACGGAGGAACGTCAGTTCGGTGGGTCGCTTCGGGACCTGATCGAGGTGCGTGAACGAGTTGCAGTCCCTCTCTTGCGGAAGGACTTCATTGCCGAGGAGTACCAGTTGCTCGAGGCGCGAGCACACGGTGCGGATATTGTCTTGCTCATAGTGGCCGCTCTGAACCAGTCCGTTCTCGAGCGGCTCCACGAATTTGCCGAACAACTTGGCCTCACCGTACTCGTTGAAACACACTCGGCCGACGAAGTTCGTCGAGCAGCGGATATCGGCGCGCACCTAGTCGGAGTCAACGCTCGGGACCTGTCAACCTTTGAACTCGATCGCACCCTTTTCGGATCTGTGCGGCACCTCATTCCTTCGGACGCGATAGCGATAGCCGAGTCTGCGGTACAAACAATCGACGACGTCCGTTCCTATCGCGACGCCGGAGCGGATGCCGTGCTCGTTGGTGAAGCACTCGTCACATCCGGTCAACCAGGTGAAACAGTTCAGCGATTCCGAAAGGTGAAGTAGATGTCTTTACGCGACGAGCAGGGCCCATATTTCGGCGAGTACGGCGGGCGTTTCGTACCCGAGTCCTTGATCGCAGCCCTCGATGAACTCGATGCCGCCTACACGGCTGCTAAGTTGGACCCGACATTCGCGCTCGAGCTCGCCGAACTGCATCGTTCGTACACCGGACGCCCGTCTATCATCACTGAGGTCCAGCGATTCGCTGCTCTGGCTGGGGGAGCACGAATCCTCCTCAAGCGTGAGGACCTCAATCACACCGGTTCGCACAAGATCAACAACGTGCTGGGGCAGGCACTCTTGGCAAAGCGACTCGGCAAGACCAGACTCATCGCGGAGACCGGCGCCGGTCAACACGGTGTCGCAACGGCCACCGCAGCAGCTCTCATGGGAATGTCATGCGTCGTCTATATGGGCGAGGTGGACACTGAACGCCAAGCCCTGAACGTTGCGCGCATGAAACTCCTGGGCGCCGAGGTGATTCCGGTGATGAACGGCTCTCGAACCCTGAAGGATGCGATCAACGAGGCGATGCGTGACTGGGTGGCTAACGTTGACAACACTCACTATTTACTCGGTACCGTCGCCGGACCTCACCCGTTTCCGGTCATGGTGCGTGATTTCCACTCAATCATCGGCGTCGAATCACGTGCGCAATTGCTGGAAACCGAGGGTCGCCTTCCCACCGCTGTCGTCGCGTGCGTTGGTGGCGGGTCCAATGCGATGGGGATTTTCCACGCCTTCCTCGACGACGACGTCGCACTGTACGGATACGAAGCCGCCGGTGACGGTATCGATACCCCGCGTCACGCGGCCACGATTCAACGAGGTCGCCCTGGAGTGTTACACGGAGCACGAACGTATGTCTTGCAGGACGAAGACGGTCAGACCATCGAATCTCACTCGATCTCTGCTGGTCTGGATTACCCGGGCATCGGACCAGAGCATGCCTGGCTTCGCGACAGTGGCCGAGCGACCTATCTCGGAATCACGGACGCCGAGGCAATGCAGGCCATGATGGACCTTTCCCGAACCGAGGGCATCATTCCCGCGATCGAAACTGCCCATGCATTAGCTGGCGCACTCGACCTCGCTCGTGAACTGTCTCCGACGGACATCATTTTGGTGAATTTGTCGGGACGTGGAGACAAGGACATGGAAACCGCAGCTCGGTATTTCGGATTGATCGGCCCGACTCGATGACGTCGCGAGTCGAAGCGGTAATCGACCAGGCACGCGCCGATGGTCGCGGTGTTCTCATCGGATACTTGCCGGCGGGATATCCCGATATTCAGACGTCGATTGATGCCGTCATCGCGCTATCGGAATCGGGCGCGGACATTATCGAACTCGGAGTTCCGTATTCAGACCCGGTCATGGACGGCCTCGTGATTCAACGGGCGACAAATGCCTCGCTTGACGGCGGATTTCGGCTCGCGAACCTGTTCGAGATCCTTCGCGCAACGACCGGAGTGGTGTCCGCCCCTATCTTGGTGATGACCTATTGGAATCCGGTCGTGCAATATGGCGTTGAGCGATTCGCGCAGGCGCTTCGCGAGTCAGGGGGAGCCGGGCTCATCACACCGGACCTGATTCCTGATGAGGCTTCCGAGTGGATTGCCGCCTCCGACAAGTTCGAACTCGACCGGGTTTTCCTTGCCGCTCCGTCATCGTCGGCCGCCCGGCTGGAAAATGCCGTACGGCAGTCCCGAGGCTTTGTTTACGCCGTCTCGACCATGGGCATAACAGGTGCCCGAGCCGACCTCGACGAAGCGGCACGATTACTTGTCGGGCGACTCAAGGCCGTCGGAGCTGAAAGGGTCTGTGTTGGGGTCGGCATCTCCACAGCACAACAGGTGCGCGATGTAGCCCAATATGCCGACGGCGCAATTGTTGGTTCCCATCTCGTGACCGCGTTGAGCGACGACGGTGTTGCCGGAGTTTCGCGAGTCACTGCGGAGCTCGCGTCGGGTGTATCGCACTCCGCCAATTAGGCTGTACCCGTCGAAAGGACTCCCGTGATTCTCGCGTCAATTCCGTCTCCGCCGTTTGAATGGCAGTCCTTCAATGTGGGCGCGTGGTTGCGAAGCATTGGTGCTTCCTGGGCGACCTTTGACCTTTCGATTCACGCCTATGCGTTGTGCATTCTTGTGGGAATTATCGTTGGCCTCTCCATCACAAACCGCCGTCTCGTCGCGCGCGGAGTTGAGCCGTGGCTCATTCTCGACATCGCGCTATTCGCTGTCCCGATGGGCATTATCGGTGGAAGGGCCTATCACGTCCTGACTCACCCCGCCGATTATTTTGCTGGGCAAGACATCGCCCACGTTCTCTATGTTTGGGAGGGCGGACTCGCCATCTTCGGCGCGCTCGTGTTAGGAGCCGTCGGCGGTTGGATCGGCTGTCGAGTCAGCGGGCTGCGTTTCACTGTCCTTCTCGACGCCATCGCGCCAGGCTTGATCGTCGCTCAGGCCATCGGGCGATTTGGGAACTATTTCAATCACGAGCTTTTTGGCGCACCGACAGACCTACCGTGGGGGTTGGAAATCGAATCGACAAACCCAGCGTTCCCCATTGGGTTACCGGCGGGGACCCTGTTTCACCCCACATTTCTCTATGAGTCAATCTGGAACCTCCTCGGTGCCGTTGTGATTGTGTGGGTCGGACGTCGATACGTGTTGCAGTGGGGTCGCACATTCGCCGTTTACCTTGTGTGGTACGGGCTCGGTCGTATCGTGATCGAAACGATTCGACTTGACCCGAGCGAATCACTACTCGGAATCCGCGTCAATGTCTGGACGGCCGTTGTCACGGTTGCTCTCGGGATTGCCGTGTACGTCATCCAGGGGCGTCGGCACACCGGTCTCGAACCGGACGCGTATGTGCCGAATCGTGGTCCGCGCGCGGAATCTCGGCTAGAATCGGCTAAAACGTATACCGCGGAGGAACTCGTCGCAGAAGCCGATTCCACTGTCTCGCGTCACGGGGCCACAAGCACCTCGCGTTGATGTTTCCGCTCTCCGCTAGTTGACCGAGGGCCAACGCCGTCCCCGTACCCGGAAGGACGACGTATTGTGGTGACACCATTCGCCCGCTTCAGCGCCGTTCCCGAGCGCTCTGGGCTGTACAACCCTGTTCACGAGAAGGATTCGTGTGGGTTCGCAATGGTTGCCACGACTCGCGGAACTCCCGGACACGACATTATTGACATAGCTCTTTCCAGCCTTCGAAACCTCGAACATCGCGGTGCGGTGGGATCCGACGCGGGGACCGGTGACGGAGCAGGGATCCAGATTCAAGTCCCTGACCACTTTCTTCGCTCGGTTCTGCCATTTGACCTTCCAGCACAAGAACAGTACGCGGTCGGCTTGGCTTTTCTGCCGCTCGACGGCGTCGAGAGGGACCTGGAGAAATCCCGCATCGGCGAGATCGCACGGGAGGAAGGCCTCACGGTTCTTGGCTGGCGCGACGTTCCAACCGATGTGAACTTCCTGGGTGAACTTGCGCGACAAGTCATGCCCGCGTTTGAACAACTCGTCATTGCAGATCGAGACGGAAAGGCTGCGGGGATCGCACTGGATCGCAAAGCGTTCCGGTTGCGCAAGCGCGCGGAACGTGAGTTGGGAACCTATTTCCCGTCACTTTCTTCTCGAACACTGATTTATAAGGGAATGGTCACGACCCTGCAACTGGAGCCGTTCTTCCCGGACCTCTCTGACGATCGAATGGAATCCAGTCTCGCGATCGTTCATTCACGTTTTTCGACGAATACATTTCCCTCATGGCCGCTCGCTCAGCCGTTCCGATACATCGCCCACAACGGCGAAATCAATACCGTCAATGCGAATCGCAACTGGATGCACGCCCGCCAATCCCAGCTCTCGTCTGACCTGCTCGGCGACTTGAGGCCGCTGTTTCCCATTGTCACGGACGGTGCAAGCGATTCCGCATCGTTCGACGAGGTCGTCGAACTGCTCGAACTCTCGGGGCGTTCACTACCCCACGCCATCATGATGATGGTCCCCGAGGCCTGGGAGAACGACGAATCGATGGACACGGCTCGTCGTGACTTCTATCGCTTCCACTCCTCACTGATGGAACCGTGGGACGGCCCCGCGGCCTTGGCGTTTTCTGACGGGGTAATTGCTGGAGCGACCCTCGACCGAAACGGCCTACGACCAGGGCGCTTCCTGGTAACCGACGAGGGACTCGTAGTGATGGCATCCGAGATCGGTGTCTACGACGTTGACCCAGCCAAGATTGTTCGCAAGGGTCGCCTGCAGCCGGGGCGAATGTTTCTCGTCGACACCGCAGCGGGGCGCATCATCGAAGACGATGAAATCAAGAGTTCCCTCGCCGAAAGCGCACCCTGGGGGGACTGGTCTCGTGACAACGAGATCATCCTGGGCGAACTGCCGTGGCGAGAGCACATCATCCACACGGCACCGTCTGTGCAGCGACGTCAGAAGACCTTCGGTTATACCGAAGAAGAGATTCGCGTGATCATCGCGCCGATGGCAGAAACAGGAGCCGAACCACTCGGCGCAATGGGGAGCGACACGCCTGTCGCAGTCCTGTCGGATAAACCGCGTCTGCTCTTTGACTACTTTTCGCAACAGTTTGCCCAGGTGACAAACCCGCCCCTCGATTCGATCCGCGAAGAAATTGTCACGTCGCTGCACGTCGGACTTGGACCAGAACGAAATCTGCTGACCGCGACACCAGAACATGCTCGACAGGTTTCGCTGACCTTCCCCGTGATTGATAACGATGCGCTCGCCAAGATTATTCACCTCCACGAGGACGGACGACCGGTCACGCGTGTGCTTTCGGGTTTGTACCGGCTTGACGAGGGCGCGCAGGCGATGGAGCGTCGTCTCGAGCAAATGTGTGATGAGGTCGATTCGGCGCTGGACGACGGTGTGATGTTTGTCGTGTTGAGTGACCGCGATTCCGACAGCGATTTCGCGCCGATTCCTTCGCTTCTCATGCTCTCTGCGGTCAACCATCATCTGATTCGAACCGGACGCCGGATGCAATCCTCACTGATCGTCGAAGCGGGCGACGTCCGCGAGGTTCATCACGTCGCAACGCTCATCGGATTCGGCGCTTCCGCGATCAACCCGTACTTGGCGATGGAAACCGCCGAGCTTCTCGTCCGTACTGGACGCATCTCGGGTGTTACCCCCGAAAAGGCCGTCGCCAACATCATCTATGCACTCGGCAAGGGAATCCTGAAGACGATGTCGAAGATGGGCATTTCCACCGTCGCGTCCTATGCGGGGGCGCAGGCGTTCGAAGCGCTCGGTCTAAGCCACGACGTCGTCGATCGATATTTCACCGGAGTAACGAGCATCCTCGGCGGAATCACGCTGGACATCATCGCGGAGGAAAACCGTTTGCGCCACGAGCGAGCGTACGGTGACCCGTCAACATTCCACGAAGTACTGCCAACGGGCGGCGAATATGCGTGGCGTCGCGAGGGACCCCCTCACCTTTTCAACCCCGAAACGGTATTCAAACTCCAACACGCGACTCGCGAGAAGCGATACGACATCTTCCGCGACTACACCGCCGCCGTGGACGAGCAAGCGGAACGTCTGATGACTTTGCGTGGACTGTTCCGTTTCGCGCAGGGACGCACGCCGATCCCTCTCGATGAGGTTGAATCTGCGCGGGACATCATCGCCCGTTTCTCCACGGGCGCAATGTCATATGGTGCGATTTCATCAGAAATGCACGAAACACTCGCAATTGCGATGAACCGACTCGGCGCGCGTTCCAACACGGGTGAGGGTGGCGAGTCACTCGATCGACTGCTCGACCCCGAACGACGAAGCGCGATAAAACAGGTCGCTAGTGGTCGATTCGGTGTGACAAGCATGTACCTGACGCACGCGGACGACCTGCAAATCAAGATGGCCCAAGGTGCAAAACCGGGTGAGGGCGGCCAACTCCCTTCGAACAAGGTCTACCCGTGGATCGCCGAGACTCGGATGGGCACTCCGGGCGTTGGTCTCATTTCTCCGCCGCCTCATCACGACATCTACTCGATCGAGGATCTCAAACAACTGATTTTTGATTTGAAGCGCTCGAACCCAGCTGCCCGAATACACGTAAAACTCGTTTCCGAGTCAGGGGTCGGTACGGTCGCGGCGGGTGTCGCGAAGTCGAAAGCGGATGTGATTCTCATATCGGGCCACGACGGTGGAACGGGCGCAAGCCCGTTGTCGTCACTCAAACACGCGGGAACGCCATGGGAACTCGGTCTTGCAGAGGCTCAGCAAACGCTCATGCTCAACGACATGCGTGGGCGAATCGTCTTACAAGTGGACGGCCAAATGAAGACTGGCCGCGATGTTGTCATCGCAGCGCTGTTGGGCGCAGAAGAGTTTGGATTCGCCACAGCACCCATGGTGGTCAGCGGCTGCATTCTGATGCGCGTGTGCCACCTCGACACGTGTCCGGTCGGCGTGGCCACCCAAAACCCGCTGTTGCGGGAACGTTTCTCGGGTAAGCCAGAGTTCGTTGAAACGTTTTTCGAATTCATTGCGGAAGAAGTGCGCGAGATTCTGGCGTCACTCGGGTTCCGTACGCTCGCGGAAGCAATCGGTCATCGCGAAGTGCTCGACTTCGACGCCGCGGTCAATCACTGGAAGAGCGAGGGATTAGACCTCGGGCCAATCTTGGGCGGAACACAGTTCTCCGATGACGTTCCGCGTTACAACGTGACTAAGCAGGACCACGAATTGGAGGCTCACGGCGACCACGAGTTTATCCGCGACGCGGCTGCCTCAATCGATGCGCGAACACCCGTGACGCTCACCGCAGTGGTTCGCAACACCGACCGAGCAATCGGCACGATGCTTGGACACATAGTCACGAAGGCACACGGCGTCAACGGTCTCGAACCGAACACTATTGACATTTCCCTAACGGGAGCCGCCGGCCAGTCTCTCGGCGCTTTCGTCCCGCGCGGGATAACGCTACGGCTCACGGGCGACGCCAACGACTATGTCGGTAAGGGACTCAGCGGTGGTCGAATCGTGCTTCGCCATCCGACGGAATCCACCTTCCCGTCGAACGACAACATCATCGCGGGAAACGTCGTCGGTTACGGTGCAACAAGTGGTGAACTGTTCATCGCTGGGGTTGTCGGGGAGCGTTTCGGAGTTCGTAACTCTGGTGCAACCGCGGTCGTCGAAGGAACCGGTGACCACGCCCTTGAGTACATGACCGGGGGAGTCGCGCTCATCATCGGAAAGACCGGACGAAATCTCGGGGCCGGAATGAGTGGCGGATACGCGTTCGTACTCGACCTCGATCCGTCGCTCGTGAACCAAGCGGCGCTTCGCTCGGGAGAACTCGAACTCTCGCCACTAGACGCTGAGAGCGAGGTCACGGTTCGCCAGTTGCTGGAACGCCACGTCGCCGAAACAGGGTCGTTCTTTGCCTCCTCCCTTCTCGCCAATTGGGAATCCACCTCGGGGCGCGTGACCGCAGTCACCCCGCGAGATTTCCGTGAGGTCACCGGCATTCGATTGGAAGCAACGAGGCAGGGGCGGGACCCGGACGGCGATGAAGTCTGGGCTGAGATTTTGGAGGTGACTCGTGGCTGATCCCCGAGGTTTTCTGAAGACAACCGCCCGCGAGGTACCCGAACGGCGTCCGGTTCCAATTCGCCTGCGCGACTGGAAAGAGGTCTACGAAGAACGCGAGTCTGGTCAGATCGAACGCCAAGTGGGTCGGTGTATGGACTGCGGTGTCGCGTTTTGTCATCAGGGTTGCCCTCTCGGCAATCTCATTCCTGAATTCAATGACATGGTGCATCGAGATGATTGGCGAGGAGCGATTGAGAGGCTCCACTCCACCAACAACTTCCCCGAGTTCACTGGCAGGCTCTGCCCTGCGCCGTGTGAGTCATCGTGCGTGCTGGGAATCAATCAACCCGCGGTCACCATCAAACAATCAGAACTGGCGATCATCGACACGGCTTGGGATCGGGGATACATCAACCCCGTATTGCCGGATCGCCTTACCGGAAAAACTGTCGCCGTGGTCGGCTCCGGGCCGGCCGGCTTGGCGGCGGCACAACAGCTGACACGAGTTGGGCATACGGTTGCGGTCTATGAACGGGACGATCTCGTTGGAGGTTTGCTGCGATACGGCATTCCCGATTTCAAGATGGAGAAACGACACATCGATCGGCGAATCGAACAGATGGCGCAAGAGGGAACACGTTTTCGCACCGGCGTGACCGTCGGGGTGGATGTGACGTGGCCGGAACTGCGGGAGCGTTATGACGCAATCGTGGTCTCGGTCGGCGCGCCCGTCGGACGAGATCTTGACATTCCGGGACGGCAACTCGAGGGTATTCATTTCGCGATGGATTATCTTGTGCCCTCCAATCGGGCGGTCGCTGGGTATAACCCTCAGAACCACATTGATGTTGCCGGGAAGAACGTCGTCATCCTTGGTGGTGGCGATACCGGTGCGGACTGCCTCGGGACCGCGTTGCGCCAAGGTGCCGCGAGCGTCACGACACTCGCGATTGGGAAGAGGCCGTCAAACGAGCGGGACGCAAACCAACCGTGGCCGATGGACCCGACTTTGTTCGAAGTGCAGAGTGCGCACGAAGAGGGTGGTGAACGAACTTACCTCGCATCAACCGTCGAGTTCCTTGGAAATGCCGATGGCCAACTGACGGGACTCGTCGTTGCCGAAACCGAATACGTTGACGGCGGCAGGCGTCCGGCAACGGGAACTGAGCGAACCATTCCGGCAGATGTGGTTCTTCTCGCGCTTGGATATTCAGGTGTCGACGACTCGACGATGTCATCACAATGGGGCATCGAGATTTCGTCCCGCGGAACGTTAGCGAGAAAACGGAACTTTGATACTGAAATCCCTGGCGTTTTCGTCGCGGGAGACGCGGGCCGTGGTGCTTCGCTCATCGTGTGGGCTATCGCGGAAGGGCGCGCCGCCGCCGCGCGCGCAGACGAATATCTTCGAGGTCGAACGACTCTGCCACAACCAGTGACCGCTCACGATGCCCCGATACACTTTTAGCGACTACCCACATCGACAACAGAGGAAACCATGAGACGCGCCAAAATCGTTGCCACGCTTGGTCCCGCAACAAACTCATATGACACGATTCGGGCCATTGTCGAGGCGGGTGTCGATGTCGCTCGAATGAACTTGAGCCACGGATCACACGAAGTGCACGAGGCGGTGTACGCGAATGTTCGGAAAGTTGCGGCCGATTTGGGCAAGCCCGTCGCAGTTCTTGTCGACCTCCAGGGTCCTAAAATTCGCCTCGGGAAATTCACCGACGGACCGCACGAGTTGGCGTTCGGTGACATTTTCACCATCACGACCGAAGACGTCGAGGGCACTAAAGAACTGTGCGGAACGACATTCAA
>Ga0136644_10000023_pt1 | contig 111036 bp, 195 predicted proteins | sample C_130820_EF_Meta_FD_94780 | JGI IMG/M metagenome (GOLD analysis project Ga0136644, IMG submission 94780) | Freshwater microbial communities from Lake Croche, Canada to study carbon cycling - C_130820_EF_MetaG (v2) (version 2) | ecosystem: Environmental > Aquatic > Freshwater > Lake | place...
AAGTGATAAAATGAAACACCCACCTGTTTATCCTGATTTTAAACTATATGAAGAAGTCGTTTTTTTGGATAATTATTTTAATGGTAAATATTGTGTTGAAAATGTAATACCTTATTACGAGCCATTAATACCAGCAAAAAAAAGAGGTAGGCATTTATATTGGACAAACTTTAATTTGCCTAATAGTTTAAATGAGAGGGATTATGAAGGTAGTTATGCTTGTGGTAAGGATGAGCATAATAAATTAGAAATATTTCACGATTTAAAAGTAAAAGCTAACTTAGGAGGTTATCGTGATGTTTTAAGAAATCTTGTTGATTATGAAGTTGGATTAACAATATTAAACATCGCAAGAGGTATTTTAGAAAAATCAAAATTTACGCAACCTAATCTATTTGAGGGTGTCTGTTAGGATTGCTACGAAAAAGGCTTTGTGCAAGTGTGGCAATAGAATTACGTCAGCTTGGTACAAAAGCCCCACAAAGTATAAAAGTAAAAGATAACAACTAAAAGCCCAATTTATAACGTCAATATGGAAAAAAAGCAAAATAGCATTGCCACAGTTGAAGATAACAACATCAAGCCACACTTGCACAAAACCCAATGTTATGGGCAGTTTATTCGTGTGGATGATGTAAGTCGCCCACTAATAAAAGGCGAAAAATTTCTAGTCCCTTGTATTGTTAGAACTGATGAGCATTTAATTGATTGGGAAATTGTCAATGGTGAACCAATACCAAATTCAGAATTAAAATATTTTGTAACACCTGTAATTAACCACCCACATAATGACAAAGAAAATGGTCAAATAGAACCTCATTACCACGTTGACTTTAGGTTTTTAAAACACGATGGGAATGGTAATTTCCCCAAAGTAATAAATAAGCATAGTAAATATTATTTCTGTGAACATATACGACCACAAGAAATGTTGCACGGTAAAATAGAGTATTTTGTTATGCCTGTTATAAATGAATATTTTTCTGGAATAACACCTATTGAATTAATTTCAAAAAGTAATTTAAAGCATAAGTGCATACACAAAGGCAAATGTCCACACAGAGGTTACGATTTGTCGCAAGTAAAAGCAATTGATGGCAAAATAATATGTCCATTACACGGCTTACAATTTAACGCTGTGAGTGGTGTCGTTTTAAATTGCCCATAACGAAAAAGGCTTGGCGATGGCAAGGAATTTATGTTCGTCAGCCCACAACTAAAGTTGAATAAAGAACAAAAGTAAAATATTAATTAACAATGTTGAGCAAAGAACGTCAAGCTGGAACTAAGGTTGAAATGAGTGCAAATGTTGAGGCTTAATCCGTCAAGCCTTGCTTTTGCCAAACCACTTGTTAGCTGCCGTTTTTTGTCCAACGACAAAAAAGCGACAAATGATTAAAGCAAATGAAATTAGAGTTGGTAATTTTATTAATGAAAAAGTATTAGGTAATGTCAAAATACTTGAAATACATACTAAAGTAGTAATTGTTGAAGCAATTAATTTAACTGTAAATAAAGAAAAAATTGCACAACAATATACTTTGTCTTTAAACCACATTGAACCAATAGAGGTAACGGATTATGATATTCTTTTAAAATTTGGGTTTGAAACAAAAATTGATGATATGTATTTAATTTTTGGTAATTTATTTTTTGTAAAATTCAATGATGATGAATATGTGCATTTAAACGATGTTAAATGCAATACTATTTATTCGTATAAATATCTGCACGAATTGCAAAACGTATATTTCAGTCTAACTGGTCAAGAATTGAGTGTTGTCGCAAATGGCAGCTAACTATTTATTATTTGAACGTTTACCAAACTATAACTTATGCAATAAAAACTAAATAAATCATTGAATTTGCGATGGCAAATAATAGGAAATGAAGATTATAAATGGAGTAGTTGCAAAAAATTAATAAATACTAAAACGGATAGAGAAATAAAAAAAACAATTAATGGAGGAAGTATTGGTTATTGGATAGGCAAAGATTTTATTTCAATTAATAAATTAAAAAATAAAATTGAATTAATACCCAAAAAAGAATACTGCCCATTTTAAAAATAAATTTGTGTTGTATTAAAAAGCATTGTATTTTTGTGCAATAATTAAAAACACTATGAATTTTAAAACACAAGTTGATGAAGCTGATATTTACGGATTACATAAGTTTTTAAAAGTTAGCAAATTTGCTTCTTTATATGAAGTTGCTAAAACAAGCGTAACAATAGAATACGAATTGCATCTTAACCTAAAAGAATGGGGAATAAAATCGGTTGATGTTTTCATAAAAAAGATAACTAGCCAGATAGATTGGGAAGTTTATTGCGAAGGATTGATTGATTCGGATAAAGAAGCATTAATTAATGCTGGTGGTAAAGAATATTCTAACAATACAATTAGTGGTTTTATTTATATTGATACTACCACTACAAATTGGGAAATAAAGAATGACATAGAATTTCATTCAGATGGTAGCTTCTCTATTAATTCCGTAGAAATTATATTAGACGAAAATAAAATTTCATTAAGTTAAATTTATGCAAACACCTTTACAGAAATTAATTTTGCAGTATAGTAATTATGCAAATAATGAAGACGATACTGTAAGAAATGTAGTAACCGAAATTATAAAAGATGCTGAATTACTACTGCCTTACGAAAAACAATGTATCTACAAATCATACGATGCTGGAGTAGAGGCTATGGATAAAAGAGGTGTAGAAATTAGAGCCTTATGTGATGTTGACGAATGGTTTGAAGAAACTTTTGATAAACCAACTAAAGAAAAATATGGTTGGGTAGAATCAAGTGGTTTTGATAGTGAACCAAGTGGTTGGGCTTTTGAAGGAGGTGAAGAAGCCTATTATAAAGCATTAGAATTATGGGAACGAAATAGCTAAAATTAATGGGTAGGTAGCTCAGTTGATATAGCATAGTTTGTCAATATCTTAAAAGACGATTTGTGGAACATATACTAACACAAGCGAATAAACAAGGTCGATGGTTCAATTCCATCCTTACCCAATTTTAAAAAATATTATAAATTATGGGATGGAACTATTTACAAACAGATGATAGAGATGACTATTTTAGTCAAGGACATAAGCCTAAAAAAGCTAAAACACATTATACTCATTATACAATATCAAAAAACAATGTTATAGTATTAGAAGGTGATTCTATGGAATGTAGAATTGCTATAAAAAAGTTATTAAAAATAACAGAAAGATTTTGTAAATACGGTAGATGGAAACAAGAGGCAATAAATAGAGGTTATCAAATAAAAGAAGAATTAAAAATATTAAAAAATGAATAAACAATTAACAGCAGTAGAATGTTTAATTGAGCAATTGGAATGCAGATTAGAAAGTTTACCTGAACCTAATTTATTTGACCAAGCTAAAGCAATGGCAAAGCAGCAGACAATAGATAGTTTTGTATTTGCCTATCTAATTGGCGAAAATGATATTACTATTGAAGATGCTACCACAGCAGCAGAAAAATATTACAATGAGAAATATGGTAAACTATAAAGATTTAAGGATTGGTAATTATGTTTATAACGAACATAATAGAATGGTAGAAGTAACATTTCAAGTGTTAGAAGCTATTTATCATCATAGGGGTATTTATAATTATATACCACTATCAGAAGACTTACTATTGAAGTTTGGGGGCTTACAAAAACTAAATTTCAAATGTTTTCCAAGTTTTAATCTAAGAGGATTACAGATAAATTACATCAATGATATGTGGATAGAGTATGTAAGTCAAATTGAAGTTACTGGTTTGCATCATCTACAAAACATATTTTATTTTAGAATGAATGAAGAATTAAAAATTGAACTATAATATGAAACAAAACGAATTTTCATTAAGAAACAACTCTATCATTATAGCACACGATAAAGGCTATAAAGTAATTAACGGAGAAGTAATATCTCCATTTAGCGATAATCCAAGAGCAATACAACAAGACGATAAAGGTCGTTTACACTTTTCTATCAGAACTGGTGTTGTTAAAAATGGTAAGTGGCAAAGTGGTAAAGTGAACGTTGCTCGATTCGTTGCTTACAAAAAATTTGGTAATCAAATATTTGAAGAGGATATGTTTGTTTATCACAAAGACGGAGATTTGAAAAATTTTAGTGAAGACAATATCTGCATAGGAACACTTTCAGAGGCTCAAATGTCAAAAAAAGAAGAGGTTCGTATAGCTGCTGCTACAAAAGCATCCCCAAAGAAACACGACCACGAAAAAATAATAAATATGCACAAGGAAGGTTTATCTTATAAACAGATAATGACAGAAACTGGAATTAAAAGCAAAGGTACTATTTCTTTTATCATCAACAATTCTATTGAAAATTCAAAAGCAAATGACAAATAAGCATCAGCAACCAAGTTTCAAGTTTGAAACAAATATGGCAACCTATGATTGTATATATCAAGATTCTATTGAAGGTTCAGAAAAATGGGAAGTAACTGTTGATTACAAAAGTTATGATAATCTATCAGCCGTTTTTTATGCTCCAATAAAATGGTCAAGAGAATTTTTGTTTCGTTGGTTGTCAGATATGGAATTGTCAGAACAAAATTAATTTATAAAAACAACAAAATGGAAAACTTAAAAAAAGAACTGCAACAAGCAATTATGGAACGCTTTAAACAAGAACAAATTGCCAAAGCATTAGAAAAGGAATTGGCTAAACATACCAAAGAAATTACCCTTGAAAAATATAAGGGAACTAAAATTAAAAGACACAATTTGGAATATGAATTGTTTGATGTGAAATGTTATTGCGAAACGACTAAATATGATTTTAAAATGAGTGAAGTAAATACAGAACTCATTTATACTATTACTTCCGACATAAAGAAAGAGGAGATGGCAGCATTGAAAAAAGCAAAGAAAAAATGGGGCGAGGATAAATATATGGGATGGTATGACACAAAGAAGATTAAGATAAAATTGTGGATTGAAGATACCTATAATATTTCGATAGATAAAATTATCAAAAACGAAATGAACTTGATAATTGATGGTAAAATACGCTAAGAGAAAATTAAATATAAAACAAATAATATGCAAGTAACATTATTAGCAAACAACAACATCACAAAAACATTTAAAACTATTTCTAAAGTAGGTGGCGAAATAGATGTCTTCATAACTAAAGCATTTGATGAAGATAGCTCTAAACACTTTTTAGTCATAAACATTCCGTTTATACCATTATTAGGTGTAGAGAGAATACAGCTACCTATTTCTTTTGAAAGCGAAGAGTTTAGAAATAAAGCATTTGATGAACAAGTAACAGAAGATTGGGTTTCTGATACAATAGTAACTTTTGAGAACCAAATATTAGAAAGTAAAAATAAAACAGATGGGATATAGTCCACTTATATGGGGTAAATGTGGTTGGAGATTTATACACTTTGTTGCTTTGGCTTATCCAGAAGTACCAATCGAACAAGACAAAATTGATTATTACAAATTCTTTGAATCATTGAAAGATGTATTGCCTTGCCCTACTTGTGCATACAACTATGAAAAGAAGTTTAAACAATATCCACCAAACCTTGAAAACAGAAAGTCTTTATTTAGGTGGACTGTTGATATACATAATTCAGTAAATAAAGAAAATGGCAAAGACATATTTTCTTATGAAGATGCAGAAAAGGAATTGTTTGCTGATAAGTATTCACCATACTTAAAAGGTATATTCCTTTCAACTGCTTTAATAGGATTGATATTATTAACTACTAAAAAATTAGTAAAATAGATGAGAGAATTTATATCAAAAAAGATTCGATAGAAAAATTTTTAGAGCAAAATATTATATACAATGAAACCTCAAGTAAAGAGCATAAAGCAGAAGATTAAAGCCTTAGAAAAGAAAGTAAAAGTAATAGAACAAAAAAATACATCAATAAAGTTCTATACGGCTCAAACTACTCAACTAAGGCACGACTTAAATAAGCACTACGAAATTGTAAAACAAGTGATATACTTAAAAGTAGATTTAAAGTTTTGCCTAACAGAAAATAGAAATGAAATGTGTTCAAACTGTGATTGCTGGAAAATTAATGCGTTGTATTAGTTAGCAACATTATATATTTGCAAAAATGATTACGAAAATTTTAGAAGCAACTTGCTCTATAAGAAAAGCAGAAATAGAAATAGTCAATACAGAAATGGATATTTTTGTAGAATGGGATGTTGATATTGATAAAAGAGAATATCAAGCCCAATTGCAAATAATACCTAAAGAAGTAAAAGGCTCATTTACATATAAGCATAATTACGTTGATTATAAAGTAGCTCATAAAGTAACATTTGCTGCAATGCCAGATAAATGGAAAATTCAATGCTTACATAGTAATATCGCTAAATTTGGAATAGCTACATATCAAATGATTCAGCCAGAAACGGTACACATAGATTTTGATAACTTAAACATAAACATTACATTTTAAAAATGACAAAACTCCAGCAATTACTAATAGAAAAGAAGATGCTACAATCAGATTTGATTAGAACAATAAAAGAAAAGCACAATATAGATTTTGATAAAGCAAACCTATCAAGAATCGTATGTGGCGTAAAGACAAACTATACACTTGAAACTGCAAGAATTATTGCAACATCATTAGATGTTACAGTAGATGAAATAATAGCATAATGCGAAATATCGTCATTCCTGAAATATTTTTTAAACGAATTGCCGAACAGGATAAGCTGTATAGCCGAATATGGTTTTATTGGTTATCTAACTTTGTTGATGAAATTCATAATAGCGATTTTATAGAGAAACAAATATTGGCTTTTCCTAAAGTCAGTGAAATTAAAGAAGTATATGAATTTGGCATACAGCTCCTTCGGCAAGATTTTGAAATAATAGAGAAAATAGACGAAAACAAATTAAAGGTAGTAGAAAGCATTATAGACTATCTAAATAAAAAGGCAGGAACTACCTTTCAAGCAAAAGGTAAAAACAAAGAACTTATTTATGCAAGGATAAAAGATGGATATACTACATCTGATTTTAAAATAGTCATAGATAAAAAAACAGAACAATGGATAGGTACTAAAGACGAAGTTTACCTTAGACCTATTACCCTTTTTTGCAAAACTAAATTTGAAAATTACTTAAATGGAATTACAAAATCAGACCCCACCAGCTTCTCGAAATTTGCAAGTACAATCGCAGATGCAAAAATGCTTGTTGGACTATACGAACAGCCAAGATGAAAAAGAAGTTGCTATCGCAGTTTCAAATGGCACAATTATATCTAATATGGAAATGTCATCTTTATTAGATTATATTGCTAAAACAAGGATGTTGTTGGGAATGCCTAAAGATTATAATAATAAGGAAGAATTAGTAATAGCAACACAATTTGTGCATACTAAGTTTGGAAACTTGACTACTAATGAATTTGATTTGGCTTTTAACTTATTCATTATGCAAAAATATGATACTGATATACAGTTTTATGGTATGCTTTCTCCATTATTTATATCTCAAGTATTAAATGCTTATCTAAACTATAAAAAGCCAAAATTAGCTGATGCCATTATGCGTAGAGATAAAGCTAAATTAGACGAGGATGCAAAAAGTAAAGAGCCAACTAAAGAGCAGAAGGCTGAAATGCAAAAGGTGATAATAAAACAATTTTGGAATGATTGGAAACAAAAAGGAGAGTTCACTGATTTGCTAAGTTTATCTTATAAATTCTTCAATAAGAATAAGGAACTGTTTAAATTTACATTTGATAAAAAAATAATTGTAGAAGCAACAGAATGGGCAAATTATAAATTATTACAAGATAGAGCAAATGGGGGTTTTTTTAAATATACAGAAAAAGATGAAAATAAGCAAAAAGATAGGTATTGCCGTATATGGTGTGTAATGAATTATTTTAGTAGATTTGAAAACGTTAATGAAATATTAAATTTAATAACACCAGAGTTATGGTCATAGTTGGTAGAATATGGGAAATTAAGGTTGTAAATGATAAAGTAGCACATATCGTATTACGCAAAAAAATGAACGACAAAATCGTTCCTGTTGCTATATCTGTATTTGGATATTGGAAAGACAAGATTTTTGAAATGAAGCTAAAGCCTAAAGATAAAATAAAGGCTAACATTTATATGAAATCTAAAGAGTGGAATGATAAATGGTACACCGATGTTTATTTTAGAGAAGTCTATTTAATAGAGAAAGCCCCAATAGCTATGAACGAAAGAAACCTATTTGAAATTAACGATACAATAATAGATGATGATACTGGTTTTACTATCGGAGAAGGGGGAGAAATAATAGAATAAAATAAATTTGTATTTTAATACAATATATTATATATTTGCAGTATGCCATCAAAAATAGATAAGATAAGCATTGATGATGCTTTTTTAAAAAAGTCAGCTAAATTGCTTCCTTGCCAAAAAGAAATGATTGTTTATTGGAACAATAGAGGTATCAGTCAAAGAAAGTTAGCATTAATGTTTAACGTATCACGAAGATTAATACAATTCATTTTAGACCCTAGCAAACATCAAGCAAACTTAGAAGCTAGAAAACAAAGAGGTGGTTCTAAAATTTATTATAAGCGTGAAAAACATACTAAATCAGTTAAAGAACATAGAAAATACAAACAATCATTATGCAAAATTTAAAATTATATTTTTTACACACAGTAGGACTTGAAAAAAATCAGTATTTATCAGTAATAAATAATACGATACATTTAACATTCAAATATCGAGATACTTGCTTATATACAGAAGAAGAACTAGATAATGTTAAAGATGTATTAAATAAAGAAAAAATATCTTATGAAGTTGCAGTTGCAACAACCATTAATATAGCTCCACAAAACTTTAAATTAAACGAAAGAATAATATTAAATATTAATTAAAATGAAACAAGTAAAAAACGTATTCGGAGAAAAAATAAACATCAAAATTGAAAACGATGTTGTGCTTATTCATCACGAAGATGTATCAGATGATTTTATAACCCTTAATGAAATATTCAAAAATAATGTTTTGACCCTAGAAGAACTTAGGTTAATTTATAATTCAGTAAAAGAAATTATGAACCCAAATAATCCACATATAAGTCTTTTTTTAATATGATTAAATTCGCAATAGGAATACCAACTCTTAATAGAGCAGACTTATTACTACCATCATTAAAAATGTATAGCAAGGACTTCAAAGAAAAGATATACGTTATTGATAATGGCAATCAAGGAATAGAAAGTTTTGCCAATGTACAGGTAATTACCAATAAACAAAATATTGGCGTTGCAGCTTCTTGGAATGTATTATGTGATAGGATATTTGAAACAGCAGATTATGCGCTCATATTAAACGATGATATTTATTTACGCAAAACATCATTGGAAATAGAAATGCTAATAAATATCAAAAGCAATAATTTCCTTAGAGCAACTCCTGATTGGTGTGCATTTATTATTTCTAAAAAGATATATAATAAGGTAGGTCGTTTCGATGAATGTTTTTTCCCAGCCTATTATGAAGATAGTTCTTATGAGTATCGAATGAAACTAAAAGGAGTTACTATGATAACAGCTCCTGCATTAAATCCATTTATATACAATAATTGTAAGACTATGGAGAAAATGCCAGAACTACAAGAATTAGGAAAAAATAATAAACAGCTTTATATAAAGATGTGGGGTGGTGAACCTAAAAAAGAAACTTTTAAAAAGCCGTATAATAGATGACAAAAATAAAAGAAAAGCATTACGATGCTATTGATTCGTGCGAAAAAGAAGAAATAGAACACTCTGCCATATATTATGTAGATAAGGAAGAAGCAGCAACCAAATGCTCAAAAATATCTATTGAGTATGCAATCGAAATATTGAATAAAGTTTTGAAAAAATACAAAATAGAAAATGCTGATGCCGTATTTAAAGGTACTAAGTTCATAAGTTATGACGAAATAGTTTTAAATGAAATTAAAGAGCTAATAAAAAACAATGAGTAACATAATAAGTTGTTTTGATGGTATAAGTAGTTTACAGTATTGCCTAAATGATTTAGGTATTAAATACGATAATTACTATGCAAGTGAAGTAGATAAAAATGCTATTGCTGTAACTATGCACAATTACCCAAATACAATTCAATTAGGGGATGTTTCCAGAGTAGATTTTAGTAATTTTAAGAATGTGCTTTTAGCTGCTGGTGGTTCGCCCTGCGTTGACCTATCAATTGCCAATATTAGTAGAGATGGAATTAATGGAGAAAAAAGTAAATTGTTTTTTGAATTTGTAAGATGCTTGAAAGAAGTTAAGCCGAAATATTTTCTTTATGAAAATGTCGCATCAATGAGCGATATTGATAAAAATATAATATCGAAAAATTTAGGATGCCAACCTTACGAAATTGATGCAAAAGATTTTTCTGCTGGAGATAGAAATAGGTATTATTGGACAAATATTCCATTTGAATTAAACTATATCAAAAGCAATGTTTTATTAAAAGACATTTTAGACTATTCTTATACAGATGCAATACACAAAACCCATATTGATAAAATAGTAATCAATAAGCCAATTAATAGAATGGTTGGATATGTTGGCAATAAATTCAGAGGGAATAGAGTTTACAATATAAACACTAAAGCAATAACATTAACTGCATCAAGTGGTGGTATTGGTAGGAATTGTGGATTATATTATGTAAATGGTAAAGTAAGAAGGCTATCCGCAGTAGAAGCAGAAAGACTACAATGCTTACCAGATAATTATACAAATGCTTGTAGCGATAGTCAGCGATTTAAGCAATTAGGTAATGGTTGGAATTGTGGCGTAATAAAACATATATTAAGAGGAATAATTTAATTTTTAAATAATGGATAAATTAACATTAATAGATAAGGTGTATGTTCCAGTAAGTCTTCAAATTGAGGATATTCCAAGTCAAAAAACTACTGTATTTATGTATGATGCTTATCGTAATCAAATAGAACCATATTGGCTAAAAGAAGAAACAAACAAGTATGTATTAAGTAGAGAAGAAATGGAACAAGTAATTACAAAAACAGTAGAACTGGCAAGAGAAGGAATTGTTGTACATAGAATATCTGAATGGGAAACTTAAAAAGAATTTGATTATACAGATTCACAAATAATTAACTCAATACTATAAACAATGAAAAAAAAACAAACAAGATTTGAGGGTAAAATAGAACCTATAACTAATAACGAACCATTCTATATGGTATTAGTAGAAGAAAGTGTGTACCCTCCAAAGAATAAACACCTAAAGTATGAAGATGCTTTTGAAGAATGTTTAAGGCTTTCTAAAAAAGAAAATAAAAAAGCATACGTTATGCTTTCTATTACATTGGTCGAGCAAATTCCAAATGTTAAACAATTTAATTTAGTAAAAATATAACTCCCTATGTTAGAGTTTAAGAACCCAATACCAATAACAACACCTCACGGATTAGGTTATGCTATTTATGTAAGTAATAGTGGAACTTTCGATAACGATTGTTGGTGCATCGTATTGAAGGAAACAGGAGAAATAAAGCATTACAACACCTCTCAATTAAAAATGGTTAAGAACGGAACTTTTGATATTAAAAACATACAAGATGGGAAATGATTTTTTAGACTTATTCGTTCCTTATCAATTATCTAAGGAGCTTAAAGAATTAGGTTTTGATGATTTTTGTAAAACACCAATTGCATATTGGCATTGGTCTCCTCATATAAGAGAACATATCATATCAGATGAATGGCTTCCAACAACGAATAAAAAAACCGTTTTAGCGCCACTATATCAACAAGCCTTTTCTTTTTTTAGAGATAAGTTTTTTATTTACCCATCTATAATACAAACAAGAAGCTGGGCGACTTGCTTTAAAATATTAGAATGGAATCCAAGTTTTGATTCAACAACTGTTTTTGATAGTGAATATTACAAAACTTATAAAGAAGCTGAAATTGCTTGTTTGAAAAAATTAATACAAGAAGTAAAAGATAAATAATAATGCTATTCCTTACGACACTACCTAAAGACTATTCAAGATGCTTTAATGCTGATTGTAGAAAGAAAAACAAATGCTTACGTTTTTTGGATAGATATGGTTCAAACCTAAGAAACAATTTTAATCACGAAGATTGCCAACATCAAATAAAAGCACAAAAAAATGACACAAAAGAAAAAGGCGATTATATTTGCTTATGAAAATGGTTATAGAGTAAAAAATGGCAATGTCTATTATAAAGACAAAATTACTCCAAGAAAACTATTTTTGCACTATAAGAAAAAGACAGACAAATTAGCTTACTATTCTTTTGGTATTAGATACGAAAGCAAAAGAGTAGAAATATATGTACATCAATTGGCCGCATATCAAAAATATGGTGACGATTTCTTAAATAGCAATTTAGTAGTAAATCATAGAGACAATAACACATTAAATAATACCGAAGATAATATCATAATGGTATTACATTCTGGTAGAACAAGACTTAATAATGAAAGTATCAATAGTAATACCAGCGTATAACGAAGAGAAATATATTCTTAAAGCCATTTCTTCTATATCTTGTCAAAGCTACGATAATTACGAAGTGATTATAATAGATAACGCTTCAACCGATTCTACAAAAAACAAAGTAATTGAATACTTTTCACATCAAATAGGTTTTTGTTTAAATGATAATATTTATCATTGCAAAATAAGAAATATAGATTTTAAACTTGCTACCGAAAATAAGCAAGGAACTAATGCTGCAAGAGAATGTGGCAGAAAAATATCCTCTGGCGATATAGTAGCTTTCTTAGATGCCGATTGTATCGTTAATTACAATTGGGTAAGGAATGGAGTTTATTGTTTTAAAGAAAATATTGTTGCTGTAACTGGGGCTATTAACTTTTATGATGATGATAATGTTATAAGAAGAAGACTTTCTTTATTTATACAAAATACTTTTTACAAATATATTTCTTACATACTGCAATATTTTAAAATAGGGGGAATTATATTAGGCGCTAATGTATTTATTCGCAAAAAATATTTATTGCCATTAAACACTAATTTAACATTTTATGGTGATGATACCAATATGGCTATTCATATAATGCAATTTGGTAATATTGATTTTAATAGGCACATTACAGTTAAAAGCTCTGCAAGAAGATTTAAGAAACAAGGCTTTGGAAAAACTAATATGAAGTATATAAGAGTATTTTTCAATTCAATATTCAAAAAACAAATAGAAACAAAAGAAATTATTCATCCAAGATAATTGCACTTAAAAACAATAATATATATTTGCACCACAAAAAAAATAACAATGACTAAATTACAAGGAAAAATTACAAAAGTGTTTCAAACTGAAACCTACAACAACTTCGACAAACGTATTTTCTGGATTCAAGAACTTGCAGAAAAGTTTGCAAACACTTTTCAATTAGAATTATGGAAAGACGACTGTAAGATGATTGATAACTACAAAGTTGGAGATTTTGTTACTGTTTACATAGACATTAAAGGTAAATCATTCAATCGTAAAGATGGCACAGAGGGAGTTATGAATACATTGAAATGCTGGAATATTGAAAAGGATGGCAAACCATTTAAAGAAATCGTAAAACCTTAAAAAATGATAAATTGTATTAAATGCAATACTGAATTGCCAACTGAACATAAAGGCGCAAAACTTTGTGATGAGTGTATGCCTAAATCAAGTATAAGCAAAAACCCTGCTTACTTGGAGCAATTAGCATTAGCTCAAGAACCAATTAAATTTGAAACAAAACCATAGCTGCTCTGGTAACAGCTAATCAAGTGAATATAGAAAATATAGCAAAAGCTGCACACGAATTAAACAAAGCCTATTGCGAAAGTATTGGAGACAATTCTCAACCAAGTTGGGAGGATGCGCCAAAATGGCAAAAATCAAGTGCCATAAATGGCGTTCAATTTCATTTAGACAATCCTGATGCAAGTCCTTCTGCATCTCACGAAAGTTGGCTAAAACAAAAAACAGAAGAGGGTTGGAAGTATGGGGAAGTTAAAAACCCAGAAACTAAAGAACATCCTTGCTTTGTTCCTTATGAGCAATTACCTAACGAGCAAAAGGCAAAGGATTATATTTTTAGACAAACAATACATAGCTTAAAGCCATATTTGGAAGAAGATACAATTAAAGCAATAGATATAGAAACAGAACTAAAAACAGAACTTAGTTTTGGAGAAAAATTAGTTGGTCTAAATTTTAATCCATCTAATGATGATAAAGTTTCAAAAGCCAAAATGTTATGCGCCGAATTGGCTGATTTAGCAAATGATGAATTTTTAAATAGAGAAGAAAGTCAAGTTACTTATTTATCAGAATCATTATTTGTTCATACTATTGGTGAAATTCTTAATGCACAAATGAATGTGGTTAAATTACTTACTTTAAAATATTAGTAGGTTAGGCGATATGATGTAATGGTAGCATCGCAGTTTTTGGTTCTGCTTGTTTTGGTTCAAATCCAAATGTCGCTTCAATTAAATATTGACAAAAAAATTTAATAAAATGATAAGCATAATTCATCCAAGTCGTAATAGGTCAGAAAAAGCACACAAAGCAATATTGCAATGGTTGGCTGCATCTTCAAAAGAAGTAGAAATACAATATATACTTTCTTTAGATAATGACGATAACCAATTAAATGAATATATGGATTGGTTGAACAAAATTGAATCAGAAAGTACACAACCAAACTTTACAGTAACTCATATAATAGGGGTTTCTGATTACATAGTAGCAGCAGTAAATAGGGCAGCAACAATAGCCATAGGCGATATTTTAATTTTTATGGCAGATGATTTTGAAGCGCCTTTAAATTGGGATTTAGATGCAACTAATATTATATTTGATACTATAAAAAACAAAAAAGAAATATCTTATAGAGTTAGTGATGTTACTTTATGTAGAAATGCTGAAAAGGTTGCTTTATTAGTTAGCGATAACTGCAATACAGCATATAACCTTTTAACCTTACCAATAATTACAAAAGAATTTTACAATGAAAACGGATATTTTTTCCACCCAGAGTTTAAGTCTATGTGGTGTGATAATTTTATTTACGAACAAGCAAAAAGAAACGGATATTTAATTGATGCAAGACATATTATTTTTATTCATAGACATTACACAAATGTAAATGCAGAATTTAGAAGTGATATAGATGAAACATATACAAGGAGTAATAATATGTATAATGAAGGTAAAGTTACTTTTGATAAATTAATGGCTTTAAATAATTGGAATTAAAATAAAATAAAATGTTACTTTCAATACTTATACCATCTTTGGTTAGCAGAAAACAAAAATTAGATTTATTATGCAGTCGCATTTCAAATCAAATAAATCAATATATGGTCTATAAAAAAATAGATGTTGATGTTGAAATTTTATGCCAAATAGATAATGGAGAAGCAACCATAGGAGAAAAAAGAAATTGGCTATTAGATAAGGCAGATGGCGAATATTTATGCTTTTTTGATGATGATGATATGCCAACGAATAACTATATTGAGTTAATTATAAAAGCATTAGAAAGTAAGCCAGATTGTTGTTCTTTAAAGGGTATAATAACTTTCGATGGACAAAATCCAGAGGTATTTGAACATTCAATTAAATACAGAGAGTGGAAAACAACTCAAAACACTAATCCAAAATACGAAAGACCTCCTAATCATTTAAACGTCATTAAATCAGAAATAGCAAAAAGATTTCAATTTCCAGAAATAAATCACGGAGAAGATTCCCAATGGAGTGAGGCAATCTTGAAAAGTGGATTAATTAAAATAGAATCATATATTGAAGAAGTTATTTATCACTACTTATATAAATCACAAAAATGAAAAAAGCCATAGTTTACAGTCTATTTGGGTCTGAAGAAAACAGTTTTGATAACTGTTTTAATTTTAATGCTTATTTAAGAGGTCTAATGATTAATATTCGACTGAATAAATTGTTATATCCAGAATGGACAACAATTATTGAATTAGAAGATAGTGTTTATAATAAATATTCAAACCTATTCAATAAGTTAAAAGAAGGGGAATGGGCTGATTATCGAATCAATCAGACTTGTTTATTAACAAAGGCAATGTTATGGAGGTTGAAGCCTATATTTGAACTTGACGAAAACCAGATTAAAGTATGGGATTATGTACTTTGTAGGGATTTAGATAGCCCAACAACATATCGTGAAGTACAAGCGGTAAAACAGTGGATGAATAATGATAAAACTATACACGCAATAACAGATAGTGTTAGTCACACTATTCCAATGTTGGGAGGTATGATTGGGTTTATACCAAAATATTTCACAGATAGGATTGGAATAACTATGTGGGATGCTCTTTTTGAAAATGTTACAATAGATTTCAGTAAAAAGGGGGCAGACCAAGATTTTTTAAATCAACACATATACCCAATATTTGCACAAAGAGGCACAGATTCAATAACACAACACTACTTTAAAGGAATGCCAAATACATTTCTTTCTGATTTTCATACTTGCCTTTGTGATTCGGTTATTGGACATCAATTATATTGCCCTAATAATACTGAAACAGGGCTTGACGAGGAAATGAAGCAAACCAACAATATTGCTGGACATATAGGTTCGGCTGGATTCTATACAACTTCAACTTATTCTTTTCTTGCAAAACATCGTGACAAATTCAAGGGGCTTTATGATATTGAAAAGGATTACCCTATGGAGTTTCATTGGATAAATGATAAATCGTTTTAATAAAAAATAAATTTATAATTAAAATGGCAACAATAATACTATCCACGAATAACAATCCAGATTATTCATTTTACTTACCAATAACTTGTTTTGTGTATGAATACTTCAATTGGAAGCCTTTGGCTATAACGGTGGGTGATTCAAAACAATATTCTTTAATACAAGAAGAAATAAACTTGAGGACAAATGCCAGATTAGTCAATGTAAATGAAATTGTAGAATATAAAAGCGAAACCATTGCTCAATGTATTAGATTATATGCACCATCAATAATTGAAGATGAAAATGAATATATAATGACTGGCGATGTAGATATGATACCTCTAAATAGTTATTTTAATAGAGATTTTGACAAATACAATGCTTATGGTTATGATTTAACTGATTTTACACAATTCCCAATTTGCTATGTAGGTATGAATAAAATTGGATGGAAGAAGTTGATGAATTTAGAAGATAATAAAATGATTGAATGTCTTTTAAGAGATTTAAAAAACGAGCCAAAATCTACTTCTACAATTTGGTCAGAATATTGGGACACAGACCAACACATTTTAACTGACAGGATTAAAAAATTTGGAACAAATAATTTCAATATTATAAATAGAGGAAAAGAAGATACTGGCTATGCCTTTAAAAGAGTTGATAGAGGAAATTGGATTTGGGATAAAAATTATGAATACATAGATTCTCATTTATTAAGAAACGCATTTACAGATGATGTATTTGCAAAAACATACCAACTAATAAGTCATACATTAAAAAATACAGATTGCTCTTGGATGTTAGATTATCAAAAAAATTTTAAAAAAATTACAAATGAATAAAATTTTAACAGAGCCAAACGAATGGCAAAAAGTTGATGACCGAAATGGTTTGTTATTTGGTTGGTACACCAATAATTTTTTAGATGAGTTAAAAAAATGGGATGTTTCTAATTGGGATGTTTTAGAATTAGGATGTGGTGCATCTACTTTGTGGTGGGGTAAAATGTGTAAATATCTCGATAGCTACGAAAACAATAAAGATTGGTATGATATTGTTAAAGAGGGTCTAAATGAACTAAAATTAAATGTTAATTTTTCTTTTGCAGACGATTTTGTATCGGTTTTAAATACTGGTAAAAAATACGATTGTATTATTGTAGATGGTGATTATAGAACAGAATGTATGAAAGCCATAAATGAAAACAATTTAAAAAAAGGTGGGATAGTCATATTAGATAATTTTGAGTATATTCCAGAGATACAAGAACATTATCTTTACAGAACAAATAAAATGTTTGTTTACCCACAAGACAATCATTATTTTTGGAGAACTGCTTATTGGACAATTGAAAATTTTGAGGATATTTCTGATAATCACGAACTAAATTCAAAAAAGCAAAAAGAAAGATTATGCAAATAAAAAATGTAAAAAATTGGGATAATCACAGACCTTTTCTTTTTTGGGCATTGGAGAAAACAAAAGAAAGCAAAAAGCCAATAGTGGAATTTGGATGTGGGTATGGCTCAACTCCTTATCTTCAAGAATATGCTGAATTAAATTCAAGAAAATTAATCAGTTATGATTTTGATTTTGATTGGGCAAAGAAATATAATGCAATTTATGTTAAAGATTGGGATTTGATTGAACATATAGAATATTCTGTTGCGTTAATTGACCATAGTCCAGCAGATAGAAGAATTGTAGATATTTCTTTAATTAAGGATAAGTGTGAGTACATAATAATTCACGATACAGATATAGAATCAACTGGTTATATGTATGATAAAATATGGAATCTTTTCCCTTATAGAGTTGATTTAAAAACAACAACAAATGCACATACAATATCAGCATCTATTGTTAGTAAACATTATATACCAGAAATAATTTTAGAATCAAAAAAGAACATAGAAAATAATACTGTAACATCAATAGATTATAAAATATAAAATAAATGTCAATAAAAGATTATTATCAAGTTTATAAAACTTATTTAGAAAAACCAACTGAATTATTAATTGATGGTTTTGCATCACATCAGCCAGTCCTAATGACATTGCTAAATAAAATTGAAAAAGCAAAAGTTTTAGAACTTGGAATTGGTTATGGAAGTACGCCATTGATAGTTGATAATTCAGAATATAGTGAACATTACGAAACTGATTTAGATTGGTTCAATAATCTTAAAGAAGAATTTAGTAGTGAAAAACATATTTTTAATTTAGTTACAAATCATTCTAAATTCGATTGGAATGAAGAAAGTATTTTTAGTAAAGAATGGGATATTGCTTTTATTGATAATGCTGCTGGGGAAAGTAGGCAAAGTAACTTAATGAAGTTAAAAGATAAAGCAAGATTTATAGTTTGTCACGATACAGAAGAACTTTATAAACCATCTGCATCAGATTACAAGTGGGATTTTTCTTCTTTTAAATATCAATATGTTTTTACAAAATATAATACCTATACCTCAGTTGTAAGTAATTTTGAAAACTTTACACTATGATAAATAAAATTTACTCAAAACAGATTGGATAAACTACTAACTAATGAGACTAACCGTATCAATGCCCTGTTATGGCAGACCACAAAGAACAATAAGAGCAATAGAATGTATTTGCAACCAAAGTGTAGATGGCTGGGAAGCGTTGGTTGTTGGCGATGGCTGTTCTGTAATGAAAGATTTTATATTTAGCAATACTTTTAGTGATATGGTTAAATGTGTCAATGCTAGAGGTAATCAGCTAAAAATATCAAACAACTTTGAAAATAAAGGGGGTTGTGGATATGCTATAATAAACCAAAACATTCAATGTGCAAATGGTAAGTATTTTATATTCTTATCTAATGACGATGTTATAAAAAATAATCACTTTGAAAACTATTTATCTGGCATAGAAAACACAGATTATGATTTTGTTTATTACAACAGCTATGTAGAGCCTTATAATGCACCAAGAATTGCCAATTTACAAAATGGTCATATAGGTCACAGCGAAATAATTGTTAAAACAGATTTCCTAAAATCTATGCCACCTCATAGTGCTAATTATGGTCACGATTGGGAATTAATAGATAATATGTTAAAATCAAATGCTAAATATTACTATGCAGAATATAACGATAGAACTTATATTGTTAAAAGTGTTCCTCCAAAGCAAGAATTAAATATAGATTAATGAAAGAAATAATATCAAAGTGGTTTATTTGTACTGGGTGTGATAGAAAGATAACGATTAACTTTACCGAGAAAGAACAAGAAAAACAAATCAAATGCACTCATTGTGGTAAATATAGTATTGTAAGAAATGTGTATGCAAAAGTTAAAAGTAACCATTAAATTTAAAAGTGACTTCGTTTGTTATAAATGCAGATAAAAAAAATACGTTACATTTGTAGAATGAAAAATACAATTTTAATATTAATCATAGCCATACTTGTTTTGGTGCTTGTATTGCAGAAAAAGGGGGTTAAGGAAGTTATAAAAACGATAGAAGATACTCATAAGATAGATTCTCTTAATAACCTTAACAAACTAAAACAAGATAGCATTGATATGCTTTGTAAAGACATTGATGCCTTAAATGATTATAATGATTTGCTTAAACAAGATTTAAACAATAACATTGCTCAATTAAAAAGAATTAAAAATGAAAAGCGTAAAAAAGATAGTGTTATTAGCAGCTCTTCTGTTCATCAACTTGAAAGTATTCTCACAGAAAGATACAACAAAGGTCAATGATAGTTTAGTGTGTATTCCAAAATCAATAGCTAAGAAAATTGCTATTGATTTAAACAAGCTCGATGAATGTGATACTACCAATAAAGTATTGGTAAAAAGTCTTGCAATTTCTGATAAGATAATAAACAATAGGGATAGCGTTATCGTATTAAAAGATAAGCAGCTAAAACTATCTTTTGACCAAAGGCTTAACGATTCTATGAAATATGATATTGTAAATAGGCAATTGAGTGATACAAGAAAAAGTCTTAAATGGAGTAAAGCCAAAACAACAATATCGCAAATAGCTTTTATTGTTCTATTGGTAAAAATGGTTCTATGAAAATAGCTATTGTGATAATAACTTGGGAAATTTCAAAATATCTTATAAGAAAATTTTTTTATAAGGTAGTAAATAAATAATAATGAAAAGATTTGAAGGATTAAACTTGATTGATAAAGATAGTTATTTTATTAGGCTATCAGACAAAAAAGACCATTTTATACACTTTGAAGGCGATAACCCTAATGACGATTCAGAAGTTGTTTACCGTGTTAATAAGGGAGAAAAAGGGGCTTGTATCTGGCACAAAAAAGAAGCCGAAGCCTTTATTAAAAATATTGGCAAATCAAATGTTGAAATGGTAAAAGTTACTGATGTCTTAAAAAACGATGGAAGTCTTAATTAATCAATAAAACAATAATCGTGAAAGTAAAAAAAATACTATGCTTGTTCGACTATGTTGCTCGAACAGGTTTTGGAACAGTAAGCAAGAATATAGTTAGTGAAATTACAAAGCATTTTGGCAGCTCCGTACAATTGGATATTGTAGCCATAAACTACTTTGGTGAGCCTTATTATGAAAGTGAAAATGTGTTTGTATGCCCTGCAAAAACAACCGATGTTAATTCAGACGACTATGGCAGATTTTTCTTCCTAAAAATGTTGAAAGAAAGCAATGAGTATGATGGTATATTTATTTGCCAAGACTTAGGAGTTATAGTGCCATTTATAGAAGTAATGCAGCACATCAAAAAAGAAAAAAAAGAGGAAAATAGAAAGAGCTTTAAATCTATATTCTATTTCCCTGTTGATTGCAATATGATAAAAGAACTAACAAGGAACTTAGAGTTTTTTGATTTGTTAGTTACATACACAGAATTTGCAAGGAATGAAGTTTTGAAGTTTGCACCAGAACTAAAGCCAAAACTAAAAGTAGTTGCTCACGGAAATAATTCTAAGCATTTTTACCCTATTGATGCAAAAGACTTTCGTAAAGAATTTTTTGGTAATAATGCCAATAAGTTTATAATCACAAACGTAAATAGAAACCAACCACGAAAGGATATACCTAACACTATTTTTGGTTTTATTGAAGCAAAAGAAATTTGGGATAAAAGTTTGCCACAACCATTTTTGTATTTACATTGTCATCCTAATGACCCAATGGGACACGATATAAGAGGTATTATGCTGCAAACACAATTAGTTGAGGATGTTGATTACAAATTGCTACCAAAGGAATTTGAACAAGAAATGTGCGACATAGCTACATTGAATAAAATATACAACGCTTCTGATTGCTTTATTTCTACAACGCTTGGGGAAGGCTGGGGATTGACCTTTGGTGAGGCTGCTGCTGCTAAGATTGCTATTGTAGCACCTTATAATACTTCTTTCAAAGAGATGAGTGGTTATGGCAAAAATGCTTGGATGCTAAAAAGCCAATACCCTTACTGCAATGTAAATGATAACGTAATTAGACAGCAAACTGATATTTATGAGATTGCAGATACATTGCTTGAAGTTGCCAAAAGTGTAGGAACTGATGAGTATAAGCAAAAGATAGAAAATAGCTACAAGTGGATTATGAAGTTGGAGTGGAAAGACATTTGTAAGCATTGGATTGAATACTTCAAAATATTTTAGCTATGTACGTTAGAAAAATACTATTAGAAGAAATTATCAATTTGTTTACCGAGCAAAAGGATTATAGAGACGATAGGTGGGCAACAGTAGAGTACATAGTCCAAAACTATTATAGAGAAGATTACGGCAAAGATATTTTAACTACTGCAAAGCTAATCTTTGACATTGATAGAGGGTTTCGCTATGTGCAGCAATACTTACCAGAACTAAGGGGTAAAAAGTGGCTAAAACGCCAAAGGCAAGGTGGTAGAATTTCAAGTACACAATACGATAGTATGGTTGATGATGGGTTTGAGCAAGATGTAAAAGATATTGCACAACAGTTAAAATTATTTTAATGATACAATTAAACGAAAATTATTTTGTAGTAGAAGCACAAGACCATATTAAAGATGGATATTCAATCGTAGGCGAAATAAATTTACACAAAGATATTCCAATTTTAAAAACACCAATACTAGGGTTGCATTTAGGAGTAGTCAATTTGTTGAATGAAAAAGGCATAATACTAAAAGAACGAACTAAATACTTACTACTAAAAAAAATGTAATGGATTGGATTTCTGTTGATATTGCACCTCCAGATGAATTGGTGCAAGTTATAGATGAAAATGGCAAGACTGCGTATGCTTACCCTACTTACTATCCATTTAAGGTTGGTAAATCACTGCAAGGAAAATGGACTGCGCCAATTACCCCTTGTGAAAACCATTGGGATGGGGGCTGGATGGTCGATTTATTAGGATTAGATATTAATTTTGGAACTGTAAAAGGATGGAAAAAATATGATAAAGAAAATAAAAATAAAAAATGATGTTTCAAGCACAGGTAAAAATAGAACCATATATGCTTTGAAAGGCGAAGTCTTAAATGTGACTAATGAAAGAGGGGATATGCTAATCGTTAAGGGCAAAAAAGAAATATTCACTATACATAAAAGCGAGGTAATAATTATAGAATAAAAAAGCAGCCTTTTTAGTTGCTGCTTCTTGTTTAGTTGGGTATTTTATTTAATTAAATATCTGTAATGAGGTCTTTGTATTTCTCCCTCTGCTATTATAGTAAATGCTCTTACTGTATTTTCTCCATCTGTTAAGGTTATATTTATATTTACTCCTATGTGTGATGTAACAACAGTTATTTTATCTTGGTTAAGTCCTTTTTTTTCTATTCTATCATCTAACTTAATAATGCTACTTTCGTAGTGTATTTCTGCATATTTTAATTCTTTTTCAATGTACTTTTCTAACCCAAGTGTTAATGTTCTACGAATTTCATTTTGGTATCTATGAAGTTCACTTGATTTTTTAGTGTTGTAAAACCCTTTTGGATAACCTAAGAACTGCATATTTGAATTTGGGTTTTTTATTTCTGGAGTTAATCCAAAAAACTTACACCATTCTACTTCGTGCCAATTCTTTCTTTCTTTGCAAATATTGTAGTAGTTGGTAGCCCATTCTTTTGTTTTTTCGAGATACTGAACTCTTAATGTTTCTGTTTCTGATTTTAATATTTCAATTAAATTTGACATATATTTTACTTTTGTTACACAAATATATGATGTATTTTAATACAATAAAAATAATTAAATAATTTTAACAAAAACAAAAATAGCCCCAATAGAAATTGGAGCTGTAACAATTGAAAAAACCTACCCTATAAAAACTACTTTTTGTATAGCTTATAAGTAATAGCAGCTAAACCAGCGATAATGATTACATTATGCACGTTAGTACCACCTAAGAACTTTGGGCTGTTGATATTAAACAAATCCATTTTTTTTTGTTTTTTGAGTGAATAAATTATTTCTTAAATACCTTGTAAGCAATTAAACCTACAAGTGTTATTTTGATTACGTTGTGTACGTTAGCTCCTCCTAAAAATTTGCTGCTTTTTATGTTTAAAAAATCTTGCATTATAAATAAATTTTTACGAAAATACACAAATGTTCTAAATTTGACAAAAAATATTTTGTAATGTATAAAACAATAGCATCATTAAATGGGGATGTCAAAATATATGATGGCAAATTAGGATATGCAAATTTGTTGAAGCTAATTGGCGAAATGCCCAAAAACATTGAACATATTGAAGTTTTACATAATGATAGCGACTTTGGAGATTTTTATGGTTGGAGCAATAAAATAGTAGAAAATAATTTTGGTAGTAATTTTAAAGAAGGGTTTCCAATAGTTAATTTTTCAAAAGATGGAAGTGAGGTAGAAGTTATAAATGCTTATGGAGAACTTGAAAATGGTGTTAGCGTTTTGTTCGATAAAGATAGTTTAGAATGGGTTTTTGAATTTGCAAAAGGCGGAGAAATTTCAGACCACGAAGAAACCTACAAAAAATGGAAGTCTTTAGTCAATATGAGTAAAAGTGAATTACAGAACTTTTACAATAGTGAAGAAGGCAAAGAAGCTGGGTTGAGTAGCAGCAAAGCAAATGAATTAGGAATACATAGTGGGCGTGAGAGTGCAAGATGGATAATGAAAATGAAAGATACACCACATAAAGATTGGACACCTACAATGTGGGATTGGGCAAATAGACAAATATCTTTTATAAGCAGAATGAGTGGTAATAAAGGTGGTTTTTATGACGACAAAGGAAACAAAACAAGAAAGCACACTTCTTTACTTATTTGGGGGCATAACCCTAAAAAGTATGAAAGTGGTGGTAGTGTATCACAAACCCCTGCACCAAAATCAGACAAAGTATATGGTAGCAAGGTAAATGCTAAAGGCTCTTCAAAAGATACCAAAACTGCAAAAGAAATAAAATTCGATGCTAAAACATTACTTTCAATAAACGATAAAGTAAGAGAACATAATAAACAACACCCTAACAAAAAAATTACATTAGCAAGTGCAAAAGCAGTTGTTCGCAGAGGCTTTGGTGCATATTCATCAACACATAGACCTACAATAAGTGATAGTAAGCCAAATAGTAGAGTTGCTTGGGGATTAGCAAGACTAAATGCTTTTATGTACAAAATAATTAACGGCAAAAGTAAATCTGGTAAGTATAAGCAAGACGATGATTTAATAAATGAATTGGGTTATAGTGTTAAGAGTTATGAGCAAGGTGGTATCTTCAATGATAAAGAACTATTGGCTAAGTGGAAAAAAGGTGAAAGTATTGGCTTTACTGCAATAGCACATCTTAAAGCTAAAGGGCTTATACCAAGAGCAGATGGAAATAAAAGAAAATCAGAAAAATATATGGATAATGGTGGTTTGATAGAACAGCTAAGAGCAGAAGAACAAGCCGAATACCATAATATGTCTAATCCAAAAGACGAAATTAAAAGGAAAGAAATTTACGACAAGTACGACAATCTGATTACTCCTTTAATTACACGACTTGCGCCTAATGGTAAGCCAAGCAACCTAACGCCAGAGCAGTATAAACTTGTTCGTACACCACAATTCAAAGCATTTTTTGGGGATTGGGAGAAATTAGCTTATGCAAAAATTAATGATTCTGGTATTGATGAAGTTACCTTAGAATATTTATCAAAAGATGTTTCAAAAGTTGTTGATGAAAATGGAGAGCCACAAATAATGCTGCACGGTTCAAATAGTAAACATACTGTATTTCAAATTAACCATAAAGGGGGTGCTATGGGTAGTGGTATATATTTAACCAAAGATAAAAGTATGGCTACTTTTTATGGTTCAAATGTGTATGAGCTTTTTGTAAATATAAAAAATCCTAAATATGTAAATACAAGAAAAGAAGATACACAAATGCTAGGAGGTTATTTAATTTATTTGCAAAAAAAAGGTAAGGGTATATATGATGGTATTTGCAATGAGTATAATATTTGGGTCGCAATTAATCCCAATCAAATTAAACTTTCTGATGGCACAAACACTACATTCGATGCAAACAACGCTGATATAAGGTATGCTAAAGGTGGAATGATTGAAGTTGTTTTAAATGAAGGTAATGGCGTTGTAATAAATAATCTTTTCAATCAATGGAATAGCATAAAAAATGAAAAAGACTTTGATAGGTGGGCAGAAAATGTAAGGGAAACTAAATTTGGTACTTATGGAACAATTGGTTTATTAGAACTTATGGATAGATTTGATTTTAAAGATAGCCAAAAAGTAAACAGTATTCAAAAAAATAACTTTATTCAAGAAATTAAAAGTGCTTTGAACAATTATGCCAAAGGTGGAGAAGTTTCAGATTGGGATTTTGAATTTACTGGTGGAAATAATAAAGGACAAAAATTCAGTCAGCAACAAATAGAAACTATTGATGTATATGACGATAATATTTATAGCTTACTTTTTGTAAATGGGAGTGTTTTTGATGCTAAAACAAGCGAAACAATAGGACTATTATCAATAACAGATAATGTAGTAAAATTAGCTGTTATATTAGGCGATAATGTTCGTTCAGACCAAAAAATAATAAGAAGATTACAAAAATTAGCAGAAGATTCTGATAGGGTTATAGTTGAAAATAATAGCCAATTAAGAAGTGAAAAAAGATTGTACCCTTTTTTATTAGTTTCAAAAAATGATGCTACAAATTATACAATAGCAGAGCAATTTCAAGGTAAGTTAGACACACCCAAAAAAGCGTTATCAAAAAAATTAGTTCAAGATGCTATTGATAGTGGTTCTTTTTTAAAGCAAATAAAAGAAGGTAGAGATGTTAAAGGTGTAATAGAAATTATCAAAAGTAATGGGCTTAATGTTCCTATTGAAATATTAGAATATGACAATAAAGAATACGCCAAAGGTAGTCTTTTCAAGCCTCACAAAACCATAGAACAAATAGCCAAAGAAAAAAATGTATCTTTGCAATATGCAAATGAGCAACTTGCAAAGGGGATTAAAATTGAATCAGAACATAGCAATTCGCTAGATGTGCAAAAAACAATTGCTTTGCAGCATCTTGACGAAATGATTGACTATTATGAAAAATTAGAAATTATGGAGCAACCAAAAGACATTGACAAATATTATGGCAGTATAAAAAGAAGTTACAGCAATGGTGCAGAAGTAGATAGTATTTATACATTCCCAACACCAACTGGGGCTTATACTATGCTTCAATATGTGCAACAAGTTTTAGTAAGGACAACCGAGTTTAAAAAATATTTCGGTGACTGGGAACTTGCTGCAAAAAACTTTTTAGCAGACAAACGAACCAATTTTGAAAAGCACTATAAAAATGTTTCTAAGGTTATAAATTTAATAACATTAGAACCACTTGTAGTATATCACGGTAGTAGTGCTATGAAAGAGTTTTTTGAGTTTGATGCAGTTGCAAAAAATCAAGAAGGAAGACCTTATGCTTATTTTGCTGATAATATACAATATTCTCAAAATTTTGTTCCAAGTATTTCACAAAGATTACTTAGGGGTGATGCAAAAGCATTGTTGTATAAAGCATTTATAAAAATAAACAATCCATTCTTTGCATTGGGAGATGAATTTGAGCAAATAAGAAAAAATAAAGATGGTTGGATATTAACTTTAACACAAAGGATATATGCAGACAAAGAGGGAAGTGTAATAGATGAAGCTGTTTTTAATGATTATCTAAAAGCTACTAAAAGTCAATTAGAAAAATATTTTGAAGATACGTTCCAAGATAGAGAGTTCCTTTTCTGGAATATGATGGCAAAAGATTACAATAAAACATTTAAAACATTCCTTATAGTTAATGGATATGATGGAGTAAGGTATAGTGAAGAATTTGACCCAACTAATTATGACGAAAACAATCCAGCTCAATTTACAAAAGCGTGGACTATTTTTGATGCAAGTCAAGTTAAATTAGCAGATGGCAGAAATATAAATTTTGACCCTATGAATAAAGACATAAGATTTGAAGAAGGAGGCGATGTAGAAGATAATATAGATGTTCAACCACAAAGTAGAGCATCTTCATTAAGAAGTAAAATAGGATTAAATAAAATGGATGCTGGTGGTTTCTTGTTGGGTAAAAAAGATGGCAAATTGATTGCACACAACGATGGCGATTTAGGTGGTATATTTGTAGGGAAAAGGCATAGTGAGGGTGGTATAGATGGTATCAACAAAGCAACTGGCGAAAGAATTGAAGTTGAAGGTGAAGAAATACAGTTAAATTCAAAAGCTGTTTCAGATTCTACACTAAAAGAATTTAATGGCAAAAAAATGACTAACAGAGAAATACTTTCACACTTAAACGTTGATGGTGGTGGTAAGTCATTTAAAATGGGTGGCGAAATAGAAGAAAAATTAGAAAAAGGAGCAACTATTAAAAATGCTGGTAAAGGGAATCCAATAGAATATGAAGGGGGTGAAGTTATATTAACAAGAGGCGCAGTTTCAAGCGATAAAAAATATGAGTATAATGGCAAAATGATGACCACAAGAGAAATTGCAAGTGAGATGAATGTATCAAATGGTGGCGTGTCTTTTGAATCAGGTGGTAATATTCCACAAAAAACACATAATTTTGTATTGGAGAAGAGTAATGATGCGATTGATTATGTAAACGATTTTATCAACAGAGTATATGGATAATTATAACATCAAAGATGTTTCAAAAAAAGTAAAGGATAGATTATATAGCAAATATCCTAATTATAGCTTTTCTGTTACTTCCGAAAGAGGTATGACAGATAGCTTATATATTTATTGGTTAGGAGCAGACTTTAATCCTTTTATAGAAGTGGGGGAAACAGACATAGATGTAAATACATATTATGTAGATAATGAAACAAGGTTAATTCCTAAAGGGCTTGATGTTGTAAAAGAGATATATAAAATTGCTAAAGAATATCAAACAAGTTATGAAAGGGGCGATAACCATAGAGTTAAAAATTTTTATTTGAATATAAAAGTTGGAAAATGGGATAAGCCTTTTACTGTTACTGAACCTACTACTAAAAGTGTTAGTAGCAATAGAGGTAAAGGTTGGGAGTGGGGTGTTATGGTAAGAAGTAATAATGGTTGGACTTTATATACCAAAACACTTGAAGATGGCAGAATTGTTTATAACCTTGTAAAAGAAAAATCAACCCAAGCCAATAAAGAGCAATGGAATGAAATTAGAGGCGAAGTATATACAGAAACAGGGTTTAAGTGGTCGCCTAAAACACAAACATTTCAGTATTGGGGCGAGTTGGCTAAAAAAGATAATTATTTTCAAACTTTAGCAACTTTGTTTTTGATAATGGGCAAATACTATGGGACTACAACGCCATCTACTGCTACTACTACAAGCAAACAAAATTTAACTGATAAATCACCAGCAACAGCATTTGATATTGTTTACCGTGAAAATCAAGAAGATTTTGACCTAAGCAATGACTATAATATGTTTGCTGAACGTATGTCATTAAAGTATTTGATGAATGCTGACCAATGGAATTATTTGTTAAGTGAGTTTGAGAAAAAAGGCAATAAAGAATTTGTTGTTAATGAATCTTACAAATCTATTCCAGACAATCCTAAATTAGATTTCTTTACTATTAAAGATTCAGAAGGGTTACCAGAATATGTTGAACTATTGCCAAGAACATTTAAGTCATTCAAACAAGCTACTAAATTCATTGCGGATAATATTGGTGACTTAGAAAAGCGTGGTTATGACAAACATTATGTAGAATGGAAATTTGTATATGATGTTGCAGGTAATGAAGTGTTTGCTGATAGATGGGATGTTGGTGTTACTGATGCAAACCCTAATATGTGGAGTAACTTATGGGATTACCAAGAATTAGTGTCGTGCTTTTTTGATGCACTACATTATGATAAGCCTATAAACGATGCTGAATATCAAAAAGCAAATAATTTATTTCATAATTTGGGCAAAGAGGGTATGGAGCTAACAAAAGAAGAGTTTTATAAAATTGTAAATTATGTTTGTGGATTAGATTATTATGATGTAAAACGTTTCCCTAATTATACAACAGAATCTTCAAGGTTACAAAGAATTAAAGAAGTATTCCCAACATTGTTTTCTATTTTTGATAAAGAACAAGCTATCACAGCCGAAGTAATTGAAATGAAGATAAAAGCGTTATCTGTTTTAGCAAAATATGGAGATGAATTAGCAGCAAAAAAAATAAAAGTTTTACAAATACTATTAAAAAAATAAAAATGACAAGAAAAGAAGAAATCATTTCCGACTTAAAAGATTTGAGAGAATCTATTGATATTATAGACCCTGAATTTAAAGAATCTGTTCTTGAAAGAATACAAAGCCTTGAAGCCGAGTTACAAACCATTGAAAGTAATGAAGTAGCAACAGTTGATGAAGAAGCATCATTTAATGCTGACGAAACATTGGCTATGTTAGCATCATTTATGAAAGAAACACCTAATAGTGGTGTTGACAGCGACCAAGTAAATAAATTAATCAACGAGTATTTCCAAAATAAAAAAATCAATCTTGACGATTTAAGTAAAGATGTGATTGATGAAATTAAGAAAAACCAAACGATAATTTTAGAGTTCCCCAATTTTGGTGGAGTAAAGGTTGAAGTAACTAAGCAAGAAGAGCAAATACCTTTTTTCTATGACATTTTAGATGATGTTTTAGCTGGGAATAACGTTTATTTGATTGGTGGCGCCGGATTAGGTAAGACTTATCTTGCTGAATTAGTTACAAAAAAATTAAAAAGAGAATATACAGTAATCAACTGTTCTCAATACACTTCTCCTATTGAAGTAATTGGAGGTCAAAGTATTGAAGGCTACAAAGATGGCAAGTTAATACAAGCGTGGAGAGATGGTAAAATATTGATTTTAGATGAAATGCCTCGTTTAGACCCCAACACAGCAGGTTTATTCAATGATGCTTTGGCAAAGTCTTCTAAAACTAATCAAAACCCATCAATAAATTCGGCAAACCCTGATATGCCACCAATACCAAGAAATAATGACTTCGCTGTTATTGCCACTGGTAACATATACCCAAATGAAGCGCCACCACCAGAGTATCGTGCAAACAATCAACAAGATTTATCATTGTTAGATAGATTTAGTGGTAGTGTGTATAAGGTAATGCCATCAAAATTATTAGATGAACAATTTTGCCGTTTCCAATTCTTATATGATATGCTTGTAGGTAATTACTATGAGTATATGGATGCTATCAAAAACAAAACCACTAAGCCACAAGCAAAAGGGTTAAGAACTGTTTTAAAAGATTTAGGACTTGATGAGTTGGCTGTTGTTAGTTATCGTACATTAACTGCATTTAGAGTATCATTCGAGTTTCAATTAGTTCGTAAAATTGCAGAAAGTGAAGGTAATAAAATATTGAATGAGGGCAAAACATTAGACAAAGCATTTGATAGCTTTATGATTGCTTTTAACAATGATGCTACACAAGCTAATATTATAAAAAATACAGGCTTAACTACTGCTTTCATACAAAAAGAAGTATCTGGCTGCATTAAAAAAGTTATTGATGGTAAAATTGTACAAACATTAACAAGTGTAGTTGCTGCAAATGCAAGTACACAATTAGAAAAATACAAACAACTTTTTGTAGCAGATTATTACCAAGTTAATGCGTAAAGAAATAATAAATAGCAATAAGGTAGTTTATTACTTTGATAGTATTACAGATATGCAGCAATTTTCAGATGAGGTATTGTCAAAGATACCTTTGAGGGGCGCTGCTTATAATGCTGCCGAAGACTATATAAATGCACAAAACTCTAAATTAGCTGCCGATTCTTTGGTAAGAAGTCAAGGTATTGATTGGTATGGAACTCGTGATACAACTTGGGTATTAAATCCAATTAATAACTACATTAAAATACAAGAATTAGAGCAAGAGGTTGAACTTTTAAGAAGTAAAATTGCTAAAGCTGATGTAGTTGATATAGACCAAGTAAAGCGTATTCATTTTACAGATAAAGAAGTAGGGATATTCTCGTATGATTTAGCTTCATTGGGATTGATAAAAGTGTATGAGTATTATTCGCCATTATTTGAAAGAACAGTAGATGGGAATTTTGTAGTAAGCGAAAACAAGAAGTTTTATTTTATAGGTCAAAAACATATTCCAAGACACGAAGTAAAATACAATGAAAGTAAAGGTGGATTTTATAGTAATATATTAGGAAGATTAGTTGATAAGAAAGACTTAGAAATAGTGGAGCAGCCTTTAGGTAGTGCTAATGCTTATTTGTATTTTTATCCAGAGCAATTAGAAATACCAAGACATCAAGTAGAGCAAAAACAAAAGATTGGTTCTAATGGCAAACCTATGTTTACAACAACATTTAAAAAATGTTTTATAAACATAGAAAAGACTAAAAATCCTTTGCCAAGAATAGATTTGATTGTATTACCATCTTTTTCTTCTAAAAAAACTGCGTCTGAAATATTTTACAATTCAGTTGCTATAATTTCTATTTGTCAAAAATTGTCGAAGTCAAATGTTAATTATAGAATATTAGCTTCTTACGATGGAGAAATGTATAAAAGTGTTAGGGGGCGTTTACAAGGTATAGGTAAAAAAAACTTTTCCTTTGTAAATATTAAAAATGAAAATCAAAATTTAGATATTAACCAAGTTGCAATACTTTCATCTGATGCAAGGTTTTATAGGATTGAAAATTTTAAGTTAAAATTAGCTATGCAGTATGATAGTGGATGGGGGACTGATATGCAAAAAGGGGTTGCAATTCCAATTACATATACAGAAGAAGTAAAAAATACTTATATGGATTATTTGTCTAAGCAAACAAGTCAATCTGATAGGGATGCAGCAACAAGACCTAATACTAAAATTGTTATTCCAATAGCATTGTCAAGAGAACAAGCCGAAGATGCTTATAATACAGTAATTAGTCAAATTTCAAGATTATCAAAATGACAATAGAACAACAAAAAACAATAGGGTCTCTAAATGAAGAATACATAAAAAATTGCACAAAGTATTCTGGTTACGATACAGATACTTATTGTTCTTTTACAACTTTGAAAAACGAATCAAATATTGAAGATGACAATATTGTAGTGATATGGTCTAAGATAACTGGGCTTGATGATTACTTAATACCTCAAACAGAAATAATAAACTTTTTGATAGAACCAAATGGCAAATTTTATGAAATGGATATGATGCCAGATGTTTTTATGGATAGTAACGAAATTATTTCATATATTCAAACTTTAACAAAATTTAATTGGGATGCAAAGTAAACTACTTACATACTTAGGGATTGATGAAGCACAAGCTGAAAAATTGCCTAAAAACATAAAAGAATTAGTAAAGCTAATTGATGGTTCGCAAAAGATATTTTCAGAAAGTCCAGATAGTGCTAAAAAACAAGCATTGGCTCAATTTATTGTAGCAAAGAATAGAGAGTTGATGGAGTATCTACAAAAGAATAATTATGGCATTTATGTTAGCAATAACGTAGAGCAAGAGAAAACAAATTTACCTAACGAAAGTAAAGAAGAAAAAGAAGTTAAAGAAAAAAAAGAGGTAAAAGAAAAGGTAAAGAAAATAATGTCAGAACCTACACCAGCTCCACAACCTGAACCAGAACCAAAAGATGCTGCTAAGGACTTTAAAGAAAAAAGACAATCGCTTGATGAATTTTTTACGCCACTTTGGGTTGCTGAAATTATGTATTTGTTAGCAGTAAAGCACGGATTTACTGGTGGCAAAGTATGTGAGCCTTCATTTGGTAAAGGCGTGTTCTTTGATGTATTAATTGCAAATGGTATTAGTCAAGAAGATTTGTTTGGATTTGAGATATTTAAACCCAATTTTGACTTCGTAAAAGAAAAATATCCTAATGCTACACTAATAGACCATAACTTTGAATACGAATTTGCAAAAGATGACAAAGTATTTAAAAGGGATGGTATTATAATAAACGAAACTTTTAAGAAAACACAATTTGATTTGTTTATAGGTAATCCTCCTTATGGCTCTCACGAAAGTCCTTATTCTTATTTGTTCGATAAAGATGCACAAGTAAGGTATGAGGGATTTTTTATTATGTTAGCTTTGCAGCAATTAAAAAAAGGTGGGCTTTGTGTATTCATAATAAATTCTCTATGGTTGAATAATGGTAATATGTATAACAAGCAAAAAGAAATGATAGCTAAATATGGTGAACTAATTGATTCTTATAGATTGCCAAATAACATATTTAAAGGAGAAAACAGAGACACAAGCATAGCTACCGACATTGTAGTATTCAAAAAATATTAAGATAAATGGCAAAAGAAATAGTTATATCGGAAGGAGGTTTTAAGGTTTTATCAGTAGAAGATTCTATAAAGAAATACACCCCAGATTTATCAGATAATGATATTAAGGGGTTTGTTTGGTATAATAGAACACTTGGCATTCCAATGACAGGGTTTGAAAAGTATTTTATTCCTAATACCAATAAAAATGTAGCAACTGCTAAAGTTGATGTTGATTATCTTAATCAGCAATATGAAATTATTGGTAGATTTCAAGCTGGTGATGAAGTAGGTAAAGTAACAAGGTTTGAAAATAAGTATAATGGCAAAACTTATGTAGCTATTAGGCGTTTTGATAACTCATTATGTATAGTTGATAAAGGGGAGTTAAATATAAACGATAAATACGAAGTTTCAACCAAAGAATTAGAAGCCTTAGTCAAGTCTAAATCATTGATGTATTTAGATGGTATGTTCTTGCCATTGCACGTTTATAGTAATACTGATTATGACACACTAAGAACTGCTTTAAATGAAGATAAGCAATTAATTATTGCAACATTTGGGCAAGATGTTTTTGATTACCACGAAAGCATATTATCGAGTTATGTTAATATGCGTGTTGACCACCCAATAAAGGACAAAAGATATAGGTTAAACCCTTTTGGAGAAATTGCAAGGGAGACTAAAACTATCCCTGTTAATGGTGAAAATGAAATATCTGTAACAGCAGCATTTGAACAACATATTTATACTCTTAAAAATTCAGATTTTGAACTTGTTTCAAAAGATGTTTTTATGAATAGAATTATAAGGGATAATGATAGAGTTTCAAGAGGGTCTTATGGAGGTTCTGACGAAGAAAAAAAAGCAGCAAAAGAAGCATCGGATAAAGAAGTATCGGATTCAAAATTAGAGTGTGATAGATTGTTTAGTGATTTCCTTACTAATATTTTAGATAGTGATACTGTTAAAGTAATTAATAAGAAAGTTAATGAAACTTATAATAGGAGTATCATTGTAAATACAACCAAGATACCTGTTGGGTTCAAGCATTCAAGCAAATTTAAGACAAGTGACTTCGTACTAAAGCCTGTTCAAGTAGATGCTTTTAAGTTTGCTATTTCAAGAAATAACTATTGTTTGGCGCTAACCGTTGGTTTTGGAAAGACGGGGTTGCAAATAAGTATTCTATCTTACTTAATGGGTACTGGTACTATTAAGAAACCATTAATGATAGTTCCAAAGCCTGTTATGAAAAACTGGCAGAAAGAACTATTTGGCTTTTGGAGCGATGGCAATGTAACATCATTTCAAGAGCAAAAAGGCTGGGAGCGTAATTATGGTATCTTGACAGATTGTGGGTTTGATTTTTTCAATATTCAAAACCTTAACCAATCTATTATTAGAAAGACTGATGCTATTAAAAAAATAGATAAAGGAATTATTTTAGGTAGCTATGAAGCCTTACAAAAAATGTATATTTCTGACGAAAGTACAAGAATGTTTATTATAGCAAGGTGGAAGGATTTATTAGACCAAGCCAATAAAGACGATGAATCTTTTAGAGAAAGTTCTAAAAAAATAACGAGCTTAATTGCTAAGTTAAATAAGGTTGATAAGGCAGCAGAAATTGATATTATGGAACTAGGGTTTGATAGTATCTACTTTGATGAAGCACATAGACTTAAAAACTTATTTTCTGGTGTTTCAGCAGACAAAACAAACAGAGTTAAATCTGGGTTTAAAGGCAGTCCTTCTGATAGAAGTTTAAGGGCATTTTATATTACTCAATACATACAGAAAATTAAAGGCAGAATTGGTTTTTTAACAGCCACTCCTTTTAGCAATAGTCCTTTGGAAGTTTATACTATGTTGATTTTCTTAAACTATTCTGAATTAGTAAAAAATAACGTATATAAAATCGTAGGATTTGTTGAACAATTCTTTAATGAGACACAAGAATACAAAGTAAATCAAAGCAATAAGATAGTATCTGATACTGTAATGAAGAGTTACAAGAACAAGCCTATTTTATATAAAATACTTAGCAATACATTCATATATAGGAGTAATCCAAAACAAGCTGGTATAGAAAGACCTTGCATCATTCGTTATCCAAATAAGGATATAAAATTAATGTTAAAGCAAAGTCCTTTGCAAGAACTACAAAGAGATGTTTTAGTGGGTAAAAAAGTGGATTACGAAGAGTTTGCAATGAAGTACCCAGAAACAGAACCTTACTTAGAAGATTTTAGGGTAAAGTGGGCTTATACACAAATGGCTCAAAATAAACTAGGGGTAGCTGGTAAAATACTATCGGCATCAAAAAGTTCTGCTTTATCACCGTTTTGCAATAGTCCATTAAAGTTAGATTTTGTAACGAATGAAGCGTGGAAAGAATTATATGAGTTTTCTCCTAAAATTAGGTTTACAATTGATTGCATCAAATTAATGATAGACTATCAATTAAGCAAAGAAGAAAAAGTAAGTTCTTTTTTAATTTATGTTGGGATAGGTGTTAATTTATTAGAACCTTTTAAAGAAGCCTTAAATCATATATGCAATTTCAAAAGTAACTTAAAAGTTGATATTGACGAAGATGATGACAATACTAATAGCAAAAAGACTACCATCACTTTTGACGAAGTTGAAATAATCGAAGGTAGCGCTGATAGTGATAAAGAAGCCGATAGAAGAGAAAGAGTTGGTGACTTATTCAATAAAGGTAGAGTTAAAGTTATCTTAGGTACTGATACTATCAAAGAGGGATTGAACTTGCAAGTTAATTCAGCAACATTATTTATATTAACTCCTACTTGGAATAGTACAGATATTAAGCAGTTAGAAGGTAGAATACACAGACAAGGAAATAAATATGCTTATGCTAGAGTTATTACTCCACTTGTATCAAGAACATTAGATAGCTTTATTTATCAAAAATACGAAGAAAAAGAATCAAGGTTGACTGATATTTGGGAAGACGATGGTTTATCTACTACTGGTAGTTTAGATGTTCAAATAACACCTGAAAAACAGAAAGAGTTAATATTAGACGATGCAAGGGAGATAGCTAGGATTAGAGCCGAAATGCTTGAAAGAAAAGAAACCAACGAATATGATAAAATAAATGATGAATACACTTCATTGAGAGAAGCAATAAAGGTTGGTGATAGGTATAAGTTTTTTGTTGATTATTTCACCTCAAGATTATCAAAAGTAAAAGAAGTAATTGACCAAAATAAGGCAGACTTAAAATTATTGTTAAAATCAATTGATAAAGATTCTGATGCTTATTTAAAGGCAAGAAAAGAACGTATTGGTACATTGATTGATTATTATGAAGATTTAAGTGTTAATGTTTTAAAAGCATTAGAATCTAATCAAATAGTAGATTTGATAAATATATTTGGTGGTTCATTTAAACGCAGAACTTATAATCTTAATATTGATTATAATGACGAAGATAAGTTTAAGAGATTATGTGATAAATTAGGTATAGAAAATTCAAAAAGACTGTTAAATGATAATATTTTCTTAGATATTGGTATTTCTAATAGAGCAAAGAATTATTGGGACACAGGAGACTATGAAAGTATTTACGAGTTATCAGCAATTTATTCAGAGTGCTTTTTTGCAGAGAAATTTATATTGAATCCAGAAGGATTGTCATTAACATCAAGTTCAGACGAGTTAGATGCTACATTGATTAAGTATGAGCAAAAGGTTAATGATAAATTGATTAGTATAGAATCAAATTTTGTAGTAACAAGAGGTTATAAAACAATTACTGTAAGAGCTACCGAAGAGTTTAAAAGCAAACTTGAAGGCGAAGCTCGTATTGAATTGGATGAAGAAAATAAATTATCAAAAGAAGATAGTAAACTAGCAGCTTATTTTACAGAAAAAACAAATGTTCAATTGGATTATAAAATGGGCGAAGTAGATACTAGCAAATGTGCTATACCATACAAAGATGTTGATGTGGCTAAGATTGTTGCAAGTGCTGATATTGTAAAGGCAGACCCTATTCCAACAAGGGTAGAGCCTAAGCCTATGCCACCAAGTTCTGTAACTGCAAAATTTAAGCCTATGCTAAATACAATAGGTGATGAATACTTTAAAGAAAATCCTGATAAGATAATTGGCGAAATGTCAATATCTGATTTTAGAAATATGATTATCGTTAAAGGTACTAAGCAAGATGTGATTTCTTACTTTGATAAGGTGTTTGCTCAAAAAGTAGAACCTAAAAAAGATGAAGTTAATATACAGCCAGAACCACCCACAGAGCCAACAATTAGTGTAGAAAGTATAGGAAAGAAAATAAAAGCATTACTAATATTGGCTGATATGGGTGACGAAAAGGCTTTAAGAAAGGTAAAAGCATTAAAAACTTTAATATAAACAAAAATACTTAATTTTGTCTTGTTTATAATATTGTAAAATCAATAATATTCATAACATAAAAATAAATAAAAATGGTAGCAAGTGCAATCAAACAACAAATAAAAGACATTGATGAAGGATTAGCAGAGTTCAGCGAAAGCGAAAAAAAAGAATTTGGCAGTAAATTAATTGCCAAAAAAGAAGAATTACAAAAGCAGCTAAAAGAATTAGAAGATGCTGAAAAAGCAGCAGCTAAACCTGCACCTACTCCAGAAAAAAAGAAAGAAGCTAAAAAGGAAGTAGTTAAAGAGGTTAAGCAAAGCAAGGAATTAGTGAAAAAAACAAGTAAGATTTTACATAAGCTAAAAGAAAAGGTTAAACAAGCAGAACCTAAAAAGCCTATTAAGATTATTGAAACTGCTAAAGCTAAAGCTGTTGCACCTAAAAAAGTTGTAGAGCCTAAAAAAGCTCAAAAAGTTTCAAGCGCTGCAATTGATAGAGCAAGAAAAATTGCTATGAAATATCGTAAAAAACAAAATATTTCTACTGCAAAAAGCGACCTTGAAAAAGATGCTCAAAGGGCTGCATTGCCTATGGGTAAAAGAATTTCAAAAGAAGGTAATGTTTATTACGAAAATCGTGAGAACAGAACTGATAGAAACCCTAAAAAGTACCCAAGATTAGAAGAGGGTGGGGATGTTAGTGGTGAACATCATTACAAAGTAAATTTGAAATATTGGGTTGCCGATGTGTACGAAGATAATTACGAAGAGGGAGAAGGCAGCCATGTTAATAGCTTTGATGGCAAAGTGCATAAAACATTTGAGTTTGTAGATGACTTAATAAGATACATCTCTACAAACATTTTATATAAAGATGTAAGCAAAGAAGATTTTGATATACAAGATGGTGTTATGTCAACTTCTTTATTAGTAGATGAAGCTAATATTCCAGCAACAGATAGTGAAATAGAATTGTGGAAAGAAGATGAAATAAATTTGTATAGTGCAAATTATTCATTCTATGTGCAACTTGTTCAAGAAAAAGAAGCAACAGAAGAAGAATTAAGAGAGATGTTAGGTCTTCAAGGTGGTGGTTATAGTTCAATGTTTAAAGAGGGTAGCCAAGTTAAAACTACTGTATTTATGTCAACAGAAGACATAGGTGGTGATGAAGATATTGAAGTAGGCACAATTGGTGTTGTGATGACAGAGCCAATGGATGATGAGCAATTGGTTCAAGTACAACTTAACGGTAGTATGCACTATTTACCACAAGATGTTTTAGAAGTTGTTTCTGGTGAAATGATGGCAAAAGGTGGTTTTATGTATGAAAAATTAAATGTTTCTGTTCAAGGTGTTGGACAAATATATTATGGAAATAATATGGTAGATGCTTTGAGAGCTGCAAATGATTATTTATCAAAACATCCTAATTCTGAAATAACTATTATTGATGAAAAGTATGGTGATGAATATGATTTACAAGGTAATCAAAAAGAATACGCCAAAGGTGGTAGTATTGATGCTGATAGATACGCAAAGCCAAGTGGCTGGAGATGGAAAGATATTGCAGTAGAAGATGGTATTATCAATAGAGCATCATTAAGCCATTCCCCAAGTGAAAAAATGAGAAAGCAATATCCTGATTATGTTGCTTTTGAAAATAGAGCAGATAAATCTGATAAAAAACCTTCTCGAAAGTATCAAAGCCTTGCACACGGTGGTACTTTAGGTAAAAATGGTCTTGAATATGCTTTGCATTCAATTGTTACAGATGATACTATTGGAGCATTAACAAATATGCACAATAAAAAAGAAATTGAATCTGTAAAACATACTGCAATAGAAATATTGGAACGTGATGGCGATAGAGAATACACTATGGCAAATCTTAAAGATGTCTTGTTACAAGCTAAAGATGGTCATTTTAAGAGTGGTGGTATGTTTAAGCATAGCAGACCAAAGTCAGCAATTGCAAGAGATAGAAAATACACATCTCAACAAGAGTGGGAAAAAGATTATGTGCGTAAAGCATCCCCTCGTTTGACTTATAGAGAAGGCAAATATGAGGGGGGTGGCGAAATTGGCGAAACTGTTATAGTTGAATTAAACAATGGGAGAAAAATTGAAGGTACGATTGAAAAATTAAACCCTTTAAAAATAAGGACTTCTCCTTCTGATACTATGGTACTACCAAATAGCTTAATAAAAAGTATGAGCAAAAAAATGAGTTATGGTGGCGAAATGCACAAAAACGATAATTAAAATATAAATTAATGGCTAAGTTATTTACAGCAGACATAGACAAAAAATTATTTGAACAATATAAATTTGGTGGCGACCTCTCTAAACAAGAGGTCGTTGCTAAAGTATTTAACCCATATTCAAATGGAACGTGGTATCTACTTAATTCAGACCCACAAGACCCAGATTATATTTGGGCTATTGTAGACATGTTTGATGTAGAAATAGGCAGTGTAAGTAGGAATGACTTAGAGACTATGAAAGTGCCTCCGTTTGAATTACATTTGGAACGTGATAAGTTCTTTCAGCCTATGAATGCACAAATATTGTATTTAAGGCTAAGAGGTGGTGAGAAGTTTGAAGAGGGTGGAGAAGTGAGCAATAGGATTTCAGAAATGGTTAAGCATTGGAATAAATGTGGCTGGGCAATTTCTAATATAAACAATGACGATAGTGAGTTTTTTAAACGTATTGGCAAAAGTTATATAGATACAGCAACTACATCATTTTCTGGCAATGATATTAACTATTATGATGCAGATAGAGTAGAAGTAGCAGGAGGTAGCTTTAAGCAAAAATTTGCAACTGGTGGCACAACTGATTGTGGTTGTCATAAAATGGAAGAAGGTGGCTCTATGGATTATAAAAACAAATTAGGCTTAGTTAAGGTAAAGTTTAAAAATCCTAAGTACAACTATTCTACAAACGTAAGCGCTACTACAACTGAAAAAGACGCAAGAAAATATTTTGTAGGACAAATGTTTAATGTGGGTTCTTACCCAAGAGAAATTATGAGAGAGGTTGTTGATATTGAATTTTATGAGAAAGGGACTTATGCAGAAGGTGGCGAAATAGCCAATTCTAACAATGAGATGCTACAAAGCCAATTAAAGGCAGTTGAACATCACGCAAAAGAACTTTCAAGTATAGTTAATGATAAGACACCAGTAGAAGCGTGGGTTGTTGGTAAAATAGAAAGAGCATCAACAGACCTTAGTGATATTACTCACTACTTAGATGGACAAAATTTTGCTGATGGTGGTGAAATAAAAAATCAATATGCTGGGAAAACAGCCGAGCAAGTTTGGAATAGTTGGGATAAAGACCAACGTATTCATTTTATTACAGACCACTATGATTATGTAGAAAATATTTACGATAAAGACTTAATGAAGGAATTTTATGAATTAGAATTACAAACTAGAGCAGCAATAGAAATGCACGTTGATTTAGGTCAATATGCTAAAGGTGGCACTATTGAAACAGATACGCCTATTTTAGTTGGTATGGTTGCAGAAAATGTAGCAAGGTATAAGTATTTTGAAAAAAATAATGTGCCTAAACAAAACCAACCAGAATTGATTAAAAAAGCAGATGAAACTATTGCTAAACTTGAAAAACATCTTGAACAAAAAGCAAATACTGTTTATAAGAACAATGAAATGTTTAAAAAGCAGTTAAATCAAAAAGGCAATAAAGGCAGAGATTCTTTGTATATGTATATGGAGCATTGGTCTGATGCTTATTTAGGTAATAAATATGCTAAGTCTGGTGAAAAGTATGCTAAAGGGGGTGGTATTGCAGAAATAGATATGGACAGTATAGAAAAATCGGCAAAATTTTATACTGATAAATCAAGGTGGTCTGTTCCTCCAACAATATCAAAGTTTGAAAATGAAATTACTGAATACAAAGAATTAAGGATAAAACTTGATAATAAACAAATAACTCCATCAAAAATTATTGGTACTGGGTTTAAGCCTAATTATGCAAGACCTTTAGCTTATAAATGGATTGATGAACATATATTAATTGCAAAAAGAGCAATTGAGTTATTAAAAGAAAGTGGTGAAATGATGGCTAAAGGTGGTGGTTTATCACGTTCTCAAAAACAATACAACAAAGAAGTAGATGCTTACAAATACTTTATTGTAGATTTGAAAAACAAAAAAGCAATAAGTGGCTGGGAGTATCGAGATGATGCTAACGAAGCATTAATCGACTACGATGGAGACAAAAACTATAAAGTAGTAGCAGAGGTTACATTAAAGTCTTTAGGTATTGAAAATCCAAAAGAAAGTTTTAAGAAAATGGCTATGGGTGGCAAAGTAAAATTTTCAGATAAAGTTAAAGCAGTTAAGGCATCTTTGCTGAAAACAAAAAAAGTATCACCAAAAGTTCAAAAGGATTACGGCAAAACGTATTCCCCAAAAGAAGCAGAACAAGCAGCAAAAAGAATTGTAGGTTCTCGTACTGCTAAATGGAATGAAAGAATTAGTAACAATAAATAAAATACATAAAAAATGAAATGGTTAGCCAAATTACAAGAAAACAAAATTGAAGAAAGTAAGTTAAACAAAAAAATTACTTCTAAAATCAATGAGTACAAAGAAGTTGATGGTGAAATTAAACAGTTAGAATCAGATAGAAGCCAAATTTCAAGCGAAGACCTTGAAGAGTTTGATAATGATTTGAAAGAACTAAAAGGTGAATTGGGTGTTCTTGAAAATGATATTTGTGCAGAGGTTGATAAGTACATAGCAAATATCCCTATGAATCAAGAAAGAGCAAAAAAAATGCAAGAAGGTAAAAAGGCTAAAGCACAAGGAACGCCACAGTCTGAACCAACACCAAAGCCTGAAATAACACCAACACCTGAACCTAAGAAAACTGGAATTGGTGGGCTTATTTTAGGATTAGGGTTAGTTATATTAACAGGAGGTTTAGCAGCAAAATATTTAAGAAAATAAGTAAAAATAAAAAAGAGAAAATATGAATTACAAAAATGCGTTACAAGAAAGAGGTTTAAATGTAGAGAATTTATCAAAATCTTTGCAAGGTCAAATTACTAAGCTCGAAGCAGATTACTTAAAAATTACAAATGCAGAAAGCGAAGAATTGGGATTAGAAGAATTGGCAGTTATCGAAGATGCTAAAAAAGAGTTGCAAACAGTAGATGAACAAATAACCGAAAAAATTTTAAAGTTTAATCCAGAATTGCAAAGAAGAAGAGAAGAAAATATGAGCAAGGCAATAGCGACAAGAATGGCTAATAAAGAGAATCCTAAAGAAACTCCAGCCCCAGCCCCTAAAGTTGTAGAACTTGCTCCTAAAGTTAAAAACAACGTTTCTGTAAAAGAAAAGTTAGAAGACATAAAAAAAGAAATTGAAGAGCAGCCTATAATTGTTCAAAAAGCAGTTCCTCAACAAAGACAACAAAATAGACAGCCACAGCCACAGCAACCTCAAGAAGACCCTCAAGAGTTTGAAAGAGTAGAGGTGGTTAAGAAAAAAAGAAATGGTGTTTGGTTTGCAGTTGTAGGTATAAGTGCATTGGCTTTAACGTGGGGCGCAGTAAATATATTCAAAAATAATAAGTAGTATGTTAGATGTTCAGAATGTAAAAGTTAGGCTTACAAAGACTAATGAGGTTATTATAAAAGTAGCAGCGATAATTGGCGCAATAACCGTTATCGCTGGTGGATATACCTTTTATCTTAACTACTTATGGAAACCTAAAGTAGAAGTTATTTCTGTTGATTTTAAACAAGGTATTTTAGAGTTTAAGTTTCAAGGTAAAACAGTACAAGTATTTGGGGATAGTAACTATTATCTTGCTGGGGATTGGTCTATTCAGTTGGGTAGCACTAAAATTGATAGTGGCACTCAATATGATAGAATACAATTGCTTAAAAAGAATATGGTAGTAGAATATATTAAAAAGTAAATTAATGAATTTAGGTATAAACAAAGTTATAAGTGAGGGTAATGGAAATGCTTTAATATATACTGCATTGGGAGCAGCTATGTTGGCAAATGCAATACCTACTGTTGCTGATGGTTTATACTTTTCTTTGCAGCAAAAATGGAAACAAGAGTTAGAAGAGGGTAAAATAACCCCAGAGCAATATTGGACAAGGGATGTGTTGAATTATTATACAATTACGGCATCTTACTATGGTGTAGTATTGCTTACTATGTTAGCATTAAATAAGAACAAGTTTTCTTCAAATTCTAAAATTTTATTAGCGTTATTAGGTGGTGGTCTTGTAATAGGAGTAGCAATTAAAAACGTTCAAAAAGACAAAGATATTGCAGCATTAAAACAACAAAATAAATGAGTAAGAAGCTATTAAATGCTTTAGGTATAACTGCTATACTAGGTATAGTAGGATTTTTAGCATACAACCATTTTAGTAGTAACCATAAAAGTAATTTAATAGGTGATGCTAAAAAAACAAGTAGTGGCTCAATAGGAACTAAGAGATTTAATTATAAAAATTGGGATAAGAATAGACCTGCATCTTGTAATAAAGATTTTAACTGTAAGTCTTTCTTAAATAATTTAGATGGTTTATTGGAATATTACAATTCAAAAGATACAGTTAAGTATTTATATCTTAGTGAGGGGGATGGAGTTTTTAAGTATGATGAAAAAGGTAACTTATGGTTTTTTAGTATTGTAAAAGGTCAATGGATTCGACAATTAGTACCATCAAGTTATAATATAAACCCTAATGTAGTAAGTAGTAGCAATGTGTCTTTAAAACAATTAGAATATGCAAAAAAAATGTGTGATGCAGTAGTTGTCACAGATTATTCTACTTTAAGGCAAAAGTTGGACTTTAATAATAATGGATGTGTTAAACCAATTAAACAAACAAAACCTTCTAAGGGTGGTGGTGGTGGTGGTAATACCCTTAAAAATGAGGTACAATGTGCAATGAAGTGTTCAAGTATATCAGGAGGGCAACAGTATGTAGATTGTATGACTAATTGTGCAATAAATAGTGGTAACACAAACATCGCAATATATAAATCTGCAATAGGTACTTCACAATACAATTGGAGCTAATGAATGTAGTTTGGAGTTACGAAAGTATATCTAAGCCTAATTTTAACAAAGGCGAAATAGCATCAGCTAAAGCAAGTGTATTGCTATGGAAGTCTTTATACCCACAACACAAAACATATCTTGTTTGTGATAATCAAACGATAGAATATTTTACAGAAATAGGTCTTATAGAAAATTATGACGAAGTTGTTTTATTAGAGAAAACAAATGTAAACAAAAGTGTTTTTTGGGCTTCTTGTAAGATACAAGCCATAAAGCAAATAGAAGCTCCTCTATGTCATATAGATTTAGATTTCTTTACTTGGACTAATTTCGAGGATTTTGGCATATTTGATGAAAGTATGGCAGCTTGTTTTAAAGAAGAAACGGCTTATTATTACTTAGAACCTGCCATAGCAACTAAAGGAACAAATACTAATATAAATTTTAGAGGCGTAGCATACAATACATCCTTTATGTATTTTGCAGACAACAATATAAAAGATAAATATTGTAATACTGTAATTAAGTATATGCAAGAAGCATCTATCCACTATGATAAAAATATATTCAATAGTGATAAGTCTTTGTATATGATATTTGCAGAGCAACAGTTATTTGGAGAAATAGCCTATCAAAATAATATCAATGTCAAAACAATACTAAAAGAAAAATATATAGCTGGGCATAGCTGTTATGAAGACGATTTGTTTAATAATGGCATCTTAAAAGAATGTTTTGCAGAAAAATATTTGGTGCATTTAGGAGAATTTAAAAAAGAAATGCAAAATGATGTAATTTTACAGAAGAATGTTTTTAATCACGTTGAATTTTTATTGCAGCAATGAATTATATTAAAAGGTTTATAGAGAAAGTAGAAAGTATCACAACCCAATATGGAGAGTTGAAGTATGATGTAAATGAAGACGAAAAAAACATACTTGTTGATAGTGGTACAAAAGATGTGTTAAAGGCTATTCTTGTGTTTGACAAAGAGAACTTTTCAAGGTTAGATACTGATTGCTACATTCTGTTTTATGACGATAAAAATGAAGAAGAAATATTTGAAATATTAGAATACCAAAAAAAATCATAAATTTGTAAAAAATTAATAGTATGTTACCATTAATATTAGGTTTAGTAGGAGGTGGGCTTTTAGTGAGTGCCTTTACAGAAGATAAGAAGTACGCCAAAGGTGGTTCTGTTTCAAAGAAACAAGGATATGATGATAAGAAAGATGAAAGTTTGTCTATGCAACACGGCAAAATAGCTAAAAAAGATTTTGTTGGCACACATAAACAAAAGGAACACTCACGAAGAGATGATGCTGAATTTGAAGAAAGAATGGCTAAAGGTGGTTCTAGTAAAACAAAAAAAGAAACTATGACAAAAAAAGCAACTGTGGCTAAAAAGAACCCACAAACAAACAAATTTAAACAAGTAATGGCTCACGCAAAAGCTACACGCAAACAAGGTGAAGCGTGGACAGCAGCAGTATCAAGAGCTTGGAAAGAAATGGGCAAATAATATAAAACAATTACTATGAGTTTATTGACATACGCGCCGAATGCAACAAAAGTTGGATTTGCCGACATACTATATAACAATACAACCTTTGCTGATAATCTAAATTTGACGATACCACAGCAAAAGGATATATTTTATACAGAAGCAAATAAATGTAGAGGGAACTATCAGCCTATGTGGGCTGGTGAACCTCAATTTTTTGCAACAACTTCACAAGGTAGCAATATAACAACAACAATCACAACAATAGACCCAACACCTATTAAAGTAGTAGTTGCTCCTACTAACTCACAAGATTTAACAGTGCCACCTAAATTAAAGGATAATACACTTATTAACTTGGCATTGGTTGGTATTGGAGTAATAGTTTTAATCAAAATATTAGAGTAATGGAAAACATAGAAGTTTCAACCACACCTGCTGCTGCTGCTGCACCTATTGCACCAATTACAGCTACACCTGCACCAACATATACAGCGCCAACAATTTCTGATGGAGGAGGTGGTGGCGATAGCTTTACTGATATACTAAAAGGGCTTAATTGGGTTGAGATAGGCATTAGTTTACTTGGTGTGACTGCACTTGTATATACTATCTCATATTTTAGATACAATTTTAAGGTAGTTAAGCCAGAGATTGCTAATATGCAAAATCAAATTGACGACCTTACTATAAAACTTTCAGAGTTTACAGCGAAAGAACAAGAAAATAAAGTTAGCGCTAATGGCGTTAATACGCAAGGGTTTTATATTTAAGAGAAAATAAAAAATAGTACATTATGATAGGTTACGGTAATCCAAATAGAACATATCTTCAATACTTATCTCAAACGACTTATTTAGATAGTTTATTGCCAGAATTGAGTAGTTATCCTTATCCTGATAATAATTCGCAAGAGGCAATAGATGAAGTAACCTTATTGATAAATGCTACAAATGAATTATCTACAAACGAAGAGATAGAAAAAAGATATTTTTTGTATGACGAAAAGTTTGAGGATTATATCATAAATGTTCTATCAAACAAAGGAATCCCCTATGAAGATGTAAGTACCATAGTAAAAGATTTGCATAATGACATTGTGCCTATTATTACTAAACTTAAATATAACTATCAAAGAATAAGACCCTTACAGTTGTCTTTTATGTATCAAATGGGTTTATACCCTTACCAATGTAAATTCTGTGATAGCCCTTCTTACCCAAGTGGACATTCATTACAATCAAAAATATATTGTGAAGTATTAGGTAATAAATATCCAAAATACTACAAGCAACTTATGGAGTTGGCAAATGATATATCTAAGTCAAGAGTATATTTAGGAGTGCATTATCCAAGTGATTGCACTTTTGCAAATTATGTTGGCGATGTAATACTTAGTCATCCAGAATTTAAGAGAAAATACAAACTATAATAAAATGAAAAGAAGTTTTAGAAATTATGGGTTATTTGATATGACCAACTTTAAGAGGATTATTGCAGAAAGTAATTTTAATTGGGATGAATTTGATTATAGGCAAAAGAAATCAAATACACACAAAGAGACTAAGTGTATTCCAATAATATTTGACGAATCATTCTCTATTAATAAATTTACAAAAAGAGAGCATTATTCATTATTTGAAGAGGAGCTATCTAAGTTAGAACAGCATCTAATAAAAACAATAGATGAAGATGGCTACATATTCAGAGCCATTTTAGTCTTGCTACCAAGTGGCAAATCAATTCCCAAGCATATAGATAGTGGAGTATCTTTGACAATTCCTAGAAGAATACATATTGCAGTACATACAAACGAAAAATGTTTATTTTCTGTTGGTGATGTAACAAAGAATTTAAAAGAGGGGGAAATTTGGGAGATTGATAATAGTGGTCAAAAACACGCAGTATCAAACGATGGTGATACAGATAGAATACATTTAATTGTTGATTTTCTAAAAAAGTAAAAATAATGGTAAGCAAAAAAGCGAAAGTAATATTTTTGATGCCTCCTAAAACGGCTTCAAATTCAATAAAAGAATGTCTATTAGATAGTAGCATAGATTTTTTAGACTTTAATCTAGCATACAAAAAACCTAAAATACACTTATACCTATCAGAATTAGTAGAGTTATTCCAAATAGAAGATTTACATAATTACAAGGTAATACAAGTTGTTAGAGAGCCAATAAATAGGTTCGTTTCTTCGTACTTTCATCAACTTAAAATTATTAAGAACATAAAATATGATGTTAAAATTCAAGGTATGTCATTTCCTGAATTTACAAAACATTTTTATGCTTGTTTGTTCAATAAAAACTTCTTAAATAATTTCTATGGCAATCCTAAATTTATTTATAGTAACATCAACGCTGGAACAAGTTGGGGTGGTTCAAGGTTATATTTAAGCCAATCGCAATGGAACGATTTGGGCGCAGACATTACTTACATCAAATTAGAGGACATATCTAAAGATATTACAATACTATCAAAAGAATTAGGAATCTACTTGCCAGAATTAGAAAAAAAGAATACAAATACTATTTCGTATGATAAGTATGACCAGTATCTTACAAAAGAAACGAATGATATTATAAGATACGTTTACGAAGAAGATTTTTCTAATTTTAAATATTAAGGTAACAAATGGGTTTACACATCAATCAACTGCCACAAGCAGTTAAAGATAAGCTAGGTTTAAAAGACACGGCTTACAAGCAATTTTGGGCAGTTATTGGTGATAAGAAACCTATATACTTTCGTTCATCTTGGGAATACTATTACGGCATATTCCTTCAAAAGCTAAAACAAGAAAATAAAATTTTAGATTGGGAACACGAACCACAATGCTTTTTTTTCGATAATATAAAAAGAGGTACAAGGTCTTACTTGCCAGATTTTAGGATAACACACTTAAATAATTCAATAGAGTACGTTGAAACTAAGGGCTATCTTGATTCTAAGTCACAAACTAAAATGAAACGTATGGCTATCTATTACCCAGAGGTTAATATAAGACTTGTAGATAAGTTATGGTTTAAGCAAAATATTAAGGCTTGTAAAGCATTAGAACCATTGTTTGTTAAAAAAAATAACTAGGCATTAAAAAAACATTTACCTTTGACATTAATCAAAATATCATTGACATAATATATGAATACACAGCCTTCAATTTATGGCAAAATAATGGATGAAGTCTTTACTACCGTTGAATCTATTGGTATTGAAAGGACTTGCCAAATATTGCAAGATGCAAAGGCAAAGTCATTGATGTTAAGCGATGATACTATTGACTTTTTCTTAGAAATAACTTGCAATCAAGTAGGGATTACAAAAGATATTCTACTATATGGCAATGAAAGGAATGATGAGAGAAAGATGGCTTTATCGTTATCTATATATTTTATCAAAGAAGAGCTTAAATATTCTTATAAGCAATTGAAAATGGTTTTTAACAAAGATGAATCTGCATTACATAGATACTACAATTACGTTAAGCATAAGGCTGTAAAACCTAAAACAGACTTTGAAAAGAATTTAGAAAGTAATTTTAAGAAAATAAATATTTTAATAACAGAGAAAAAACAAAAAGATGGAAAATAATGAATTTGTAGAACCAGAAGAAAGGATTGATGTTGTAGATACAAGTTGGAATCCATTAGATGAACCAGTAAACGAAAAGACTTACACGGCATCTGGATTTTCAGCAAGTAACGAAGACCTTAATAAGCCAATTGGTGAACCAAGATTTTCACCACCACCATTTAAGAAAGCAGAACAGCCTAAAGAAAAAGTAAAAGCTCAACCAATAAATCCTGAATTTGAAAATCTTTCAAAAAAGGATGCAGAATTATCAGCACAACACGCTGCTGAAATGATTATGGGTGGCTACGAATGGATTCACGGAGCTGCTAATAAATATGTTCAAGTATCTGAAAAGAAATTGGACAGACTGCAAGAATCTGGTGAAATCAATCTTAATGCTATGATTAGTTATGATTATGGTAAAGAGATGAGAGCTGGGCAATTCTTCAAGGAATACAATAGTCAAGTTTCTAATATGTTCGTTGTAAGTGACGAATTTAAAGAAGAAACTACGCCATTACTTACAAAGGTTCTTGCTAAGAGAGGCGTTGGAATGACTGATGAACAAAAGTTGGGATTTCTTTTTGCAAAAGATTTAGGCACTAAGGCTATTATGTTTTTCCAACAAAAAAGAACTATTAATGATATGATTAATAGTATTAAGGAAGCGACTGTAAATGCTGGTGCAAGGGTTATGCCACCACCACCACCACCTCAACAAGAACAAAGGTTTGAACCACCTCCTCCTATTGTAGAAGAAAGATTTGAGCCACCACCACCACCACCTTCAAGTGGAAAAGGAACTCTTTTTGAGGATGATGATTTTGTAAATACTAAAACACCAGCAATAAAACCTGATTCTATTATAATGCCTCCTAGAAGAAAAGGCAGACCATCAAGAAAATAAAATGATTTTTTTTAATAGTAGTATGCCTAGAAGTGGCAGCACTTTAATGCAAAATATATTAGGAAACAATCCTACTATTTATGCTACACCTACAAGTGGGTTAGTCGAATTGCTACTTACTTCAAAAAAAGAATACACATCGTCTGTTTGTTTTAAAGCACAAGACGAGTTAGAGATGAAGAAAGGTTTTTTGCATTATTGCAGATTTGGTATGGAGGGATATTTTTATTCTTTGTCTGATAAGCCTAATGCTATTGACAAATCAAGGAGGTGGATGATAAATTACAAATTTCTTAATGAAATATATCCAAATGCTAAAGTTATATGTATGGTCAGAGATATGAGGGATATTATAGCTTCTATGGAAAAGAACTTTAGGAGATTCCCTTATAAGTTTGATAAGCAAGATAACTCAACTATTCGTAATAGAGTTGAACATTGGTTAGATACCATTCCTGTTGGCACAATGTATAAAGACATAAAGGAAAGTATTGATAGGGGTTATGCTGATAAGATATTGTTTATTAAGTTTGAAACATTGTGTAAGAAGCCAGATGAAGTGATGAAAGTTGTTTATGACTATCTTGAATTACCTTACTATCAACACAATTTTAATGATATAAAACAAGTTACTTTTGAAAATGATAGGTTGCACGGCAGATATGGCGACCATATTATTCAAAACAAAATAAAACCAGTTGAATCTAAAGCAAAAGAACTATTAGGACAAAAACTATGTGACTATATTTACGAAAATACAAAATGGTATTCAGAATACTTTAAATACAAATATTAATGATAATACTTTTATACGGACAACCAGCATCAGGCAAAACAACACTTGCCAATAAATTAAAAGAAGATGTACAAAACCCTATTATGATTGATGGTGATAGATGGCGTGATGTTACACAAAATAAAGACTACTCAAAAGATGGTAGGCTAAGAAATCTTAAAGGAGCTTTTGATATGGCTTTGTATTTAGAGAAAGAAGGTTTTACACCTATACTTTCTTTTGTTACACCATACCAAGAACTTAGGAGTTACTTATCTGAAAATGCCAACAAGTTGTATCAGATATATTTGAAGTATAGTGAAGATAGGGGCAGAAATATGAAATTTGCCAATGATTTTGAGGAAGGACAATCCGATTTAATATTAGATACTTCTGCATATAGTATAGATGAATGTATAAGCAAAATTAAAGAAATAATAAATTAAAAACTATGAGTAATTGGCAAAAAAAAGTACACATCGAAAGTTCAATGCAAAAAAAAGATGAACAATTTAATTTGTTTATTGGTAGATGGCAGCCGCTTCATTCTGGTCATCAAGAATTATTCAAGCAAGTTCTCGATAAGGGAGATAGAGTTCTTATTGCAATTAGGGATATGCCTACTGATGAAAAAAACCCATATACTGCATCAGAAGTTATGGCTAATATCTGTAAACATTATGAAAACAATATTTTGTTAGGTAATGTAAGGGTTATGATTATCCCAGATATTTGTTCAATAAATTTTGGCAGAGGAGTTGGCTACGATATTGTAGAACACATACCACCAACAGATATAGCAGCAATTTCAGCAACAAATATTAGAGAACAAAATAGGAATAGTTTATAATGATAAAAAGACATTTATTAAAAACTATAAGCTATCGAATTTTAAGTAGCTCAATTGGTTTTATAATATTGTTCTTTACTACTGGTAGTGCTAAAATAGGAGCTACCTTTACAGTAGCAGAACTTATATATAAGCCATTTCTCTATTTTTGTCACGAAAGGTTGTACTTTAAGTACGTTAAATATGGCACAAAAGATAAACAATGGGAAGAGAAGCCAAGTTAATGGTTGCAGTAGGGATGAAAGGGGTGGGTAAATCCTATGCAACCGAAAAAATGATGCAAGAATACGTTAGGGGTAGTTCAACAACTCCCCCTAGACGAGTATTGATTATGGATGTAAACGATGAATACAATTACAGACCAATATCATTAGAGCAAGTTCCTTTATTTTCCATACACCCACAAGTAGAGATTAGGCGTATAAGACCATTCTTAGAAGCAAATGGTAGTTATACTAAGAAGATGAGCCTTGACGATATTACACAAACGCTATTTATATTATTAGAAACATATAGGAATGGTTTATTGCTTATAGAAGATGTTAATAGGTATATAAGTGATAGTATGCCAAATGACCTTTCTGGAGCAATATGTACCAATAGGCATATTGGTTTGGATATTATATTACACTATCAATCCATAGGTCGTATCACTTCAAAGGTTTGGCAGAATGCAAACATTATTCGTTTCCATAAGCAAACAGAAAGTGTAAAGAAGCACTCAAAGAAGTTTGAAGATAAGTATGAGTATCTATCAATAATGGAAAGTATGGTAGATTCTAAATATGATGCTGGAGATGAAAGGTTCTTTTGTTATGCAGATATTGATAGAAGAAAGATATATGGTAGATTCAGTAATGCTGATTTTGATAATGCTATAAATGACTTTATGAGAAAAGACTACAAGCAATTAATCAATCCTATGCTTCATTATAGAGATGAAAGAGGCAAGGCAATTTACAACCATCAAACGGCACAAGAACAAATAAAACAAAGGCTTTTGAAGTATAAAAAGTGAATAAAATGAACAATGAATTAAAGGTTAGTAAAATAACTAACCAATTAAAATCTATCAGCGATTTTATTAATGTAGATTATGAAAGGATAAAAGAAAGCAAACAACAGCTTTTATATCAATCTGATAAGATAATGTCATTAACTATATGTAATGATACCGATAAAGATGTTACAATATCTATATTAAACAAAAATTCTATAAGTGATTTAGAAAATTTACGCCAAATGGGTAGTGGGCAACAAAAACCTTATTTATCTTTTTGTGGTCTAATACGACCATTTCAAGAAGTTGGCTATAAAGATATTATAGAAATAATTGAAAAAGAAAAGCCAATCATAGGGTATTTAATTATTGAATATTCAATGGGTAATAAAAGTAAAATTCAAGATGTTTTATATAATACCATAAGTGTATCTGGTCATAAACTTTTACCAACAAGTTTGTACAATGAAAGTGAGCTGCACTATGTTTATAGTGAGTTTATGTTAAATGGCGAAAATCACATTGATTTGAATATCCCAGCTAAGTGTTGGATTAATGTAAAACTTTTCCCAACTGATAGGTATGTAAACTATAAACCAAATATATGGGGAGCATTAAAACTATCTTTAAGATTGCCTTTTGACATTTTAAAATTGTGGTTTTAGACCCATAAAAATAGGCTTTGCAATTTCAACGTAATATCAATGGACAATATATAATTGTCCTTTTTTTATTTGGTGTAATTATCTGTTATAAATTTGACATTGAAATTAGTTCTTTGATTGAAATTTATGTGAGCAAAAATGATATTTAAGTGATTTGTATTGCTTTTAAGGAATGATGCAAGTATAAAAATAAATCTTAAAGTTTTAGGTTTGAAAGTTGTTATATGTCTTTTTGTAAAGGCTATATAATTATGGAAGAAGTTAAGGCATTAAAAAGAAAGAATTGATTGTTGAAGAGAATGAAATTTAGTTTTGAAGTTTTGTAACTGATATAATTAAATGTTTTAATTCAACAAAAAATAAATTAATTCATAAAATTTTAAAAACAAAAAAAATGTCAGTAAGAAATTACATTCAAAACGCAAAAGCAAATTATGCGAATTGGACTGGTAACACAAATGGTGTAGTACCAGCAAATCAAGCTAACAGATACCAAAATATGTCTGGAATGCAAAACTTTGGAGGTGTTATATCACCAAGAACACAAGTTAGTGCCGAAGGTGGTCAAGGTGCTGTGCCTCAATCACAACCGTACATCATTACTATTAGTAATGCTTCTAACACTTCGATAGCAAACTTTGATGTGTTAGGCGCTTATACCTACATTAATAGTACAGGTTTCAATAATGGTTCATTAGTATTAAGTGGCGTTACAATTAGCTCTGCTATCAGTAACGTAAACTACCAACAGTTCTTGTACCAATCAATGAACCAACCTTTCAGCGTAGGTTTAACTTACATTGAAAGTGTAACCGGCCCGAGTCAAATTACTCAAACATTTACGTTGAACACGCAAGATGCTAACGGTAACCAAATGTTAAGAACAATTGTTCCTACAATTGACCCTTACCAACAACAATCAACTATTGTTGCTGTTAAACAATTGTATGCAATTGATGGTTTCACAAAAATCACATTTACGAGTATTGCAGGACAAGCTGTTTTCCGTTTACACTTCTACCCAGCTACAAACGTGAACTTAGCTTCTGGTTTAACTGGACAGTCAGTAACACAATCTTATGGTAATCCAAACTTGTTTGGTGTACCTACTAACATTGTTGGATAATAATATCCACACAAAGTTAAAATAACCAAGAGGGGGCGATGTGGGTTTCACGACCTCATTGCCCCTTTTTTTAAAATTGTAAGAATGAACGTGTACCAATATATAGCAAATAATAACCCAGATGCAGCTTATGAAGTTTGCAAAGGTTATGGCTATCACGATATAAATACTCTTGACGATTTAAGCCAATCCTTAGAAATATGTGTGGCTAATAATGGACAAGATGCTCTTAAAAATATTATGGAGTTACATCCAGATAAAGATGCTTTAGTAGAGTTGTTTTCAGTTAAAAATATTAACCAACAACCTTTACAAGAAGTTCTTTTAAAAGAGGCAGTTATGCCTATGCCACCCTCTGTAAAAAATGCAGATGGTGAAGGTTCGCTTGTCAATAAAACGAATTTGTATATATTAGGGGGTGCAGCATTGATTGCATTCACTATATTACTCTCAAAAAAATAGAAAGATGACTAATCAAGAATTAAAAGACCAAATATACTTAGCATTGGTTAAAATGTGGGGGTCAAATAAAATAGGTAATGACTATTTTGGTTGTATGAAGTTGGATAGATTAAATACAGAAGAGTTGCAGTTAGTATTAGATTATTATAAAAATCCAAGTGATAGTAATGTACTATTAACAGACCCTTTCAAGTTTAGAATCGTAAATGATTTTGTTAAAAAATACCCAAATATATTAAGTGATAACCCTTGTTATGACAGTAGTAAAGAAGCAGCTATTCAAAAGTTAAAGGAATCTATGGGTAATGGTACACCTGTGCTTCCACCAAATACAGGTGGTATAAAAGCACCACCAACACCAACACCAACAAAAACAAAAATACCGTTCATACCAATAGCAATAGGCTTAGTAGTTGTATTAGGTGTTATTATTTATATTAAAAAATCTAAATAAAATGAAACTTAACAATACACAGATTTTATTAGGAGTAGGTGCATTAGCAGTAGTAGGCTACTTTGTTTATCAAAACAATAAGTCTGATAAAAAAGCAAATGCAAGTGGTGAGGGATTTACGGCAAGTGTTATGATACCTTGTCAATTTATGGTCGCACAAAGAGATTGGAAAATAGTTGGAAATTATAAAGGAGAAACTTTATATTTAGACAGTAAAGGAATTTATCATTGGTTTACTAAAGTTAGTGGTAAAGACCCTAAAACAAATCAAATGACAACTTATTGTTACGAAAATACAAGTAGTGACAATCCTCTAAAGTTTACACCAAAAAAATAAAATAATGCAAGATGTACGTTCACATATTGAAAAAGTAAGATACGATGCTTCGCAGCAATATACAAACTTTGCTGGGGCTGATGGTGTCAATACAGATATAAACAAAGCAGTAGAATCGTTTAAATACAATTTTGCTGTATTGATGAATAAAAACAAAGATGCCGTTGTTGGTATTTTAAATAAAAATGGTTTCCCAACAAGTACAAAAGAAAATTCATATAATGTTATCGTAAATTCTTTGAAAGCTATTCAAGTTAGTAAACAATTTCAAGATGACTTATCAAACTTAATGACAATGAAGAAAAATTTTGCAGACCAATCGCAAGGTCTTATTAGAAGTTTAAATGCTAATGATTTAAGGTCTGGTGTTATAAACGATGGTATGTTTGTTAAGAACAATAATTTTATATCAAATTGCAAAGATTGCAATGGTGGTAGTTATAAAAATGCTAGTGGTCTTTTTGGTGATATTCTTGATATTGCTAAAACTGGAGCAAGTTATTGGTCAGCAGACCAACAAAGACAATTAGAAGAAACAAAAGCAGCAGCAGCCCAAGCAATATCAGCAGATGAAATTAGAAAATTACAACTTGAAATAAAAAAATTAGAAACAGATAAAGATACTTCAACAGCTAAATCAAAAAGTGGTAGTTCTGCTACTGTTAAGATTATTGCAGTTGCAGGTGCTTTTATAATAGTAGGTATAGCAACATATTTTATTTTCAAAAAGAAAAAGATTAACTAATGAAAAAAGGAGCAAAAGTAGCCATATTGGTTGGGGTATTACTAATTGCAGGTATAGGTGTAGCATTTGCATTTACTGGTTCTAGTGATAATAAATCTAGTGGAAATAAAAATCAAGCAGCCATTGATGAAGCTAAGAAGAAATTAGCAGCGCTACAAGCATTACAAGCAAGTGGTCAAGGAACACCAAAAACTCAAAGCGAAGTTGACAGGCTTAAAGAAGAAATTAAGAAGTTGTTACAGCAGCAGAAAGATAAAAAAGACAAAGGTACTAAGAGTGATACAAAAGGTACTAAGGGTGATACAAAAGATACTAAGGGTGATACAAAAGGTACTAAGGGTGATGGTAAGGATGAAAAACCTTATGGTGGTACTGAAAAACCTTATGGTGAAGAAAAACCTTATGGTGGTACTGATAAACCTTATGGTGGTACTGAAAAACCTTATGGTGGTACTGATAAACCTTATGGTGGTACTGATAAACCTTATGGTGGTGGAGATAAGCCTTATGAAGCTACTGACAATGGTGATGATGAAACAGGAACTTACACAAGTGGTGATGATACAACTGGAGGTGATTATCCTACTGACAATGGTGATGATGAAACAGGAACTTACACAAGTGGTGATGATACAACTGGAGGTGATTATTCTACTGACAATGGTGATGATGAAACAGGAACTTACACAAGTGGTGGAGATAGTGGTGGTGGTTATCACGGTAGTTATGATAGAAATGATTCACAATATTAATTAAAATGTACGCAAAAGATTTTTTAAATATAACAGCACAGACACAATCTAAAGGTGCAAAAGATGTGGTAAAGGATATTACAAAAGGAACTTTAGTTGGTACAGGAATAGGCACAATAGCAGGTATTGTTATTGGCTTTTCAAGAGGTAAGAATGTATTGATGGCTGGTTTCATAGGTGGTGTTTCTGGTGCTATAATAACAAGGGCTTTCATCAACAAATAAATTTCAAAAAAAAAACAAAAAAAAATGAAAATGGACAAAAAAACACAAATTTTATTAGGGGTAGCAGCAGTAGCAGTAATAGGCTATTTCGTTTACAAAAACAACAAACCTGCAAAAGCAAATGCAGTAGGTAAAGGCTCATCTTTAAACCCAACAGTTTTAAGTGATTTAGGTTTAGGCGTAGTATCTTCTGGTGCAAATAACGGATGCCCTTGTGCTGCTTTAGCTCCACAAAAAGAGCAAGACATAGCTCCAAATGGATGGGATGTGTGTGCTGGTAAGAATGAAAAAGGAGAATACGATAAAATGTGTAAAAGAAAATAAAAATTAAAAGAAGAAGAAGAGCAGATGGAGCTGCATCAACTCCAACAAACACACAAAGTTTAGCCCAAAATGTTGCTACTATTGCAGTATCGGCAGGTGTATTGTTTTTAACAATTTGGGTAGTATCTAAGGCTTGGAAAGCAGGTCAAAAAACAGCTTAAATTTTAAAAGTATGGATAGCAAAAAATTATTAACAACAGCAGGAGGTGTAGCCATATCACTTGGGTTATTATTCGCAACAATATGGGTGGCATCTAAGGCTTGGAAAGAAGGACAAAAAAATGCAGAAGGCTAATTTTATTTCTATTGGAGCTATTGTGGGCATATACTTTGGTGTAAAAAATCAGAAAGGATTTTGGATGACTATGGGATATGCCCTTGCTCTTGGTATAACAGGAGGACTAATAGGCGAAGCATACGAAAATTTAAAGAAATAATTAATCAAAAAAAACAAAACAAAATGAAAAAAAACACACAAATTTTATTAGGGGTAGGTGCATTAGCAGTAGTAGGCTACTTTGTTTGGAAAAGCACACAAAAAGATGATACTAAAGCAAGTATGCAAGGTAAAAAAATGGGTATGCAAGGTAAAAGAATGGCTACTGGTAAAATAGTTCCTCGTAAGCATACGAAACAAGAGGAAAAAAAAGCGATGAAAGATAATCCTTATTATACTCCTTCAAATTAAAACAAAACAAAATGAAAAAAAACACACAAATTTTATTAGGAGTAGGAGTATTAGCAGTAATAGGTTATTTCGTTTACAAAAACAACACACCTGCAAAAACAACAGCAAGTTTTCAAGGTAAATGTAGAAGAGGTGAATCAGAAACTATTGTAAGTGATGGTAAAGGTAGTAGTCTTAGAGTTTGTCAACACGGCGCAGATGTACCAAGATATGAACCAATTGGTCGTTAACAATTAAAACAAAACAAAATGAAAAAAGAATACATAATTGGCGCAGTAGCGCTAACAGCAGTTGTAGGTGGTTATTTGTGGTATAAATCAAGAAATAAGGTTATAGCTACAAGCGATGAGCCTACACCATCACAAACGGCAAAAGAATTGCCTAATGTTACAAAATATGAAGGTAAGAATGTGGTTGGGGTTGATGATAAAGGTAATTATGCAGGTGGTTCTGTTTATTTAGTAAAAAATGGTGTAAAAGTACCTTATGGGAATGATAAATATGACGCAGGTTTTGGATTAAATTGGGATGAGTATGTAAGAAAAAATAAAGATGATGCTATTGGGCTTAGTCAATCAGAATTAGAAAAAATAGGCGTTTTAGAAGCATATTTAGAATTAGCAGATGGGAATGGTATAAAAGGGTGGACAGGGTCAAGAAAAAACGATGTGCCAACACCAAACATTGATATATATATTAATGATAAAAAAGTACAAACAGTAAAACCATCTTCTGATAGACCAGAATTAGACCCTTACTTAAATAGTAACACAGGGATGAATTTTGAATATATACCTAATAATTTAAAAAGTGGTGAAACATATAAGATTAATGCAAAATATGCTGGGACTAAAACTGATATTCGTAATAGTCCTTTGACATTTAAAATGTCAACGAAAACTGGGTTTTCAGGTGATATATGGAAAGACAGACAACCTTGTTGCTAATTTTAAAAAAAACAAAATGAACAAAAACACACAAATTTTATTAGGGGTAGCAGCAGTAGCAGTAATAGGCTATTTTGTTTGGAAAAACTATGACAAAAATGTACAAAAAGTTTTGCCAAAAGATATGGAAGTTCAAAAAATATTAGCAAACGTAGATAATCAAATGGCATTAAATGAATTTGATGATAGTATGTGGATTGATTTATACAATCAATTATATACTGCTGCTGAAATATCAATAAAAAATTCAAAAAATGTTAGCAAAGATGTTCAATCAAAAGCAATTGAATATTTAGCTAAAATAAAACAATTTCAACCATCAGTTGATTTTGGTATCTAATTAATTAATAAAAAAAAACAAAAAAAAATGAACAAAAACACACAAATTTTATTAGGGGTAGGTATTCTTGGAGTAGGTGGCTACCTTTATTGGAAAAGCACACAAAAAGACGATACTAAAAAAATGGTAGGTATGTCTGGTGCAGTTATGGGTAAAAGAAAAAGAAATATTGGTGGTCAAGCTAAAATTTTTAAACAATCAGCAAGTCCAAAGATTTTTAGCGCAGATGGTACAGCTAATCCTTTACCAAGAAATAACTTTGATATACAAGGTAGTGGATGGTTAAGAGGCGCTGATGGAACTTATGGCAACGGTGGTCAAATTTTTGCTCCAACAGCAGGTAGCCAAAAGATTTTTAAAAATATGGCACAACCAATGACAACACAAAATTGTGGACATACTGGTAGCTGGAATTGCTAGTATTAATTAATTTTAAAAAATAAAAAATGAAAAAAAAATACTTAGTAAATTACAAGTTTGTTCAAATAGACCCAAAATTAGTGTCTTTAGTAAATCTTAGTTCAGGAACATACAATTTAACATTGAATGAAATGTTACAAAAAGGTGGTGTTGTTATTTTTCAAGGTTCAGTTCAAGTAGATGCAGCTCCTAATTTTGTATTTTTCACATCAAGATTTAAAGCTCAACAAGCATTAAATAATGCCTTATTAGGTGGTTCAATAACTCAAAATCCTATGTTAGCTTCTATTTTTGTAATGACTAATGCAAGAGAAATGACTGAAACAGTAAAATCTAAAACAAATTTTTCTGGTAATTCTTGGGATTGGGCATAATGAATAAAGCATTAATAGGAATTGGGGTATTAGCAATTGCGTATTACATTTGGCAAGATAACAAGAAAAAGAAAAGTCTTGTTGGTGTAAGACCTATTGAATATAAATTTAAGGACTTTGCTTCGGTTGAAGTATTCCCTGAATTTGTACAAGATGGATTAATGCCCCAATTTGGAAGACGTATCATCATAAAAAATAGATAAAATGAAAAATTTTAAATACTATTCTTCAAATGATAATTTCATTCCACCATCTCCAATTTTTGTTGATGATAAAATAGTACCCAAAAGTGGTGAGGAAGGTGGTAATGTATCATCACCTATTGGTAGTGCAGGAAACGATATTTACTTGCTATCTACTGCAATGGGAGATGGTAGTTTCTCTTATGACTTAAGTAAGTACAATTTGACGAGAGATGAAATTGAAAATAATCTAAATAAATATTTTCAGTTAGATTCAAACCATACTTTTAATAAAATAAAAGAAGAGGATGATGAATTAGGCTTTACACACATTAACTATCAGCAACTTTTTAAAGGTTTACCTATTGGTGGGGCAATTGTGATGTTACATTTAAAGAATGGGAAAGGAAATTCTATTAATGGAAGTGTTTCTACTATTAAAGATTTAGAAACAAATCCTATTTTAAGTGGTGATGATGCTATTTATATCGCAGAGGGTGATGATATTCCTACTAAATGTAAAAATTATACGTTACTAATAGATTTTCAAAATGGGTTTAATAGATTAGCTTATAAAGTAGATTGTGATTTTACCATTAAATACATAGATGCTTCAACAGGAGATTTATTTAAAAGTATTTCAAAAATACAAACAGCAACGATAAGCACTCAAAAAGATGGGGGTGATAAATTAGAAACAACACCAGCAACAAGTGGCTCTCAAAAAACAAAACTTGACATTAATGTTAATACTGCTATTTTTGGTGCAATAGGTGGTGGTGTTGGTTACTTAGTAGCTAAGAACTTAATAAAAACAGATAAAGTCTTAATTCCTATGTTGATTGGAGCAGCAGCATTTGCTTACTACCAAATTGATATGAGTAAAAAAAATAGATAAAAAATGGATAATCAAGTATATGAAGATTGTTTAGCAACTGGTAAAGGCGTACAAAGATGTGTAGAACTTGCACTTCAAGCTGACATAGATAAAGTAAATAAAGATTTGCACATTGACAAAACACAATACCTAAAAGATACATATTATAGACGAAATTTGCAATATGGGTTAAGCAGTTTAGGTTTTGCAGGTGGATTGTATTACGCCTATAAAAAACAAAAACACTTTTGGGGATATGTAGGCTTTGGGTTATTGTTTTCTATTGGTGCTGGAGCAGTAGGATATTTTGTAGGGTCAATGATTGATAAACCAAATGAATCAGAATAAAAAATAAATAGAAATGCAAGAAACTAAATCAATGAATCAGCTATGGAAAGAAAGTGGCACAACACTTACTTACAAACAATGGCGTGAGAGAGAAAGTAACAAACAAATAGAAACAAAAGAAAATTTTCTGCCATTTAATGCAGAGGATGTTATAGATAAGAAACTTGAAATAAAAACAAAAAATCCTAATACTCCTAATAAAAAGAAAGTATTAGGCTTAGACACGAGTATTGTTATATTTTCTGGTGTACTCATAGCCGCAAGTATTGGATATTACGTTTACACTAAAATTGCAAAGAAAAATGATTGATAATAAGAAGTTGTTTTATATAGGATTGGCAGCACTAGGGGTCTTAATTGTGTATAGCTCAACAAGAAAAACAGAATTACAAGAAGTAAAAGGAACGCAAGACCAAAAAAGTTTTGATAATTCTATATTACCAATTCAATTAAAGCCTCCTTATAAAATGGCAGAGGGAGACAAGTTCCCAACTCTAAACGTAAAAAAAGTAATTGGATTAAGTATTAAGCCAAGATTTGATGCAATGAATTAAAAATATAATGATATACAAAATACCTACAAGATTTGAAGAGATAACGTTAGTAGTAAAAGTATTTACTTACGAGCCTATAACAATTAGGATTAAAGTAATAGATGCAGACCAACCTAACACTACTTTCACCGATAGAACAAAAGTTGTTGATGGTGAGAGTATTTTTTATGTAAGAATGCCTGTAAGTTCTAAAGATGTATTGGTTTACGTTTACAATGAGGAAAAAGGCAATTTGCAAAGTAGTCAAGACGATACATTTGTAGTCGATTCAATAACAAAAGAACTTTTAGAAAAGAAACTTGAAGTAATTGATTTAGGCAACGCTTATGTAAGAAATTTTATCAACTTTAGCACTAGATTTTCATATAATGCTGGGTCATTGCCAACTGGTAACTACCAAAGCGATGACAAACAGTTTGTAATAAAATATCTTCCAATAATAGAAGATAATGGGCAAGAGCAAACAACTCCTGCAAGAATAGACATTGATAATGGTGTAATTGAAATATCAAAAAAACATTTCTTAGATTATACTATTCCAAGCCGTATGGCAATATTGCTTCACGAATTTTCGCACGTTTATCTTAATGATAACGTAGATGATGAAGTTGAAGCAGATTTGAATGGATTGCTTATTTATTTAGGATTAGGCTATCCAAGAATTGAGGCTTTTGAAGTATTTGCAAAAGCATTCCATAATGCACCTTCTGAATTAAACAGAAAGCGTTATGATACAATTAAGAATTTTATTGATACCTTTGAAAATACAAACACATATTTACACGAGTAATGATATTAAAGACACCTCAAATATTAATTAAGCCTTCGCAAGTATTCATAGATGATTTGCAACAAAATATTAGCGGTAAAATATTTGCTAAGAAACAATCATATATTAATGCTGCTAATGCAACTAATTTACCAGCATCTGTATTAATGACAATTGCTGCAATAGAAAATTCTGGTGAACATTTTAAAAATGGTAGTGTAGATATTAGTGGTTCAGAGAAAAGTGTAGGCGTAATGCAAATTAGTCCTGAATCCTTTTTTGAACATCTAAGGGCTGAAAAATTATCAAATAGAGTTTCAGCATATTCTTTAGCTCAAATAAAAGCTAAAATTCCAAATTTAGATTTAACTCCACGTTCTGCAAGTAAAAAAGATTTTAATGCCATATTAGAAGCATTAAAAGACTATGATTTTAATATATTGGCATCTGCAATAGTATTTAGAAGATTATTAGAGCAAACGGCAGATAGGGATGTTATGAGATTAGATAGAGCTATTGTAAAATATAATGTAGGCGAATATAGTAAGCCTACTAAAACAATAGCATTTAATTATGGAGATACTACAAATTTATATAACAATGCTTCTTTACCTAAAATAACTAAGAACTACATAGTTAAAGCAGTAGGAGTTAATGGTGGGCTAGATTTTTTCACTAAAAAAGGTTATTAATGAATAAAAAAGTTATTATATATGGTTCTATAATTTTGGCTGTTGGCGCTGCTGTTGGACTTTATTTTATTTTTAGAAAACCTAAATTAACAGAAGAAAGTTTTAAAGAGCAAATAGTTGTACAAGAAACTTCTTACAATGAAAATGATGTGCCACAATTGCCAGATGATGAAACTGATGCAACAGGAACTTATGAAGATGATTCAATTGATGATGGAGAATACGAAGATAATTAAAAAAAAATAAAATGGAAAAAAGAACAAAAAACGGAATAATTGTAACTTTATTTATTGCAGCAATAGGATATTTTGCATACAAAGCATTTGTAAAGCCTACACCATCAAATATACCTCCAAAAGATAAGGATAGTGGGACAACTAATCAAGATAATTTCGATAAAGTAGCATCTAACTTAAATGTTGCTAAAAATGGAGCAGATTATTTAACATATTATTTTAATGGCAAAAAAAATATTTTTGTTTTCTACAATAATAATAGAATGTACATTGCTGATGACAAAGGCAATATAATTTCTATGGGTACTTATTCAGATGGTGGCAAAAGTATTGTATTGGACAATGGTAAGTCAGCAAATGGTAGTAGCGTTTGGACTAATTTATTAAAATTACTAAAGTAATTGAAAATGACAAAAACAATAGATAACATAAAATATTTTTGGGCAGACTTACCTCAATGGGCAAAAGGCATAGCTTTGGTTGCCATTATTGGTATTCCAAGTTATATAGGATATAATATTTACAAAAATAAGCAAGATGAAAAGGCAAGGTTAAAGGCACTAGAAGATACTAAAAAATCAGAAGAAGAATTAAAAAGACTAGCTGATAGTGGTATAAATCCAACTATGACTGAAACAGACTTTAAACAAATTACAGATACTATATTAAATGCTTTTGCTGGTTGTGACCCTTCTCTTAATGCTTTTGGTATCTTTCATAGCCCAACTAAGTTAAGTAACGCAAAGACAAAAAGCTATTATACAGATAGTGGGCAGTCTGTATTTAATTTTGTTGATAAAATAGCAAATGATGCTGATTTTATTTCGATGATAATGTATTGGGGACAACGAAAATATCAAGATTGTTTTGAAGTTGGAGAATGGGCTGGTAGTATAACAACTGCAACATTTACAGCAGCAGTTAATAAAGAATTAGACCAAAATGAAATACAAGCATTAAATACATTTTTAGCATCAAAAGGGATAACAAAAAGATTTTATTAAAATGACAACGACACAAGAGATAAACGACCAAAAAGTAAAAAACATTCTGATAAGTGTAGGAGCTTTAGGATTTGCTTATTATGGCTTTAAGAAAGCAAATAATGAGATTACATTTGGAGTTATAATGTACGGCATAGCTGGTGCAGTTGTAGGCTCTATTGTAAATAATATTTATTCAAATACACACTAATGAAAAAAGGATTAATAGTAGTAGGTATTTTAGGTGGGCTTGGAGCAATAGGTTTTGCTTTATATAGCTTCTATAAAAAACAATTTGACTTAATAAAGCAATTTGAGTACAAGATAGTTGGCTTTGATATTCAAGAGCTATCTGAAACGCTTATTAGTGGTGTTATTAAATTTCAATTTTGCAGCATTTCTGATATAGAAATAGTGGTAAGAAGTTTTTATATGGATTTTTATACAGAGGGCAAAAGAGTAGGATATATTGAAGACACATCTGTTGCAGAAGGCTTTGTAATACCTGCTAATGGGTGTAATGTTTTAGAATTTAGATTTGCTATAAACCCACAATTAATACTTGGGGATATAACAGAGATTATTATGCTAATTACAAAAGAAAAAAAGGTTGATATACTATTAGACGGTCAAGTAAAATTAGAAAGTGGATTTGTTAAAGCCACAGTTCCATTAAAATTTAATTGTGCTTTACCAGATATGGATTGTGGCATTTAATTTATTGTTATCTTTGGAGCTAAAATAGAGAAAATATAGCCGTTAAAAATGCTATCAAACGTTTCATACAGTATAAATTTGTAATATCAATGCAATTAGTAGAACGACATATTTTAAAAAGTGAGCAATATCACGAACTTTGCGTAAAGGCTAAAAATCTTTACAATCAAAGTTTGTACTATTGGAGGCAATCTATTTTTGGGAATATTGAATATTTTACAGAGTTTGAATTAACAAGATTATTAGCTGAATACAACGAAGAAAATTACAAATCATTACCAGCACAAACATCGCAACAAGTTATAAAGCTACTTTTTAAAAATATCAAAAGTTGGCAAAAGGCAAGAAAAGAATATGCTAAAAATCCAAGCAAGTTTTTAGGTCGTCCAAAGTTACCTAAGTACAAAAAAGAAACATCAATAGTATGTTTTACTAATCAGCAAGTTAAGTTAAAAGATGGCTTTGTTTATTTTCCCAAAGCGACTAATTTGAAGCCATTAAAAACAAAAGTAAACAATGTATGCCAAGTAAGGATAATACCAAATAGCAGCCATTTTACAGTAGAAGTTGTTTATGAAAAGCAAAAAAAGCAATTACAAGAGTATAATGGTAATTGGATGGGTATTGATTTAGGATTAAATAATTTAGCTACTTGCACAACAAAAAATATTGGTACAATTTATAATGGTAAACCATTAAAATCAATCAACCATTTTTATAATAAGCGTAAATCACAATTACAATCTTTATTGCCACAAGGCAGCTATTTAAGCAAAAGAATACAACGCTTAACAAATCGCAGAAACAATAAGGTTGAAAACTATATTCATCAAGTTTCAAACAAAATAATAAAACAAGCACAAAATGAAAACGTAACAAAAGTAATTATTGGCAACAATAAAAATTGGAAGCAAGATGTAAACTTGGGTAAAAAAACAAACAGAAACTTCGTTTCGATACCACATAGTTCTTTGATAGAAAAAATACAATACAAAGGCTTGATGGTAGGAATAGAAGTTTTAGTAACGCAAGAAGCCTATACAAGCAAGTGTTCAGCATTAGACTTAGAACCAATACAAAAGCACGATAAATACGTTGGTAAACGTAAGAAACGTGGATTATTTGTAACAGCAGAAGGCAAGTTAATTAATGCAGACTGCAATGGTAGTTTGAATATAGCAAGATTGGGTTTAAGTGCATCTGGAGACGAAATGCAAATTTCTAATTCAGTAATGAGGGCTGCGTTAGCCCCAAAGAAAATAAACGTTTCAACAAGAAATAGTTTAGTAAATAAATATTTTTTAACATCAAATGCTGCACAAAGTAACATTTGAATATAAATTCAATAACGTGATAGATTTTATTGCAAGTAAAACTAAAGACATTATGTACAATTGCTGCGAAAAGTATGCAGCAAAAAACAAGCTAAGTTTGGATGAAGTTCAACTTAATTTGGCTTTAAAGTTCATTGAAACAGAAGATGGTTTACAAGTTGCTGACACATATTTTATGTGTCAAGACTTACAAAAGAAAGAAGAGTATGACATTATGAAAGTTCTTAATGTCACTATTGATTTCTTAGGTTATAGCAAACTTGCGCCACCATTTATTGTAAAGTCTTTATTGAGATATTCAGAAGAGTATAATATACTATTAGAAAATATTTCAATAATGTGCATTTCGAGTAATTATAGAAATGAAAAGGGTAAAAAAAAAGAAGTAAACTTGTATTTGTATAATGGTAATGATTATGTGCCTACAACTTATCAAGACGAACAAGGTAATGAAGAACAAGGAATAGGATTTGCAGATTTATTTAGGGCAGAGGATTTTGAAATGCCTACAAATTAAAAAAAATATGAATAAAAAGTATTTAATTATCGGTGGAGTAGCTTTAGGAATAGGCGCTTTAATTTATTATAATAATAAAAAAAGTAAAGAAAAAAAAAGTGATAACAAAGGTGATACTCCAAATGGAACTGTTGGGGGAATGGCTGCTAATATAAAAGTAGATGATGTACAAGTGGGTAGTGAAACTACTTATTGTAGCATTGATAAAAGAATTGAAGTTATTAATGGCATTAAGGTTTGGGGTTCTGATGATTTTGAACATGATTGTTTACCTAAAAAAATAGACATTAATAAAATACAAGAAGAATTAAGGTTTGGTTCACAAGAATTAGTAGTATTAGGTAAATATAACATCTCTAAAGGGATTGATGAAAAAGGGAATAAAGGGTTTCTTTTGGAAACCGTAAATGGAAAAACAGGCTTCTATAATGAACAAGGAGAAATAGTAAAATTACTTACTGATTCTGATTTTGAGTTAATTAGAGAATACTATGCTGCTAAAAAATCTGAAAGTCCTTATGGAGCAAAAACTGATTACGAAAGCTAAAAACAAAAAAAAATAGTATGGAATTTTTTACAACGACATTAACATCAGGCTCACTAAGTTTTGCAGCAGCAAATGGAGCAACATTTGTTTCGATACAATGTGATAGCTCTACTGGCTCTTGCACTATACTTGGTGGTATTTCATTTAAAGGCGTAGCATCACAAAATATTACATTAACGGCTGGGCAAGTTGCAAGTTTTGCAGCATCAAGTCCACAATCACCATTAAATAACTTAACTATTACTTGGGTAGCAGGTAATATAGACATCATAATAGGTTTTTAAAAACAAAAAAAATGGATAAGAAAACAAAATTAATTTTAGGGGGTCTTTTTATTGCAGCAGGTATAGGTTTATACATTCACAATAAGAATAAAGATAAGGATAAGGTTGATGCACCAGCACCAACAATTTGTGGTGAGGGAGAAATACCTTGCCCTAACAATCCTAAAATTTGTTATGCTAAAGGTGCAAGATATAAAGTATTCCCTTGTGATGTTGTTAGAGGAAACGAAATTGCACCACTTAATACTGGTGATGAAAATGGTGGATTACAATTAAACACAAGATAATGTTTGGGAATAAGATTAATGGGTTTTTAGGCACTTCTGGTGGTAGTGGAGGAGGTGGTGGGGGCAATAGTATTATTGTTCTCGGTAGTGGAGTGAACTCAACTAATCGTTGTGGTGTAGGTAATACTGCAAGTGGTAATTTTAGTGGGGCTTTGAGTGGTAATTCAAATACTGCAAGTGGTAATTATTCATTTGTAGGTGGTGGTTGTCAAAATACTGCTAATGGTGTTTTTTCAACTATAAGTGGTGGTTATGCAAATAATATTTACAATTGTTGCAATACATCATCATCTTGCAACATTGTATTTTTTGATAATGCAGGAACAATAAGTGGTGGTCGTGAAAATCAAATAATACATTGTATATCAAATACTGCTTCTTGTTATGTAAATGCTTTTGGCAGTAATACAATAGGTGGTGGTCGTTTAAATATTGCAGGAAAAACAATATCTGATTATGAATATTCTGGTTATGCAACGGTAAGTGGTGGTTATCAAAATAATGCTTCTGGTTATAGTTCAACAGTAAGTGGTGGGTATAAAAATACTGCTTCTGCTGCATATTCAACCATAAGTGGTGGTCGTGAAAATATTTCTTGTGCTAATTATTCAACAATAAGTGGTGGTATTGCTAATACTTCAAGTGGCTCATATTCAACAATAGGTGGGGGTGGTTATAATACTTCAAGTGGTAATTATTCATTTGTAGGTGGTGGTGGTTATAATACTGCAAGTTGTAATAATGCAACAATAGGTGGGGGTTATAAAAATACTGCATCGAATTATTATTCTGTTGTAAGTGGGGGTAATCAAAATAGTGCTTGTGGCAGTCAATCAACAATAGGTGGTGGTGCTTCTAATACTGCTTCTGGTTATAATTCAACAGTAGGTGGTGGTTCTTATAATTTAAGTCAAGCCGTTGCAGGATTTGTAGGTGGGGGTATATGCAACAATGTCTGCAACACAGATAGTGGTTGTTATGCCATAGGCGCAGTAGTCGTAGGTGGTGTTGGTAACAATACAACTGGTGGTACTTGGGTATTAGCAACTTGTAGTTTTGACCCAGAAAACCTTCCAACAATAAACAATGCAGGTGAATATAGCTTTATAGGAGGTGGCTTTCAAAATAATGCTTCTGCTGCATATTCAATAGTAGGTGGCGGTCTTGGAAATAATACTATTGGAGAATATTCTGTAATAGGTGGAGGATGTAATAATAGTGCAATTACAAATTTTTCAACTATAAGTGGTGGTATTGCTAATACTTCAAGTGGCTCATATTCAACAATAGGTGGGGGTGGTTATAATACTGCTTCTGCTCCATATATAACCATAAGTGGTGGTCGTGAAAATACTGCTAATGGTGTTTTTTCAACTATAAGTGGTGGTTATGCAAATAATATTTACAATTGTTGCAATACATCATCATCTTGCTACATTGTATTTTGTGATAATGCAGGAACAATAAGTGGTGGTTTTAATAATCAAATAATACATTGTATATCAAATACTGCTTCTTGTTATGTAAATGCTTTTGGCAGTAATACAATAGGTGGTGGTCGTGAAAATATTGCAGGAAAAACATTATCTGCTGATTATGAAGATTCTGGTTATGCAACGGTAAGTGGTGGTCATCAAAATACTGCTAGTGCTTTATATTCAACAATAGGTGGTGGTCGTATAAATCTAGCTTCTGGAGAAAGTTCAACCATAGGTGGTGGCGCTGGTAATATTGCTGATAATAATTATCCAACCATAGGGGGTGGTAATGGTAATACAGCTTCTAATATTGAATCAACCGTAGGTGGTGGTAGTGGTAATACTGCTAGTGGTGTTTATTCAACCGTAGGTGGTGGTTCTGCTAATATTTCAAATGGTTTAGAATCAACCATAAGTGGTGGTCGTAATAATATTGCATCTAGTAACAGTACAGCTATTTTAGGTGGTGTTAATAATAACACAGCAGGTTTTGCTTGTGCAATGATTGTAGGTAGTAATATTACTGCTGATAGAGTTTGTACAACATTTGTAAATAATTTATCAATTAAAAATATACCAGCATCGGCAGTAGGGTTGCCAAGTGGTTCTTTATATAAAGTCGGTACTGTAATAAACATAGTTCCTTAAAAAAAATAAATATGTCAAATTGGTCAACATTACACATCTTTGGTTTTGGAGATGTACAAGTAATTTCAAAAGATGGTGGTGCTACTAAAAAAGCATCAACACTAACAAAACTTCAAGCAGTTATTGATAATGTATGGAGTACAAAACCTACTGATAGCAAAATAACAAAAGAGTATCACGCTATCAATATATTTGAAGGAATGTTTGCTGATTGGCAAACAAAAATACCTAAAGAAAAAGGATTTCGTACTGAATATTCTAAATTAGACAATTCATTAATTCAACAATTAATTGATGAAATTTTAAAACTATAAGCAAATAACAAGATAAATTAAATATATGTTAAAAACACAAAAAACAATTGGAACAACTGTACATCAAACAAATTATTTGCTTGATGACGTTATTGATTCTTTTGATATAAGAGGTTTAAATAATGGAGAAAATGATTCTTTAATAAAAGAGTTAGCTATCCAAAAAATGGAATATGGTAGGATGTGTATTATGGTTGCTTTTAGAGATGCGAAATACGCATTAAGTAATGGGTTATCTGCTGATGATGCAGAGACTATTATGATGAAGAAAATATTAAATTCTATTGAAGAAATAAATAAAATGTAAAAAAAATAAATGAGAAACTACATATTAAATATTGAGGGTGGCATAGGTAAGTGCGTAGCTGCAACTGCCGTATGCAAATCAATTAGAGAAAGTAACCAAGATGCAAATATTGTTGTTATTAGTGCTTACCCAGAGGTGTTTTTAAATAACCCTAATGTAAACAAGGCATTACAATTTGGTTCAATCACATACTTTTATGATGACTTTATAAAAGGTAAAGATTTTAAGTTAATGGCTCATAATCCTTACTTAGAAAATAATTACATCAATAAAAGCAAACACTTAATTGAAGTTTGGTGCGATATGAACAATCTTCAATACAAAGGTTATAAGCCTGAAATATTCTTAAACCAAAGAGAGATAGACTTCTTTCAAAAAAAATACCAAAGCGACAAGCCAATATTTGTTTTACAAACTAATGGTGGTGCAAATGAAAACTTAAAATACTCATTTGCGAGAGACTTGCCTTCAAAGGTAGTATTGAAAATAATAGAACATTTTGCTCCTAAGTATAACATCGTTCACGTTAGGCGTGAAAATCAAATAGGATATGATAAAACAACTCCTATACACGCTGGTTTTAGAGAGATATTAGCGCTTACTTTATTATCTGAAAAAAGATTGTTAATTGATAGCTTTATGCAACACGCTTGTGCTGCTTTAAATCTACCTGCAACAGTTTGTTGGATAACAAATTCACCAAAGAATTTAGGTTATGAATTGCACGATAATATCATTGCAAATCCTTTCACAAAGAGTGCAGAATTAAGACATTCATTTTATGAAGCGTTTGATATTAGTGGTAATCCAGAACAGTTCCCTTACAATAGTGAGGATGAAATATTTAACGTTGATGAAATTATTTCTTCATTAGAAAAAAACAATAACTAATGGGAAAAATATTTTTTCAAAGTTCTATGCCTAGAAGTGGTTCTACATTTATGCAATGTATATTAAATAACCACCCAAGCATATATGCTGGAAACACAGACGGCGCGTTAGAATTACTTTTTGGAGCTAGGGCTAATTTCAGCACTTCTTTAGAATTTAAAGCTCAAGACAAAGACTTAATGGATAAAGCATTTAAAGGGTTTTGTTTAGGTGGGCTTGAGGGTTATGCAAATGGGTTGACTAATAAAGAGTACGTTTGTTTAAAAAGTAGAGGTTGGGGTGTTTATAGAGGTTTCTTAGATAGCTTTTACCCTAATCCTAAAATAATTTGTTTGGTTCGTAATCTTAAAGATGTTGTAGCTTCTTACGAAAAAATATATCGTAGTAATCAATTACAGCACGATGCTATAAGAAACGATGCAGAAGCAAGAGGTACAACAGTTCACAAAAGAGTAGATGAATGGATGCACCCTACAAACACAATTGGCAGAGCAGTAGAACGTATTTTTGAGATGACAAGGTTGGGTTATGATGACAAAATATTGTTTGTTAAATATGAAGATTTATGCTTATATCCTGATAAGGTTATGACAAAAGTTTATGAATATTTAGAAATACCATATTATGAGCATAATTTTGATAACATACCTCAAACAATTTTAGAAGATGATAGCGTGTATGGCTTAGGTAATGGACTACACACAATAAGACCTAAATTAGAAATGAAGCCAAGTGATGCTGATAAGGTTTTAGGAAAGGACATTACAAAATGGTTATATGAAACATATAACTGGTATTATGACAAGTTTAAATATGAAAAGTAATGTTTGGAAATAGGATAAATGGGTTTTTAGGAACGGCATCGAGTTTTTCAGGAGCATCTTATGGTTCTTTTGAAAGTAGTGTGCAACAGCTTAATCCAGATATAACAAAAAGTAATATAGCTACATTCGATTTGACTTCACAATCAAAAGGAGTATCTATTATATCTTCTTCACAAATTACTTATGCTAATTCTGGAATATACCTCATTAACTTTTTAGGTCAATTTGCTTTTGTTGGTGGAGCAAGTAATTTTAATATAACAGTATGGTATGCTATTAATGGCACACCTATTGCAAATTCTTCTTATACATTTACTACGACATCGGCACAAAATGCACAGATTTTAGCAAACTTAGAAGATATTGTTACAATTAGTGCTGGGCAATACTTACAAATATTTTGGTGGGCAGGTACAACAGGAATAACCCTTACACCAACTGCTGCTGCATCAAATCCAACAAGACCAGCATCACCGAGTGCAAATTTTAATACATTCAGAGTTGGTTAAAATATTATATTTGCTTAAAATTATTTTTTTTAACAATGGCATCAATAACAGTAGATAAGATAAAAGCGTGGGCAGCCCCAATATTATTTTCAAGTGTGACTTGGTTATTGTGGCAAGACATTAGTGAAATGAAATCTGATGTTAAAAAGCTATTAGCAGAAAGTGAATATAGAAAGGCTAAGATTGAAACGCTTGAAGAGGATGTAAAACATATAAAAGAAAGTGTTTACTACAATAAAAAAACAGCTTATTACGAAATAAAAAGAGAAGATATTTATTTTATAAATGAAGAAATTTATAGATTAAAGCGTAGAGCTTAAAAATAAAAAAAATGACCATAATAGAAGAAGCAAAAGCTATTGCAGAAAAAGCAGTAGAAAAAAGCAAAGAAACAAATATTTCACAAGGCATTAAAGATGCGTTGTTGTCTTCGTCTAAAGAAATACAAAGTATTTTAAATAGTGTATTATCATCTTCTGGAGTATTAACCCAAGACCAATACAATAGGTTAGATGAACAAATGAGGATAGCCAAAAAGAATATGTTAGAAACAGAAACTTTAGAAGCTACCAAAAGATTTGCAATTTATGCTACATTTGTAATAGTATTGTGTGGAGTAGTTTATTTCATTTCAAAAAAGTAAGAACAATGAGTGGTAATATAAAAGAAAATTTAGTTAAGGCTGGAATTGTGATAGGTGGGGGTATATTGCTATATATGGCATTAAAGCCGTCTAAAGATAATATTACTGCTAGTGCTAATAATAATGCTGCGCCACCAAAAAATGCAACTGGTGAAGCTACACCAAAACCTACATTAGAAAATGCAGAAATAGTTGCAGATGCTTACACACAAGCATTCCAAGCTGGGGAAACACCATCAAAACTTACAGAACTTAACCAAGAGTGTATGAAAGAATTTGGAATGCGTTGCTATGTAGATAAAGAGGGCAAACTTGTTGTTTGCGATGTTTCTGGAAACACAATTTTAACTAAATAATGAGATGGTTTTTAATGCTGTTATAATTAATCATACAACACCTGCTGTATCTGTGGTAGTCGCAGATTCAAGTGGAGTGACATATAATCAAATTAAACAGTCTTTAGGTAATCAAGTTTATGATGTACAAGGATTTTATTTGTACTCAAACAATACAAGCCAACTTATTGGCACTATCCAATATCAACGCTATGATAGCACTGGAGAACAAGATATAACAAGCATTGCTACTGTTGTTAATCCCTATCAAAATGTAAATTCTTTAATAGTAGATTTAGGTAAAACTACAATTCCAATTATCTTAAATGGTCAAAGTAGTGTTGCAACTACTATATTACCTCAAACATACTTACAACTTAAATTTTTGTCAAAGAGGGTAACTAATTCTTTTGGTATGAACCTAAATAACTTTAGGGATATGCAGAGAATAACTAATACTGAATTTTTTGATAATTATGGGAATAGTTCAATTGAAGAAATACAAGCTACAAACAAAGAAATAAAAAATAGTATAAAAGGTTTTGATGGTGGCAGAGTAGAGCAACTAAGAGCAGAAGAACAAGCCGAATACGATAATATGTCTAACCCAAATGACGAAATTAAAAGGAAAGAAATTTATGACAAGTACGACAAACTGATTACTCCTTTATTAAAAACAAAAATTTCACCAATAGCAGTAGCAACAACAATAGCAATAGCTTCGGCTGGTGTTTATTTACTAATAAATTATTTTGCAAATGGCTCTAAGCGAAGTTAATGTATCATTAAATATTCAAAACAATAGGGATTATCCACAACAAATTAATGTTATGGGTAATCCTGCTAATTTGTTAGATACAGCCAATGCAACTAGGGAATTTAGATATGATGTAACGGCATTTATTTTTACAAATGAGAATAGTGTTAGCATACAGTATAAATTGAATAGTGCTAGTTCCTACAATACGTTTGTTGGTATATTACCAAGCCAAAACATACAAGGTGTTATAACTGTCTTAAATTCTCTTCAAATAGGCTATTTTAATACCTATACTCAATTAGGCAGCACATACATAAGTACATATAATAACAATTTTACTTTTGGGGATATAAATATTTATTCATCTATATCATTACTATCTTTAACTTTTGATAGCATTACGAATGTGCCTGTTGCATCTGCAACATCTGTAAGTAATTGGAATACTTTTTTCAATACATCTGTTAATGCTACTACTCCTTTTAATAGCGTTTCTGTTGTTGGTAATACAGTTAATTTGGTAGGATGTTCTAATTTATCAGTTGCAGCAAACTTATTTAATTCAAACCAGCATATAGTATCTATAACCGATAATTTAACAATAATAACAATACAAAGTAATGCTTTCTTTAATTGCAATTTTTTAACAAGTATTAATATTAACAATTGCAATATTATTAATACTAACTCGTTTGCAAGTTGTGCAATATTGAGTAATGTTATTATGCCAAAACTTACAAATATAGGCGCTGGTGCATTCAATGGTATTGCTATAACACAAATACTAAATAGCAATTTCCCATTAGTAACAATAATATCAAATGGGGCTTTTCAAGGTTGTGGTAATTTAACCATTCTTAATTTGCCAAATTGTTTAAGTATAGACGATACTGCTTTTGATTTATGTGTAAATTTAACTAGCGTTTCTTTAGCATCGGTTCAAAATATTGGTATTGGAGTTTTTGGCACTTGTATTGGATTAACAACTATATCATTACCTAGCGTTATTAGTATTGGTGATAGCGCAATGTTAGATTGTACATCTTTAACAAGCATATATATACCAGCTTGTTTAAATTTAGGTTCTACAACTGGTGATAATGGTGTATTTAATTTGATAATAGGTAACAATATAACACTAACAATACCTTTGGCAACATCAACAGATGGCGATGTGGTTTATTTGCAAACTAATAATACAGTAACGTTAATAACTACTTAATTAAGTCTGTTATATAGGTCAAATTCTAGGTAAATTTTAAAGAAGTCTGGGTAGTCCTCATTGTATTTATTGTCTATGTACTCAACAAATCGTATGCACTCGCTGTATTCTAATTCATAAGAAATTGGCATCCAACCTTGAGTAAAGTCAATTGGCAGTTCCAAATCATCTTCAAAATGAAATAGTTTATTGTGTACGTTGTATTCTAGCCTAAAAAAATACATAGGCAAAATTAGTTACAAATATTCAAATGGAACTATTTCTGACACATAGTTAGGCAAATTGTTTACCATTTCATAAAGGTAGCATTTAGGCTCTTTATTATGTAATATGTACATAATTATAGAGTTCTCATTGTGAAATGGCAGTTTTATTTTTTTATTTATTTTATGACCATTAATGAGTAAAGGCTCGTTGAAATTAAAAACATAATCTGTCGTGACATAAGCTCCTACATTATTAATAATAAGTATTTGGCTATTGGCATTTTCATTTAGACACTTAATTATACCTTTTTTGAAGTTGTTTTGATATATTTTTATATCATTATACGCAAACGAACCACTACTATAATCTTTATAAATAAAAAAAGTTGATTTGGGTTTACGTTTAATATTAGATTGCTTCAAAATTTCAAGATGCCTTGCCCTTGCACCATTTAGTTTGCCACTCAATTTTCTATAATAAGCGTTGTAAGATAATGTGCTATTGTTTGTCATCTTCAATGTTTAATAGTGTTCCATAAACTTTATTCTTTTGTCTTACAGGATTTGGAGAAATAATCTTCACCTTATTATCTTCATCCAATGTAAGCAAAGCTCCGCTTTCTAATTGATTATCCATAGATATAGCTTTCTTAGCATAGTAGTCTTTTGGTAACATCTTGCTTAATTGTACCAATGCTGCTTTCCTTTCCATCCAGCGATTGTTACCCTTATCATCATTAAAGTAAAGGTCATTCTTATACTTAGGCATATCTCGTATCACTTCAATTTCTTTTCTTGTCATTACTGCAAATTGGTACTCACCATTTTTGTTTTTTGCAACAGCATACGCATACTTTATTCTATCAGCAGTTCGGATAGCATTAAAATTAGGCTTGTGGTTAATCGTTGGCTCTAAACCATATATAGCTTCAAACTCATCACCATCGTACACTACTTCTGTGTGAATCCTTGTTATGTCACCACTACGAAGTAAGATAGAAACTAATCCCTTATATCCAATTTGACAACATACAGTCATTTTGTATGTGCCATTATCTTGTTTTAAATTTCGAGGTATAAGATAGAACTCACCAATCATTTCACTTGGCATTAATCCTATCTCTGCGCCAGATAGAATAGAAGCATACATAGATGCTGGATTTTCAATTAATGCTTGTATTAATTTGTCATTTTTTTTAACTTCTGTTAATACTACTTGCACAAATTTTTGAGGTGTTATGTTATGCTCTTCTAGCAGATTTGCCAACACGTTTTTTTCATACAGCGATAACTGGTGCTTAAAGGTGTTTACCGTTTGTTCTTTGGGTGTCATATTGTATATTTTTGTATTTTTCTAATGTTGTTTGAATTGTTTGATAATCTTCATTATCTATACTTTCTCCTTGTCCATAAAACTTTGGTGGTACATAGAGATTAGCTTTGATTAATGCTTCTCCTAATTCTTTAGCTTTGTTGATTAAATTATCTAATCTTATAACTATTTTAGAAGTATAACTTTTAGGGTCATCAGCATCCCACATAGTAGCATAATCACTTCTAACTTCTATTATTTCTTCTAACAACTCATTATGACTATCTAATAGTTCTTTGTATTTAGCTTCATCTTGTTGTCCTTTCCATTCAGCTCCATAATGAAAAGATTTTCTTCTTGGTTCATTAATATCTTGTAATCTATCGTCTATTTGTATTGGATAAATTCTTTTCCCTGCTTCTTCTACTGTTTCTATTTGTGTATTGTTATTCATTTGTTATTTAGTTTTAATTTTAAAATCTAAAGGATTAATTACTGTTGATGTTAATTTTTTAATTCCTTCTTGTTCTAAATTTTTTCTTGTAGTGTAAATACCAAAAGTTATTTCAGTATTACCATTTACAAATGTTATGTAGTTTAATGGTGGCATTGTTATTGTTTTTTAGTTAGTGTGTAATGTTGTTGTAATGATTTAACAATCTGGTCAGTTAGGTTATCACTTTTTGTTTCTAATTTAATTAGTCTAAATACTTCATCCCAACTATTATCTTCTACTTTTGGTTGTAAACTGTAAGGATTTTTTACCCATTCTTCTGCTTGTTCAATTGTATCAAATACTTTCCAAGATTTGCTTCCAAAAGAAGGTGAATTTGGATAAACTTTTTGTATCATTTTTGCATTAATAGCTTCCCCTAATTTTTCATAAGTTAAATTTGGCAAACCTTTTTCAGTAATTCTTACACCTATTTTTGGGTTCTTTTTCCATTCATTTTTATTTTCTCTATCCACTTCAACATCTTTATTAACTGATAGTGGTTGTTCAATTATCCTTTCAGCTTCTTTAGTTTCTGTTTTTACAGCCCAAATATTTTGAATTTCTCTACCTGTTAATTGAGTATAATTTAATGCTGGAGTAAATACTTTTGATTTATATTCCTCAAAATAATGTCGTTTACTAATAATAGTATTTAAACTATCAAATGGCAATGTTTCCCACCAATCTAAAGCTATTCTCCGATAATTTTCTGTTGGTTCTTCTTTAGAATGTTCTTTAAGGTAGATATTTCTAATTTCTTTTTCATTATAATCAAATTCTATCTTACCATATCTACCAACATACCATTTAACAATTACCTCATTATAGAATATGTTTTCTATATCTAAATCAGTTAATGTTTCCCATCTTCTACAACCTATATTATCAGTAGTAGTATCAGTTAATCTTGTTTTTTCAGCAGAAGATAATGGATTGAACCATTGCATTGCTAATTGTCTTATAGTATTCATTTGTTATTTAGTTTTTGTATAATGAATTAAAGTTGATGTAGTGATTCAAAGACCATTGCTGGCTGCTCCGAGTTAGAGTGGACTAACTTAACACTTTTCCCACTTTATAACAGACACCAACTTATAATTCACTAAAAATTTGAAGGTGGTATAATAAAAAGGCTTTCTCTGGAAATATAGAACTCTAACAAATCGCTTTCTGATTCTCTAATTAAGTAATCTGGGCAATCTTCTTTTCTAAGTCTAAAAACAAACATTGCAATCAATACCTCACAATTTTTAAGTTGCTCTATATCGGTGCAAGTGGTCATACAACCCTTAATCCAATTTAGTGTTTCAATACTTTTACTGTTCATTTTAATAATTTTATTTGTGTAAAATAAAGCAATTTGTTTCTTTGTCAATAGTAATTGGCTTTTCGCTTAATGCTAACATAAAACTTTCGCTACTTATACCATAATCCTTTTTTATTTTTTCACTTACATTTTTGTCTGTAAAATACAATCTATTTGGCTTATTTTTCTTTTCTATGAATATAAACTCTCCTTTTTCGTTGGGCTGAAAGTAGTAAACATTTTTATATTTTATTATATCAAAGGTACTTTCGTTTTTTAATTTCATCGTATCTCTTGCCTTTTTACTTAACGAAAATGTGCCATATTTTACGTTAATTGTAACGCTAGAACGGTGAATGCTTTGATGTCCTGCTTGGTGTGTTGGTTTTAGCTTTTCCATTGTTTATTTTTTATTTTCACATTACAAAGATATATTGCACTATAATACAACGCAAATATTTTTTACATTTTAAGGATATTTTAATTTATTTTTGTAAAATGAAAAAATTTTTACTTAATATGTTCAGCGACCATTCAGCTATTAACCCAAAGGTAGTAACTGGATTTATCTCTTTTATTGCTATGATAATCTATGGTATGACAGATGTAGTAACTGGTGCTATGGGCAAAACATTTGTTGTAGAACCTATTGTGTTTAATGGCTTGATGTACACTACTTTTGGATGTTTAGGCATTAGTGGAGTAGAAGCAGTATTTGGTAATAAGAACATTAAAAAAGAAGAAGAAGCGTGATATTGTTTATTATAGTTTCTTCAATAGCATTAGTAACAATAATAGCTGTTAAATGGGCAAATGGTATTGAAAAATACAAAGACTACAAAGGCGAAGATTTTTTAAACAATTAAATATGCCATACGTTTATAGACATATTAGATTAGATACAAACCAACCTTTCTATATAGGAATTGGTAGTATTGATAAGCATAAAAGAGCATACGAAGTTCAGAAAAGAAATAAACATTGGAATAATGTAGTTAATAAAACATCTTGGAGTGTTGATATATTATTTGACGATATAAGTTGGGAAGAAGCTGGTGAAAAAGAAATTGAGTTTATAAAATTATATGGCAGGAAAGTAGATGGGGGGTTACTCGTTAATGTAACAATAGGTGGTGGTGGCACAACAGGGACGAGGCATACTAAAGAATCCAAAGAAAAAATATCTTTTGAAAGTAAAAATAGAATTAGACATCCAAGAAGTGAAGAAACAAAATTAAAACTAAGAATAGCAAATTTAGGTAAAGTAGGAGCAAATTTAGGTCGCAAATGGACTGACGATATGAAGAAAAAACTATCAAATACATTGACTGGTAGAGTTGGTCATAATTTAGGTCGCAAATGGAGTGATGAAACAAAAAGAAAAATTAGCATTGCTAAAACAGGAATACCATCTAAAAAAATTGGGATTAAATTAACAGATGAATGTAAAAATAAAATAAGCGAAACTGTTAAGTCTTTATATAAAAATGGGTTTATATGTACTACATCAAAATTAGTTTTAGATACCAAAACAGGTATATATTACGATAGTTGTATAGATGCTTCGAGAACTTTGGGGATTAAAAAATTGTATGAAAAACTTGGTGGTAAAAGGAAAAATACAACATCTTTAATATATTGTTAATAAATAAATAAAATATGAACATTTCAAACAAAGCTATTGATTTTATCATAGCAGAAGAAGTAACAAGCGAGGCATCTTACAACAAAAGACTTATCCACCCAACTTGGGCTGGTGCTGATTCAGGGGTCACAATTTTAATCGGCTACGATTTGGGTTATAACGACAAAGCAACAATAGCAAATGATTTAGGCAAATATTTGAGTGCATCAGACATTCAATTATTACAAAGTGTTAGTGGTCTTAAAGGCGAGAAAGCTAAGGCTGCTTTAACAGATAAGATAAAAGCAATAACGATTCCTTTCTCTGTTGCTAAAGAAGTTTTTATGAGTGTTAGCTTACCAAAGTTTTGGAATATGGCAAAAAAAATATACCCTCAAATTGATACCTTAAATGCAGATACGCAAGGGGCTTTAACTTCTATGGTATATAATCGTGGTAATAGCTTAGAAGGTAGTCGTAGAGCTAATATGCGTAACATTGTTCCATTAGTAGCAGCACAAGATTATGAGGGTATTGCAAAAGAAATAGATGCAAGTAAATCATTGTGGGAAGGCAAAGGATTAGATGGTTTAATTAAAAGAAGAGAAAAAGAAGCTAATTTAATATTAAATAGCATAGCATAATTTAAGTAAATTCATCCCCCTATTTATTAGTAGGGGGGTAGATAGTATTAATTATATGTAAAACAAGTCAATAAAAAAAAGATTTTTGTAGCTTCTTGTAAAGATAGCCATAGCAGCATCTTCGCTAGTAGCTTCTATAATAGTTGTAACATCTTCTCCTGTTTCAACATTAACTGATTCAATTTGAAATTTCATTATTTTTTAAGTTTTAAAGTGAATTTAACAACACAATTATCCATATTCTCATTAGAAGATGAATCTTTGTCCCAATAGTAAAAAGATATGTCTTTAAGCGAATTGAAGTTGTGTTGATAACAGATAAATGTTTTGGCATCTAAACACTCATTATCGTAATGGTTTATTTTAAAATCTTTCATAAAGCAAAAATGCGTTGTTTTTTAATACAACGCATTTTTATTTTTAATTTTAAGGATATTTTAATTTTTGAAAACAATATTTGGGAAAGCATCCACTCCAATAAAACCTTTAGTATAAACTGCAAGTTGCCCATTAGATATAATTTCTTTTACCCAATTAGAAGCTACAACACCATTTTCTAATATATATATGTTATCATTAGCAGGTATAGTAGCACAAGCAATACGAATGAAGTATTTTTTATCATCTTGTATAGGTACAGATAAATGATGTGTTTTACTCTTATACCAGCCACCATCATTAACTAACCAAGAACCTCCATTAAAACCATCATTAGCATTAGAACAAACTCTTACCATAAAATCGTTGCCACTATAATCAATGTCTTGCAAGTCTAAAGAAAGGCTTAAATCAATAGTTGTTGGACTTTCAATAAGTTCATTATTTGGTACAATCACAATAAAAGATTCTTGATTGTTGTTTTTAGGTGGGTTGTCACTAGGTAAATGTGTGTGATGAGTACGATGTGGGTGATGTTCTTGCTCATTTAACACATTAGATTGAAATTCGGCTACAACCTCATCTCTTTCATTAATAATTTTTGTTACTGTTACCATCCTTAATTTACTTTCCATTTTATTTATTTTTTAGTTAAAAGATATTACAAATATATTATTAATAATTTACATCAATCACTTCTGGGACAACAGCTCTTTCCTCACAACTATCAAATAAAGGGCAGTCCTTACATTTTCTAAAATCTGGGTAAGCACGAAAAGCATTTGGGGTGTGTAGTAGCTTCTCCACTTGATTACGAACACTTGTAATGGTTTCTCTATGTTGATGTATTTTTTCGGTATCAACATTTTGCTTGATTATCTTCATATCACTACTATTCTTGCTATTGAAGATGAAGTAATAAAAAGGAATGTCTTCTATCTGTAAAATATCTTGTGCTAATATCTTGTAATGTACACCTTGAATCATTAAGTTATCCTTCATAGGTAGGCTTTCTGTTTCCCATCCCATTTCACTCCATTTATCGTCAATTAAACCACTATACTTAGTATCTATAAATACCTTTTCTCCATTCCATTCTGCATAGATGTCTATAACACCACTCTTTTCATCATCTGCCAAAGTGTAGCCTACTTTGATAATCTTAATCTTGTAGTGAGCAATGACTTTTTTAAACAAATCTACTGCTTCTGTTATTCTTTGATAGGAAACAGTCAAACCACCTGACTTTGTTTTTTCTGCAATAGGAACTTCACCACTCTTAGGTAAACTGCCAGTAGCCAAATATTCAAAGTATATTCCCTCTTTCATTGCATCAGAAGGAACTGATTGAATAGTTTTGTCTATGTACATAGCTTTAAATCTTTTGCCACATACGGCATCTGCTATGTTTTTCTCTCCTTGCTTCCTACGATTTTCAGTTGAAGCCCACTTGAAATACTCCTTTAAAAAGGATTGTGAAATTTTAATCATTGTAGTTGGTTTTGAAATTGAAATAATTGTTCTATGTTTTTGATATGATGCAAATAAACTTTGTTCTCTTTTTGGCTAAGATAAACTAACATCTTGTTTTTCAAGTAATACACATTTAATGTAGTCTTGCTATCCATTTTTTTAGAATACACCACCTCTTCTAATCCTTTAGACTTACCTATTATATTAAACCCAGCCCTTAGTAGTTTTTGTTGGTCGGTTGGCATTTCATATCTAAGACCCAAATTATATGAAAATAGATTTATGTATGGCGTTTTATCGTCTTTTGTTTGAGCCTCTACTGTTTCCCAATACCATTTTATGAAGCAATCGTAATTCTTATCAACATCTTCTTTGATGTCGCTAAAGTTTAAGTACATATCACCCCAACTAAGCACACCAGTTCCGAAACCATTCTCTCCTATCCAATAAGTATCTATGATGTCAAGCTCGTACTTTTTGGCAAATATAGATAAGTAAGCATTTACAGATTTCTCGTAGTTTGTTTGTAGTTTAGTTTTATCCATTGTTTAATAGTTTTAAAATGACATAATTCTTTGTAGTATCTATGTTGTTTGCTTCTAAAAATTCATTTAAAGTATCACACTTAAACCATATATCACCAGACATTCCTTTTGTATATGTAAAATCTTTTATCAAATTATTTGCTTGTTCGTCAGTTAATGTAGATGTAGTTCCAATAAATTCACAATTTTTAGAACTAATAGGAATATCCTTTACATATACATACCCTTCACTTGGAAGCCTATAAGATATTTGTAAATTATACTTTGATACAAATGTTGCATCTTTAGGAACTTCAATTAGGAGTAATGTATCTCCTTTATGTGTTTTTAGTTTATTCATTGTTTAAAATTTTAATAGCTCTTTCAGCATCTAATTGACTAAGTCCTTCTGTTGGGTGGGTATGTACAAAATATGGTAGTTGTGTCAATAGCATATCATTATCATCATCTAAAATGACATAGGTATAATCTATACCAACTTTCTTTCTAACATAAGAGCCAGTTCCATTTTCTCTACAAATGTGGTTATCAATCCAATGTTTGATTTCTACACCTCTTGGAATAGACATAGGGAATCCTTTCTCTATATGTTTATAACCTCTGATAGTAACACCAACTATTTTACCACCAAATCTAAAATTAGCATTTGTTAGTTTTATTACAGTTTCTTCAACATTATGTTTTCTCCAACTACTACTAATAACTAACTTAGCATCTGTTTTTTCTAAGATAGTTCCTAATAAGTCTTGCTTACTATCAACCAATCCCCACATTCTATCCTCTGTTAAACTTTCTGGGGTTGCAATTACTCCATCTATATCAAGAAATATGTATTTATTCATTGTTTATAAATTTTCTTTTGCAAATTTTATGGCTAATTTACAGTATTCAATGTTATAATTTGAACGATGTATTGAATGATAGCATCTATACAAGAAACGCTGTAAAGCATCTTCTGTACTTAAACAAGCCCAAGCGTGTTTCTGGTCTTTGTGTACTCTTTTTTCTTGTCTATTTGATAGTTTTATAATGTAATAACATTTAGTTTCTCTAATCACATCATAACTTTCTAAAGTTACAATTACGTTGCTTTTACCAAGACTTTCTAAATCTTCATCAAAGCATTTTTTTTGGTATCTATATAATATCATTTAATTTTTTTTAGTATTTAGGAATTGTGAACTCATCCCACCATTCTGCTTTTTCTTTTTTTCTTTCCTCTTGTCTTTCGTATATACAAGATTTGCAAACACCAGAATGCCCATTTAATGAACTTGATTTTTTATGAAATTCTTTTAATTCTTTAGGCGTGTTGCATTTGCTGCATTGTTGTTTTTCCATCATTATCAAGTATTTTAAATTTAAAATCATCCCACTTTTTAGCACTCCAATTATAACTTATTTTATGACTAAAATAAGTGTCGCAAAAAGAATGATAGACAAACCCATTTTCTTTAAATTTCCTACAAACTTTTGATTTCCAAGTTTTTTTGTTTTGGTCTGACGGAGGATTTAGATATAAATGACCTATAAGTCGAGGGGTTATGTTACCCTTTTTTAACTCCTCATTTAAAAATTCGTCTTTGAATAAGTTACTCATATATTTTCTGTTTTAATTGAATCATTAATATTATTTTCAAAATACTCTTTAAGTGCTATATACAAGCAATAAGCAGCCTCCGAAGTATGAAAAGTATTTGTAACCCTAAATTTGTTTCTAATATTTTTCGTTTCTACTGCTTGGATATTTATGTCTTCATCCTTTTTTAAAGGTCGTGTAGATGAAACAATTACATCGTCACTATCTGGGTAATTAACAACAGCAATCCTTCTGCTGCCTTCTAATTTTATCACAACGCCATTGGCGTATAATCTTGGCTTGATGAAATACTTTTCCATAAATTTATTTTCGCATTGGCTTTGAGCCTATTTATTTTTTATCTTGTGTGGCATATTTAATACCCATAATTGTACCAACTATTGAAAATGCGTTTGTTAATAGTACACTAAACATATTGCTCCAAGTTGAGCCAATAATTTGTGTTTCCTTGCCAGTGACCATAGCCATCCAATATAATATGGTTGTTACAACACCTACTCCTATAATTACTGACAAAGCACATTTAACAATTATTTTTATCAACTCACTTTGCCCTTTTTTAATAATTACATCCAAATCGTTCAAAGCAGCGTTCTTCTCTATTTCAATAGAATCTTTAAGTTTCTTTGAATTGTCTAACTCTACTTGCAAATTTTCAGATAGCAAATCAATTTCTTTTTTATTATTTATTGTTTCCGTAACATCGGTAGCAATTTTAATAACACTTGTAACATTCCCTTTACTATCAAATATAGGATTGTAGGTAGCTTGTAAATAAATAATAGAACCATCTACTTTTTTTCTTTCAAATGTTCCACTAAAAGACTTTCCACTACTTAGGCTTTGCCAAAACTTAACATATTCATCCGATTTTGAATACTCATAGCTAACAAATATACTATGATGACTACCTATTATCTGACTTCTTTCGGTAGATTTATACCCCATTACTTGCAAAAACATATCATTCGCATCTAAGATAAAACCATCTACATTAAAAGTAATACTTGCTGTACTTCGGTTAATTGCTTCTAATTTGTTTTTACTATTGATAATAGATGTGATGTCTGTTGCAACTTTCATTACTTTAGTAATCTTACCACTATCATCAAAAATAGGATTATAGGTAGCTTGTAAGTTGATAAGACTGCCATCACGTTTTCTTCTTTCAAATTCTCCTTTATAAAACTTACCGCTTTTTAATATATCCCAAAACTTCTCATATTCCAAAGACCTTGCATAATTTTCACACACAAATATACTATGATGCTTACCAATTATTTCGTCAGGTTCTCCATATCCCATTGCTGTTAAAAAAATTGAATTAACACCTAAAATTATTCCATCAAGGTCAAAATAAATAATAGCATTACTTCTATTTATAGCCTCCAATCTACTAAGCAACTCTTCTTTTGATAAATTTTTCATATTGTAAAAATATGAAGTAATTCATTATCTTCTTTTTTTGCTGTTGTTAGCTAATTCGTGGAACTCTTGAAATTCATCAACAACTTCAACCCTTGCAACCACCTTTCCCTTTTTATCATTCCTTTTAATAAAGATATTTGATGGCATTTCTTTATAGTTCTCTGGCACTTGGTTTTCGTTTAGTGTTAGTGAGCTTTTAGTCCTTGTCGCAGCAACGTAAATCAGATTCACCTCTTCATTCACATCTGTTTCATTTATGTTACTAAAGTCACCTAACAACTCCACACTATCGTACTCCATACCTTTGCTTTTATGGCAAGTAGAAAAGATATATTCAGCATCTTTTTTATCAACGTGGCTATTTTTTATTTCATACAATAGGAACGATAATCTTTTGCCATAAGAAGTAACCAAATCTGCCATAGGTTTAAGTTGTTTATCCCCAGTTTTATCAATGTAGTCGTATAATTCGTCTATGTCTTTTAACCCTTTTATAATAGGGTTCTTAATCCTATCGAAATCTTGAGAGTATAAGTTCATAATGTCATAAATAGAAGCTCCACTATCACTATTTAGATATGAATTGATGTGTCCTTCAAAGTGTATGTTAGGCTTGTTAAGCTCTAATGATTTTGCAATCAGTCCAAAGTTTGTTCTGCCTAAAAATGCCTTTTGTTTACCCCTTGCAGAACCACCACCACCAATAATTTCAACATCTTTATAGCTTTCATCGAAATCTTTTTTAACACCCAATATTGCTTTTGCTAAGTTAGCAATGTTATTATCAAATCTAAAGCTAGTGTTAAGGTAGTAATTAGCATAATCGCATTTTTCTAAGCTATTAATGGCGTAACGCCAACTATATATCTGTTGGTGTGAATCCCCTACAATTACTTTGGTAGCAGATTGGGTTTTAAAAATATCTAACATTACCTCCGATGCGTCCTGTCCTTCGTCAAGAAGTATAATATCATAACCCAATTGTGGACTTAACGTTTGAAATTTCTTCAAATAAAAGTCGTGGCTCATTTTTATATCTTTACTATTCATTGCACTCAATAAGTTTCGAGTATGTAGTAAGATATTATCATAATTCTTAGTAAAAAACGCTTTTGCTTCATTATCTAATCCAACAAGGTAATCAATATCTTTCATCCCTCTTTTATCACTATTGCAGTAGCAAGAAAAGGCTTTAGATATGTGGAATGCTAGTACATAAACATCTTTGTTCTTTGGCAATTTTAATATTTCAATGATACTGTTTATAGATAAGCCATCGCCAAGTTTATAACCCATCTTAACAATATGCTTGTAAGCTAAAGAATGGGCAGTTTCAGCCTTTACATTAGGTAAGTCTTTAAACTTTATTTGTGCTTCTTCTTTTACAGTTTTATTAAAAGCTAAGTATAAAATCTTTGCATCTGGTCTCTCCTTTGCATATCCAACAAGGGTGGTCGTTTTACCAGCACCAGCTACGGCATTGATTTTTATATCTCCCTTAGAGTTGATAATTGCTAATTGCTCGTTAGTATAGTTCATTTGAAATATTTTCTTAGTGTTTCTTGTAATACATATTTGTTAGTTTCTTTTTCTGTTTTACACAATGATTCGTATAGATTTTCTGAATTTTCTTCGTCATATTTACTCTTAAATTCCACAAATAGCTGTGGATTTACAAAGCACTTGTTTGCAATCAATTCATAAACATCTACACAATATTCATCTATTGTATTCATTTCGTAAGCACTTAACTCTTCTTTAGATATTTTGCCAGTAACAAATGAATATAGTATGTCTGTGTTGAATACAATACGTTGTCTATAAACAACAATGCTTTGTTTACCTGCATATAATACTATTTCACAATTGTTTAGCATATTTTTTAAATTAATTTTTATAAAGTAATTTACCAACAATAAAATAAACGAATAGAAAAAAAAATGCTGTTAACCAATCACTTTCTTTATCCTCTATTTTTTTACCAGTTGACAAAGTCTTTAAATAATCTGAAACATCATCCATAAAAAGAAAAGTAAATTTTGCATTTGTATAATTTTAAAATGGAAATATTACTGTTATTGAATCAATATCATCTGGCTGATACAACATAAAGTTGTAAACACAACCTCCTTTTTTGCCCTCATAATTATGCCAATGTGTAAAGTATTTGGGGTCAAAACCTTTAATCAACAAATCGTGTTTCTTGATAACTTTTGTTTCTCCTTTTACCAATAATTCTGATAGAATCTTAAAGTTCTTTTCTAATTGCCTATCAATTGGTGACTTTATTAATCTAAGTTCACGAGCTATTTCATTGTGATAGTCTCTGCGATTTTTTCCATTTGCAAAAACTTGATTTCTCCTTTTTGGAATAAACAATTCTCCTGAATGTGGACATTTTTGTTGTTGTATTTTCACGTTGTTTAAATTTCAGCAAATATATGTTGTATATTAATACAAAACATAATTAAAGTAAATTTTAATTAAATTTTAATTATTCAGTTCTTCTTTTGTATTCAAAAAGTGGCATCCAACCATTAGGAATATAGACAAGTTCCACATTATTAACTATCTTAGTTGTTTCTCCAACAATAGGTATAGCTATACCTAAATTAATGATTGGTTTATTCTGTAATGCTGGTGTTTTTAGCACGAAGTCTCGAAGCAATATTTTTGCTTGTACTTTGTTATATGCTTCTACTGTAATAGGTTCTTTAAAACCTAAAAAAGTAAACCTATAAAATCTTAAACAATTTTTTTCAACAGGGTAGTTGAATATTAACATTACTTTAAATTCTCTTTTGGTTTAATAGCATCTTTGAGTAATATACTTTCAGATACCTCTTTTAATTTCTCTTCTTTTTCAAATTCGTGTTGTTCACATAAGTAAAAATCACGAGTAATAGGGTACACAGTCTTTTGCAACGTAAAGGCAAAGTATAAAGGCATTGCTTTGCAGTAACCAATATTTTCTTCTTTAAATTCTTTACTATTCCAAAATTTACAATTGTTACATCTTCTAATTATTGGGAAACCATTCTTATTTTTGTATGTTACTATATTCTCTATCAATGGAAAAAATTTTATTATTTCCAAAATTAATCTAATTGTTTCATAAGTAAATCTTTTTTGATAAAAAACTCCTCAACGATAAGTCTGTTTGTCTTGGTATCACAGTAATAAATGGCATCTGTTTTGTAGCATAAGAAGTCCTTTCCTAATAGTTTTTTGACTTGGTACATATACTTGTAGCAAGTGTATCTTATCAACTTGTAAACAGTCTGCATAGCTTCATCACCCTTAGTTAATAAGTAATCGTCAGTAAGTTTACCATCCTTTATTTTTTGATACTTTTTAACAGCGCCCATAGTTGATAAAGCAGCTAATCTAACAGCTTTAAATTCATCTGGCAACCCTTTAAAATAAGTAGCAGGGGTAATTATACCTAAGTTCAATGCAATACGCCAATAGGCGTGGTTTAAGTCTGTTGCAGTAATCTTGCCAAATAGGCGTTCATCTAATGTTTTTGAATATTCTATTTGGGAGTATCGTCTAGGAAGTTTTATTACTTTTGTTAATGCTATAAAATTCTTAACATCTTTTCTAACCATCCCAAATAAAAACATTCCTTTCTTAAAAGACTTTTGCTTTCTCTTATCTAACTTAGAAATTATGTAAGAATGGTTGCCCCAAACAATCTCATTAGTGAAAGTACCTTTCTTAATAAAACCATCGGCTTTCTCTCTAACCATTCTATTATAAATGATTTTCTCGGATTGCTTGGAAACATATCTTACATTCTTATTTTTCACGTTAATTTTTTTTATCGTACTCTTCCATCAATTGATAAGTAGTTTTTTCTTTACCACTTTGCAAATCTTTTATATATGCGATACATCTTTCTTTTGGGGTTGACTGTTGATATTTGGGGTGTAAGCCATCATTCACAGGATATAGCATATAGGTAGTAGCAATTCTTTCAAACCAATCCATTAGTTCACTACCACCTAAGTCAAATAAGTGACCGAATAGGCAGTTTTTGCCATCTTTAGTTTTAACAACATCTGTACACCAGCTATCTTCTTTTGTTGTTTCTAAATAATTGATAATATCATTTAATTTCTCCATTTTAAATTCCGTATTTTATTTTATGAGCTTCTTTTAGTATTGATACATAAGTTGAATGAGACAATTTTATATTTGGATGACCTGCTTTTTCTGCTAAATCATCAATAATTTTATTTAAAGTAGGAACGTTTTGTTTTTTTGGCAGAGATTCCTTAATTCTTTTTAATAAGTGTTCTTTGGCTTTAAAAATTTCTACTTCATCACAAAATCTTAAACAATTTGCATAAAATAATTTATCAAGCTGTGGCAACAACCAATGATACTCTTTTTGACCTAAGTATTCCTTTGCCATTTGATAGTTTTTTAAAATTGTGTCATTGTTATCAAAAAGTCTTTTTTTATAATTCGTCAATGTAGTAATTGCATACTCTTTACCAGCTCCATCATAATACAAATAATTTACTTGGCTAATATATTTCCTCAACTCTTTATTTCTAATTCTAAAATCTTTCAAATCCCTTTCTACATTAACACTAATATTTACCTCATACCGTCTAAAAATTTTATTTTTTTGGCACACCTCTTCAATCAATGATTTTTTAAAATCATAACCACTATGAGACATACAATTGTAATAGGTAATTAGAAAAAAATCATTCCCCAAAAAAAATAAAAATCTCTGTGGGTTTAATTTGCAATATGAACTAAAATAACTTTCTTTTTTTGAACTGCATAAGTTAGAATGCGTGTCAAGATAAAATTCTTTCATAATAATTTATTTTTACTACAATCCAGATGTGTACTTATCTAATTCCTTCAAGATTTTTTCCAAACTCTTTTCGTAATTGTAATCGGTTATTTTCCCTTGTTTTTTATATTTCTCCAATAAACTTGCAGTTGATTGAAACTGTTTGATAACAGTCTGTTTTGTTACTTTAGATGCTTTCTTTCGTGTAGCTTTCTTAACACTATCAGTATATTTTTTAATGTTATTTTCTAAAGTCTTTTTTGCTCTTCTTTTGCTATCTCTTTTTTGTTTAAGCCTCTTAATTCTACCCTCAATGATGTGCTTAACTTTGGTTTTCTTTTTCTTAGTCTCCCTATCTTTAGGTAAGTCAAATCGTACTGTATCTGTTGATGCAGCAGGTATTTCATTTCCTTTGCTATCAACTTGTATTAGGATTAAATCTAAGTAATAGTTTTCTGAAACTCCATTGTTTTTTTTGCGTGGTCTTAATTTTTGATAACCACTAAATACATATCTTCCACTTTCATTCTCTGCATAAGGTCTAATGGCTTCTACAATATCTCTTACCTTATTAGAACCATATTCATAGTTCCTTGTATTAAATATTTTTGTTTCTCCAAATTCTCCAGCACTTACTTTAACATAAACGCAGTCTGGAATTAACTCTCTAATCGTTTCATCAAGTGAAAACCATTCTACCAAAGCATATTCAGAAACATCAATATAGTTAAGGTCGCATATCTCCTTTGGTGGGATTAAAGCTACTTCTTTATTGATAGCTTGGCGTAATGGCTTTATCCTTATTTTGTAATTAGGAACGTTCTTATACATTGGCATTAGAACGTTCTTTATAATCTCTCTTCGCTGCCTTATGGATAGCTGTTGCTCTTGTGAAAGTTTGTTATTTACCTTAGTAAATTCTTTCAGAATCAGATTATATTTACTAAATTTTTTTGCCATTTATAAAAAACAAGGAGAACAAAAGTAATAAAATTTTATAAAAAAGCCACCCAAAGTTAAAACTTAGGTGGGTTAAATTAAAACACTATGAAACATAAGTATTTATATGTTCATACAAAGAAAGATAAATATTTCTAACTTTTTGAGTTTTAAATTCTGGGGCTTCTACTGCAAGTAATTTTTTAACATACTCTTTCATCTTAGCCGAATCAGAAAGACCAGCCACCCTTTCTCTTTCTTCATCTTCTTTCTTCTTTTTTTCTTCTTCTAATTGTTTTGCCTTTAAATCAGCAGCTTCTTGTATCTCTTTCTCCCTTTTTTCGGCATCTTGTACCTCTTGCTGCTTAATGTCGGCATCAATTTGAGACACTTGCTCTTTTATTTCAGAAAATTTAGCAGTCCAATCTTCTATCATTGTAAGCTCTGGCAAACTAATCAAAGACTTGTTTTTATAGAATATAAAACCAGTAATATCAGATAGTCGGCAACCAATAGATTGCAACATTTCAAGTCGCATTTGCCTTTTCATATTATTTATTTCGTCTTGCTGTTTGCGTAACTTTTCTTGCTCTAATCGTAAGTTTTCTTGCTCTTGGCGTAACTTTTCTTGTTCAGCTTTTCTTTGTTCTTCTTCTTGTTGTTTACGAGCTAAAACCTCTTGTTCTAATTTGCTTATGTTGGAAACCTCTGCATCAAAATCTTCATCATTCATAGTTTCAAGATTGATAGCTACAATAGTTTCCTCTGAAAAAGTGAAAGGGTTTTTCCAAACATAAGTATTGCCAACTAAAGACATTCCAGCAGCAATTAATCTATCGTTTCTTTTTTGTAATATCCTTTGTCTTTCAAATTGTATTATCCTTTCAATTTCTTCTTTTTGAGCATCTACTTTAGACTTTTGACCTTTTAGATGCTCCTCAATTGGCGCTAATAGTGAAATGTACTCTTTTGCTTTGGCATCAATAGCCAAACCTATTTCATAATGTGGTCTTTTTAGTTCTTTTCGTTTATCCTCTATTGCAGTTCTTTTGCTTACTACAAATCGGATAGCACTAGAAACTTTTTTATAGCCATCTTCATCTTGAATGCCATCAATCTTTAGTGGCATTAATTCAGCTTTTAATTCATCAATCTTTGGCAAGACTTCATCGTATTTTTTCACCTCTTGGGCAATTAAGTCTTGGATTTCTGGTAGTGTGTTAGTTTCACTCATTGTTTATTTTTTATATGTTCTAAAAAAATTTTTGTTGCTTTTAGTAACTCGTTTCTTACAGTTGTGCATAAAATACAATATCTGCTCTCTCTGACCTTTAATGTTTATCTTCTGGTTAAGATTTAAACCCATAATATAACAATAATTTTTGCTTAGTTGCAAATCCATAATGTGTAATTTTAGCAAAGATATGTAGCATTATAATACAACCCAAATTAATTTAATTGGTCTTTGGTAACTTTTGGGTAATCGTCAATTCTTATGCTTTTGTAATGTAAAAAATCGTGTATAAAAAGAATTAAAACTAATATGGCAAGTATGTAATTCATTTTTAAAAAATTTAACGTTTAGTTTCTAATAAAGGCATTCCACCCCATTTTTGTATGTATCGTTCCTTGTTAATAGCCATTGCATCGTTTACTAATTGTGGGTTCTTATCGTATGTTCCATTAATTATGTATTGAATAGGGTCTAAATTTTTGTCAATGTAAAAGCCACTACCAAATAACTTCATACGATATATGTAATCACTATCTTCATAGTATGCTGGGTAGAATTGTTCGTCAAATTCTCCGATAGCATAATAGTAATGCTTTGAAAGTAGAAACACCGAAAATGACACATAGCTTTTTATCAGTGCTAACCCATTTAGAGCTATTGATAAGTCTATTGTTGATGGATTGTAACCTAAGTAAATATCGTCATTACATATTAGCGCGTATTCGCGCTTTTCATAAATTAAACGACATAGTTTATTCCAACTTGCAGCTACACCTAAATTTGTTTCTTCTTCACTTACTATTATCTGTGGGTACTTAGTAGCCCATTCCTTAATACCTTGTTTACCATTATCAATTATGTAAATTTCTGTATTAGGGAAATCAACTACATACTTTTCTAAGGTTGGCAGTAAAAGGTCGGCTCTGTTTAATGTTGGTATTCCTATTGCGAATTGCTGCATTTGTTTATTTTTTGGTTTTAACTTCTAATTCTTCGCCATTTAGACAGAAATATAAATTTTGTAGTTGATGTAAAAAGTCAAGTTCAAAAGGAATCATTTGTTTTTCAGGCAAAAGTCCATTATATTCTAGTGTCCACATACCAAAAAAATTTGTTTGAACAATTTTAATCCCAGAACTTAATTCAAGAACAAACTCATCATTAATTAATTCAAAACCACACATCATTAATATTTTGTATGATAAACGAATTGGCTTAATTTTTAAAGTATTCCTTAATATACTTTCAATCTCTAATCCATCTTTAATTGGTAGCATTTTTTTTTTGTTTTCTGAATTGAAGACATAAACAAAATTGCCAATCCTTACTTCATTTGCTTTCATCATTTTAATTTGTTTTTATGGGTGATTGTACATATTCAGTACCATTAATATACTTGAATCTAAATATATACCAAACTTCACCATAACCTGCAAAGTGGTCATATATACTTGTTACTTTATTTGCTTCAATAGCAGTCCAAGAAGTGTACTCATTAGTTGGTGATAAGATGTTTTTATACATTGTTACTCTTAAAACTTTAGTAGTATCGCAGTTTATTTTTACAGTAAGCCTTCTACCTCTATCTCCATTAGGCTCATTGTAACTATACCAACTTAATATTTTGGCTTCATCTGTTTGTGTTTGATTGGTAACATTAGTACCTATTTTTGTGCAACTTGCAAAAGCTATTGCTACTATCATTATTATTTTTTTCATATTATTTTTTTGATTTTTTTTCTACTTTATCACCAGATGGGATTATAGCGTGTGCATATTTTTTTTGTAAGTCTGTAAGCTCTTCTTCAAATATAAATTGTGCTTGTATTTGTGCTTGTTCCTCTCTATTTAGTTGCTTAATTGTTTGCCTTGCATTTTTGAATTGTTTTGCAGCACTCCCTAAATATCTTTTTAAAAACAACTTAATTTCATTTATATCCTTAGTAACCCAATATCCTTGATTATGAGATACTAAGCAATATCCACCTTCTAATGGAACTTGCTGTCTGATTTCTTCTATTTCGGAACGTATTTTACGAGTATTAGTATCAAATATCAAAGATAAAGCTAACATTGATTTTGCATTTTTTTTGCCAACGCATTTAGTTAATAGAAAAGATTTTAAGTCTTTTTTTGGTGTTGTTTTTTTCATTTTAATTTACTTTTATAAAACAAAAATATGTTGCATTTTAATACAAAAATCAATTAATGCAATTTTTAATTAAATTTTAATTATTTTTGTAAAAATATATTTGAGTTTATGCCAATGACAATTTTAGAACCTATACCAATTGATGATGATATGGGTGGTGGTAGTACATCAAGTGGTAGTGGTACAATTACAACAGGAGGTATTACACCAACTGTAAGTAACACAATATCCTCAAATGGTCATTACGAATACCCTAATGTACCACCTGCAAGTCATTTACTATCTTTATTGCAAAATAAAATAAAGCTGAATGATTGGGAATTTTATCAAGCATATAAGCAAGGTGTTTATGTTTTCCCAAAGAAAACTTCTTTTGTATCAACATTTGTAAATCACCCACCTTTAAGCGCATATTATTATGAGGTTAAATTTGAGAAAGGCAGAACTATAAACACTCCAAATGGCAAAATGCCTTATGAGGCTTATATAGTATGGCATAGATTATCAAATTGGGAATATGGTGTTCGTAATGGTACAGATGCGCCAATTGAAAATGGTATAATAAACAACGATAATACTTGGACTTCATTAGGTAATCAAGGAACTCGTGACGGTAGTTTTTATGCAATTGACCAAATTGGAGAAACATTTGATTACTTAGGTAATAAAGTAGGCACTTATACTGTTGATAATTCCACATTCCCACCAACAGTAGTATTACCTATACCAATATCAATAGGAGGGGGTATGGATATTAATGATATAATTAATCAAGGTTGGGTTGAAAAAATAGATTCAAAAAAAATAAGTGGTTGGGCTGCAAAAGGTAAAACCCCAAGTGCAGTTGATATTTATATTGATAATGTAAAATATACTGTAAATCCTACTCTATCAAGACCAGATTTAGCATCAATATTGAATACAACAAAGAATTTTGGCTGGTCATTTGATGTTCCACAAGATGCTGTAAATACATCAATAGGCAATCATCAAGTTAAGGTTTTCTTTTCTAATTCACAAATGCTTCTTAGCTCAAGTTTGCCTCCTTTTTATGTGGTAGCTCCAACACCGACACCGACACCAACACCAACACCAACACCAACACCAACACCAACACCGACACCAACACCAACGCCAACGCCAACGCCAACACCAACACCAACGCCAACGCCAACGCCAACACCAACACCAACAGATAGTGGTAATGGTACTAAAGGTAATACAAAAGGTAATGGTATTAAAGGTAACGTAAAAGGTAATGGTACTAAAATAGAAAATGTTAAATCAACACAAAATTTAAAACCTATTATAATAGGTTTAGGAATAGTAATATTAGGATTAGTGGCATATAAAATTTTAAAAAACAAATAATGGACAAAAAAGCATTAATTGCAATCGGAGTTATTGCAGTATTAGGAATTGGTACTTATGCAATAATTGTTAACAAAAATAAAAATAAAACTACAACTACAAGTGGAAATGGGAATACTAAACCCCCAACTACTAATACACCAACAAAAAGTAATGAAAATATTTTTTGTAAATATCTAAATATTGGTTGTGGGGCATCTGGTAAAATAGAATTGTAGTGAAATTAATAGATAAATTAAAAACAGGAGATGTAATATTTACATCTTGTTCAGCAGCATTGATGTGTTATCACGTTGGTATTGTTTGCGAAATTAATGGAGTTAAAAAAGTATTCCATAATGCACCTAAAATAAAAAATAGGTGGGGTGGCAATGTTTGTTCAGATTTTTGGGATGATTTTATGGAAGGTTCGCACGTTTTAAAAGTTGTAAGGACAAATACAACTAAAGAAAGGATTTTAGAAGTATCTAGGACACACAAAAGAGAAAGTTGGGATGAGTTTTTCTTTAATTGTGAGGACTTTATTCTTGAAATAACAGAAGGATATAGGCGTTCAAATCAAAGAGATGGTTTTAAAGTAGCGTTATTAGGATTAACAATCCTATTTTTGATTTAAAATAAAAAAAAATGAATAAAAAATTATTAACTATTGTTGGAGTAGCAGCCGTTATAGGCATTGGATATTATGCTTGGAAATCAAGTAAGCCAAAAGAACAAACCAATGGAGGAAGTAAACCACCAAAAACTTGTGCTGCTGATGAAGTAGAACAACAAGTATATTGTATAGAAGCCCCTTGCCCAACAATGTGCGTTAAAAAGCCAAAATGTGCTGCTGATGAATACGAAGAAAATGGTGTATGTTTTAAAAAAATGCACCAACCTGCTTTGGGATTAGGTGATGAACCTACTGGCAATGGTGACTACGAGGCTGGTACTTATGAACCTATGGGAGATAGTCGTGGTAGAGGATTTATTGGGGGTATTGGTTCATTCTTTAACCCAAAAAGAGGTAGAAATCAAGATACATCATTTTAATGACGAAAAAAATAATTATTTTCATCACTAATAAAAAATAATGTCTAAATGCTAACATTTTATTTAATATCAATACTATGCACATTGGCTCACGCTTTTGTGGACTATGTAAGGATAAAAAACAATAAGAGCATCAACCATAAAATAGAAAGCCTTGCTTATTCTTGTGTAGTTTGCTTTTTTGTATGGGTTTTAAGGCAGCCTAATTTCTTGCATTGGTTTTTGTATTGTGCAATCACAGTAACAATAATTCGTGCAGGTTGGTTTGACTTTGCTTTAAATGTTATGAGAGGAAAAAGTCTATGGTATGTTAGCCCTGTTGTAGATGGTAATTACAATAGTAATAAAGAAAGTTGGTATGATGAAATGCTATACAAGCTAAACATACATCCAATAGACATTAGAATAAGCTGCTTTGTGCTTTCAATAATTTGGGCATTCATTTTTAAATACTTTTTTTAGTGAATAGGGAAAACTCGATACAAATAGCTTTAGACTTCACAAAGAAGTGGGAACAATTAGCAAGTTCTTCACCTAACAAAACTTCGTATTTTAAAAATACAAGTAGCCTTAATAGTAATACGACTATTTATCCTTACCCTGATGGTAAGAGTTATAGTATTGGCTGGGGAACAAATGATGCTTTATCTGACGGCACTAAAATAACAAAAGGCACTACTATAACAAAAAGTGATGCAGATAGGGAAATTGAAGCTGAAATGCGTAATATTGATAATATTATATTCAGTAAGATTACAAGGGATTTAACAGATAATGAATATGCTGCTGTACTCGACTATTCTTATAACGCTGGGGCATACTCTTTATCTAAATATTATCCCAACATATTAAAAGCAATCAATGATGGCGCTGATATAAGTGCATTAAAAAGTGCAGCTATTACAGATAGTAGAACTGGTAATGTTCTAACTAACTTAAAAAATAGAAGGCTTGATGAAATAAGTCTTTACAATAGCAATTATAGCCCAACATATAGTTATTACCTAAGAAACGAAAAAACTATAAACTATGCTTTAATTGGTCTTATATTGGTAGTTACTTTTGGTGGCTATTTGTACTTTAAAAGAAAGAAAAATGCTTAAAACAAAAATTATAAATGGTGATTTAGTAACACGATATTCGAGAGTTAAAACAATTTGTTTATTTTTGATGCCAATAATGTTAAGATGATAAGAACTAAAGATAGTAGTGTTAATGTAACTGACTTACATCCTAAGATGAAAGCAATGTTAGAAGACTTATCTAATAGGTTTGATGGTATTGTGGTAACGAGTGGTAAGGATAGTAAACATAGTGTATTTAATAGTCGGCATTATACTGGAAAAGCGATTGACTTTGGAGCTGGTTCTTCGGACAAAAAAGCATATCAAGATTTGAAGAATTATTTGTTAGAGGGTAGAACTAAATGGCATTTACCAAGTAAGTTTTCTGAATATGAAGTAGAAGACATTATAGACGAAAATAATCATATTCACATAGAGTTAGTGCAAACACCAAGCGAAGTTGTAAAAGCTATTGTAGCTGATAAAAAGGTATCATTTGCTCTTATTGGATTGATAGTAGTAAGTATTGGGGCATTCATATACTATAAAAAAAATATAAAAAGATAATTATACCTCATTGGGTGTATTTATTGATTATTTTAACATTTTATACCAAAGAGGGTATAAATAAAAATTTAAAAAATGGATAACAAAACAAAAATTAAAATAGGCATTGGATTACTATTAGGGGTTATACTATTCTCTTCGTTCAAAAAACCTAAGAAGACTAGCACTATTATCATAGATGATGTTATTACTGATAAAAGCTCCGATGCTGACTATTTAGTATTGATTAAAAAAGGCGCTAAACTAAAATCTGTATCAGATGGCACAGAAACTACGATGTTAAGTGATGCTAAATATGATGGGTTCGATACAAACGAATTGCCAATCAAGGTAAAAGTTAGAGATGGTTTAGGCAAGTATTTTTATGCGTATTCACCAGACTTTACAATAATTTAATGTTTAGTTCTCCTAATCAATTTATAATGATATTTGGAGTTCTATTAGCACTCTCTATTGTCATTGGTGGTGTGTTTTATATGAACAAAATTCTAATAAATAGCACCCAAGATATATTGGTGAAGTTTATACTATTGATATTTACGGCATTGGTTGGGGTATGGGTATGTGATAAGGTTATTGCTTTCAAAATAAACTTGTTATCGGATGAACAGAACAACCAATTGTTTGATTTGATTAAGACATTGGTAATATCTATATTTTCGTATTACTTTGGTAGCAAGAACGCAAAAAAAGATTAAGAGTTTTATACTGGGAAAATCAGTAGTGGGTGAAACCTTAAAAGTTTCTGAAATACAATATAGAAGTCCAAGTTAGTTTGGAATAGAATATCCATAAAACTCTTTGTTTTTTTTATTCCGAGCCTTCTGCTTCCGTAGGAGCAAATGCAGTTGTATATTTTAATTCAGTATTAAAATTTAGCAATTGGTCTCTTAAATCTTCAAGACCATCTTCATTAAAAATAAAAAGTAGCCTAATAATATCTGTTAATAATACTATTTCGCCAGAATTAAATTGTTTTTTAAAGGCTTCACTATAATACTCATCTGCATTAGGGTGAAACTCAAACCAATTTTGAACATCCCTACAAGCATCTAGTGCATTATCTAACCTTTTTAACAAAGTGCCTTTATCTTTACCGTATATTTTCCTTAGTGCTAATTCTTGCACACAACTGCATACAGCAAGTATTTTAATTGAATCAACTTCGGATTGTTTAATTGTGTCCATAATAATTGTTATTTTATATTGTTTTTATGAAAAAAAAGTCTTAGGGCAGCTATAAACTTTGTTTTATCTACTATATCTGTAATTTCATCACCTATGCCATTAACATTGCAATTGTGTATTTTGGTTGACATATCTATGTTTGTTTTACTATCAGAGTAATAGCAGTAGTTTATTGCACCGTGTGTATATACACTAAACATTTTCATATAACATTATTTTAAAGTGAAAATAAAATAAGAGTAAGACCCTTCTTGAAACAATGAAATGTTTATAATCGAACTATTGTTATACCACTTCCAGTGTGTTTCATCAACTATAACATAGTCCTTATTAAATTTTTCAACATAATAATTTAAAAGACCTTGTTTCAAAGGCTGTATCATTGATAAAGTACAATACCCAGAGTTATCAAACCCATAAGAAACTTCTTTATCATAGTCTCGCCAATAAATAACCTTATTACCACTTTTTGTATAAAAAGTTTGAAAGGTTTTCTCATAAAATTCGCTTCTAATTTCATATTCAGTAGAGCCTATTCTTGTTTGGCTTTTAGCTGATAGAAATGCAATCAATAGTAGTGTTGTTAGTGTTTTTTTCATTTTATTTGTTGTTTAATGTCTGTTAATGCTTGATAATATCCTCCATAATCATTAGCCCAACAACTCTGCTGTGTATCTGCATATTTTTCAGATAATGTGTCTATTGCTTCATCACTCAAATCTATTAATGGTGTACTTGTTAATTGTTGGTTAAGCCCATCCATTTCAGTAAAACAATTATTAATGTAAGCATAAGAACCTAATTCACCCATTAATTTATCCATTAATTCCTTTGGCACTATATAATAATATTCTTCTTTCATTGTTGTTTATAGTATTGAGTTAATAAATTCTTCTTCTGTTGGTTGTGTCCAATTATCTGTATTTGGGTAACCACTATAACCTCTTCTATTCCCTGCTCTAAACACTTTACTTAACAAGTCTTTTAATTCTTCTTGTGAAAGAACATACTTGTTTGTTTCTTCTTTTAGCCAATGGGTTATTTCATTAAAATCTCCTTGATGATTCCATCCTTTATCTACAAGTTTATGAGAACTATCTATTTTATGATAATATTCAGTAGCATTTAATCCTTCATCAGTTAATATAGCAACTGTTTTAGAAAGGAATGTTAAATTATGTTGTGAATTACATTCTGGTAATTCATCAGAACATTTTACAGGTATATAAACAGTTTGTGGTTTCATTTTTAATTAGATTTATTAGTTGAAGTGTAACCTACTATTTTGTTGTTTATTACAATTGGTTGCCAAATTTGAAGTGTATTTTTAACACTTACAGGTACAAATACCTTATCTGTTATTGTTAGTTTCATCTTTAATTTTATTTTTTATCATTAATTCTTTTAAATACCTTTCACTTGGTTCTGTACATTTATTACAGTACAAAATATCTACTACTCCATAAGTAATAATGTTATTACACCCAATACATAAAGTCACGGGATTTCCTCCATTGAATTTATGTACTGGAGTGTATGTTTGGTTATTCATTGTTTTTTATTAAATTATAAAGTTCATTAACTTGATTTTTACATTCTATACAGGCAGTTTCAATAGCTAACAATCTTTTTTCTATAATACTACAATCAACATCTTCTCTTTTTATTAATTCAATATTTCTAAAAATTCTTGAAGTTGAATGAGTGTTATTATGTGCAATAAACATTGCTTGTTTTAATTTGTCAGTCATTGTTTGAATTTTTATTTATACCAACCACTAATGTAACCAATTACTGTTGTTTCATCCCAACCTGTTATAAATATAATTTGCTCTATTTGATGTTTATTCATTGTTTAATAGTTTTAATTCAATATTTAAGTGTTGTAATTGAGAAACAAATTTAACCCAATTCATTCTTGCTGTATAAAATCCAATAGGTTACATTATTATGACATTCAATAGTAACTTTAGAATTTCTTAATACCTCTTTAATTAATGAATCGGCTTCGGAATTTGTAATAGTAATTTGATGTTGATTTCCAGCAATACTTAAAAACATTGTGTAAATTAAATTTTCAGCGTTAAAGCTAATTTGGTCAATCGTACTTTTCATTTTATTTTTAATTATGGATGAATAAAGTTCTATGTTCATTAACGTTGCAATTCATATCCATCTGCTTAACCCAGCAATGGTTACTACCAAAACCATACACTAATGTCTGGTATTTTTTTGAGCCTAATTTGTCTGCTAAGTCGTGTAAATCTTTTGCATCTTTAGCAATAGCAATGATTGTGTTTAAATCTTTTACCCATTGCATATTGTGGGCTGTAATTTGATTCTCGATATTTATTCTCATAATGTTTATTTGTTGCACAAAAATACAACTATTTCAATACAACCCAAATTTATTTTTTAAAATGGGCATTTTTCTTTTAACAATTTAATTTGACACTTGATAGCTTGTTTGCGAAGTTTCTTTATTGATAGCTTAGAGTTACCAACAAGAAGAGAAATACTTCCATTATTGTAAACTTTTTTGCACTTAATTTCATTATACCAAAATTCGCCACTGTGCCATACTAAACCTTGATGTAATGCAAAATAATATCCATCTATTTCAATATTTATTACATTTTTTTTCATATCTAATATTGGTTTGTATTTTTTATATTTACTATAAAATAACGATTTAGGCAATTTTATTTTACCATCAATAACAGACCTATAATCAGAAATATTTAGATTAAACCATTCACCAATAACCCTTTTCGCTTTAAATAAATTGTGATAATAATTTTCTGTGTTTTTATCAGTACAATAAATTATTCTAATGTAAGGGTTACTTACTCTTAAAGTTGCAAATCTTTCTGATATATTTATTGTTTTCCCAATTTTTGTATTTTTTGTATGTTTATCATAAATAAAATAAACATATTCTATATTTTTATCCATAAGCAAAAATAATAAAATATCGAATATTTAATCTAAATTGTTGTTTCATTATTAAGGTTTTATTTAGAATTTAGCTTCGTATAATATTGAGTTGGTAGCAATTAATTGAACACAAACTCAACCTCAAGTTTATCGTGCCAGAAGACTTCACCACACGTTGTCATTAAGTAAGGGTTATCATCTTTTTTCCAATCAGAAAACTTTTGTTTAACTGTGTATGTTTTATAGTTGAATACAAACTGATTACCTTTCTTTAAATCTTTGATTAATATTTTTTTCATTTTTCATTTTTATTTGTTTGACTTTAACTGCCACCAACATATAGTTTGGCGTTATGGTGGGGCGACTGTACGCTGCTCATCGTTCTATTTTCCAAATACCACCACGAAACGCCAAGCCTTTTTCGTTGTGCGATATGGCAGAGCGACACCCTGCATTATTCATCGTCTTCATCCTCATTTTCTTTTTGACGTTCTAAAATATCTTTATCTGTTACTTGTTCAACAATGTTTTTTATAAACCATTTTGCTTCATTATTTGAAAAGTTTTTACCGTCTTTAGCTAAGTAAACAGCAGAAGATACATAATGAAAAATACTTTGCATTGGAGGACTTGAAATTGCGGAAAAGAAATCATCCATTTTTAATTCTTTACTTTCTAATTTTTCAATCAACTTTCTATATTGAGCATTATAATCGCAACTTAACTTGTCGCATTTACAATATTCATACATTTTCATATCTAACGGAATGCCGTCAGTATTAAACTCTTTTTCAAAAAATAAAGGTTTATGCTTTGTAGTATCTATTTTTTGTGGGCATAATCCATTACCCATTGAAAATTCATAAATGCCTTTATTTACTGTGTATGTTCCACTTATTATAGCAGTTGGATAACCGATAAAATCTTTTTGAACAAAATACAATTCTTTTAAATTTTTCATTTACTTTAATTTTAGACTTCTTAAAAGCCACATCGCACAACATTGGGTTTTGCAATATGGCGGCTTGACGTTGTTATCTTCAACTATTTAATTATATTGGGCTTTTGTACGTTTGGCAGCAGTTGTATTTCAAATACCGCCACATCGCAAAGCCCTACCGTTAGCTGTTACTTTGTGGACACTTGCTGCATATCCATATAAAACTTCTTATTTAGGTTATGAGAAGCCAAACAAACATCTTCAAATTTACCTTTATATCTAATCGTGTTTGTTTCTGTATCAATAACAAGCCATTCTTCTTTTCGGCTTCCATAATTTTTGCATTCTTTTTGAAATCGCTGTTTATTTAATTCAGGCATTTCAACATTTTCAGTTATTATTTCTATCATAATTTTTCAATTTCTCTTTTTACAGCCGTCCAAAAACTAAAATTATTGTAGCCTTTACTTTCATTGGCTTCACATAATTCTTGCAAAACTTCATCAACCAATATAAGACTATTCATTTTAGCTACCATTGGTACTAAACTTGGTTGGCAATTAAATTCAATCTCTTTTGTGAATCTTTTAATCAGTTCTTTTGCTTTTTTTTCTGGTGTCATATTTTATATTTTTTTGTGTCCATTGTCTTGCAGACGAAAAGCAACAGCTAACAACTGGTTTGGCAAAAAAATGGCTTGACTTTCTTTGCTCGGCTGACGAATATTTTGGCATCATTTGTAATCCTAATAATCTTTTGTAGTGCCAATTCCATTTCTTCGCCAAGCCTTTTTCGTTACCTGCTACTTGGTGGACACAGGCTGCGTTTTAAAAAATATTATTTCACATTCATCAGCTTTTCCATAAGAATAAGAATTACCACATTCACATTCATCTTTTATTTGGTACTCATATTCATAATAAATTTTGCCATCATCTCGGGTTCTTTTAAAAACTTCTATCACAGTTGCAGCAACTAATTTTTTGCCACCATTTCGATAAAGACAAAAATTATTACTAGCTTGTAAAATTTCATTTTGTGGGTGTACTCTAATTTCTTCCATTTTATTTGTTTTTTGTGTCCACAAAGTCCGTTGGACTTCAAGCAGCAGGTAACATAAGTATTGCTGCAATTGTGGCTTGACGTTATAATTGTGGCAGTAGAATAATACGGCATCATTCGTTCTTTATTCAACAGTTGTGCTGCTAATTCCACAACTGCAAAGCAATACCTGTTCGTTAGCCGCAATACGCAGACACCCTGTTAACGGCAATTTCAAAATACTTTTCATCTTTCTCTATTCCAATGAAATGACGGTTTGACTTTTTACAAGCGACACCAACCGTTCCGCTTCCCATTGTTGCATCAAATACGGTCATTTCTTCGTTTGTATAAGTCTTAATAAGGTATTCCATCAATTCAACAGGTTTTTGTGTTGGGTGTAATTTTTCTTTACAATATCCAAATCTTAAAATACTTTTTGGGTATCTATTGCCATCAGATATTGTAGTAAATCCACCCAATTCGCCACCATAAGCATCACCCATTTTGCCAGATGTTATTGAGTATGGTTTACCTTCTGTCATTTGTGGGTTGTAAATTCTTTTTGGTAAATTGAAATCTGTTTTTACCAGTTCAGGGTATTCTAAAAATCCTTCCATATTTCTAAGTTCAAAATATTCTGTCAATTCATTGTAAACATCTTCGGTGCAAAGTGTATATTGTTGTTGCAGTTCCATAAAGTGTTGAAATTTCCAATGTCCAAATATTTGCCTAAATCTTGTTCTTGAATAATTTGTATATTCTCTCAACTTAACTGTATAATATCTCAAAGGATGGTTTAAATCTTCATCATATCCCTTTTTGCAAAATACTAAAATATCTTCAAAGTTTTTCAACGGCATTACATTTGCCAATAAAGGATTACCATTGCTACCAATTTTTTCCCATACCCATTGATGGCTAAAATTATTCATATTGCTACTCACCAACTTACTTGTAAATGGTTGTGATGCTGTCAATGCAATAAATCCATTCGGTCTTAAAACTCTATAAAACATCTTCCACATTTCATCAATAGGTATTATTTCATCCCAAGCACAGGCGGTAGTTCCATAAGGCAAATCTGTAAGTATTAAATCAACGCTTCCATCTGCAACGTTTTGACTTTCCACAAGGCAATCACCCTGATAAAATGTACTGCGGCTAACAAACGGCTTTGCAATAGCAGGGCTGACGGAAGTCGGCTCAACATTGGTAAATAAATCAACTTGTGTACTCATTTTCATCTTTTAGTTATTAAATGCCCTGCCATCGCAAAGCCGCAAACGTTGGTGGCAATTAAGGACGTACTAATTCTAAAGCCTGTTCAGCTTCATTTAAAACTGCATTAGTTTGACCTTTGTATAATTCACCAAATCTTATTAATCCATCTTTTCTAATATCACTTGCATCAAGTACCCAATGGTTTATTTGTCTTTTTTTACCAGCGACAATTACTGTTTCATTAATCCAAACACTAAAGCCTTTTTCGTTGACTTTAATTTCTAAACTTGCTAACTGTTTCTTTGTTAATTTTTTTGACATTTCGTTTGACTTTAACTGCCACCAACATAAGTATTGCCGTTATAGTGGGTGGACGTTCACTATTCAGCATTTCGACAAACGCTTTGTAAGGTTTTTGATTATTCTTTCTAAACCTGCCTTGTCGTTTTTTATGTTTATGAACAAATTTTTACTGCCATCGCTACTGCCAATTTCACGAATGGTATTTTGCTCAAAATATTCAAATGACACAGCAATAAAATCATTGGTAATGTCTTTTTTCTCACCGACCCAAATTCGTTTTTCGGTGTTTTGTTTTCCTAAATAAACTTTTTCTGTTAATGGAGAATATCTAATTCCGTTTTTAATAGCCATTTTA
>Ga0136644_10000024_pt1 | contig 107963 bp, 81 predicted proteins | sample C_130820_EF_Meta_FD_94780 | JGI IMG/M metagenome (GOLD analysis project Ga0136644, IMG submission 94780) | Freshwater microbial communities from Lake Croche, Canada to study carbon cycling - C_130820_EF_MetaG (v2) (version 2) | ecosystem: Environmental > Aquatic > Freshwater > Lake | place...
CTCCAACTCCGTGAAGTTCACCACAGGAACCCTCATCCCCACCGGGTCCACATCCTTCACCTTCACCATCCTTCCCGACGCCAGCCGCACCGGGCCCCTCGTCAACACCGTCTTCGCCACGCCACCCGAGGGCACCGGCGGCGGCACCACGAGCTCCACCGACACCGACACCGCCTCGCCCGTCGCCGATCTCGTCGTCGCGAAGACCCGCACCTCCGCACCGCCGGTCGCCGGACAGGCCGTCTCCTACCAGATCACGGTCACCAACAACGGCCCGAGCGCGATCACCTCGTTCACCGGCATCGACACCACGGCTCCCGCCCTCATCACGCCGACCTACACGGTCAGCACCGGCACCTACGACACCGCCACCGGCATCTGGACGGCCTTCTTCGGCGACACGTTCGATCCGGGCGAGGTCGTCACCTTCACGCTCTCCGGCACCGTGCCCGCGACGGCGACGGGCCTGCTCGTCAACACCGCCTCGGCCACGCCACCCGACGGCGTCATCGATCCCATCCCGGAAAACAACACCTCCACCGTCACCGACTCGATCACGGTCCTCCCCGTGCTCTCGATCACCAAGACCGACGGCAAGACCACCTACGTGCCCGGCACCTCCACCGTCTACACGATCGTGGCCACGAACAACGGCCCGAGCTTCCTGGCCGGCGGCACGGTCACCGACCCGCTCCCGGCGCAGGTGTCGAGCGCCACCTGGACCGCGGAATACACCGGCGCCGGCTCGACCGGGCCGGCGGCGGGCAGCGGCGGTCTGAACGAGCTCGTGAGCCTCGCCGTCGGCGGCACCGCGACGTTCACGTTCACGGTGCAGATCAAGCCCGAGGCCACCGGCGACCTCGTCAACATCGCGACGATCACTCCCCCGCCGACCACACAGGGCACTCCCGCCACCACGAGCGATACGAACACGCAGGCCGGCCCGCAGGTGCTGCTCGCGGTGACCAAGTCGGACGGCACCGACCGCTACACGCCGGGCACGTCCACGACCTACACGATCGTGGTCACCAACTCGGGCCCGAGCTTCCTCAAGGGGGGCATCGTCAAGGATCTGCTGCCGTCGCCGCAGGGGGCGAGCGGCTTCTGGAGTGCCACGACCTCGGGCGTCGGATCATCGGTGACGCCCGCGACCGGCGGCAACGACATCATCGCCACGATCGACCTGCCCGTGAACGGCACGGCCACGTTCCTCTTCACGGTGAACATCCTCTCGACCGCGACCGGCCAGCTGGACAACACCGTCACGGTGTCACCGCCGCCGGGCACCACCGGCAACACGGCCACCGCGACCGACAGCAATTTCGGGCCCGAGCCGCCGTTGTCGGTGTTCGGCGGACTCGTGATCGGCAGCGACGACGGCTGCAACGGGCTTCCCTACGTCAGCGTGCTCGACCCGAACGACGGCACCACGCTCGTGCGGTTCCTCGCCTACGAGTCGAGCTTCCGCGGCAGCGTCCGCGTGGCGACCGGAGACGTCACGGGCGACGGCGTCGAGGACATCATCGTCGCGCCAGGACGGAACCGGATCGGCGAGATCCGCGTGTTCACGCAGCAGGGCGTGGAACTGCCCGCCTATCGCACCCTCCCCTTCGGCCCGAAGTGGCGGGGCGGCGTCGAGGTGACCGCGGCCGACTTCAACGGCGACGGCGTGAAGGACATCGTCGCCGGCATGTCGAGCGGGGCCGGCATGGTGAGCGGATTCGTCGTCAGCCCGAACGCGGCCGATCCCGTCGCCAACACAGCGGCGTTCTCGTTCCGCGGCTTCCCGCCGCGCTACGCCGGCGGCGTGATGCTCGCATCGGGTGACTTCGGCACCTTCACGGGAGGCGCGGCCACATCCCAGCCGGACGGCCGCGACGAAATCGTGGTGGGCAGCAACTCGGGCATGCGGGCCATGGCCAACGTGTGGGCGGTGTCGAGCGCGCCGCGGATCGTGCGCACGATCCTGCCGTTCGGCACGCGGTTCACCGGTGGCGTGACGCTCTCGGTGGCGAAGTACGACTCCGACACCGTCCAGGACATCCTCGTCGGCGCGGGCATCGGCGGAAAGTCGGTGGTCGAGGTCTACAGTGGCGCCACCGGCGCGAAGATCACCACGCTGCCGGCGGCCGCCTTCGGGAGTTTCGCGAAGCCGAATGCCGCCGTGTTCACCGCGGCGCTCGACCTCACCGGCGACGGTCCCGTGACCAACGTCTACGGGGTGCAGGGCCGCAACGGCGGCCGCGGCACGAACGGCGTCTCGGGCCTCACCCGGAGTTCCGGCGTCACGGCCCTCCTGCCACGGTCGACCGGCAACCTGCCGCCGCTGCGGATCGCGCCGCTCAAGATCCGCCTCCTCGGCTGATCCTGCCGCAGGCAGGGCGGGCCGACTCCGCCGGCCCGCCCCGCCGCGGTGGCGAAGGATCGCTACCACCTCGCCTCGAGGCCGAGATTCGCGCCGTTGAGGAACACGCCGCCGCCCGACGCGAGTGCCGAGCCGGCATTATCCGCGACGGAGAAGTTGAACTGGTTGGGCGCGAGGGCCAACCCGTCGATCCAGATCAGGTTGTAGCCGGCGCGGATGCCCCAGACGTCGGTGAGCCGGTAGACCGTCGAGAGGTTGATGTCGCCGATGAAGCCGACGCAACTCCCCCAGGTCGAGTAGCCGGGCCGCTGCTGGAAGCCGGTGTAGTCGATGAGCGGATCCTGGATCCCCTGCTGGCTGTTGCCGAGCACGCCCGCCTTCGCCCAGCCCTCGATCGCCCAGCGGTCCCACGTCCACCGCATCCGCCGGCCGACCTGGGCGCCGAACATGTTGTTGCTCGTCCGCACCCGGTAGTTCACCGGCAGATCCTGCGGGCAGCAGGTCATGTTGATCGAAGCCTGCTCCTCGACCCCGATGTAGCGGAACCCGAGCAGCCAGTCGTCGGTGAGCCACGAGCCGGAGTAGTCGCGCCACTCGTGCCGCGTGCTGAACACGTTGGCCTCGGCGCTGTTGATCGTGGAGGCATACTTCACGACCGCGTTCGTCGCGTCGGCCGTGAGCCGGCTGCCGATCGGCTCCGGCATCTGGATGAAGTTCGCCGGCGTGCCGGCGGCCACCTGCGTGGCCGACTGGCCATAGAGGCCCCAGTAGCCGAGTTCCCATCCACACTCGCAGGGCTGTCGCTGGCCATAGAACGCCCGCACCCCCTGGGAAAATGGAAACTGCAGATCCTTGCCCGAGATCACGGGTACGCCGTCGTTCACGGTGGTGACGAGCGGGCTGTTGCCGGCCTGGTTGTCGCGGCCCCAGAAGAGCGCGTCGGTCAGCGCGTAACTGGTCCAGAGCGGCTCGGCGACGCCGTCGAACGCATCGGACCGCGCGAAGCCGCATGCGGCCGCCACCGCCGCCAAAACACAAAGCCGCCTCACCCAGCGGACGGTGAAGCCGAGACAGGTTGCAAACACCAGCATGAGCATCCCCCTTGCGATCTCCCGAGATTCACACCCACCCCACAGAGGGGGCTACGCAGGGAATATCGCATCCCACTCAGGAGGGGGTTTCGCGGCTCGCAAAAAGATCGCGTGGCGCAGGCTGGGGGGATTGTGCCGGGGGGCGGCGATCCAAAGAAAAACCCGGCCGGGATTTCACCCCCGACCGGGTCGTTTTCTGAAGACTGGCTCGGGCCATGGATGGCCCTGCGGGCGTGAAATCAGAAGCCGACGTAGGTGACCAGGATGTCGCCATGCTTCTGGAACCGCACGATCACGGAGCAGCCGCAGGCGTAGTCATAGCGCACCTGACCGCAGCCGAAGAGCGTGCACCGCGAGGTCTCGCAGGGGCAGCCCTGGCAGCAGGCAGGCAGGCAGACAGGCACGTTCACCGCGCAGCAGGTCTCCGGGCTCGTCGGCGTGAGCACGGTCTCATACGTCGGCTCGGGGCAGCAGCCGCAGTCGTGCTTGTGCTTGTGGGCGTGCTTGTGGCGGTACTTGATGCACGGATTCGACGGGCAGCAGGTGACGGCCCCGCAATCCGGCTCCATGTCGCACGAGGGCTCGATGGCGCACGCGGGCTCGAAGGCGCTGCAGCCGGGTTCGACGGCACACGACGGATCGGCGTGACGACGGTGACCGAAGCCGGCATCGGCGACCGAGCCGACGATGACCGCGGTCGCCAGAGCGAACAGGAACGAAAGACGGACCATGGGAGGAGACTCCTTGTCGCAGAGACTGGGGGGACCGGGGACGGGGTGGCGCAAACCGTCCACGGCTGAAGCCGGGATGCGGCCCGAGGCTTCCCTCAACTCTGGCACACGCCGCGGAATTGTCAAAAAACGGGCTGCTGCGCCCGTTTCAGCCCGCTCTCGCCCGACGCGGGCGCTCGGGCTCACGCCATCATGGCGCGAAACCGGTCGAAGAGATACGCCGAGTCGTGCGGACCGGCGGCGGCCTCGGGGTGATACTGCACGCTGGCGGCCCGGGCCGTCCTGTGCCGCATGCCCTCGATCGTGCCGTCGTTCAGGTTGCGGTGCGTCACCACGACGTCGGCCGGGAGCGTCGCCTCGTCGACGGCGAAGCCGTGGTTCTGCGAGGTGATCTCGACCTTTCCGGTCTCGAGATCCATCACCGGCTGGTTCGCACCGCGGTGGCCGAACTTGAGCTTGAACGTGTGCGCGCCGCAGGCGAGCGCGAGCAGTTGGTGCCCGAGGCAGATGCCGAACAGCGGCACCCGTCCCACGAGATCTCGGACCGTCGCCACGCAGTAGTCGAGCACCTCGGGGTCACCGGGACCGTTGGAGAGGAAGACGCCGTCGGGCCGGTGGGCGAGCACCTCGGCCGCCGTCGCCCTGCCCGGCAGCACGGTCACCCGGCAGCCCGCGGTCGCGAGGTGACGGGCGATGTTCCACTTCATGCCGTAGTCGAGGGCCACGACGTGCTTCGTCCCGGCGTGCGTCGCGACGGCAGGGAACCCGCCGCCGACGAACGGCTGCGGCAACGGCCGGGCCCATTCGTCGAGGGGCTCGGTCCATTCGCGCTCCTGCTCGGGCATGACCTCGCGCACGAGGTCGCGGCCGACGAGCGGTGGCGCCGCTCTCGCCATCTCCACCAGCCGCGCTCCGTCGATCACCTCGCTCGAGAGCACACCCGTCATCGCGCCGCGGATTCGCAGCCGGCGCACGAGGGACCGCGTGTCGATGCCCGCGATGCCGACCACGCCCGCCTGCGCCAGATAGCCGCCGAGCGTGTCGGTGGCGGTGAAGTTGCTCGCGATGCGGCTCGCCTCGCGGACGACGAAGCCCGACATCTGCAGGGCGCCGCTCTCGACGTCGGCGGGGTTCACGCCGTAGTTGCCGATCTGCGGCGCCGTCATCACGAGGATCTGACCGCGATACGAGGGATCGGTGAGGATCTCCTGGTAGCCGGTCATCGAGGTGTTGAAGCACACCTCGCCCGAGACCGTCCCCGTCGCCCCGAACGACTCGCCGACATACACCGTGCCGTCCTCGAGCGCGAGCGCTGCCTGTGCCATCGTCGGCCGTGCCTCCCGGAGTTGGTGCCTGTGGAGTCGTTGCATGATAGCCGGACACCGCCGGCCACGCGACCGCCCGCCGTCACGGTGCCGCGCCGGCGGTGAGCTCGAGTTCGTCGGGGATCGAGCCGTCGGGGCCGAGCCGCCCCGCCGCCCAGACAATTCCCCGCGTCACGAGGTCGAGGTAGCGGTCGTCGCCGACCGTCTCGTTGTTGTGGCCGAGCGACGTACTGAAGATGCGGGTGCGGTTCGGGCCGTACTCGTTGACCCACGCCACCGGCGCGGTGGCTTCGACCGGCTTCGCCGCGGGATCGGCCGGTTCGCCCTGCTTCGGCTTCGGCGGCACGAGCTGCCTGCCCGTCGCCACGACCTGTGCCGTGGGCAGCACCTGCAGGTTGTTGTACAGCTCCTCCTTGATCGTCAGCCAGTCGCCGAGCGGCTTCGTGATCGGATGCGACCGGTCGGCGAAGGCGATCTCAATCGGCTGCTGCGGACCGTGCCCGGTGGATTGCAGGCCGATCATCTCGTACCACCCGGCGTTGTCGGCGCCGGCGGCCACCGGTTTCTTGAAGTCGCCCCAGCGGTAGGAATGCATCGCGCAGTGCAGGTTCACGGCCGGCGTGCCGCGGCGATGCGCCGCCAGGATCCGTTCCACGTAGGGGCGATCGGTGACGTCGGCGGAGCACTCGTCGTGCACGACCACGTCGTAGCCCCTGTCCCAGTCCGGCCTGCCGTAGATCTCGAACGTCGCCTTCGTGGATGTGTCGGGGTTGTGGACCACCTCGACGTGCGACCGGACGCGGGCCTCGATCCCCTGCTTCAGGAGCTGCGTCTGGGCGGCGTAGTCGTGGCAGCAGCCTCCGGCGATCAGCAGGATCTGCAGCGGTTTGGGGGCCTCGGCGGCGGCCAGGCCCGCCGCCCCGACGACGCACGAGAGAACCAGCGATCGCAGCAGCATCTCAACCTCCTCTGGATTTCGAGCCGTTCGTGGCGCGACTCCGGGGCAGCGTACCACGGGGACGCCGGCGGCGGAGCAGGCCCGCGATTCGCCGGCCGGGCGCCGTCATCGCGATCCGATCGAGCCGGTCGATCGCCACCCACCGCCGGCCCTTCGTCGCCGCCGGCCGGCGCGTGACCCGCCTCTCGCGCACGACACACTCGACCGCGTGATGCGTGACCGTGTACCTGACGACCCCGAGACGGCGTCCGGCGGTCCGCGCCGATGCACGGGGGAAATCCCACAGCCCCTCCCACCATTCACCGGCGGACCGGCGCTCGACGACCACCGCATCGGCGTGCCGCACGACCACGGCCGTCTCGCGCACGCGTGTCACCGCCCGCCGGGCCGACTTCACGGGGATCGACGCGGTCCGGCCGGACGCGCGGGCGCTGCACAGCCGTTCGAGCGGGCAGGCCTCACACCGTGGCCGCGCCGGCGTGCAGACGAGCGCTCCGAGGTCCATCAGGGCCTGGTTGAATCTGCCGGGACGACGCCCGGGCACGACGGCCGCCGCGATCTCCCAGATGGGCCCGTCGCCTCGAGGTCCGTCGAGCGGCTCGCCGTATCCTGACAGCCTGGCGAGCACGCGCCGCGAGTTCGCCTCCACGATCGGCTCGGCCGCGTCGAAGGCGATCGAGGCGATCGCGCCGGCCGTGTAACGCCCGATCCCGGGCAGCGACCGCAGTTCCTCCACGGTGCGGGGAAACACCCCGCCGTGATCGGCGACGATCCGTTTCGCCGCCGCGTGGAGCTGCCGCGCGCGACGGTAGTAGCCGAGCCCTTCCCACGCCTTGAGCACGCGATCCTCACGCGCCGCGGCGAGCGCGTGGATGTCCGGGAACGCCGCCAGGAACCGCGTGAAATACTCCTTCACACGCTCGACCTGCGTCTGCTGGAGCATGATCTCGCTCACCCACACGCGATACGGATCGCGCGACCGCCTCCAGGGCAGATCCCTGCCGACGCGGGAAAACCAGCGTCCGAGCGGGCCGGCGACACCCCGCGGCACGGTCGGCGGCGGCTTCCGCGACCGAATCCCCACGACCTTCACTCCCGGTCCCTTGCAATCGGGTTTTTGTTCCGTTCCAACCACGAGAGAATACCGTCCCGTGGGCGAACCCCGCCCGGCTTCATCCAGATCCCTCCGTCCGCCGCCGGCCCGTCCGCTCCATGGCCGAAAAACTCCACCTGCAGGAACATCCGACCGCCGCCGGCGCCGCGTGGGAGTTCGTGCACCCCCGCTGTGCCCGGAAACGGAGGGACGACATCGAGGAGGTCGAGGCGATGGTCGCCGCGGGCGAGACCGACGTGGCCCGCGATGAACTCGTCTGGCTGCTCGCGGAGTGTCCGGACTTTCTCGAGGCCCATCTGCACCTCGGGCTCCTCGCGCTGGAAGAGGACGACCCGAAGCTGGCCCGCGGCCACTTCGGCCGCGCCTACGAACTCGGGATCAGGGCGCTCGAGGCCGCCGGAAACCCGCGGCCCGTTCCGTACGCTCGCGAAGGAAACCGCGCGTTCTTCGAGGCGGCGAAGGGACTCGTGCACTGCCTCGTCGCCACCGGCAGGATGAAGCTCGCCAGGGACGTCGTGCATCTCGCAACGGGGCTCGACCCGACCGATCCGCTCGGGCTCGCCCCGCTCGTGGCCCGGGGAAGCACGCCGCCCGGGAGGCGGCCCGGATGACCGCACCCGGCCGCTTCATCGTGATCGAGGGGATCGACGGCGCCGGCAAGTCGTCGCAGATCGCTCCGCTCGTGCGCTGGCTCGAATCCCGCGGGCGCTCCGTCGTCACCTGCCGTGATCCGGGCGCGACCGCCGCCGGGGATGCGATCAGGGCGATCCTCCTCGACCGCCACGAGATTCACCTCGCGCCCACGAGCGAGATGCTGCTCTACCAGGCGGCCCGCGCGCAACTCGTCGCGGAGGTGATCCGCCCGGCTCTCGCCCGCGGCGACTGGGTCGTGTCCGACCGCTATCTGCTCGCCAACGTCGTCTACCAGGGGCATGCCGGAGGCCTCGACCCGGACCTCGTCCGCCGCGTGGGCGAAGTGGCCACGGCGGGACTCGCGCCCGATCTCGTGCTGCTGCTCGATGTCGATCTCGCGACCGCGGCCCGCCGGCTCGCCCGGCCGCTCGACAAGCTCGAGAGCCGCGGCGAGGAGTATCGCGAGCGGCTGCGCCGTGGATACCTCCTCGAAGCGGCCCGCGATCCCGAACGGATCGCGGTCGTCGATGCGGCGGCCGGGCCCGACGAGGTGGCGGAAAGGCTCAGCGCCGCGCTCACCGCCCGCTTCCCGGAACTGCGGTGACGAACCATGGCGTGGCAGGGCATCGAGGGACATGATGCGATCGCGGCGGACTTCGCCCGGGCCCAGGCCCGCGGCCGCGTCGCGGGAACCTACCTGTTCATCGGCCCCGTCGGGGTCGGCAAGGGGGAGTTTGCCAGGCGTCTCGCGCAGGTGCTCACGTGCAGCGCGCCGCGGGAGGGCCTCGTCGCCTGCGGGGCCTGTCCGTCGTGCGCGCAGGCCGAGGCGGGCAGTCACCCCGACATCGACATCGTGCAGAAGCCGGAGGACAGGGCGACGATTCCGCTCGAAGCCCTCATCGGCGACGCCGACCACCGCCTCCGCGACGGACTCTGTTGGCGGCTCCTGCTCCGCCCCGCGGTCGGCGGCCGCAAGGTGGCGATCATCCTCGACGCGGATCACCTCTCCGAGGAGGCGGCCAACTGCCTGCTGAAGACGCTCGAAGAGCCACCGCCGGAGGCCGTCGTGATCCTCGTCGGCACGGGGCTCGAGCGCCAGTTGCCGACGATCCGCTCCCGCTGCCAGATCGTGCGCTTCGGGCCGCTCTCGGCCGACGAGGTGATGCGGGTGCTCGCCAGAGAGCGGCGGAACGGGAGCGGCGACGAAGAGCGGCTGCGGGCGTGCGCGGCCGCCGCCGACGGCAGCCTCGATCGGGCCCGCTTGCTCCTCGACGATGATGTGATCGCCTTTCGCAGCACGCTCTTCCAGGCGCTGGGAAGCCGGCCCGTGCGGGGCGTCGATCTCGCCCGCGAGGTGCTCGCGTTCGTGGAGGCGGCGGGGAAGGAAGCGCCGCCGCGACGAGCGCGGCTCAGACTGGTCTTCGAGTTTTCGCTCGAGTTTTTCCGGGCCGCCCTCCGCCGCGACACGACCGCCGCGCCGGACGCCGACTCCGATCTGTACGAGGGGGCGATCTCAGCCACGCTCGACGCCTTTGATGGCATCGAGCGGAACGCCAATCTGACGATCCTCGTCGATGCCTGGTCCGCGGTTCTGGAGCGGCCCGGGCTTGCCCATCTGCCCTGAACGACCCCGCTTCCGCCGCCGTCGGGCCGACCGTGACGCCTCGTTCCGGCTGGATCGATTTTTCGGGTCGTGACTGTCGATCCACGTGCAGCGGTGAGGTCCTGGCTGCTGTCACGTGGGCGGAACGCGTGCGGCATGCCGGCATACGACAGGTACGAGGCATGTCCGAAAAGCGGGCCGGTGGCATCTTCGCCTCATCGTTCGTCGCCGGGCTGCTGCTCGCGGCGGGGATCTTCGCGCCGCGGGCGTGGGAGCCCGTTCCCGAACCGTTCTTCGGCCTCGACGAGACTGCGGGTGACGGGCCGACCGGCGTGGTGATCGTGGGAGGCACGGACGTGGCCGGTTCTCCACCGGCCGAGCGGCTCGCCCTCAACGACCGAGGCTTGTCTCCCATGCCGCCGGCGGCCATCCAGGCAGCTGCGGTCGCCGCCCGGGAGGCCGTCACGGCCGTTCCGGTCGCCATCCCCGACGGTCCGCCCGCGGCCGTGACCGCCGTCGAGACTCCGCCGGCTCCACCCGCCATCGTCCCGACACCGTTGATCGTGGCAGATCCCGAACCCGGGCCGAGCGTGCCGGAGGCGACGGCGACGACGGCGCCGGATTCGCTGCGGGCTCTCGTCACCCGCGTGCAGGCGGTCCGCAACCGCATCCCGTCGGAGCCGGAGTTGCCCCGGAGGATCGTACCGCCGTCGGCGGTGACGCCCGCCATGACGACCGCCGTCACACCGCCGGATCACGCGGCAGGGGCGGTCGCCGAACGGCTCGGGGCCGCACCGCTGCCCGGGGAGGAGTGGATCGATCCCGACAGCGTGAACTGGTCCGACGTGCCACTCGTGCACCCTGCCATCAAGCCGACCGTCCCGGTGCCGAGGCTGGCGACGCGGCCCCGGTTGCGCGTCGGCGAGCGGCTCCTCGGACGCGACCGCGATCGCGCGCCGGCCCCCGCGATCGCGACGTCCTCCGTTTCCAGCGGAGGCGTTCCGGACATCCGCGCCTGGCCCGCTCCCAAGAAGCTCGTGCAACAACTCGAGCACCTTTCCGACGCGATGCCGGCGAATGAATCCAGCCCCTGGGCCGGCGAGGCGCTCGCGCAACTGCAGCGGGTGCTCGAGACGGCGGGTCCGCGTGACGCCGACGCCCAGCCGGCGCTCGTGACGCTCGGCGAGTTCGTGCATGCGGGCATGGGGGTCGCCGACGCCTCGACCGATCACTCCCACGCTTCGGCGACGCGCCGCGCGGCCCTCGCGCTCGCCCGCCGCGTCGCCGTGTGGCGGGCGGCGTGCGGGGTGTGCACGGGCGGCGGTGCCGCCGACGCGCGGATCGAGACGGAAGTCGCCCGCCTACTCGACGCCGTCGAGCGGTTCGAGACCTCGACCACGCCGGAAGACGCCGCCATCGCGGCCCGGGCCACCGACGTGGTGGCCGCCGTGCCGCACGCGCGGACAGGGGCCCTGGCCAAGGCCGTCAGCGACCACTACCTCTCGGCCAACGTGCGGATCGCCGTGCATCAGCGGTTCCTCGAAAAACTGCTCCCCGCCCCCACCGTGATCACGGGCGCCGTGGACGACGTGGTGCTCGGCCGCAAGGTCCGCGGCACGCGCACGGTGCAGCGCACCACGACCGTGCGGTTCGTTCCCGACTCCGACGAGATCGCGTTCGACCTGGAGGTGCATGGCGACGTGGAGTCGCACACCGTCACCGACTCCGGGCCGGTGTCGCTCACGTCGCGGGGCGACTCGTCGTTCACCGTCCGCAAGCCGATCAAGGTCTCGTCCGCAGGCCTTCTCTTCGGCATGGCGACGGGCGTGGCGAGCAACCGCTCGCAGCTCGCCAACGTGCAGACGAGCTTCGACTCGGTGCCGATCATGCGGTCGCTCGTGCGCAACATCGCCCGCAGCCAGCACGAGGAGACGCTCCCCGAGGCCAACCGCGAGGTGATCGACCACATCGTGTCGAAGGCCTGCCGCGAGGTCGATGCCCAGGCCGAGCCGAAGTTCGTCGAGATCGCCGACCGCATCCGCGACCGGGTGTGGACGCCGCTCGAACGGCTCGGGCTCGAGCCGACGGCGGTGGCGATGGAGACGACCGCCACCACAGCCACGCTTCGGCTCCGGCTGGCCGCCGATGAACAACTCGCCGCCCACACGCCGCGGCCTCGGGCCCCGGCCGACGCCCTCCTGAGCCTGCAGGTGAACGAATCGTCGATCAACAACGCCCTCGAGCGACTCGGTCTCGCCGGACGCCGCCTGGCGCTCGAGGACCTCGTGGGCATGCTCTACGAGCGGGCCGGATTCGAACCTCGCATTCCCGACGACCTGCCGGACGGAGTGCACGTGACGTTCGCCCGCCACCAGCCGCTGCGCGTGGAATGCCGCGACGGACTCGTGCACATGCGGGTGACGCTCGACGCGATCGAGAGCGGCCGGCGCAGCTGGTACGACATCGTCGCGCAGGTGGCCTACAAGCCCGCGACGTCCGCCCCGCAGGTGTTCCTGGAACGCGAGGGCCCGGTGCAATTGAGCGGGCCCGGACACCAGGGCCGGATCGAGTTCGCCCTGCGCACGATCTTCAGCAAGATCTTCCCCAAGGAGCGGCCGATCCCGGTGCTGCCCGAGCGGCTCGTGAAGAACCCGCGGCTCGAGGGCCTGCACGTGCTGCAGGCCGTGAGCACCGACGGGTGGCTCGCGCTCGCGCTCGGCATTCGCGAGGGCGAGACGACGGTCGCGCAGCCGGCCGCCGCGGCCGGCAGGACGGCCGGCGACCGACCGCGCATCTTCCGCTGACGGATCGATGGCCTACACTGGGCGCCGGAGGTACCGATGCCCACACAGCCAGGCTCGTTTCGCACCGAATCCGACAGCATGGGCGACGTGCGGGTTCCCGCCGACCGCTACTGGGGCGCCCAGACGGAGCGGTCCCGAGACAACTTCAAGATCGGCGTGGACCGCTTCCAGTGGGGCCGTGCGGTCAAGAAGTCGCTCGGCATCCTGAAGAAGTGCGCGGCGCTTGCCAATGGCGAACTCGGCCAACTGCCCGCCGCCACGGTCAAGCTGATCGTGCAGGCGGCCGACGAGGTGATCGCCGGGAAGCTCGACGACCATTTTCCGCTCGTCGTCTTCCAGACCGGCAGCGGCACGCAGTCGAACATGAACGCCAACGAGGTGATCTCGAACCGAGCGATCGAGATCGCCGGCGGCGTGATGGGCTCCAAGAAGCCGGTGCACCCCAACGACGACGTCAACCGCGGCCAGTCGTCGAATGACACCTTCCCGACGGCGATGCACATCGCGGCGGTGCAGGTGATCCACGACCGGCTCCTGCCCGCCGTCCGCAGCCTCCGCGACGTGTTCGCGGCGCTCGAGAAGCGGTACGCCGATGTCGTGAAGATCGGCCGGACGCACCTGCAGGATGCCACGCCGATCACGCTCGGCCAGGAGATTTCGAGCTGGCGGGCGCAGCTCGACGACCGCATCCAGTCGATCGAGCGGTCGCTGCCCGGCCTCTACGATCTCGCGATCGGCGGCACGGCCGTCGGCACCGGGCTCAACGCCCATCCGCGGTTCGGCGACGTGGCGGCCGCCCACATCGCCAAGGAGACGGGGCATCCGTTCGTGTCGGCCCCAAACAAGTTCTCGGCGCTCGCCGCCCACGACGCCATGGTGGAGATGAGCGCGGTCGAGCGCGGCCTCGCGATCGCCCTGTTCAAGATCGCCAGCGATATCCGCTTGCTGGCCTCGGGGCCGCGATGCGGGATCGGTGAAATCTCGATCCCGGAGAACGAGCCGGGCAGTTCGATCATGCCGGGCAAGGTGAATCCGACGCAGTGCGAGGCGATGACGATGGTCTGCGTGCAGGTCTTCGGCAACGATGCGGCGGTGGCCTTCGCCGGCTCGCAGGGGCACTTTCAGCTCAACGTCTTCAAGCCCCTGATGGTGCACAACGTGCTGGAATCGGCCGACCTGATCGCCGACGCCTGCGACTCGATGCGGATCCACTGCGCGACGGGCATCGAGCCCAACATGGCGCGGATCAAGCACCACCTCGACGATTCGCTGATGCTCGTCACCGCGCTCAACACCCACATCGGCTACGAGAAGGCGGCGAAGATCGCCAAGAAGGCCCACGTCGAGGGGACGAGCCTGAAGGAGGCGGCCGTCGCCCTGGGCTACGTCACGCCGCAGCAGTACGACCAGTGGGTCGTGCCCGTCGAGATGACCCGCCCGCTGGCGACGTGACGTCCCAGCGCCGGCTTCGGGACACGGGGAGCCCGAAGCCTCCTCAACTCGCAGGCGCGAAGGACTTTCGGCGGAGTCGGTCGGTGGGCACGCGCAGACGAAGGGAGTCGTTGAGGACTATCGGCGCCTGATCTCAACCCACGAGCCCTGTACTCTCAACACGACCGGAGTCGAGCATGCCTACCGCCGGCTCCGAATGCGGGAAATTCTCACCTGCTCTGCCGTCCGGCGACGGGACACGGGGAGCCCGAAGCCGGGTTGGGCCAGAAGACCCAACCCGGCCCTGCGGGCTAGTTGTTCTTGCGCAGGTCGCCACAAGGCAGGACGGCCGGATGCCGGCCGCGGCCGTCCGGGCACACCTTGGCTGTGCCCGCGACGGCCCAAGCCCGCAGGGGCCATGGATGGCCCTGCGGGCGTAAAGCTAGATGGCGGCCGCGGCGGTTTCGCCGGTGCGGATGCGGATCACGTCGGCGAGATTGGTGACGAAGATCTTGCCGTCGCCGACCTGGCCGGTGCGGGCGGTGGTCATGATCTTGCTGATCACGTTCTGGGCCTCGTCGTCGCCCACCACGACCTCGATCTTCACCTTCGGCAGGAAGTCGACCGAGTACTCGGCGCCCCGGTAGGTCTCGGTGTGGCCCTTCTGCCGGCCGAAGCCACGGACCTCGGTCACGGTCATGCCCTTGACGCCGAGGGCGTTGAGGGCGTCCTTCACCTCTTCGAGCTTGAAGTGGCGGATGATGGCTTCGATCTTCTTCATGATGACTCTCCTCGTGCGGAACCTGGGATGCGGCGGGCCGGTCGCCGTGACCGGCTGACGTCAACCGGAGTTGCATGTGCCGTGCCAGACGGCCGGGCGTGTTTTTCCGGCGATTTCGCGGGGACGCACCATCTCCACTGTCTCATGGATGGAGCGCGGCCGAGAGCGACCCGCCACTCCTGGCCGGTGCCGGCCGGGCGGATTCATGGTAATTTCCCGATGGTTTTCCCCCTGTCGCGCCGCCGAGGCGCTTTCCAGGACCCTGTCGCACGAAGGATGCAGCCTCATGAGCGATGCCCCCTCCTTCCACCAGCCGCTCTCGCGCCGCACGTTCACCGCGCTGGTCGCCGGCGCCGCCGTCGGAGTGGCCCGGCCGGCGAGCGCCCGCACCCGTCGCCGCGCCGCTGAAACGATCGTCGGCGAAGGGGCCCACACGTTCCGCGTGACGCACCACTTTCCGCAACTCCCCGACGAGTACTCCTGGCAGACCACGCACGGCGTGGCCGTCGATGCGGCGGGCAATCTGTACGTGATCCACGAAGGCGACAAGAAAAGGAAGGATCACCCGGCCATTTTCGTGTTCGACCCCGCGGGAAAATTCATCCGGGCGTTCGGCAGCGAGTTCCAGGGGGGCGGGCACGGCATCGAGGTCCGCAAGGAGGGCAACGAGGAGTTCCTCTACGTCTGCGGCTACCAGGGAGTGAAGGCGTTCGCCAAGTTGACGCCGGAGGGGGAGATCGTCTGGTTTCGCAAGGCGCCGATGGAGTCGGGTGCCTACGCAGCCGGCGAGGATGTCTCGACGAAACCCTCCTGGAACAGGCAGGGCTTCCTGCCCACGAACTTCGCGTTCCTCGACGACGGCGGCTTCCTGCTCGCCGACGGCTACGGCACGTTCAGGATCCACCGCTACGACAAGGACGCGAAGTGGGTGAGCTGCTTCGGAGGAGAGGGCAAGGGGGAGGGCACGTTCCACACGCCGCACGGCATCTGGATCGACCGCCGTCCCGCGGCCGACGGGGCAGGCCGCGAGCCCACGATCGTCGTCTGTGACCGGGCTCACCACACGCTGCAGACGTTCAATCTCGACGGCGCCTACAAGGAGACGATCACGGGCTTCGGCCTACCCGCGAATCTCGATACCTGGCAGGGGCTGATGGTCGTGCCGGAACTCAAGGCCTGCGTGACGCTGCTCGACGAGGAGAACCGGCCGGTGGTCCGGCTCGGGCGGGCGGTCGAGCGGCTCGACGAGATCAAGAATCTCCGCACCCAGCCCGACCAGTGGAGAGACGGCGAGTTCGTCCACCCGCACGACGCCTGTTTCACGCCGAGCGGCGACATCTTCGTGGCGGAGTGGGTGGCCACCGGACGGATCAGCCGGCTCCAACGGATGGCGTGAGGAATCGCCAGGCGACGCCGCCGCGGCACGGCTGGACGAGGTTTTTGGCATTCCGCCCGCTCGCGTCGGGTCGTTTTCGATCTATCATGGAAGACGCTGGATCGACCGCGTCGAATTCTTTCAAGGAGCACCCCGCCGATGCCGCTCTCGCTTCGTTTCCGGACCGCGATCCTCGTTCTCACGCTGGCGGCGAGCGGCACCTCCTCCGACGCCGGGGCAGCCGAGGCCAGGAAGCCCGAAGCCAGGAAGCCCGAGGCCGAAAAGGGGGAGAGGAAGGAGGCCGATCCGTTCAAGACGGCCCGTGACCTGCTCGCCCAGCCGCCCCGGCCGGCGCGGCCGGCGCTCCCGCCGAGCACGCTGCCGCTCCAGTTCCTCGATGGCGAACGGGTCGCGCTCTACGGCAACTCCACCGCCGAGCGGATGAACCTGTTCGGGCACTTCGAGGCGCTCCTCCACCAACGGTTTCCCGACAGGAAGCTCGTGGTCCGCAACTTCGCCCGCCCGGCCGACGAGGTGGCCAACCGGCAGCGGGCCGGCGACTACACGAAACTCGACGACCCCGTGGCCGCGTTCGGCGCCGACACCTTCCTCCTGTTCTTCGGGTTCAATGAATCGTTCGCCGGCCCGGGCGGCGTGGAGAAGTTCAAGGCCGACTATCTCAACCTGCTCGGCGAACTGGCGGCGAAGTATCCCCGCGACGACACGAAGGCCGCGCCCCGGTTCGTGATCGTTTCGCCGATCGCGGTCGAGCCCACGGGCGATCCGCTGATGCCGGATGCCGACGCCCAGAACAAGACCCTCGCCCTGTATCGCGACGCCGCCCGCGACGTCGCCGCGAAGAAGGGCCTCGCGTTCGTCGATCTCTTCGACGCCACGCGCGAGGCGTTCGCGGCTGACCCGGGCCGCCAGTTCACGATCAACGGCTGCCATGTGAACGAGTCCGGCGACAGGTTCGTGGCCGGGCTGCTGGATGAAAAGCTGTTCGGCGCGTCCACCTCCAAGAAACTCGGGGACGAGGCGTTCGCCAGGCTCCGCGCCGCGGTGATCGACAAGGCGTGGGTCGCCATGCAGGACCACCGCATGGTCAACGGCTGGTACGTGTACGGCGGCCGCCGCACGTGGGACACCGAAACCTTCCCGCGCGAGTATCTCAAGCTCCGCACCATGGCCGCCGTCCGCGACGCCTACGTCTGGGACATCGCCGCCGGGCGGCCCGTCCCGCCGGTGCCCGACGACTCCAAGACGGGCGACCTGATCGTGCCGCAGACGCGGTTCGGCGAGCCGCGGCAGGCCTACAGCGAGAATCCCGAGGGCGGCCCGGTGATCAAGTCGCCCGAGGACGTGATCAAGACCTGCACGGTCCCCGAAGGCTTCGAGATGCGGCTGTTCGCCGACGAGCGGAAGTTCCCCGAGATCGCCAAGCCTGTCCAACTCGCGTTCGACTCGAAGGGCCGTCTCTGGATCTCCACGATGCCGAGCTACCCGCAATGGAAGCCGGGCGATCCGAAGCCGTCCGACAAGCTCGTGATCCTCGAGGACACCGACGGCGACGAGAAGGCCGACAGGAGCACGGTGTTCTACGACAAGCTCCACTGCCCGACGGGCTTCCAGTTCTTCGACGGCGGCGTGATCGTGATGGACCAGCCGCGGATGATCTGGCTCAAGGACACCGACGGCGACGACAAGGCCGACGTGGTGGTCCACGTGCTCGACGGCTGGGCCACGGAAGACACGCACCACACGAGCGGAGCGTTCGAGGCGAGCCCGGGCGGCCTGCTCCACATGCTGGAGGGCGTGGCGATGAGCACGGCGGTCGAGACGCCCTGGGGCCCCTTCCGCAACTACGGCTCGTCGGGCGCCTACGTGCTCGACCCGCGCACGTGGAAACTCACCCACTTCAACACGCCCGGGTACGGCAACCCGTGGTGCTACGTGTTCAACGAATGGGGCCAGGGCGTCTGCGGCGACGGCACCGGCGCCGCACAGCACTGGGATACGCCGCTGTCCGGCAAGCAATACGGCGGCCGCAAGGGCATGAACCCCGTGTTCGACACGGAAAAGATGCGGCCGGTCGTGGGGAGCGAGTTCCTGCGCACGCGGCAGTTCCCCGACGACGTCCAGGACCAGTTCATCTACGCCTGCGTGATCAACATGAATGGCCTGCCTCGCTGGACGTTCTCCGACGACGGCGGCGGCTACAAGGGGCAGCGGGTGCGGCACGATCCGAACGATCCCAAGACCCCCTTCGACCTCATCAAGAGCACCGACAAGCACTTCCGCCCGGTCGATCCGCAGATCGGCCCCGACGGCGCGCTCTGGTTCGGCGACTGGGCCAACCCGCTCATCGGCCACATGCAGTACAGCCAGCGCGACCCCAACCGCGACCACGTCCACGGCCGCATCTACCGGCTCGTCTACAAGGACAAGCCGCTCGTGAAGCCGGAAACGCAGGCCGGCAAGTCGATCGACGACGTGCTCGAACAGTTCAAGAGCCCCGAGTGGCGCACGCGGTACCGGGCCCGCGCCGACCTCCAGGCCCGGCCTCGGGAACAGGTGCTCGCCGCGGCCAAGGCCTGGCTCGGTCGCGTCGCGTCCGACCCGGCCGCCGAGCGGCTGGCCACGGAGGTGCTCTGGCTCCAGCAGAGTTTTCATGCCGTGGAAGCGGGACTGCTGACGAGGCTGCTCGAATCACCGGTGGCCGACGCGCGGGCCGCGGCCACCCGCGTGCTCGCCGACGAGCGAGACCGCTTCAGCGATGCCCAGAGGCGGCTGATCGCCAAGGCTGCCGATCCCAACTCCCGCGTGCGCTGCGAGGCGGTCCGCGGCCTGAGCTTTTTCGGCACCATGGAGGCGATGCAGGCCGTCGTGGCGGCGGCGGACATCGAGCCCTCCGATCGGTTCATCGCCTACACCTGCGACGCCGCCCTCGGCGCCAACATCGACGTCTGGAAGAAGTCCCACGAGGCGGGCACGTTCGTCTCCAAGGGGACGCCGGCGTTCGGGATCATCGAGAGCGTGCTGGGACTCGACAAGAAGGCGGCGGAGATCAAGCCGCACCTGGCCATCCTGCTCAGCAAGGATCCGAAGAGCGACGAGGAGCGGAACAAGGCCATGACCGCCCTGGCCGGCATCAAGGGGGGCAACGTGGACAACGGCAAGGCGGTGTTCCGCCGCGTGTGCATCAACTGTCACAAGGTCTACAACGAGGGGGCGAACCTCGGCCCCGAGATGAACGGCGTCGGGAAGCGGCTCGATTCGTACAAGCTCGTCGAATCGATCATCGACCCCAACGCCGCGGTGGACGACAAGTATCTCTCCACCCTCGTGGTCACCGACGACGGCCGGAGCATCACGGGCCTGCTCGTGAGCGAGTCGCCCGAAGAGCTCGTGATCTTCGACGGCAAGGAGCAGAAGAAGATCGCGGTGGCCGAGATCGACGAGCGCATGAAGCTCAAGCAGAGCAGCATGCCGGAGGGCCTCGCCGCCACGCTCTCGCCCAATGAACTGCTCGACGTGGTGGAGTTTCTGCGAAGCTTGAAATAGAGATCCGGGGAGGCACGGGGGTCGGCGAACGCTCGAGGAGCCTTGGGCCGCTGCGGCCCCCGCGACGAGACTTTTGCCACTCCCGAGCCGGTGAAGTACTTTTGACATTCCGCTCAGAGGAGGCCTCCATGAACGACCGCTCCATTTCGCGCCGCCGATTCGTCGCCACGACGAGCGTCGCTGCCGGCTCCGCCGTCGCCGCGCCCTACGTCCTCACGTCGAAGGCGCTCGGTGATGCCACGACGCCCCCGGCGAGCGACCGGATCGTGATGGGCGGCATCGGCATCGGCAACCAGGGCAAGGGCGACCAGGGTGCGTTCCTCGGTCGGCCCGACGTGCAGTACGTGGCCGTGTGCGACGTGCGAAAGCAGTGGCGCGACGAGGGCAAGGACCGGGCCGACGCGAAGTATGGCAACAAGGACTGTGCGGCGTATGTCGACTTCCGCGAACTGCTCGCCCGCGACGACATCGACGCCGTCCACATCGCGACGCCGGATCATTGGCACTCCGTGATGACGATCGCCGCCTGCCAGGCAGGCAAGGACGTCTATCTTCAGAAGCCCGAGACGCTCACGCTCCGCGAGGGCCCGCTGATGATCGCCGCCGCCCGGCGCTACGGCCGCGTCGTCTCCGGCGGCAGCCAGCGGGTACTCGGGGATTATCGCAGCATCGTCGACCCGATCTGGGCCGGTGAGATCGGCAACGTGACGTCGATCGACATTTCCGTCGGTGGGCCCTCGATGGCCTGCTACCTGCCCGCGCAGCCCACGCCCCCTGACATCGACTGGGATCTCTGGCTCGGCCCGGCCCCCTGGGAGCCCTACAACTCCGGCCGCTGCGACGGCAACTTCGGCACCGGCGGCAACAGTTGGCGGTCGTACTACGACTACTCGGGCGGCAGCCTCACCGACTGGGGAGCCCATCACTTCGGCGGCACGATCTTCGCCGCCGACCTGCTCGACCTGCAGCCGACGAAGGTCACCTACCACCCGACCTCGGCGGACGGCAAGGATGCCGCCTACGTGTCGGTCGCCTATCCCAACGGCACCGAGATCTTCCACAATCGTCCGGCCCGGCTGCGGCCTGAGCCCACGCTCACGTTCAAGGACGCGCTGCGGATCGTCGGCGACGGCCGGAGCCGCCCGGCGAAGCCCGTGCCCGCGTACCATGGCGGCGAGACGAGCATCTACGGCGACTTCATCGCGTGCGTGAAGACCAGACAGCGGCCCTTCCGCGACCTCGAACCGGCCGTCAACACGATGACCGGACCGCACATGATCGCGATCGCCTACCGGTTGCAGCGGTCGCTCGAGTGGGACCGGGCGACGCAGCAATTCGTCGGCGACGAGCAGGCGAACCGGTTCCTCGACCGGGCCCGCCGCGAACCCTGGATCATCTGAGTCTGGATCATCTGACGTCACGCCAAGGAGCCCACGATGCCACTCGACCTCGCCTCGCTCGATGCCCCGTTCGCCGCCCTCGCGGCCTACGACTGGGGCGGTGACGCCACGCCGTTCAAGGCGATCGACGACGCCGTCGTCGCAGCCCACGGCGATTCCACGCTCCGCACGGATCTCGAAAAACGGTTCGCCCCGATCCTCGGCGCGGGCGCCAGCCGCGCGGCGAAGGAATATGCCTGCCGCAAGCTGATGATGATCGGCACCGCCGCGAGCGTGCCCGCCCTCGCCGCGCTCCTGGGCGATGCCGACAACTCGCACATGGCCCGGTTCGCCCTCGAGCGGATCCCGGCCCCGGAGGCCGCGCAGGCCCTGCGCGACGCTCTCGGAACCGTGCCGGCCCGCCTGCAGATCGGGATGATCGAATCGCTCGGCGGCCGGGGCGATGCGGCGAGCGTGCCCGCGCTCGCCCGCCTTCTCGCGGGCGACCAGAACGTGGCAGTTGCCGCGGCGACCGCCCTCGGGCACATCCATACGCCGGAGGCCTTGGCCGCTCTCTCGTCAGCCGATCCGCTCGCCGGTGCGGGCGTCGGCCGGGCCGTCGTCGATGCCCGGCTTGCGACCGCCGAAGCCCTGCTCGCGGCCGGCAAGCGGGCGGAAGCCCGAAACGTCTACCAGTCGCTCGCTGACGCGGTGAAGGGCAAACCGGGCGCCAAAGGCGTGGAGTTGGCTGCCACCCGCGGCCTGCTCGCCTGCCTCGACACGCTTGCCGCCGCATCCTGATCCCGCGCCGAATTCATCCGGAGTCTTTCCATGCGATTCTTCCTCTCATGTGCCGTCGCCTGCCTCGCCTGTCTGCCCGTCGAGCGGGCCACGGCGGCCGATGCCGTGACGATGATCGTGGAGCTGATCGGCCGCGACGACGCCGAGTATCGCCAGATCGGTCTCGAGCGTGTGCGCCATGCCGCCAAGGGATCAGAAGCGACACGCACCTTCGCGGGTCTGCTCGCCACGCAGCAACCCGGCCGCCAGGCCGAGCTGCTCGCCGCGCTCGCCGACCGTGGCGACAGGGCGGCCTTGCCGGACATCACGAGGCTCCTGGCGACGGCCACCGCCGCAGACGTGCGGGCGGCTGCAGTTCGTGCCCTCGGCCTGCTCGGCGGCCCCGCCGAGGTCGAGCAACTCCTCGCATCACTCACCGCAGCGGACCCCGAGAAGTCGGCTGCGCGGCGCGCGCTCGTGGTGCTTCCGGGCGCCGATGTTGAGACGCGGCTGGTCGAGGCGGCAGTGTCCGGCCCGGCTGCAGTCCGCCCGGCGCTCCTCGACATTCTGGCCGATCGTCGCACCCGGTCGGCCTTGCCCACCCTCCTGACGGCTGCCACGGATGCCGACGCGGCCGTGCGATCGGCCGCGATGCGGGCGCTCGGTCGCCTGGGCGGGCCCGACGAGGTGTCCGGCATGGTGAAGGGGTATCTCGCGGCACAGCCCGGGGCGGAGCGCAACGACGCCGAGCGGGCCCTCGTGACGGTCTGCACGGAAGGTCGCGGCAGGCAACAGGCCGCCACGGCGTTCCTCGCGGCCTTCGAGGCCTCCGGCGGCGCGGACCGCGAAGCGCTGCTCTCGCCCCTCGGCCGGATCGGAGGATCCGCGGCCATGGCGATCGTCGACGCCCTGCTCGCCGACCCGGCGAAGCGCGATCTCGGCATGAAGGCGATCACGCGCTGGCCCGACGCCACCGTCGCGCCGAAGCTGCTCGACATGCTCGGCAAGGCGCAAACCCCCGCCGAGCGCGAGATGCTCCTCGGCGCCCTGATCCGCATCGCGCCGCTGCCCGACAACAAACTCAACGACAAGCAGAAGTTGGAACTCGTCCAGAAGGTCATGCCGCTCTGCCAGAAGGACGAGGAGCGGGCGAAGCTGCTCGAGCGGGTGAACGCGATCCGGACGGTGGAAAGTTTCCGCTACGTCGTCCCCTATCTCGACGATCCGAAGTTCGCCGAGCCCGCCTGCAGGAGCGTGGTAGAACTGGCCCACCACCGGCAGCTTCGAGACGCCCACAAGGAGGAGTTCACGAAGGCGCTCGACAAGGTGATTGCCACGTCGAAGAACCCCGAGTTCGTCGAGCGGGCCACCCGCTACAAGGAAGGCAAGACCTGGGAGCGCAAGTAGGACGGCGTCGGACTCCCGGCCCCCATGTGGGGCACGCGTCCCGATTGCCAATCACGCCGGATGGCAGCGTAGGCGAGAACAACCCGCACTCGGAGCCGGCGGAATGCGGTAGCGCCGGCTCGGGGCTGCCCCGTACCGTCTCGCCGGACGTTCGCTGCGGGCCTCCAGCCCTCCGCTCACTCGGATGTGCCTGCGCTGCGCCATCCATGGCTTCGCTGGTCACATACGCCGTCTCAACGGCAGGGGCAGCCCCTCGCCTCCCCAACTCGTAGGCGCCAAGAACTTTCGGCGGAGACGGTCGGTGGGCACGCGCAGACGAAGGGAGTCGTTGAGGACTATTGGCGCCTGAGCAAAACCCACGAGTTATGTACTCTCAACACGACCGTAGTCGAGCATGGCTACCGCCGGCTCCGAGTGCGGGTCGTTATCAAGTACCAGACTGATGAACAGGGCAGGACAGGCGGGACGCCTGTCCCACGCAGACCATGACAGGCTGAAGCCTGTCCTACTTCGCCCGAAACGCGGCGCCGTCGAGGGCGTGGCTCTTCATGAGGCGGTAGAGCGTGCCGCGGGGAAGTTTCGCGTCGCGGGCCGCGGCGGAGACGTCGCCGTGGTGCCGGGTGAGCAGGTCGGTCAGGTAGTGCTTCTCGAACTTCGCGACGTGCTCCGCCCGCCGTGCGAAGAAACTGCCGTCGCCGTCGGCCACGGGCTGCGCACGTCCGGCCGCCGCGACGATCTCGTCGGGCAGATCCTCCACGTCGGGCGTCGCCGAACGCGACAGCGCCACGGCGCGTCGGACCGCGTTCTGCAGTTCCCGGACGTTGCCGGGCCAGTGGTAGGTCCTGAGGACCTGGTAGGCGTCGATCGAGAGGCCGCTCACCGTCTTGCCCATCTCCTGAGCGGCCCGGTTCGCGAAGAACTCCGCGAGCAGGCCGATGTCGTCTCCGCGGTCGCGCAGGGGCGGCAGATCGATCCGGACCACGTTGATCCGGTAGAAGAGATCGCGGCGAAATTCACCCTGCTCCACCATCGCGTCGAGGTCGCGCGAGGTGGCCGCGATCACCCGCACGTCCACGCTCGCCTCCTGCCGCGCCCCCACGCGCCGCACCCGCCGCTCCTGGAGCACGCGCAGCAGCTTCGCCTGGAGCCCGAGCGGGAGTTCACCGACCTCGTCGAGAAACAGCGTGCCGCCGTCGGCGAATTCGACGAGGCCCATCCGGCGGGCATCGGCGCCGGTGAATGCGCCCTTCTCGTGGCCGAAGAACTCGCTCTCCATGAGCGCGTCGGGGATCGCCCCGCAGTCGACCGGCACGAACGGGGCGGCAGCCCTGCGGCTCCGCTGGTGGAGCGCCCGGGCCACGAGCTCCTTGCCGGTGCCCGTCTCGCCGGTGACGAGCACGTCGACGGAACTCGCCGCCACACGTTCGATGACGGTGTAAACCGCACGCATCGCCGGGCTCTCGCCGAGGAAGCCCTCGAACGAGTAGGGGCGTTCGACCGCGCGGCGCAGCACCTCCTCGGCGTCGCGGCGCCGCGCCGCGGCGATCAGCCGCGCGAGCGACTCCTCGAGGGCCGCCTCGGCCCGCTCGATCTCGAGATAGTCGCCGACGCCGGACTGGAGGCAGCGCCGCGCCATCGCCACACTCGGATGGGCATCGACCACGACGATCGGCAATGCGGCGTCGGCGGCACGCACGGCCTCCACGAGGGGTGCGGCGCTTCCCTCGTCGCGGGCGGTCAGGACCCCGAGATCCCAGGCGTCGCGGCGCAGCGCATCGACCGCCCCGTCGATCGCTCGCTCGATCCGCAGGTCCATCGGCTGCAGCCGCGCCACGAGGGTCGCATAGGGCAGTCCGGCGGCGCCGCGGGCGTCGACGACGAGGATCCGGGGTTGACGCATGGATGGTTGGTTTCAGGGCCCGCCGCCGGCATTATGGCCCCGCCCCCCGACAGCGTCATCCGGCGCTGGTACATTCGCCTGAAACGTCCGATCGGCGCGTCCGCCGCCGCCGGACACGACAGGAGTTCCGGTACCCATGGCCATCGACCCCTACGCCGCGTGCCCGGGCGGCACCGGCAAGAAGATCAAGTTTTGCTGCCCGGACCTGACGGGGGATCTGGAGCAGATCGAGCGGTTGGTGGAGGGCGACCAGACATCCGCCGCGCTCGAGCAGGTGGAGCGGCTGGCCGCAAAGCATCCCGGCCGCGCGTGCCTGATGGCGACGCAGGTGAAGCTCCAACTCGCGACCCGCAGGTTCGCGGAAGCGGCGACCACGAGCCAGGCTTTCCTCGCGGCCTTCCCCGACAATCCACTCGCCCTCGGGCACGCGGCGGTGAGCGACGCGATCGCCGGCCGGATCCAGGAGGCGGCGGCGGCATTCGACAGGGCCCGTGAGTCGGCCGGCACCGACATCTCGGCCGATCTCGTGCGGATCGCCGCCACCCTCGTCCAGGCGGCGGCGCAGGCCGGTCACACCGGATTCGCACAGGGAATCGTCGAGTGGATGATCGACAACTCGCTCGGCACCGCCGAGGAACAGCGGTTGCTGGCCGCCGTGGTGGGTTCGTCCGGGGTGCCTGCGGCGCTCCGCACGAAGGCGCGGCTCGAGGAACCGCCGGCCGACGCGCCGTGGCGGGCCGAGTTCGATGCCGGCCTGCAGCATGCCAACGCCTGGCAGCTGGGTCGGGCCCTGGCTGTTTTCCGGGGCCTCAAAGGCGTCGCCGGCCGGAGCCGCGAACTCTTCACGAACATCGCGATCCTCTGCGAGCAACTCGCACGGCCGTTCGAGGCGGCCGAGGCGTGGCTCACGGTGGCCGATCTGCCGGGCCTCGACGCCGACGATGCGATCGAGGCGACGGGCCGTGCCGTCGCCCTCGAAACCGAGGCCGACGAGGACCGCTCCCCGGTCGTGCCGTACGAGCGCCGCTCCGCGACGCTCGCCCAGGGCGGCGAGGGAGCGGCCGCCCTCGACCTCCTCGAGGACAGGTTCCGCCACGACGGCCGCTTCGAACCGGCTCCCTACGACCGGTCGCAGTGGACGAGTCGCGGCGCGGTGCCGCCGCGATCGGCATGGCGGGTCTTCGAGACCGTGCCGACGGCCGACGCACCGGCCAGGCTGCTCGCGACGCTGCTGGTCTTCGGCAGACAGACGGATCAGGAGCCGCTGGCGACGTTGCAGGGATTCCAGCCCGACGTGGCGATGGCCCGCCCGATCGTCGAGCCGCTCCTCGACTCGCGATTCGGCGAACCGCTCGCCGCGACGCTGCCCGCCACCACACCGACAAACTGGCTCCGCGGGGCGCAATACCGCGTCGCGCCGCTTTCGCCGCCGGCGACTGGAGTGCCCGCCGGGGAGCCCGCGCCGCTCGACACCATGCTGGCCAGCCAGTCCGCGGCGCTGTGGCGGCGGTTCGTCGAGCGTTGGCCCGACACCCCGCTCCCCGAGCTTCTCGGCAAGACACCCCGCGACGCGCTGCGGGAACCGGCCCCCGCCCGCCGCGTCGCGGCCCTCGTCAGCGAAGGGGAGGCCACCGCGCACGGCCGCGACGAGACGGCTGCCTGGACGGAGATCCGCACGCGGCTCGGAATGCCCGCACCCGCGACGATCGAGGCTCCGCGGCCGCTCGAGACCGTGCCGCCCCTCCGGTGGCATCGGCTCGACCTCGAACGCATCGACCTCGACCAGTTGCGCGGTGTGCTCGTGACGTCGCTCGACGCCGGTTTCGAACTGGCGGCCGAGCGTTCGGCGCGGGCGCTCGTGGCACGAACCGACTCGACGCCGGAGGACCGGTGGGAGGCGTACGGGCTGCTGGAGGATCGCGCCACGACCACGGTTGACAAGCTGGCGGTGATCGGTCACCTGCGCGAGTTGGCGGGCAAGCTCAAGGTGAGCGAGGGCATGCTCGATGTCGCGGAACTGCGAGCCCGGCTGCAGCGCGGCGACCAGACGGAGATCATGCGACTGCTCGACCGCTTGCGACGTGACCACGCCCGCGACCAGCGGGTGCTGGAGGCGCTCGCTCAGGTCCTGATGGAGGCGGGTGTCGATCTGCCGGGGCTGATGGCGGCCCAGGCGGGTGGCGGGCTCCCGATGGCCGCGGGAAAACCGGGCACGCTGCCACAGGCCGCCGCCTCGACCGCGGCGGGGGGGATCTGGACGCCGGGCGGCACGCAGCCTTCGGCTCCCGCATCGCCGGCTGAAAAAAAGACCCTTTGGACTCCCGACTGATCCGCGGCGTCTGCCATGGCCTGGACCGCATGTGAAGAGTCCGCGATGAGTCGGGCGCTCGACCTGGCTTGCCGGGGACGGGGGAGTGTCGAACCGAATCCGCCGGTGGGCGCCGCGGTGATCTCGGCCGACGGACGCACGATCGTCGGCCTGGGATGGCACGAGCGGTACGGCGGGCCGCATGCGGAGGTTGCTGCGCTGGCGTCAGCAGGGACGGCCGCCCGTGGCGGGACGCTCGTCGTGACACTCGAACCGTGCTGCCACCATGGCAAGACGCCCCCCTGCACCGAGGCCATCCGCGCGGCCGGCATCGCCCGCGTCGTGGTCGGTACACGCGACCCATTTCCACGGGTTGCAGGCCAGGGCATCGCCGCACTTCGGGCGGCGGGCATCGTCGTCGAGGTCGGCCTCCACGAGCGCGAGGCGGCACGCCTCATCGCCCCGTTCACGACGCTCGTGGTCGAGAACCGTCCATGGGTGATCGCGAAGTGGGCGATGTCGCTCGACGGCCACGTGGCTTCGCCGCCGGGCACGGACCGCTGGATATCCTCCGAGGAGTCCCGGGGGCTGGTGCACGAACTGCGGGGCCGATGCGACGCGATCATGGTCGGCATCGGCACGGCACTCGCCGACGACCCGCTGCTCACCGCCCGTCCGCCCGGCCCCAGGGTTCCGCTGCGGATCGTGGTCGACAGCCTGGCCCGGCTCCCGCTCACGAGCCGGCTCGTGCAGTCGGTCGCCACGGCGCCGCTCGTCGTCGCGGTCGGGCCCCGGGCCCCGGTTGACCGGGTCGCGTCCCTCGCGCGGGCCGGCTGCGAGGTCTGGCAATCGGACCTCCCTGACCGGAACGCGAGGCTCGCCGACCTGCTGGCGACCGTCGGCCGACGCCGCCTGACGAACCTGCTCGTCGAAGGGGGCCCGGAACTGCTCGACTCGCTCGCCGCGAGCGACGCGATCGACGAAGTGTGGGCCTTCATCGCCCCGAGGCTCATCGGAGGCGAGACCTCGGAAGCCGTCACCGGCCACGGCCGTGCGGCCGCGAACCTGGCCCGTTCGATCGTCGTCGAGGAGGTGTCGCATCCCGGCGGCGACATCCTGATCCGCGGACTCGTGAACCCGTAAGCAGGACTGCCGGCCGGCCTACTTCGCCGGCATGTCGCGGATCACGTTGCGCCAGTGCGTCACGGTCGCGTCGTCCTTCACGGCCGCCTCGGCCACGGCGACACGCAGCGACTTGAGTGCCTCGCAGACGACCACCGCCTGCGCGAGCGCATCGGCGGCCTGCGGGGTCTCCACGTCCTTCGTGAGGACGACGCTCCGATCCACCTGGCCATCGCGCTGCTGGACGCAGCCATACCGCGTGAGGTACACGATCCACGGCTGGATCGCATCCACGAGGCCGGCGACGTCGAGCGTCGCGGCGCCCACCAGCGGTTCCTCGAACTTCGACAACTGCGACCCCGTCTCGAGCTTCGACGCTGCCAGCAGGCGTGTGGCCTGCTTGGGAACGAGCGAGAACACGGCCACGTCATCCCCCACGCCGACCGTCGGCCGGATCTGGTCGTCGAGTCCGCTCCTGTCGAGCGTCCATGTCCAGACGGTGCCCGCCTCCACCTTCGCCTTCTCGGGATCCCGGATGCGGTAGTCCGCCGGGACGGAGTCGGGGGCGATCTCCCGCACGGCATCGACGAGTTCATCCCCGAGGGAGAACAGATCGCTCATGCCCTCGCGGAACAGTTTCGGGTCGTCGATCCCCAGCGCGATCGCCGGCTCGGTGAGCGGCAGCGCATCGGCCGCCTCAGGCAGGCCTGCCTGCAGCCGCTTCGTCCGGCTCTTGGCGTCGAGGACCAGGCCGATCTGCCCGTCGGCGAGCGCCGGCAGCAGCTTCTCCCGCAACGTGGCCACCAGTTTGTCCACGAGGGGGCCCATGTGCCGCTCGATGAGCCCCACCCGCTCCCGGCCATCCTCACCGACCCTCGCGACCAGGTACTTCGTGAAAAACCTCCATCCCATCCCGCCCCACGTCACCACGTCCTCGAACTGCTGCGGATCGTTCTTGACGCGGAACACCACCGCCCCGAGCGGCGCCCCGCCTGCGTGCTCGAGAAGATCGAGCCGCTTCGATCCGTCGAAGGGCCGGTTGCGCGTCCAGTCCCACGCATACCCCTCGTAGCCCTGCTCCGACATGAAGGAGTAGGCCATCCACGGCCCCGGGACGGGAAGACGCTTCTTGTAGCCGGCGGCGATGCGCTCGAGCGACTGCCGGGCTTCGACGGCGGCACCCTCGGGCAGTTCGGCCTCGGCGGCGATCGTGTCGGCGAGATCGGCCAACTGCTCGATGTCGGCAGCGGACGGCCCCAGAACGCGGGCGAAAGACTCGCTGATGTACGACACGCCGGTCAGCCGCTTGTCCTTGTCGGCCATCAGAGGGGCGAAGGGCTTCGTCGCGCCGAGTCCCGAACGGCCCTCACCGACGGCGAGCTTTGCGAGGTGATCGGCGGAGTCGCCGATCGAAAACACCACCCGATCGCCGATGATCCCGAGGCTGATCACGAGATCGAGCGACCGCAGCCGCTCGAGCACCTTGTCGAGGGCCTCGCCGTCCATGCCCTCGGCCATCTCGCCGGTGACGTCGTCCCACGGCACCGTCGCACCGTCGAATGTGAACGTCACCACCTCGCCGCCGGCGACCTTGCGCCGCTCGAGCGATCTGGCGAGGTCCGGATTCGCCTGCGTGAAAAGCTTGACGAGCACCTCGATCCGCTTGAGCTGGCTCTCGGCCGCCTCCCGCTTCGCCGTCTTGAACCCCCAGACGAGATCGGGGATCACGATCAACTCGGCGTTGTCGGCGAGCGTCTGGAGGACGAGCCGGGCCGCGAGTTCGCTGTCGGGGGTCGATTCGACCAGCTGCACGGGCCGTACCGTCGCCTTCCCCGGAGCCGCGGCCCCGTCGCCTTCTTTTTCGTCGAGCCGATCGATGGCCTCGAAGTCGAGGTCGAAGTCCCCGCCGCCCCGGGCCAGCTGCAGGATGTTGGCCGCCTGCTGGGCCCGCTGGATCTTCTGCACGAGTTCCGCGAACTGCACGCAGGAAGGCTCGCCGTAGAGAAACGTGTCGCTCGACACCATGTCTTCGAGCAGTTCCAGCGCCTGCTGGTTTTCCGGCAGCTCCATGAAGGTCGCCAGCATCGAGAGCGGGCTGCCCGGCTGGAGCTTCTGCTCTTCGATCTGGTCGAACGCCCGCTGCACCGCCGGCAGCTTGCGCAGCGCCGCGAAGGCGTTGCTCTTCACGAAGCGTTCCCACTGCTCCCTGAGCCGCAGCGTGGCGGACACGAATGCGGCATCCTGCGGGATGATCGCGACGCCTCCGACAGGCTCCTCGCCGGCGGTCACGCGAGGGAAGCAGGCCGCGGGCACGAGGCCGACGGCGAGGACGAGAGCCATGAGGCGGAACGGCGCGACCATCGGAGGAATCCTCGCGGAGTGCTTGGTGGACCTGAACGGCGAACCGTAGATTATGCGAAATCCTCCGCGCGACGGAACATGAAAACCGGCGGTTCCACGACGCCACCAGGACCGACCAGCAGAGTTTCACAGCATGCTCATCGGCGATACCCGGATCATCGACACGTTCGCAGAGGCGTTTCGGCTGCGTTACGCCCGGCTCGTGGTCACGGCCCACGACGAGCACTGGCTGGACGCCGCGCTGCGGGCGGCCTGCGGCTACGGCACGAGCGTCATCGGTTGCGACGCCGAGATCGCGGTGGAGACGCGGCTCGGACCGGGGGAGACTCCCGACGGTCGCATCGGCGCGGCGGTGCTGGCGTTTTCCTTCGGAGCCGAGTCGCTCGGCACGGCGGTGGCCAACCGCACGGCCCAGTGCCTGCTGACCTGCCCGACGGTCGGCGTCTTCGACGGACTGCCGCAGGCCGCGGAGCGGGGCCCGCTCGGCCGCCACATCCGATTTTTCGGCGACGGCTTCGAGAAGTCGAAGGTGATCGACGGGCGCCGCTACTGGCGGGTGCCGGTGATGGACGGCGAGTTCGTGGTGGAGGAGACGATCGGCATCGAGAAGGGGGTCGGCGGGGGCAACTTCATGCTCCAGGGAGCCGGTCTCGACGACACGCTCGCCGCGGCCCGGCGGGCGGTCGCCGCGATCGCCGCGGTGCCCGGAACCATCACGCCTTTTCCCGGGGGCGTGGTCCGGTCGGGGAGCAAAGTCGGGTCGCGATACGACGGCCTCAGGGCCTCCACCAACGAGGCGTTCAGCCCGGCGCTCGCGGGCCGCGTGGAAACGGCTCTCGTGCCGGGTGCAGCCTCCTGCCTCGAGGTGGTCGTCGATGGCGTTGACGAGGCCGCCGTCGCCACCGCGATGGCCGTCGGGATCCGGGCCGCGGTCGGGCCCGGCCTGCTCGCTGTGTCGGCCGGAAATTACGGTGGCAAACTGGGCAAGTTCCACTTCCATCTTCGCCAAGTTCTCGCCGCTCGTTGAAGGCAAGCCGGCGCCCCGCTGCGACTTGGGCTTCGCCGGGACGGGGCGGTGTGTTATTCCCCCGGGGTTCCGGTCCCTCCAGGCCACCCGCAGGGGCTCCGCACCCATGTCCGATCGATCGTCTCGTCAGGATCTCGTCGTTCCCCGGAAGCGTTCCAGCATGCCGCTCGTGCTCGGCACGGTCGCGAGCGCCGGCATCGGCTTCGCCGGGGTCTGGGCGCTGGGGATCGGGCAGGTGCCGCCCGATCCGGACATGGAGGTGGCCGCCCTGCCGATGACCACGGCGACGGAACCCGCCCTCGAAGCCGCTGCCGAACCGGTGCCGGCGGAGGTGCCGGACCGGTTCGCTCCGGCCCTCGATCCGATGCCCGCCCAGCTCGCGCCGGAGGTGGAGCCGGTGGCGGATCGACCTGACATCCGGCAGGCTTCGCTCGACGCGCCGCCGGACGTGCTGCCGGCCGACGGCGACGTCCGGAAAATGTCGCGGTTTTCACTCGCGTCCGAACCGGTCGAAGCCGTGGCCCCGCTCACCACCTCCGATATCGAGCCCGCCCTTCCGACAGGAGAATCGCAGCCCACCCGCCCGCCGGAGTCGCCGAACGACGTCGCGCCGGAAGCGGACCGGGTGACAGCGCCGGCCGTCGGCGGGCCGACGCCGACCGACCTCGAAGCCGACCCCGTGACTGCCGCTCCGAGCGCGTCGGCTGCCGAGGCCGCCAACGACCCCGCACCGCCCTCGGCTTCGGCATTCGTGCCTCCCGCCCACCTTCCAGGTGCCGATCTGCAGGCGGCGCAGCCGGCTCCGTTGCCCGAGCCGCCGCTTCGCTCGCCCCAGGGGCGAAACCCGCTCCGTGAGCCGGGAGCCACGCTCACGTCAACGCTGCCGTTTGCCGCCGCCCCCCCCATCGGCCCACGGCCGGTCCGCGAAGAGACCCCGCCGGTCGCGGCGGGCCCGACCGCCGACGCGGGCGTGTCGACGGGGCAGGGGCGTCCCGGGCCGATGCAGCTCGAGGGCGTGCAGGCTCCGCAGCTCACCGTGGAAAAGCGCGGCCCCCGCGAGATCCAGGTTGGAAAGCCCGCCCGCTACGAGATCCTCGTCCGCAACGTCGGATCCGCGCCGGCGCACGACGTGATGCTGCGCGACAGCGTGCCCTACGGCACGGCGCTGGTCACGACGACTCCCCCCGCGGGTCCGGTCAATCCGGCGGCCGGCGGCCCGGCCGGCGACCTCGCCTGGCTGCTGGGAAGTCTGCCCCCCGGAGGCCAGGCCCGGGTCTCGATGGAAGTCATGCCCAAGCTGGAGGGCGACATCGGCAGCGTCGCGAGCGTCACGTTTCGGGCGGACGCCTCGGTGCGCTCGCGGGCCACGAAGCCCGATCTCAAGCTCGAGATCAACGACCCCAAGCCGACGCTGATCGGTCGCGAGGTGAGGCTCCCCATCAGGATCACGAACCCGGGCACGGGCATCGCGACGGGCGTCGTGCTGGAAGGCCTGCTGCCCGAACCGCTCTCGCATCGCGCCGGAAAGGAGCTCGAGTTCGACGTCGGCCAGTTGCAGCCGGGAGGCTCCCGCACGATCGACATCTCGCTCGGATCGACCGGTCCGGGCGTGCACACGATCCGTTTCGTCGCCCGGGCCGACGGCCAGATCGAGTCGGAACGGATCGTGAAGGTGGAGGTCACGGCGCCCACGCTGGAATTGGAGGCGGCGATGCCGGCCCGCCGGTATCTCCAGCGGCCGGCCGTGTGCGCGATATCCATGGCCAATACCGGGACCGCACCGTCGAAGTCGGTCGAACTCGCCGCACAACTGCCGTCGGGCGTGAAGTTCGTGCGGGCCAACAACGCCGGCTTCTACGACGAGCGGACGCATCGCGTGCTGTGGAACCTCGAGGAGTTGCCGGCCGGCGAGCGCGGCACCGTCGAACTGGTGGTGATGCCGGTCGATCTGGGGCCGCAGAAGATCGTCGCGACGGCCCGGTCGGCGGATGGCCTCTCCGACCAGATTTCCCACACGATCGAGGTCGAGGGTCTGGCGGCCGTGACGTTCGAGATCGCCGACAGCGAGGACCCGATCGAGGTCGCCGGCCTCACGGAATACGTGATCCGGGTCGGCAACCAGGGCACGAAGGCGGCCAGCGGCGTGCGCGTCGCGGCCACGATCCTCGGCGAGATGGAGCCGGTCGAGGCCCGAGGCCCGGCCGGACACCGCATCGACAACCTCACGGTCACGTTCGAACCGCTGGCGCGGCTCGCGCCGACCGAGGAGGCCGTCTACCGGATCCGGGTGCGCGGACACCGTGCCGGCGACCAGCGCGTGCAGGTGCAGCTGACGAGCGACGACCATCCCGCGCCGATCACGAAGGAGGAGATCACGCGGGTGTACGCCGACCGCTGACCGCACCGCATGGACCGGCTCGGCTCACGCCCTGAGCGTCGCGCCGACCGCGCGGCCGCAGGCTTCGATCACCGCCTGCACGACGCGTCCGGCCTCGTCGCCCGAGAGCGTGCCCTTGTCACTCCGCAGCCTGAGGGCGACGAGGATGCTCTTCTTGCCGGCGCCGAGCCGCTCGGCGTCCTGCCACACCTGCACCACGCGGCACTGCTCGAGGACCGGGCCGGCCGCCGCCTCGATCGCCGCGGCGACGTCGGCCCACGGGACGTCCCCGGCGACGACGAGGTTCACGTCCCGCTCGACCGCCGGATAATCGCTCGGCCGCCGCAGCATGCGGCTCGCGGCGGCCGTGAACTCGAGCCGATCGAGCCGCACTTCGGCGCCGGTCGCCGGGCCGGCGAGGCCGACGATGTCGAGCACGGCCGGCGAAAACTCGCCGATCACGGCGATCCGCTCCGGCGGGCCGCCGGCGCGGGTGAGAACGATCTCGGCCGCACGACCGGCCGTGAACAGATCGAGGGTGAGCGGGCGGCAGGCGAGCGCACCACCCGCGACGGACACGGCCAGTCTGGCGAGCAACGCCTCGACGAGTCCCTTCGTGGCGTAGAACCCGCCGCCGGTGACGAATCCGAGGAGGAGCGGTTCTTCGACGGGCGACTCAGGTCCGCCCGCTGCCGGCGGACGGGCGACGTAGGCCCGCGCCACCTCGAACAGTTCGCCGTGAGGAGCGCCGGCCGCGATGTTGCCGGCCCGCGCTTCGAGGAGGCTCGGGAGCAGCGTGCGGCGCAACCGGTCGGCACCGCGGACGAGGGCTGGTTCCACCACGAGCGTCTGTCCGCCTCCCCAGGGGCCGGCCGTGGCCTCGAGCCTTTCGCTCACGACGCTGCGGGTCAACGCCTCGCAGAACCCCGCTCCGACGAGCACGCCGGAGGCGGTGCGGACCGTCGATTCCCGGGGTGAGAGTTCCACCGGCCGGGCCGTGATCGGGCGATCCTCGGGCACGCGGTCGTAGCCCTCGATCCGGCCGATCTCCTCGACGAGGTCGATCTCGCGCGACACGTCCCGCCGCCACGAGGGGGCGCGCCACCGGGTGGAATCGCCGCCGGCGGCACCCCCGACATCGACGAACCCGAGTCCGGTGAGGATCGCGTGCTGCCGCTCGGCCGGCACGTCGATCCCGAGGACCTCGGCGACGCGTCCTGCCCGCAGGTCGATCGTGGCCTCCTGCCCGGCGAGCGTCCCCGCCGCGGACACACCCTGCTCGAGCGTGCCGCCCGCGGTCTCGAGGATCAGCGCTGCAGCCCGTCGGCTCGCCCAGTCCACGGCGGCGGGATCGGGCGTCCGCTCGAAGCGGTAGGACGAGGGGCTGGCGAGCGACAGCCCGCGGGCCGCGGACCGGACCGCGAGCGGGGCGAACTGTGCCGACTCGAGCAGGATGTCCGCGGTTTTGCCGGAGATCTCCGTATCGGCGCCGCCCATCACCCCCGCGAGCGCCACGGGACCCTCTGCATCGGCGATCACGCACATCCGCTCGTCGAGTTCGTAGGTCTTGTGATTGATCGCCGTGAACGGTTCGCCGGCGGCGGCCCGACGCACGACGATCCGCGCGCCCCGGAGTTTCCCGAGGTCGAAGGCGTGGAGCGGCTGACCGCACTCGAACATCACGTAATTGGTCACGTCCACGACGTTGTTGACGCTCGCGACGCCGACCGTGGCCAACCGCTCCACGAGCCACTGCGGACTGGGACCCACGCGCACCCCGCGGATCACCCGCGCCGTGTAGCAGGGGCACAGTTCAGCCGCTTCGATCGCGACCGCGACGCTTGCGGCGGCACGGCCGGCCCCCTCGAGCGGCCGCGGGTCGGGCACATGCAGCGGCCGGGCGAACAGCAGCGCCGCCTCGCGGGCCACGCCGATGTGGCCCAGGCAGTCGGGCCGATTGCTCGTCACCTCGAGATCGATCGCCGTGTCGTCCCCCACGCGCTCCGTCGCCTCGTGGTTGAGCCCCGACATGAGCAGCTTCTCCACGAGCGGCTCAGCCGAGGCCGGAATCTGCACGTAATCGGCGAGCCATTTGAGCGAGATGATCATGGCTCAAAACTGCTCCAGGAACCGGACGTCGTTGCGGTAGAAGTCGCGGATGTCGGCGACGCCGTACCGGCGGGCGGCGATCCGCTCGACGCCGAGCCCGAACGCGAAGCCCGACACCTCGTCGGGATCGTAGCCGACCGCCGCGAGCACGGCGGGATCCACCATGCCGGCCCCTCCCATCTCGATCCAGCGTCCGCCCCACTCCATGTCCACCTCCACGCTCGGCTCGGTGAAGGGGAAGAACGACGGCCGGAAACGCACGTGCACGTCGCCGCCGAGGAAGCTGGAGGCGAACAGCCTGAGCACGCTCTTGAGGTGGGCCATCGTGGTGCCGGGCTCGACGTACAGGCCCTCGACCTGGTGGAACATCGGGTAGTGCGTGGCGTCGGCGGTGTCGGGCCGGTAGACGCGGCCGAGCGAGACGATCCGCAGCGGCGGCCGGCGTTGCTCCATGACGCGGATCTGGACGGTGCTGGTCTGCGACCGCAGGAGGAGCGGGTCGGCCCCTCGGGCCACGGCGAGGTAGAAGTTGTCGAGCGGGTCGCGGGCGGGATGCTCGGCGTTGATCGCCAGGGCGTCGAAGTTGTGCCACTGGTCCTCGACCTCGGGACCGTCGACGCTCTCGAAACCCAGCCGTCCCATGATCTCCTGGACGCGGCGGATCGTCTGCGTGATCGGGTGCAGATGCCCGAGCCGCAGGGGTTCGCCCGGCAGCGTGACGTCGAGCGCCTCGACCCCGGCCGCAGAGGAAGTCAGGCGGGCCTGCGCCGCGGCGAGCGCGGCGGCGACCGCCTCTTTGGAGTCGTTGAAATGCCTGCCCCCGGCCGGCTTGTCGGAGGCCGCCAAACCGCCGAGCAGTTTCTGGAGCGCCTTCAGACGGCCGCTCTTCGCGCCGAGAAACTCGACCCGCGCCCTCTCGAACGCATCGAGATCTCCAGCCGCCGACAGGGAGGCGACGGCATCGGCCTTCAAGCGGTCGAGTTCGGCGAGAAACGACTCGAGCGAGACCGTGGACACTGCCTTACGCGACCGCGGCCGGCTCCGGCAGGCCGAGTCCCCGGCGAACCTGTGCGACGACGGCATCGAAGCCCGTCGGGTCGAGCACGGCCATCTCCGCCAGGGTGCGGCGGTCGAGTTCGGACCCGATCTTTTCCAGCCCGGCGATGAACTGGCTGTAGCGAAGCCCGCGCTCGCGCACGGCGGCGTTGATTCGCACGATCCACAGCCGGCGGAAGTCACGCTTCTTGCGCCGCCGGTCGCGGCGGGCATACACGCCGGCGCGGATGATCGATTCCTTGGCCGTGCGGAGCAGCCGGCGACGGCCGCCGACCGAACCCTTCACCCGCTTGAACAGCCGCTTCTTGGCCCGCAGCCGGGGGACGACGCTCTTGGTACGCATGACTCTCTACCTTCGTGAATCCGGGAAGCCCCTGAATGTCGCTCAAACCCGCCGGAATGCAAGGCCGGGGCCGAATCTCGCGGCATTGCCCGCTATCGACTCGCCAACCCGGCTTCGGCCACCCTCTGCCCCGTCGCCGGACGTTCGCTGGTCAAGCGCGAGGACTGGGCAGCCCCTCGGGTTGGGCGAATGACGCGGCGTCAGTAACTGTTGTGGGCGAGCGCTTCGACGATCTTCGGGGTGTCGACCTTCGCCAGCACGCCCGTGCCGCGGAGCTCGCGCTTGCGCTTGGCGGTGAGCCGCACCTGGAGGTGGCTCGTGCCGGCACGGCGGTGCTTCACCTTGCCGTTGGCGGTGGTCCGGAAACGCTTCTTCACGCCCTTGTGGGTCTTCTGCTTCGGCACGGCGAACGCTCCTGTCCAGTGTTCTGTGTGTTGGGAGAAACGTAGGTTACTTGGGGGACAGCGTGCACACCAGCCGGCGGCCCATCTGCTGCGGCGGAGACTCGACTTTCCCCACGGGATCGAGCTGTTCGAGGATGTTCTTCATGACCCGCTGCCCCTCGTCGATGTGGGCCAGTTCACGGCCGCGGAACACCACCGAGACGATCACCTTGTCCTTGTGCTGCAGGAAGCCCTTCGCCTGGTTCACCTTGAACTCGATGTCGTGCTCGCCGGTCTTGGGACGGAGGCGGATCTCCTTGATCTTGGTGTGGTGGACGTGCGTCTTGTGCTGCTTCTTCTTCTGCTGGTACTTGAACTTTCCAAAGTCCATGATCCGGCAGACGGGCGGCTTCTCGTTGGGAGCCACCTCCACGAGATCGAGGCCGGCTTCCCGCGCGAGCGAGAGCGCTTCCTCGGTCGGGATGATCCCGAGTTGTCCGCCCTCGGCGGAAATCACCCGAATCGGCGTGATCCGGATCTGCTCGTTGATGCGATGCTGTTTCTCGATGGCTCGCGCCTCCGGTCACTCACTGCTCGCCGACGGCGGGGATGCAGTCGTGGCCTCGGCACCTGCCAACAGCACAGCTCCTCGCGCGGCTTCCCGGGCGGCCGCCTGACGACGAGGGCCGCAGTTCCCCGGAAAAGTCCCACCATATTCGTGGTCGCCCCATGGGGCGTCAAGGCATCACGGTTTTCCGTGGCAGCGCGGCCTCCCGGCGGGGCTCGGAGGCCAGCCGCAGCCCGGCAACGAGCGCCGCGTCGGCGTCGGCGAATCGCCGCTCGAGCGACCCCTCCACCATGAACGCCACGTTCACCCGGCGCCCGGCGTCGTCCGTGAGGACGTAGTGCACCCAGCGGAAGGGCAGCCCCTCGGCGGTCCCCTCCGAGACCACCCGCACGATCCGCACGCCGTCCTCCGGCCGGACCGTCACGGTCGCGCCGTCGAACCGCTTGAATTGCCCGGCGAGCGACTGCTCCACGTGCCGCTTCACCTCCTCGAGCGAGGGCACGACGGTCTCGGGGCTGCGCGGCAACGCGGTGATCGAACACTGCGCCACGAGAGCGCCGAGATCGATCAGCCGCAGCACGAGGCCGCCCGCATCCTCCTCCACGCACCGCCAGCCGGCCTCGTGGACCAGGTCGTATCGGCCCTCGGCATCGCGATACCAGACGCGGCCCGGACCGCCGGGACCGCGGCGCCGAACGCCGGCCGTGGACTCGTCGCCGGTCGGCTCGACGGTGTCATCGGCATGGCCGGGCGGGACCGGCTCCCGGACGACGGCGAGTCGGGCCTCGATCTCGAAGCCGGCCGCCACGTGCCCCGCCTGGCGGCGCTCGCGGACGACCACGTCGAGCCGCCTGATGTCGCCGACGAGCACGTGCCCGTCCTCGTCGGGTTCCGCGGCCACCGTGAACACGCCGTCCACGATCACGTGGGTCGGAACGCCGTCCACGGCCCCGTCCACGCCGCCGGCGAGCGCGATGCGGGCGACGCCGTCGGCGACGTCGACGACCCGCGCCTCCAGCGTGCCGGCTTCCACGGTGTCGATCGCGAGGAGACCGGCCGCCAGGTCGCCGGCGAGCGGCCAGCGGTCCTGCGGCCCGACCGCGCGTCCGGGGAGGAGATCCTCGAGCAGCAGCGAGTCGAACGGTGTCTCGAGCAGTTCGAGTTCGTCCCGCGAAAGGGAGGCGCCGGGCAGAAACGGACAGGGTGTCGTACCCACGCGGGCCACGGAGATCCGCCGGGCGTCTGCGGGCAAGGCCAGCGTCTCTTCGCCGTCTCCGACGTCGAGTCGCGCCGTCGCCTCGACGTACCGGCGCATCGCCGCGGCGTCCGGGTCGTCGGGCCGGAGCGATTCGTGGAAGTCGAAGGTGGCTTCCATGGCGATCGGCCGGCGGTCCGGTTCGTGGCCGCCAGACGCGGGACCGTGCAGTTCCCCATCGACGGACAGCGTGACGCACACACGCCGCCCGGCTCTCACCGGCGTCTCCGCCGGCCCCCCCTCGTCAGCGGCCGCGATCGCGGCCGCCACGAACGTCGCCAACCACCAGCCGCACCAAAATGTCCCTGATGATTTTGCCGTTCGGAAAGACACTTCGGCTCCCCCGTCGTTGCGAACCCGGGCCTGCCCGGCACCGGGCGTGCAACAAGTTGTCGGCACGAGCCGCCACCGAGGCTGACTTTTGCCCGGGACCGGCCCTTCCGTGCCATGTGTCCATGGCGCAGAACTGGCAATTTGGCAGGAGTTTGCGGCCGTTCATGCATCTTCCCTGCAACGGCCTCGGCCGCCCGGTGGACCCGTAACACGCGGCTGCCAAAAGGGTTGCGTCGCAGGGGGGCGACCTGCCGTAAAGAGCCGGGAAAAAACATTCAAGGGCGACGGGCAAGGCACTGAACCACCGTGGCCCCGGCCCCGTATAGACTTCACGTCCCGAGCAGGGTTGCGGGGGGCAGGATGCCTCCACGAAACGCACGACACGCGGACGGTCGGTGATCCGAGGGCGGACGCTGGATGGTTCCCGCGTCCGCAGTCATCAACGCGGCTGGCAAAGGATTGCCGGCAAGGAGGAACAGTCATGCGCAGCAACTCGACGGGCCCCTTCATGTCGCTGTTTTCCGACGACCAGGCCGCGGCCGAGCGGGCCGAGGCCGTCTCGAATCCCCACGCTCCGGCCGCGCCCCTGGCCTCCGAGGAGGTGCTCTCCATCGAGGAGCTCGCGCGGCGGTTCAACGTGTCCACCAAGACGATCTCCCGCTGGCGCGAGCATGGGCTGGTCGCACAGCGGTACGAGGTCGATGGCCGCAAGCGGGTCGGCTTCCTCGCGAGCGCCGTGGACAGGTTCGTGGCGGCGAACCCCGGCCGGATCGAGCGCGGTGCGCGATTCAGCCAACTGTCCGAGGAGGAGCACGAGCGGATCATCGGCTGGGCCCGACGGCTCGCTGCCGCCGGTGCCTGCCCGGCCGACGTGCACCGGCGGATCGCGACCCGGCTGCACCGCAGCGTGGAGACGATCCGCTACACGATCAAGCAGCACGACCAGGACCACCCGGAGGCGGCCGTGTTCGGGGCCGTGGACGGGAGGCTGCGGCCCGAGACATGCGAGCGGATCTACCACTTCTACCTCCAGGGCGAGCCGGTGGAATCGATCGCCACCCGGTATCGCCGCTCCAAGGCGAGCATCTATCGCGTGATCCTCGCGCAGCGGGCGAGCCACGTGATGCAGTTGCCGCTCGACTACATCCCCAACGCGCTCTTCGCCCGCACGAGCGCCGACAAGGTGGTCAACCAGCCCTTTCCGGGGCTCGACGAGCCCGCCAAGAAGGTGCGGCGGCCCTCCGGCCTGCCGGCCTACCTGGCGAGCCTGTACGAGGTGCCGCTGCTCACCCGTGAGCAGGAGGTGTGGCTCTTCAGGAAGTTCAACTACCTCAAGTACAAGGCCTCGAAGCTCCGCGAGCAGCTCGACCCTGAACGCCCGAGCACGCGGCTCATGGATCAGATCGACCGGATCTACGAGGAGGTGGTGGCCCTCAAGAACCGGCTCGTCCGCTCGAACCTCCGCCTCGTGGTGTCGATCGCGAAGCGGCGCGTGGCACCCGGCGACAGCTTCTTCGACCTCGTGAGCGACGGCAACATGTCGCTCATCCGGGCCGTGGAGAAGTTCGACTACGCCCGGGGCAACAAGTTCAGCACCTACGCCTCCTGGGCGATCATGAAGAACTACGCCCGTACGATTCCCGACGAGCACAAGCGGCGAGACCGCTTCCGCGCGGCGGACATGGACATGCTCCAGTCGGCGGCGGACCGCCGTGCCGACGAACACCAGCAGCGGCTGGCGGAGACCGACCGCATGCAGCAGGTGGGCAGGTTCCTCGACCGGCTCGACGCCCGCGAGCAGACGATCATCATCCGCCGCTACGGCCTCGACCACGAGCACGAGCCGCAAACCCTGAAAGAGGTCGGCTCGGCCCTGGGCGTGACGAAGGAGCGGGTGCGGCAGATCGAGGCGAAGGCTCTGGAAAAGCTCCGTGAGGCCGCCGCCGCCGAGGCCGTCCTTCCCGAGCTCGAGGAGTAATCGCCCCCATCGATGGCCGGGTGTCAGGCCCGGAGGGTGGCGGTGGCCTTGAGTTCGTCGCCGAGCGCGCGGCCGATCTGCCGGACAGCCTGGCGGAGCCGGTTCTCGTTCTCGATGAGCGCGAGCCTGACGTAGCCCTCGCCGGCGGCGCCGAAGCCGCCGCCCGGGCTCACGGCCACGTCGGCCTTCTCGAGGAGCATCGCCGCGAAGTCCATGCTCGACATCCGGCTGGCGAACGGCTCGGGGATCTTGGCCCACACGAACATGCTCGCCTTCGGCACCGTCACGGGCCAGCCGATCCGGCCCAGCCCCTCGCACAGCACGTCGCGTCGCTTCTCGTACACCTTGGCCTGGGCGGCGACGTCGGCCTCGCCGTTGCGCAGCGCCATGATCGCCGCGATCTGGATCGGGCGGAACATGCCGTAGTCGTAGTACGTCTTGATCGTGCCCAGGGCCCGGACGATGTCGCGGTTGCCGGCGGCGAACCCGACCCGCCAGCCGGCCATGTTGAAGCCCTTGCTCATCGTCGTGAATTCGACGGCCAGCCGCTTCGCCCCCTCGACCGCGAGAATGCTCGGGGTCTCGTAGCCGTCGAACGTGACGTCGGCGTAGGCGAGGTCGGAGACGAGCATGAAGCCGTGCTTGTTGGCGAGCTTCACCACTTCGACGTAGAAGTCCGGCCCCACGACCGTGGCGGTGGGGTTGTGGGGGAAGTTCACGATCACCATCTTTGGCTTCTCGCGCTCGCAGGTGCGGGCGATGTCGGCGAGGTAGCGGTCGGGATCGGTGGTGTCGATGAGGATCGCCCTGCCCGACGCCAGCGCCACGCCGTAGACGTGGGCCGGATAGGAGGGCGCCGGCACGATCACGCTGTCGCCCGGCCCGATGATCGCCAGGCACAGGTGGCCGAAACCCTCCTTCGAGCCGAGCGTGGAGATGACCTCGGTCTCGGGATCGAGCCGCACACCCCACTTCTTGAGATACCGCGAGGCCACCTCGCGCCGCAGGCTCATGATGCCGAGCGCCGGGGCGTAGCCGTGGTTCCGCGGGTCGTTGGCCGCCTCGGCGAGTTTGTCGATCACGAACTGGGCGGGGGGATCGGAGGGATTCCCCATGCTCATGTCGATGATGTCGTGCCCGGCCCGCCGCCGCTGGTAGGTGGCCTGGTTGATCCGCGCGAACAGGTAGGGGGGCAATTGCGAGATCCGGTCCGCCACGCGGAACTCGAACGGCTTCCCCTCCTCGGCGGGCCCGTCGGCGGTCTCCGTCGGATCGGGCACCTGGGGCTGCGCGGTCTGGTCGGTCTGCTGGGTCATCGCAAGAGCGTCCTCGAGTGACCCGATTCTACAGGCAGGCTCCGCCGGATCGCTACCGACCCCGAGGGACGCCCGGTGCACCGGGCACATCCAGCGACGCCGGAACCACGCCCGAACCGGCCTCCGACCGGCGGCTGCCCGCCCGCGGCGCGGCCAGTTCGTCGGCCTCGCGCCGTGACAACCCCGTCTGGGGCAGCGGCGGCGCCGCGGCGACGCCCGGCTCCGGAGGCGACTGGCTCGTGCCCGCGAGGAAGTTGTCGATCGTCGCCGACTCGCGGAGGTGCGAGAAGTGACGGGCCATCTCGATGCGTTGCTTCTTCTCGTGGATGTCCTCGAACAGCTCGTCGCGGACCTCGGCGAACTCGACCTTCGCCGGCGGCGTGAAGCCCTCGCAGAAGAGGACGAGGAACCGGTCGGCGATCTGCACGACGCCCGAAAGCTCGCCGGGCTTGAGCGCGAACGCCTCGCGCTCGAGCGCGGGCTGCCCTCCGTGCCGTTGGATCGGCGGCACCTCGCCGCGGAGCGTGCGGCTCGTGGGATCCACGGAGTACTTCTCGGCGAGTTCGCCGATCATCTCGGCGGTCGGCGTGCGGCGGGCGAGCTGCCACACTTCCTGGGCCCGCCGCTGGTTGTCGAGCACGATCACGCGGCACTTGGCCCGCGGACCGAACGTGGCGGCGAAGGCCTTGTCGAGGTCGTCCTGCGACACCGGCACCGCCCCCACCAGCTTCTTCAGCGCGACGGTCGGCTGCACGATGTCGTCGAGATAGTGCCGGATGGGGATTTTCTGCTCCTTCGTCACGCGGTCGAGCCAGCCGGCGCTGTCGATCGACCCGTCGGGACGACGGAACCCCATGATCTCGGCCGCCCGGGCGACCTCGGCGTCGATGTCGGCCTGCGAGACCTGCTGCTGGGCACGCTCGAGCGCCTGCCTCAGGAGCGCCCTGGTGATCAGAACCTCCAGCACATCGGCGCCGTGCCGCTCGAGGCACGCCTCTCGCACGGCGTCGAGCGGGATCGGCTGGCCGTTGACCACCGCGGCCACTCCCGGACGGGCGGCCGCGCGAGCCGGGTCGGTCATCACGTTCTCGACGGTGGCTGCCTCCCGCAGCGTGCGGAAGGTCGTGCTCGACGCGGCCCGGCTCTTTTTCTCCCGCAGTTCCTCCGCGAGCCGCGACCGCACGTCGTCGAGCTTCACCTCGGCCGCGGGCAGGTGCCCCTCGCACTTCACGATGATGAACTGGTCCGCCACCTGCGTCACCGCCGAGATCTCCTGCGGCGCGAGTCCGAAGACCACCGCCTCGAACGTCGGGTCTCCGGCGCTGCGCCGGATCGGCTGGACCCAGCCGTTCGCACTCGCACTGCCGACGTCCACGGAGTGCTGCCGGGCCAGCGCCCCGAACTCGTCCGGCGCGGCGACCGCCTTGGCCCGCACCTGCTCCGCCTCGGCACGCGACTTCACCACGATGATGCGCGCCTTCACCGACGGCCCGAACTGGTTGTCGAACGCCTGCCGCACCTCGTCGGCCGTCGGTTCGACGCTCGCATGGGCCAGCCTTCGCAGCGCGAGCATCGGCCAGACGATCTCCTCCGCGTACTGCTTCGGGCTCACGCCCCGCTCCTGCTGAATGAGTTCGATCCACTTGTCGCGCGGCACGCTGAAGCGCCGCGACATGGCGTCGATCTCGGCATCCACGTCCTGCTGGGTGACGGTCACGCCCTGCAGCCGGCAGGCGTGTTCGATGATCGCCTTGTTGACCAACGTCTCGAGCACGGCCTCGCCGTGGCGGGCCAGGCACTCCGCGGCGAGGGCGCGCTCGCCGATCTCGACGCCGTTGACGAGCGCCATCATCCGTTCCGGCGGGGCCGACGGCACGGCATCGGCCTTCCGAGAGGCCTGCGTGGCCGGCTTCGGAGCGGGTGCGGCATCGGCGGCCGTGCCGCCGGCCAGAATTCGCCACGCGAGGCAACCCGCCACGACGGCGATCCCAGCCGTCACCTCGCGAACCGCGTTGCCCCGGCGGGCGAAGACGCCGCGCACGGGTGCAAAAAACCGTCCGAGTCGTCCGAACCGTTGCATCGAAAGGCCCTCCTTGGCTGTCGCTGCGAGGGCCGAAAGGTAGGGAATCGCGGGCGACGGGGCAAGGCGATTCCAGAGCGGCTCATGCCCGCGGAAATCCACGCTCCGGACCGGCACCAGCCGCGATCGCACCGTGGCAAATTGCCCGCGGCTGGTTTACGCTCCAGCCATGACGACGCCCCCGCCCAAGTCGGCCCGCCCCGCCACCGACCGCCCCCAACCAGAGTGCCTGTCGATCCTCGGGCTCCTGCCCCCGGTGACGCTGGAGGACGTGAAGCAGGCCTACCTCGCCAAGGCCCGCACCGCCCACCCCGACCGCGGCGGCGACCCGACGGCCTTCATGCGACTGCAGAAGGCGTTCGAGGATGCCAACGACTACGTGAAGTTCAAGGCGGGCAAACTCGAATGGCTGGCGTCGAAGATCGAGGCGTACGCCCAGCAGCAGGAGGTCGTCACGGAGACGATCGAACGCGGCGGCGAGGTGGAGATGGAGGAGGCCGACTGGCTCGAGAGCAGTTTCGGCGAGGACTTCGGTCGCGTGGCCGACAGGCTCGTGGCGGTGCGGCTGCACGGACCGGCCGCCGACGACCTGTTCGCGATCCTGCTCGGCTTCCGCGCGGCGTCGCTCAAGGACCTGGCCGTGCTCGATCTCGCGGGCGGCTCGCTCACCGACGAGGGGCTGCTGCAGTTCAAGGAGCTGAAAAGCCTGCGCTCGCTCGATCTCCGCGGCACGGCGGTGGGCAAACTCGCCGCCGAAGCGCCCCAGTGGTTCGAACGCCTCGAGTTCCTCGGGCTGCCGAAGGGGGCGGTCGGGCTGTTCGGGCGGATGGCGATGCCACGGCGCGTGAAACTCGCCATCGGCGACGCCGGCGAGGGCTGACATGGAGCCCTTCCGCACACGGACGGTGACGGTGACGGAGGCGGGCGAAGCCGTCGAGTTTCGGTCGCGACTGCTTCCGCCGCCCGCCGTCGAGCAGGGGCGCCTGTATCCGCTCGTCGTGTTTCTCCACGGCGCCGGAGAGCGTGGCCGCGACAACGAGAAGCAGCTCAAGTATCTGCCCACCTGGATGGCGGAGCCGGCGCTGCGCGAGCGGCATCCGTGCTTCCTGCTCGCGCCACAGTGCCGCGAGGGCGAGCGCTGGGTGGACGTCTCGTGGGCCGACAAGAAGAGCCTGCCGCAGGGCGGGCCCACGACCGACCTGCTCGCCGTGATCGCCGCGGTCAACGACGTGATCGCGCGCGAGCCGATCGATCCACGGCGCGTCTATCTGACCGGTCTCTCCATGGGGGGCTATGGCACCTGGGATCTCGCGTCGCGGCAGCCGGAGCGGTTCGCGGCGATCATCCCGATCTGCGGCGGCGGCGACGAGGCCACCGCCCCGCGGCTGGCCCGGCTGCCGATCTGGTGCTTCCACGGCGACGCCGACACCGTGGTTCCGGTGGAGCGGTCGCGGAGCATGATCGCGGCGGTGCGGGCCGCGGGCGGCAGCCCGAAGTATTCGGAGCTCGCCGGCGTGGGCCACGACTCGTGGACGCCCGCCTACCGCGATCCAGCCGTCCTCGACTGGCTGTTTGCCAGCCGCTACTCCGGAAACAAGCGGGTCGAGAGGTAGCGCTCGCCGAGGTCGGGCAGCACGACGACGATCATCTTGCCCGCGTTCTCGGGCCGCTTCGCCACCTGGAGCGCACCCCATGCCGCCGCGCCGCAGCTGATGCCGCACATCAGCCCCTCGCGCTTCGCCATCTGGCGGGCCGTCTCCATCGCGTCCTCGTCATCCACCTTGATCACTTCGTCGATCACGTTCAGGTTCAGGATCTCGGGGATGAATCCCGCCCCGATTCCCTGGATCGTGTGCCGGCCCGGCTTGATCGGCTCGCCGGCGAGCTTTTGAGAAATGACAGGGCTGTTGAGCGGCTCGACGGCCACCACCCTGAGGCCGGGCTTCTTCGCCTTGAGCACCTCGCCGCAGCCGGTGATCGTGCCGCCCGTGCCCACGCCGCACACGAGGATGTCGACCCGGCCCTCGGTGTCGGCCCAGATCTCCTCGGCCGTCGTGCGCCGGTGAATCTCGGGGTTCGCCGGGTTCTTGAACTGCTGCGGCATGAAGAACTGCGTGCTCGACCGGCTGATCTCCTCGGCATGCCGCACGGCGCCCGGCATGCCCTCGGCGGCCGGGGTGAGCACGAGTTCGGCGCCGAGCGCCTTGAGCATCCGGCGCCGCTCGAGGCTCATGCTCTCGGGCATCGTGACCCGCAGCTTGTAGCCGCGGGCCGCGCAGACGTACGCGAGGCCGATCCCCGTGTTGCCGCTCGTCGGCTCGATCACGACGGTGTCCGGGCCGATCTGCCCCGCGGCCTCGGCGGCGTCGATCATCGCCGCGGCGATCCGGTCCTTCACGCTCCAGAGGGGATTCATGTTCTCGATCTTGCCGACGACGGTGGCGGAGCAGCCGTCGGTGACCCGGCGCAGCCGCACGAGCGGCGTGCGGCCGATGCACTGGGTGATGTCGTCGCGGATCCCGGCGGGCAGGGCGGACTGGATCATGGGGACACCTCGCTTTCAGCCCGGAAAATACGACTGGCGGCGAGACGGAGTCAACACGAAGTGTGATCCCTTTCTGGCTTTCATGCCTCAACGCGTCCAATCCGGCTCGTGACTGCCCAGCCCCTCTCGCTTGACGTTCGCCTCGGCCCTCCAGGCCGCGGCTCTCTGCATGTCCGCTTCGCTTCGCCATCCATGGCTGCGCTCGCTCCCATAGCCCGCTCGAGGGCATGGGCAGCCCCGAGCCTGCGTTTTTCAGTTGAGGAGGCTTCGGGCTCCCCTACCCCGGGAGCCGGCGTACGCAGACAAGCGCAGCCAGGATGGCGAAGCGCAGTCGGAGTCGAGTGAGCGCAGGGCAGGATGCCCGGAGTGAACGTCCGGCGACGGGTGTACGGGGAGCCCGAAGCCGGCGCGGACGCGTTGCGCTTCGGGCCGTCACGAACCTACAGCTTCTTCACGCGGATGTTCTTGTAGTGGACTTCGCTGCCCGGGTCGTGGGCCTGGAGGGCGAACGTGCCGGTGGAGAGTTTGCGGGTGCCGTCCACGCCCTCCGGCTCCACGAACTCGAAGAGCACGCGGCCGTCGACGATGACCGCCATCGCCTTGCCCTTCACGATCAGTTCCTGCGTGAACCACGTGTCGTCGTCTGCGGGGGGTGTGAAGTTTTTCACCACGTTGTAGATGCTGCCGGTGCGCACCGGATCCTTCTGCGAGTTGTTCACCTGCATCTCGTAGCCCACGGTCGGCCAGCCGGTCTCCTGGTACTTCGTGTGGAAGAAGATGCCCGAGTTGGAGCCCGGCTTCGTCATCACGTCGGCCTTGAGGTGGAAGTCCTTGAACTCGGCGGGGTGCTCCGCGTCGGGGCCGATGTAGAAGAGGTGGCTGCGGGGCCCGTGGCACACGATCTGGCCTTCGGTCACCTGCCAGCTGGCGGCGTTCTCGCTCGCCTTCCAGCCCGCCAGGCTCTTGCCGTCGAACAGCGGCTCGAAGCCGGCCTCGTCGGCGGTCGCCCCGCCGGCGGCCGCCACCGAGACCACCGCCACCGCCAGACATCGAACAAAACTGTCATACTTGCCGTAGGCCATGGACAGGCTCCTGGGTTCGAATCGCACCGCCCGCGAGGACACTTCGATCGCCACCGCGACCGCGAATCCGACTGAGGATACGCGCTCCGCCGCCGCCATGCCACCGGCGCCGGCGCTCCTCTCCATCGACACCGACGTGTCGCTCGATGGCCTCCCCGCGCCGGAATGGCTGGTCGTCACCGCCGACGCGTTCCGCGTCCGGTCGGGCGAAACGACGGTCCGCACGGTCGCCCGGGCCGAGGTCGAGCAGGTGCGGACCACGGCCGGCGTCGGCGGGGGCACGCTCCAGGTGAGGATCGGGGGCGACTGGGTCGATCTGCTGCGGTTCTCCAACGCGATGGCGACGCGGTTCCACAAGGTCGCCCGGGCCCTCGAGCGCCCCGCCGGGTCCGGCCCGCTCCTCGCCTCCGACGAGACGCTCGACCCGCCGCGCTGCCCGTCGTGCGGCCTCCGACTCACGACGCGGGAGCAGTCGTGCCCGCGCTGCATGCAGAAGGGGCGGATCCTGCAGCGGGTGGGCGAGCTGCTCGCCCCCTACGGCCGGGGTGCCGTCCTCCTCTGCCTGCTGACGCTCCTCGGCGTGGCGGCCGAACTCATCCCGCCGAAGCTGCAGCAGTACATGGTCGATCACGTGCTCACCCGCGGCGCGACGGCGGCCGATGCGGCGAGCCTGCCCGACTTCAAGACGGCGCTGCTGGTGGTCGTGCTCGCGCTCGCGTTCTCGCGGGTCCTGCTTTCCGCCGTGGGCATGCTCAAGGGCCGGCTCGCCACGGCGATCGGCACGGGCCTCACCGGCGCGCTGCGGGCGGAGATGGTGTCGAAACTGCAGCACCTCTCGGTCGCCTACTACGACCGCCACCAGGTCGGCTCGATGATCAGCCGCGTGGCCCACGACAGCGAGGTGCTCCACGGCCTGATGCAGCAGATCACGGGGGGCTTCCTGCTGCAGATCGTACAGCTCGTGGGCGTCGGGGCGATGCTCGTGTGGATCAATCCCAAGCTCGCGCTCTACACGCTCATCCCGGTGCCGCTGGTGATCCTCGGGTCGTGGGTCTTCTGGCGGCACGTCTATCCGCGTCACTACCGGCTGTGGGACGCCTCGAGCAAGCAGATGTCGGCGCTCAACGGCATGCTCTCGGGCATCCGCGTGGTGAAGGCGTTCGCCCAGGAGCCGCGGGAGCGCGACCGGTTCAGGGCGGCCAGCGACCACCTCTCGTCGTGGCGCGAGTGGGTGGAGCAGACGAACGCGACCTACGCCGCCGCGATGCAGCTCGTGTTCGGCCTGGGCGGGCTCATCGTGTGGTATGTCGGCGGCCGCGACGTGATCGGCGGCCAGATGACGCTCGGCCAGCTGATCGCGTTCCTCGCCTATCTCGCGATGTTCTACGCGCCGCTCGGGGCCCTCTCCAACTTCACGACCTGGCTCACGAGCTTCCTCTCGGGCAGCCAGCGGGTGCTCGAGCTGCTCGACACGCCGGTGACGATCGAGGAGCCGACGGCGCCCGTCGCCTGGGATCGGCCGCGCGGGGCGATCCGGTTCGACAACGTCACGTTCGGCTACGACCGCAACCAGCCGGTGCTCTCGGACGTGGCGTTCGACGTCGCCCCGGGCGAGATGATCGGGATCGTGGGCCGGTCGGGCTCGGGGAAGACCACGCTCGTCAACCTGATCGGACGATTCTACGACGTCCAGGAAGGCAGGATCGAGATCGACGGAATCGACATCCGCGACCTGTCCACGCGACAACTGCGGGAGCGGCTCGGGATCGTGTTCCAGGACTCCTTCCTGTTTCGCGGCACGATCTGGAAGAACCTCTCCTACGGCAGGCCGCAGTCCACGATCGAGGAGGGCCTCGCCGCCGCGAAGGCTGCCGGCGCCCACGACTTCATCTGCCGACAGCCGCTGGCCTACGAGACACTCCTCGGCGAGCGCGGGGCGGGGCTTTCGGGGGGCGAGAAGCAGCGGCTCTCCATCGCCCGCACGCTGCTCTACGACCCGCTGATCCTGGTGCTCGACGAAGCCACGAGCAACATCGACGCCGAGGCCGAAAGGAGCATCCAGGAGGCGCTCGCGGTGCTCGTGAAGGGCCGCACGACGATCGCGATCGCCCACCGCCTCTCGACGCTGCGCAACGCCGACCGGATCCTCGCCTTCGACCGCGGCCGGCTCGTGGAGCAGGGCACCCATGCCGAACTGCTCGCCGCCGACGGCATCTACGCCCGGCTGGTGAAGATCCAGACACAGGTCTCGAAACAGCCCACCGTGGACACGCTGCTGACGACGGATGAGCCGCCCCACGGCGCCGCGTCGGCGTCATCCACCGACGCGAACGTGATCCGCTGGCTCGACCCCACCCGGCAGGCGTTCGCGATCGGGCCGCATGGCCGCATCGAACTGCGCGATGACGGCCGCCTCGAGGCGGCGGGGGTGTTCGTGGTGGCGACGTTTCCGGCGACGCATCCGGAGGAGTATCTGTCGGTCCGTGGATGGAACGATGCCGGCGACGAGGTCGAACTGGGCATGCTGCGGCGGCTCGCCGACTGGCCGGAGCCGAGCCGGGATGTCGTCTGCACGGGGCTGGCCCGCCGGTCACTGGTGAGACGGATCGACCGGGTTCACGCGGCGAGACTCGCGCACGGCTATCTCGACCTCGACGTGGAGACCGACGTCGGCCGACAGCCGGTCACGATCCGCTGGACCGCGAGCCAGGCGGTCGATTACGGAGCGGAGGGCAAAATGCTGATCGACACCGAGGAAAACCGCTGGGTCGTGCCGCGGGTCGATGCGCTCCCGAAGGCCGATCGGGAGCGGTTTCTGCAATACGTCTACTGGTGAGAGGCCCCCCTGCGCGGTTTCGCGTCAGCGTTTGCCTCGACCGTAGGCGATGCCGCCGCCCGGGAAGCCCTCGCACCGCGTTTTTCGGCCGCCACTCGATCTCTCTCCGAGTGGCACACGACTTGCCACCTCCTCCTGACGGTGGGCGTCCGGACGGCTTCCGATACATCGGTCCCCAGAAGGGTGCCCCACCGGCTTGGGCGAGTACTCCGCAATTGCTCGCCCAGGCCCGGGGCATCCCTTCGGTCATCGCGGTTTCCCGGCCCGCACCCGCGGGCCGGGAAACCTGCGTGGCGGACGGGAGCACTGCTACAGGATCGCGAGCGGGTTGCGTCGCTCCTCGAGCGTGCCCCTGGTCACGCCGACGCGGTTCGCGGCGTTGAGCTGGCCCCACACGTCGCGTCCCGTGAGCCTGCCGGCGAGCAGGTCGCGGTAGGCCCTCACCACGCGGCCGATCTCCGGCACGGGCTCATCGAGAAACTCCACGCGGAAGTGACGCACGCCGCGCGCGAGCAGGGCGGGCACCGCCTCGGCGGCGCTCTGGGGCACGGCGTTGTAGAGCGTGTTGCGGCATCCCACGTCGGCGGTGAGCGGGTGCTCGACACCGATCCGGTCACGGAGCCTGACGGCGTGCTCGTCACAGGGGCGGCCGCAGTTGGTCTTGTCGGTCCCTGGCGAGAGCACGGCGCAGAACACGCAGTGCTCCATGTGGAACATCGGCATGTGCTGATGGATCACCACCTCGAGCCACACCGGATCCGACGACGCGACGAGCCCGAGCAACTGCTCACGGTTGAGGTCGTACGACGCGGTGACGCGCTCCGCGCCTGCGGCCAGAAAAAACTCGGCGGAGATTTCGTTCGTGACGTTCAGCGAGAAGTCGGCCACGGCCCGCACCCCGCGGTCGCGAAAGTACGAGAGGCCCGCGTAGTTGCGCACGAGCACTCCGTCCGGCTCCTGCTTCGCGAGGAGCGTGAAGATGCCCTGCTCGTCCGGCTTCTGGATCCGGGGCGTGGCGGGAAAGAGCGTGCCGCCGGCCTCCCGCACGCTGGTGATCGCGGCGCGATACTGCCGGATGTCGGCGAATTCTGCGTAGAGCATCCGCTCGCCGAGGTCGAGCAGGGCGTGCAGCTGCTCGAGGGATCGCGCCAGGAACACGAGGCCGGGATCGGGAAGCGGACCGCTCGCTCCACGCGAGTCGGGGCGCGACCGCCCCGGCCATGGGGCGTTCGTGCCGGTGCCGCAGGCGGCTTGCGGGATGCAGAGCCGCGACGCCCTCGCGACGACCGCATGCCGCAGCCTTCCCACCACGCTCAGGGGCAGCATCGGTCGCCCCTCGATCTCGGCCTCGAGCCCGCGGAGTTCGAAGGGCGTGCCGCCGAGGCGGCCGAGCTGCTCGCGGAGCGTCTGCGCGGTGAGTGGGTGCTTCTGCGCCTCCACGGCGACCTCGTCCGAGGCGACCTCGCAACCGGCCCCGTTCGCCAGCGTGGCCCGCACGACGACCGGCCTGCCGACGGCCGCGGTCACCACGAGGTCGATCGGCTGCCGGCGGGAGAGCTGGCCGCTCGCGAACGTCTTCCGCAGCCGGGCCGTGAGCTCGGGGTCGTCGGTCTTCCACACCGTCTGCCCCACGGTCAGCCGACCGGGGTCGAAGGCGTCGTGGGCAAACGCCAGTTCCACCCGACCCGCCGCGACCGGTTCCGTCAGCGACCGACCCGCCTGAAACACCTCGTAGACGCGGCCGCCGACGTCGTCGTCGCTCGTCGCGCCACAGGCGAACGCCACGCCGTCTCCGCGCTTCACGCCGGCGGCGAGTTCCACGGTGACGCGGCGGCGCCCGACCGCCACGACCGTCCCCAGGCGCACGCCACGTTTGGCGCTGCTCGTCGCCGGCACCAGCATCTTGTGATCGCAGCCGCGCAGCCAGCCCGGCGAGAACCCGCGCGAGAAGGAGAGTTCCATCTCCTCGACGTCGCGCCGCGTGAACTCGACCGGCCGGGTCGCCAGGGCCGCGTCGATCGCCCGGCGGTAGTGACGGGTGATGTTCGCCACGTATTCGGGAGACTTGAGCCGCCCCTCGATCTTGAACGACGCCACGCCGGCGGCGATGAGTTCCGGCGTGAGGGCGTACGCGGCGAGATCCTGCGGCGACAGGAGATACTTCTGCGGTCCGAGGTCCACGTCCCGACCGTCGCACACGAGGTCGTACGGGAGCCGGCAGGCCTGGGCGCACTGGCCGCGGTTGGCGCTCCTGCCGCCGAGCGACTCGCTCGTCAGGCATTGGCCGGAGTAGGCCACGCACAGCGCCCCGTGCACGAACACTTCCAGCGGCATCGACGTCCGCCGGCGGATCGCCACGATCTCGCCGATCGAGAGTTCGCGGGCGAGCACGACCCGCTGCATGCCGAGTTTCTCCGCCAGCGCGATCGTCTCGGCGCTCGTGAGCGTCATCTGCGTCGAGGCGTGGAGGGCGAGGTCGGGGCGGATCTGCCGGATCAGGCTGGCGGCGCCCACGTCCTGCACGAGCACGGCATCCACGCCGGCGTCGGCCACTGCCCCGACCACCCGCATGAACTCGGCGACCTCGTCGGAGAAGACGAGCGTATTCAACGTGGCGTAGCCGGCGAGGCCGCGCAGGTGCAGCATCTCCATCAGCGCCGGCAGGTCCTCCAGGGGAAAGTTCTTCGCCCTGGCCCGGGCGTTGAAGCCGCACTCGAGGCCGAAATAGACGGCGTCGGCTCCGTTCTCGATCGCCGCCCGGGCGCAGTCCCAGTCGCCTGCCGGAGCGAGGAGTTCGGGGGCGGCACGTGACGGTGGAGCGGTCATGGGGGTCCATCGTACGGCATGGGTGGCCGCGTCGACGGGGCACGACGGCTGGGACTGCCGCCCGCCGCGGGAGAGCCTTGAGATCGGCCCCTCCAGCGGGTAAGACGATTGATCTCCCGGATGGATTCAACCGGGTATTTCCAGGGGGTCAGGGATGGCCGCCATGACAGACTTCTTCTTCTGGAGCAGACAATGAACCTCGTCGATCTCGTGAAGGATCAGCTCACCAGCCAGGTGCTCGGCAGCCTGGGCTCGCTGATCGGTGCAGATGAGTCGCAGACCCGCACGGCCACGTCGGCCGCCGTCCCCGCCCTCCTCGGCGGTCTCTCGAAGCTCGCCTCGACCCAGGCCGGCGCCAGCCAGATCGCCTCCGCCCTCGGCGGCCTCGATCTCGGCGCCCTCGGCAACCTGGCCGGCATCCTCGGCGGCTCGAATGCCTCCCGCGTGGCCGACCAGGGCGGCAGCCTGCTCTCGTCGCTGTTCGGCACGAGCGCCACGGGCAAGATGGTCGAGACGCTCGCCGGGTTCCTCGGCATGAAGCCGGGCATCTCGCGCAGCCTGCTCGCCTACCTCGCCCCCGTCGTGCTCGGCATGGTGGCGAAGCAGTTCACGGGCGGACGCGCCGACGCGGCCGGCCTGCAGCGGCTGTTCGCCGATCAGGCCGGCAACATCAGGAACGCCCTCCCGGCGGGCCTGTCGCTCGGCGACTTCGGCGCGGTGGCCCCGCAGGGCGGCCGTGACACGCACGCCCGCGAGCACGCCGAGACGGCGACGACGGGTGGCTTCCCGGCGTGGCTGCCGCTGGTGCTCCTGCCGCTCCTGGCGCTGGGCGCGTGGTTCCTCATGAACCGCGACAAGATGGCCAAGCAGGACGGCGGCGTGATGATCGAGGAGATCCGCAAGCAGGGTCCGGTCACGATCGACCGCACGGAAGTCATCGAGCGGGAGGGGAAGAAACTGATCGACACCGTCGCCGAGACGATCTCGATCGATCCCAAGTTCGTCGAGGCGGCCCGGCTGGCCACGAACGCGACCGATCTCTTCGGCGGACTGTCGAAGATCCTCGGCGGCGTGACGAGCGTGGACACGGCCAAGGCCGCGATTCCGGAACTCGAGAAGCTCGGTCCGATGCTGACCGGCGTGCAGAGCGAGGCCGAAAAGCTCGAGGGGGAGAACAAGACGGCGTTCGCCCAGTTCGTCTCCAAGAACCTGGGCCTGCTCCAGAAGGCGATCGACACCGCGATGGCGATCCCGGGCGTGAAGGAACTGCTCGGCCCGGTCGTCGGCCCGATGGTCGAGACGCTGACAAAGCTCGGCGGCTGATCAACGCCGGGAGGAAGTCGGAAGCAATGGACCGGGGCCGGCGCGAGCCGGCCCCGGTTTTTTCATCTACTCGTCGTCTCGCAGTTTCGCGAGCACGGTGTAGTCCTCGAGCGTCGTGGTGTCGCCCACGGTCTCGCGGCCGGCGGCGATGTCACGGAGCAGTCGCCGCATGATCTTGCCGCTCCGCGTCTTCGGCAGGGCCGCCGAGAAGTGGATGTCGTCAGGCGCCGCGAGGGCCCCGATCTGCTGCCGCACATGCTTGCGGAGGGCGTCTTTGAGCGCGTCGCCGGGCTCGCCGCTCTTGAGCGTCACGAACACGGCCACCGCCTCCCCCTTCACGTCGTGCGGCCGGCCCACCGCCGCCGCCTCGGCCACCGCGGGATGGCTCACGAGGGCGCTTTCGATCTCGATCGTGGAGAGCCGATGACCGGCGACGTTGAGCACGTCGTCGATGCGGCCCATGATCCAGTAGTAGCCGTCCTTGTCCTGCCGGGCGTTGTCGCCGGCGAGATACTTGCCCGGCACCCGCGACCAGTAGGTTTCCACGAACCGCTCGTCGTCGCCCCAGATGCCGCGGAGCATGCCGGGCCAGGGCTTCGTCATCACGAGCCAGCCCCCTTCGCCAGGCTCGACCGGGTCGCCGGCGGCGTCCACGATCTCGGGGCAGACGCCCGGCAGCGGCAGCGTGCAGCTGCCCGGCTTCGTGGGCGTGCAGCCCGGGAGCGGGCTCATCATGATCCCGCCCGTCTCGGTCTGCCACCACGTGTCGACGATCGGGCAGCGCTTGCCGCCGATCACCTCGTGGTACCACATCCACGCCTCGGGATTGATCCCCTCGCCCACGCTGCCGAGGAGCCGCAGGCTCGAGAGGTCGCGCCCCTCGATGTGCTGCATGCCCCACTTCATGAATGAGCGGATCGCCGTGGGGGCCGTGTAGAAGATCGTCGGCTTCTCCTGCTCGATGATCTCCCAGAAGCGGCCCTCGTGCGGCGCGTTGGGGGCCCCCTCGTAGATCAGGATGCTCGCGCCGGCGGCGAGCGGGCCGTAGGTCACGTAGCTGTGGCCGGTGATCCAGCCGCAGTCGGCGGTGCACCAGAAGAGGTCGTCCTCGCGCAGGTCAAACACCCACTCGGCCGTCGTCTTCGCCCAGAGCAGGTATCCGGCCGTGGTGTGCTTGATGCCCTTCGGTTTGCCGGTGGAGCCGCTCGTGTACAGGATGAAGAGCGGAGCCTCGGAGTCCAGCGGTGTGGGCGACTTGTCGGCCGGCATCCCGGCCACGAGGTCATGCCACCACACGTCGCGGCCCGGCACCATCTCGCAGGGCTGCCCCGTGCGCCGGAGCACGATCACGTGCTTCACGGTCGTGGGCGGATGGCTCTTCGAGGCGAGTGCGTCGTCCACGTTCTTCTTGAGCGGCAGTTGGGCCCCGCGCCGCCAGCCGCCGTCGGACGTGACCACGGCCACGGCCTTGGCGTCGTGGTTGCGGTCGGCGATCGCCTCGCTCGAAAACCCGCCGAAGATCACGGAGTGCACGGCGCCGATCCTGGCGCAGCCCAGCATCGCGATCACGAGTTCGGGCGTCATCGGCATGTAGATCGAGACGACGTCGCCCCGCTTCACGCCGAGCTTTTCGAGGCCGGCGGCGAATCTGCACACCTCGGCATGGAGCTGCCTGTAGGTGTATTCGCGCCGCTCGCCAGTCGGCTCGCCCACCCACACCATCGCGATCTTGTCCCCCTTGCCGGCGGCGATGTGCTGATCGAGGCAGGCGGCGGAGGCGTTCGTATGGCCGTCCACGAACCACCTGGCCACGGGCGGCTCCCAGTGGAGCACTTTTGAATAGGGCTTCATCCAGGGGAGGGCCTGGGCGCGGGCGTGCCAGAAGCCCTCGAGGTCGGCGGCGGCTTCGTCGTAGAGCTTCTTGTAGTCGGCGAGCGAGCCGATCCGGGCCTGCCTGGAGAACTCGGCCGGCGGCGGAAACACACGGTCTTCCTGCATCACGCTGGCCACGCGGCCGGCTGCCTTCTCTGACGCTGCCATGAATCTCGTCCCCCGTCGGTCCCTGCGGAAAAAAGTGCTGCGAACGCTCGAAGCCTCGAAAATCAGACCATTCCCCGAGTCGGTCGGCAAGTCCCGTGCGGGGCGAACGTCGAGGTCGCCAACGGCTTTCAAGCGAACGGGCTCGCGTCCACGCCGTCGCCGAAGCCGATGCCGAGGGCGCGCGCGGCCTGCACGGCCGCGTGGCCCGGGTCGATCGTGGCGGGTGTGTCGATCGCCTCCGAGATCGATACGCTCGCGATGTCGGGCGGACGGTAGCACGCCATCTGCCCAAACCGGCCTTCATGCACGAGCCGCACGGCATGGGCCCCGAACTGCGTGGCGAGCACGCGGTCGAACGCCGTCGGCGTGCCGCCTCGCTGCAGGTGACCGAGCACGAGGGCCCGCACCTCGCGCTTCAGCCGTCCGGCCACCTCGTTTGCCACGATCTCGCCGATGCCGCCGAGCCTTACCTGCCGCCGCTCCGTCGCCGCCGCGGTGGCGTTCGGCTTGCCGCCGCCGTCGTGCACGAGGCCGCCGTCGGGCAGCCGGGCCCCCTCGGCCACGACGATGAGCGTGAATCGCTTGCCCTCGCGTTCGCGGTCGAGCACCTTCCGGCAGACGCTCTCGAACGTCCAGGGAATCTCGGGGATCAGGATCACGTCGCCGCCGCCGGCGATGCCCGCGTGGAGGGCGATCCAGCCGGCGTGGCGGCCCATCACCTCGAGCACCATGATCCGCTCGTGGCTGGCGGCGGTGGTGTGGAGACGGTCGAGGGCGTCGGTGGCGCAGGCCACGGCCGAATCGAAGCCGAACGTGAACGCCGTGCAACCGAGGTCGTTGTCGATCGTCTTCGGCACGCCCACCACCGGAATGCCGTGCTCGTGCAGCGCCCGGGCGATCGCCAGCGACCCGTCGCCTCCGATGCAGATCAGACCCGTGATGCCGAGCTGCCGCACCGTCTCGCCCGCGGCGGCGAGCAGGCCGGGATCGATCCCCACGCGTGTGCCTTCGCCCACGAGCGCGGAAAACCGTCCCTTGTTCGTCGAGCCGAGGATCGTCCCGCCCTGGAGCAGGATGTTGGCGGTGTTGGCGAGATCCAGCGGCATCCAGGCCACCGGATCCACGAGCCCCTCGTAGCCTTTGAGAAACCCGACGCAGTCGTAGCCGAGCTTGAGCGCGCTCTTCACGGCCGCCCGGATGACGGCGTTGAGCCCGGGGCAATCGCCGCCTCCGGTGAGGATCCCGATCGTGGGCTTGGAAACGGGCATGCAGCGGCCGATACAGGGCGTGTTTCCCGTGGTATTCTTGAGCGTTCGGGGATTGTAGCACCCGTTCCGCCGCATCCAGTCTTCAGGATCCAGGCCACATGGACGTCGTCATTCTCTGCGGTGGTCAGGGCGCGCGGATGCGCGAGGAGACGGAGTATCGCCCCAAGCCGATGGTCGAGGTCGGCGGCCGGCCTCTGCTCTGGCACATCATGCGGCTCTTCGGCCACCACGGCCTCAACCGCTTCGTGCTCTGCCTCGGCTACAAGGGGAGCATGATCAAGGACTACTTCCTCAACTACGAGGCGATGACGCAGGACTGTACGGTGGCCGTCGGCGGCCGCCGGCAGGTCTGGTACCACGGCAATAGCGAGCCCTTCGACTTCGAGGTGACGCTCGCCGACACCGGCGTGGACGTGAACACCGGAGGCCGCGTGAAGCGTGCGGAGCAGCACGTCAAAGGCGACACGTTTCTGGTGACCTACGGTGACGGTCTCGCCAACATCGACATCGACCGGCTGGTGGCCTTCCATCAATCACACGGCAAACTGGCCACGGTGACGACCGTTCAGCCGGTCTCCCGCTTCGGGATCACGCAGATCGATGGCAGGTCGCAGGTCACGAGTTTCGCGGAGAAACCCAAAGTGGAAGGCTGGGTGAGCGCGGGGTTCTTCGTATTCAACCGAAAAATCTTCGACTACCTCGACGGCGGCGACGCGCAGATTCTCGAAAACGAACCGCTCGAACGGCTCACCGCGGAGGGCCAACTCATGGCCTACAAGCACGACGGTTTTTTCTTTCCGGTGGATACCTACCGAGACTATCTCTACGTCAACGACCTCTGGAAAGAGGGGGACGCGCCCTGGAAGGTGTGGTGATGGCCGTCACGGACAGCCTCCGGGGCAAGCGAGTGTTCGTCACGGGCCACACGGGCTTCAAGGGCTCGTGGCTCGTGATGCTTCTGCACCGGCTGGGCGCGCGGGTCACGGGCTACTCGCTGGCGCCGCCGACGAACCCGTCGCTCTTCGAAGCGGCCCGGCTGCGCGACCTCGTGGAGGTGCACCACGAGGCCGACATCCGCGACTCGGCCCGACTGGCCGCCGCGGTGCGTGACGCCCGCCCCGATGTGGTCATGCACCTGGCCGCCCAGCCGCTCGTGCGGCTTTCGCACCGCGAGCCACTCGACACGTTTTCGACGAACGTCGTGGGCACGGCGTCGGTTTTGGACGCGATCCGGGGCGCCGGCCGCCCCTGTGCCGCGCTCGTGGTCACGAGCGACAAGTGCTATGAGCCGCACGACGACGGGCGGCCGCATCACGAATCCGACCCGATGGGTGGCCGCGATCCCTACAGCGCGAGCAAGGGCGCCGCGGAACTCCTCACATGCGCCTACCGGCGGAGCTACTTCCCGCAGGAGCGGCTGGCCGAGCACGGTGTGCAGCTGGCGACGGTGCGGGCCGGCAACGTGATCGGCGGTGGCGACTGGGCCGTTGATCGGATCGTCACCGACATCGTCCGGTATCTCGCAGCCGGTAAGCCTGTGCCCGTCCGCAATCCCGCGGCGGTTCGCCCCTGGCAGCACGTGCTGGAGCCGCTCTCGGGCTATCTCACGCTCGCCGCCGCGATGCTCGCCGAGCCCGGCCCCCGCTGGTGCACGGGCTGGAATTTCGGGCCAGCCACCGGCGACGACATCCCGGTGAAGCAGCTCGCGGAAATCTTCATCGGCGCGTGGGGCTCCGGCTCCTGGATCGATGCCCACGATCCGCGTGCGCCGATCGAGACCCACGTCCTCCGGCTCGCGATCGCCAAGTCCACGGCCGAACTTCCCTGGCAGCCCCGGCTCACGGCCCGCGAGGCGATCCGCCGCACCGCTGAATGGTTCCGCGCGTTTCACGCCGACCCGCACTCCGCCCGATCGCTCTGCGAAGCCGATATCGCGGCGTATGAGTCGCTCGTTCCGCGTCGTCAAGAGGCTGCCCACGCATGAGTTCGGCCAAGCCCCAGCCAGCCTCAGGCCCGCCCCGCACCGCGGATGCCGTCCGCGACGAGATTCGCACGCTCGTGGCTGAGTATTGCCGGCTCGCGTTTCCCGCGCGACCTTTCGAGCCCGGGCAGACGGTGCCGGTGGCGGGGCGGGTGTTTGACGCACGGGAGGTCGAGCAGCTCGTCGACAGTTCGCTCGATTTCTGGCTTACCACGGGTCGGTTCGCGGAGGAATTTGAAAAACGATTCGCTGCCCGCGTGGGCACTCGGTGCGCGAGCCTCGTGAACTCCGGGTCGAGTGCGAATCTGCTCGCCCTCACGGCCCTCACGTCGCACAAGCTCTTCGACGAGGCCCTGAAGCCCGGCGACGAGGTGATCACCGTCGCCGCCGGTTTTCCCACGACGGTCAATCCGATCCTGCAAAACGACTGCGTGCCGGTCTTCGTGGACGTCGAACATCCGGAAACGCGCGCCACCTACAACATCGACGTGAATCGCCTCGAGGCGGCCCGCAGCGACAGGACGCGGGCCGTGATGCTCGCCCACACGCTCGGCAATCCGTTCGAGTGCGCGGCCGTCGCCGACTTCTGCCAGCGGCACGACCTGTGGCTCGTGGAGGACTGCTGCGATGCGCTCGGCGCCGAGTTTGCGGGGAAGCACGTCGGCCAGTTCGGCGACGTGGCCACGTGCAGTTTCTATCCGGCGCACCACATGACGATGGGCGAGGGCGGGATCGTGTTCACCGATTCGCCGAAGCTCGAAAAACTCGTGGAGAGCTTCCGTGACTGGGGCCGCGACTGCTGGTGCGAGCCGGGCCACGACGACACCTGCGGCAAGCGGTTCGACTGGCAGCTCGGCGACCTGCCGCACGGCTACGACCACAAATACATCTATTCCCACATCGGCTACAACCTGAAGCTCACCGACATGCAGGCGGCGGTGGGAGTGGCCCAGCTCGACAAGCTCGACGGGTTCATCGCGGCCCGCCGTCGCAACTTCGCCCGGCTCCGGGCGGGCCTCGAGCCGCTCCAAGACGTGTTCGTCCTCCCGGACGCCACGCCCGGCTCGAACCCCAGCTGGTTCGGCTTCCCGCTCTCGGTCCGCCCCACGGCGAAGTTCACCCGCCGCGACCTCGTCCGGCACCTCGACGAGAAGAAGATCGGCACCCGTCAACTCTTCGGCGGCAACCTGCTGCGGCAGCCGGCGTATCACGGCAAGCCGCAACGCGTGGCGGGCGATCTCCCCGGCGCCGACTACATCATGCGGCACACGCTCTGGCTCGGCGTCTATCCGGGGCTCACCGACGCCCATACAGACCATATGATCGCTACCGTCACCGCATTTGTGCGGGGGGAGCGAGCGGGTGGGAGTCCCTGACACCAGGCCATGAGTTGCGGCCGTTCGAAGGCTGCAAGTTGTTTGACTCGCCCGCGTCATGGCCTTACGATCAAAGTGGTTGTGGAGCAAGGGGTTAAGGTCTTTTGAACACGAGGAAGAACCGATGTCTCTCGCACTGGAAGCAGCGGCGCTCAACGGTGATCTCGCTGGCGAGCTGAACGAGTCGGAAAAGAAGAAGCGCGGTGACCTGGTCCGCCGGAAGCCGTATGTCGCCGCGAAGTTGGCCGCCAACAAGGAGCGGCAGGAGAACGGCTTTCCGACGCCGGTCATCCGACTCGCGGCCAACATGCTCTGCAACTTCCAGTGCGACCACTGCTGCGCCGAGCACTACATGGATCGGCACCTCGTCAAGCTGACGAGCAAGCCCGAGCAGCGGCATCAACTCGACCTCAACGACATCCGTGAGCTTTCCCGGCAGGCCGATGAATACGGGCTCGCGCGGTTCGTGATGACCGGTGGAGAGCCGCTCGTGATGCGCGACCCGAGCTTCGAGGAGGTCGTGGCGGCGGTCGATCCCGACAAGCACTACGTCATCACCGACACCAACGGCTGGTTCCTCGACGAGGAGAAGGCGAAGCATCTCAAGTCGATCGGCGTTGAGAAGGTGCAGCTCAGCCTCGACAGTTACATCGAGGCCGAGCACGACGATTTCCGCAACAAGCCCGGCTCCTACAAGCGGGTCATGAAAGCGATCGACGCTTCGCTCGACGCGGGGCTGAACCTCATCCTCTCCACCTGCCTCGTGCACGCCCGGGTGCGGAGCGAAGAGTTCAAGAACCTGTGCGACTTTTCCAAGCGGCGCGGCATCGGGCTCTATGTCACATACGCCAAGCCAGTCGGTTCCTGCAAGGACCATCTGGAATGGCTGATCACGAAGGACGACGCTGATTACCTGCGGGAACTGGAGAAGGAGTATCCGGTCTTCACGCACATGACCCCCTCCTACGGCATGTTCCAGGGCTGCATCACCGTGAAAGGCATCATCACGGTCACCTCCACCGGGGAGATCGTGCCCTGCCCCTACATGGACATGTCGATCGGCAACTATCTCAAGGAACCGCTCAAGGTGATCCTCGAGCGCGGCATGCGGAACAAGTGGCTGGGCCCGCACCGTCCCGATTGCCTCATCGGCGAGGACCGGGAATTCATCAAGTTCCACAACGACACGGTGGGGGACAGGGTGCTCCTGCCCGTGCCTTACGGTGAGGGCTTCTCCGACGCAGACTTGTTGCCGATGATCTCGCTCGACAAGCTGACGGGTACCGCCGCCGGCTGACCAACGCGCCGCGGCGAATCGGATGCACCCGGAGTCACTGCCCATGTCCACCAGCACGATGCCTTCCGGCCGAACGACGGCCACGGGGGGCTTGTTCGACGCCAACGGGCGGCTGGTGCCCGCCGACGGGGAAGTGGTCTACAGCCAGGTTGACCGCCGATATTTCAGCCTCGCCCAGCCGGCTTTCACCTTCCCGGGTGTGCTGGCAGCCGTGGCGAAGCACCTCGGGATCGCGGATCTCGATCGCCACATCGCGGGATCGGAGTTCGAACGACGCTGCGAGGCAGCACGGCAGGCCATCCTGTGCGATCCTGACCTCGCCGGCCTCTTTCGAGGCGTCCACGTGCCGTTCGTCCTGCTTCCCTCGACGGCGCGGACCGACATCGGCGAGGAACTCGATGCCGTGCTGCTGCCGGCCGTCGCCACGTCCTACGTGGAAAAAATGCCCGGCTTCGATTTCCGCAACTACCTCAAGGGGCAACTCGCGGGGGCGATTTCCGTCGTTCCCGGCGTTCGCTACGAGCGACTCGTCGCAAGCCATGCGAAGGACGTGATCGCGGGCTGGTATTTTCCCGGCGCCCTCGCCGGCTACGCCATCCCCGAGCAGCGGCGTGTGATGGCCCGCTTGCCGGAGGCCGTCTCGCTGTCGGGGCCTCTCGAGGCCGCCATGGCCTTCATGGGCGCCCCCGACATCCTGATGCGAATCGACAATTATCCGAGTCTCCTCGCGCTCTCGGCGGTTCAGCCCCAGGAGCCACGGTTCTTCCAGTTCTTCGAGGCCTACGGCTGGAACCTCACCTACAACCAGCGGTCGATGGTCGGAGCCGTCTCCGAGTACTTTTCGGGCGGCCTCACCGTGTGCGGCTGACGCCCGCGTCTCACGCATGCACAGCGGCTCGCAAACGTTCTACGGGGCCTTTTACGGGAGCGTCGGCGACGCCCAGCGAAAGGCGGCATTCGTAGGGTCGCTTCTGTCTGGCCGACCCGGACGGATCGTCGATACCGCAGCCGGAGTGGGCGACGTGGCTTTTTTGCTCACTCGCGAGGGACACCTCGTGTTCGGCTTCGAGCCCTGCCAAGAGATGTTTGCGGTGCTGTTCGATCGCTTCAGCCGAGCCGCAGACATCCGTCATCTGGCCGTGCCGTTCCCCATGCGCTTCGACGACTACCCGCTCGATCCCCAGGCCGACGCGGTGCTCGCCTCCAACCACTGGTCGCACCTCGACGCTCCAGGCCGGGAATCGCTTCTCCACAGGTCGTTGCGCGGACTGCGGCCGGGCGGCGTGCTCGTCATGAACTGCGTCCAGGACACCCCCTTGCGGGCAGACCAGCCGTGGGACGAGGTCCACAAGCGGGTATTCGGCAACCTCGTGATTCGGCATCTCGCATCGTCGATGGGCGCCCCTGGCGGCGACTCGAGGCACATTCGTTTCGAGTACCGCATGGAATACGAAGGTGCGTTCGTGCATGCGGAATCGGCCGAATTCGTGCTCACGCTCGATTCGCCCGACAGCGTCTGCGCGAAACTCGCCGCGGTCGGATTCGTCGATATCCGGATTCGTGGCGGCTTCGCCGACACGGACTACGAGCCGCGGCTCCCGGGCTTCGTGGTCATCGCTCACAAGCCATCCGAGGAATGACACCCATGGATACCGCAGCGCAGATTCGCGATCTGGTGACCGAACTCGACGGGCTCTTTCCCGACTCCCGGCACGGGCTCCCGATCGAACTCTTCTACTTCGTCAGCCGCCTCACGCCGCTCGTCAACGTCGATCTTCTCATCCGCAACGTCCGTGGCGAGATTCTCCTCACTTGGCGGGAGGATCAGTTTTACAGGGGATGGCACATCCCCGGCGGCATCATCCGCTTCAAGGAAACGGCTGCAGAGCGGATCAAGGCCGTGGCCATGTCGGAACTGGGCGCCACCGTCGAGGCAGATTCTGAGCCCTGCGAGGTGCACGAGAAGCAGAACTGTCAGCGTGACGTTCGCGGCCATTTCATCTCGCTGCTCTACGTGACGCGGCTCAGGTCCGGCCCGGATGCGGCCAAGGCCTGCGTCGATCCCGACCATCCACAGAACGGACAGTGGGCATGGCACGGCCGGTGCCCGGAGTCGCTGCTTCCCAACCACGAGAGCTACCGGCATCTCTTCCAACCATGAAGACCACGGCCACACCGATCGACGCGTGCCGAGTCTGCGGGCGACCATTTTTCGCCCAGCCGCTCTTTCGGTTCGTCGGAATGCCGGCCGTCGCCCAGAACTTCCCGACTCCTGAGGACGTGGCCAAAGACCGCGGCACCGATTTCGACGTCGTGCAGTGCGCGGCGTGCGGTCTCGTGCAGCTCACGTGTGGGCCGGTGGCGTATCACCGCGACGTCATCCGCGCTGCGGCCGTTTCCCCCGAGATGGCCGACCACCGGCGTCGCCAGTTCGCCGACTTCGTCTCCTCATACGGCCTGCAAGGCCGCTCAACCATCGAAATCGGCTGCGGAAACGGTGAGTATCTCCGCTGGCTTCAGGCGTCCGGCGCCGCGGCACATGGCCTGGAAAACAACGCGGCCGCGGTGGACGCCTGCCGGCTGCAGGGGCTCGAGGTGCAGCAGGGATTCGTGGAGTCGGCCGAGACGCGGATTCCCGGCGGGCCTTTCGATGGTTTTCTCATGCTCAGTTGTTTGGAACACCTGCCCGATGTCAACGGCACGCTCGCCGGCATCCGGGCGAATCTCACCCCGTGCGCCGTCGGCCTGGTCGAGGTTCCGAACGTCGACATGATCCTTGCCGAAAAGACGGTCAGCGAATTCATGACCGACCATCTTCTCTACTTCACGCGCGAGACGCTCGAAACGACGCTTCGGCTCAACGGCTTCGAGGTTCTGGACTGTCGCCCCACATGGCACGACTACATCCTCACGGCCACCGTCCGCAATCGAAGCCCGATTCCTGGAGAGGGCTTCGCGGCCATCACCGGTGCGGTGCGTCGCGACATCGATGCTTTTCTTGGCCGCTTCCCGCCGAGGTCGGTCGTCGTCTGGGGCGCCGGACATCAGGCCTTGGCAGCGCTCGCGATCCATGAACTCGGGCACCGGATCGCCTATGTCGTTGACTCTGCCCCGTTCAAGCAAAACCGCCTCACGCCGGCGACCCACATTGCGATCCGCAGCCCGGATCACCTGCGGGCAGACGAGGCCGCGCGGGCGGTGCTCGTGATGGGCGCCAGTTACTCCGATGAAATAGCCCGCACGCTGCGTAGCGACTACCCTCGCGACTTGGCCGTGGCCATTCTTCGGCCGGGCGGGCTCGACCTGGAGGCGGCCCGATGAAGCCGCTTCCCCGGGAGGATCTCGATGCCGCCATCGACCAGGCCGAGACGTGCTTCCGCGAACTGCACGGGGCACGGATGTTTCTCACCGGATGCACGGGATTCTTCGGCGTCTGGATCCTCGAGACGCTGCTCCGCGCGGACGAGCGGTTTCGGCTTGGGCTCGACCTGACTCTTCTCAGCCGCGATCCCGATGCGTTCATCGGCCAGCATCCGCATCTCAGCCCGGCAACCCGCCTCCACTACCTGCAGGGCGACATTCGGTCGTTCGAGTTTCCGGCGGGCTCCTTCACGCACGTGATCCACGGGGCCACGACGAATGCGCGGGAGACCTTCGCCGGAGAGGATCCGCTGCGGAAGTTCGATACGGTAGCGCTCGGCACGCGGCGCGTCCTGGAATTCTGCGAACAGCGCACCGTGCCGGACATGCTCTACATCGGCTCGGGAGCGGTCTACGGCCGGCGCACCACGCCCGAACCCATCGTCGAAACGGACCTGCTGGCTCCCGATCCCTTGGATGTCGGGATGACTCTCGGGCATGCAAAGAGGGCCGCGGAACTTTTTTGTGCGATCTACGGCTCGCGGGGAGCGACTCGGATCAAGATCGCCCGCTGTTTTTCCTTCGTGGGCCCGCAGTTGCCGCTCGACATCCACTACGCCATCGGCAACTTCATCGCCGATGCGATCGCGGGCCGCCCGATCACAGTCACCGGCACGGGCCGCCCGGTTCGGTCCTACATGTACATGTCGGACCTCGTCGCATGGCTGGTCACGATCCTCCTGCGTGGCACACCACTCCATCCGTACAATGTAGGCTCGGACGACGGACGGACGATTCTGGATGTCGCCGGGTTCGTTGCCCACCTGGCTTGCCTGCCCCCACCCTCTTCGAGCGCGAAATCCTCCTCGCCCACGACCACTGCGAGTGACTACTATGTGCCCTGTACGCGAAGAGCGATCGCGGAACTTCGTCTTCAGACCGGCATGCCGCTCGAGTCTGCACTGCGCAAAACACTCGCCTACCAAAGCAGCTAATCGGATTGTCATTCGATGAAAACGATCTCGATCGTCATTCCGTGTTTCAATGAAGAAGGCAATGTGCAGGCTACCTACGACCGCACACGACAGGTCTTCGACGACCTGCCCGGTTATCGCTACGAGATGTTGTTCATCGACAACGCATCGACCGATGGCACGGTCACCGTGCTGCGCCAACTCGCATCCAGTGACCCGGATGTCCGAGTCATCGTCAACATGCGGAATTTCGGCCCCGTACGATCGCCATACCACGGGTTTCTCCAGGCGAGCGGCGATGCCGCAGTCATCATGTCCGCCGATCTTCAGGATCCGCCGGAGCTCATTCCGGAATTCATCCGGAAATGGGAAGAGGGATTTCTGTTGGTTCTCGGAGTCAAGTCTGGCAGCGAGGAATCCCCGTTTTTTTATGCGATCCGTCGCTGCTACTACGGCGTCGTCTCTCGGCTGAGCGACGTCGAACTCGTCAGGGACTTCATGGGGTTCGGCCTGTACGACAGAAGGGTCATAGACACCCTTCGTGCCATGCCCGAACCCTACCCTTACCTGCGTGGCCTGATCTGCGAACTCGGCTTTCCCAAAACCGCGGTCACGTACCACCAACCGTCGCGGAAAAGAGGCATCAGCAAGAACAACTTCTACGGTCTCTATGACATGGCCATGCTCGGAATGACGAACCACTCCAAGGTTCCGCTCAGGCTCGTCACGATGATGGGCTTCGCCATGTCTTTTCTGAGCATCGGGGTCGGGTTCTGCTACCTATTGTTCAAGCTCGTGTACTGGGACAGCATGTCGCTCGGAATGGCGCCGCTCGTCATAGGTCTTTTTGTACTCTCCGGTATTCAGTTGTTTTTTCTGGGCATCGTCGGCGAGTATGTGGGTGCCATTCATACGCAGGTCCTGAATCGTCCCCTCGTCGTTGAGAAGGAACGCATAAACTTCCCTTCCTCGCCATCCCGTTGCGCAGGCACTCCCTGACGCACCACAATCACGCCACCTTGGTTCGATCAGCTGCTGACGCTCGGCAGCAAGCCCACGCGGCGAGCCAATAGATCCGGGGCGCGGGTCATCAACCCGGAACCGACGGTGCAACCATCGCCCCATCCCGGGTTCCGACATCGATGCCTGCGTGTTGCGCGGACATCACTTTTCCGTGGCGACGCGCGTCAGCCATGCCTCCACTGCAGAGGGCGTCACGGCCAGGTGATCGGCGTGTTGCTCAGGAACGGCACCATAACCCCACGTGCCCAAGATACAGGGCATATCGACCTCATGCGCGGCTTCTACATCCGCGTCCGTGTCACCGAGGTACGACATCGCCGCGACACGGCTGCTGAAGTCCAGACGGATATCTCTCAGGATCTGCGCCTTGTTGCGCGGATGTCCGAGTCGTGAGTCGGTCGTCTCGACAGCATCAAACAAGCCTGTCCATTCGAGGTGCCGGAGAATCTGCCGGGTCGGAAAAAGACGCTTGTTCGTCGCCACCGCGAGCAGATGACCTTTGCGGCGCACGGCCTGCAGCATGTCCTCCACTCCGCAGAAAGGTTCGGCCAGACAACAGAGGCCGCCGTCATATGCCGAAACGAAGCCTTGCTGAAGGCGTTCCAGCGTGGCTTCGTCCACTGACCCAGCCACAGTCTTGAGCAGCGCACGGAGTGGCGGCCCGATGAGCGTACGATCGATCGGCACAAGCGGTGCGATGCCTACCTGAGCGCATGTCTGATGCAGCGACGCGCTGATGCCGGGAAAACTGTCGATAAGCGTGCCGTCGAGATCGCATATCAAGAGAAACTTCACATGCAATCCTTCTGTGGAAGCACGGCACGCCTCCGTGACCGTGCCGCAAATGTCCCGTGGCGATCGCAGCCACTCACGCCCGAGCGATTTCCGACATCGGGGTGTCGATCGCGTTGATCCACTGCTGCCAATAGGGCGACGCGGCGGAACGCTTCGCTATTTCAGCGTGATGGGCGGACTTTTCGCGGTTGCCCAGACGATCGTGACACTGTGCCGCATAATGGTGGGCAAAGTAGTGATCGGGTCTCGCGGTGATCGCATTCTCGAAGCCCATCAGGGCGGTCTCATAGTTCTCCAGACGAAAATCCGAGTTGTAAACAAAATTCAACTCAAGATTCATCAGGTATGCGACTCGCTGGAGACCCTTGGCCGTGAAGTCCTTCGTCTCGATGACCGCTTTTTTGTAATCGCAATGGGTGTAGTCGCCCTTGAGGTGACCACCATCGATTGCACGCTTCAGCAACTCGCTGCCGGTGATCGGAGTCGCAACATTGGGACGAAACCAGTTTGCATAGGTCCCGCGAAGGAACTGGCGGCTTTCCTCGAAGTGTGAAGCCGTCTCGCCAGGCTGGCCGATCACCAGATTGCAATCGGTATAGATGCCTACTTCCCGGCAATCGTGCGTGACACGCTGGACGATGTCGAGCTTCAGAGGCTTGCGCATGATCTTGTGCAACACTTCTTCACTGCCCGACTCCACGGCCAATACCAACTGATCAACACCGACGCTCTTGATTCGCTCGAGCATCGGTCTCTTCAGAGCGTAGAGCGCGAGCGCGTTCGGGAAGCAGGCCGTCATCCCCAACTCGATGAGAATTCCCAGAATTTCATAGGCTCGCTTCGTATCGCCCATGAAATGGTCGTCTTCGATCACGATCGTGCGGACGTCTCGCTCGTTGCGCAGTCGCTCGAGATCCTCACGAAGGCGACCCAGGCTGTGGTACCGCATGGCTTTGCCGTGAACCGTGTCTTGGGCACAGAACGAACAACTGTACACGCACCCACGGGATGTCATGACGTGGTATGCCTGCCCACACTTCCTCAGAGCGGGATAGGCGTTGATGGTGGGGTTGAGCTTGTACCCCTCCAAATCGCACATGTCGTAGTCGAGAAAGGGGATCTCGTCGAGATTCCAAATGAGGTCATGGCGAAAATCTTGCTGCTTCAGCCCCTTCGCTCCGATCGTGATGAGCCCGCGTCCACAATCGGACTCGGCCTTCAGCAGTGCTTTCTCTTTCGTGATCCACGTCTGGTCCTCGTCGAGAAACGCGCGTTTGTCTTCGGCTTCCACGAACCTGACCAGCGCCCGCTCCCCCTCCCCGAAGCACAGACCGTCGAAATGGTCGGTGTCGGCGAAAATCTGTTGATACATATTCGTCGGAAGGAAGCCGCCGCCGAGAATCCATGCGGTAGGAAGCACTTCCTTCACGACCCCGGCGAGATCGAGCATGCTCTGATATGCCGGGCCAAAAAGGGTCGAAATGCCGACGATGGTCGGCGAGTACTCCTGCCAAGCGGCGCTGCTCAGCGTTTCCTTGAAAAGATCCCTGAAACTTCCGTAGTCGAAGTCCTGGAGCTGATTCAAGACCACGTTGAAGTCGATCAACCGCGAGTCGGCGCTCGTGTGCTTCTTGACGTAGGCGCTCAGGGACAGCGGTCCGAGAGGCATGTCAGTGACGACCGCGCCAAAGGCCTTCTTCTTTTGGGTCACCACCTTCACATTGCTCGCGGGCGCCGTGTAGGCCGCGTAGGTGATGTTCGGCGGGACGATAAAGAGAATTCGTTCCTTGGACATACAGGAAAACCTTCCACGTTTCTCGAGGACTCACGCAGGATTCGCCCGACACGCGACCACGCAGCGAGACACTTCACGCCGTCCCAAATGCACCCTACCACCGTTTTCCATAAGACAACGAGTCTGGGTCTGAGTCAAGCATCCAGACCGCTCCAACCCAAGGCCCTCGGGACCGGATAGGTTCGTTTTCCGGTGCCGCCGGCACCCCAGACGGCAAAACCCTTATGAACCGTGCGGTCGCGATGGCACCTGCGACAGTTCCCGGCATGCTCGCAGGGCGAAGAGCGGCGTCCGTGACGCGGTCGTCTGCGGGATGACAAACGGCTGTCGAGGTGGCTTTCAACGCCGCTCTGACGTCCGCGCCGACCGCGACTGCGGCAACAGCGGCACGAGCATTTCGGCCTCGAGTTCCTGGAGCGAAAGCAACGGGCTCATGTCCTCGAGCGGCATCGACAGCATCGAGCCATCGGCTTGCGGCAGCGCTGCCGCCTTCGGTGAAAGCTGCTCGTCGGTCGCCAGGCGCACGTCCACGATGCACGGCCGCGGCAGCGCCAAGGCCTTCCGGAGGTCGGCTTCCAGGGTGGTCGGCGACGTGATGCGGGCAAACGGCAGGTCGAACCCCGCCGCCATCTTTTCCAGATCGGGCATCCACAGCCGATGCTCTGGATCGGTGCCGATGAACCGAGATTCGAAATAGTTCCGCTGGGTGTTGCGGATCGAGCAGTAGCCGTGGTTGTTCATCACCACGAGGCAGATCGGCAGTCCCATGCCCTTGAGCGTCGCCAATTCCTGGAGATTGAGCATCAAACTGCCATCACCCTCGACGCAGATCATCGGACGAGAGCCTGCTGCGAGGCAGGCGCCGATCGCGGCTGGAAGGCCGTAGCCCATCGACCCAAGGCCGGAAGTGAGGAAGACACGCTGCCCGGGCTTGTTGCGAAACCCAAGGTAGAAGGCCTCCACGGCCAACCCCGAACTCCCCGTGCCCACGACGCTGTCCGCTGGAGCCACATCGGACAATGCCTTCACAAACGCCGGGTGCGAGATCGTCTGCCCGCCCGGAGCGGCATCCACCGCAAAACGCGTTTTCCACGACTGACACCGGGAAACCCACGCCGAGATGTCAGGCCGCTGTGGAAGCCGCGACGCCATCAGGGCATCGATGAACCGCGACGCATCGGTAGGAATCGTGACCGCGATGTCCATGTCGAGCTTCGCCAGCTCGTGGGCGTCGACGTCGACCACGACCTTCTTCGCTTCCCGCGCGAAGCCGCGCGGGTTGTATGCCGTGATGATATTGTCGAGTCGACTGCCGATGGCGATGAGCAGGTCGCAGTTCTGCACGGCAAAATTCGGGGCCCGCGACGCGACGACGCCCGGCCTGCCCACGCAGAGCGGATGGTTCCAGGGGAGCAGATCGAGGGCATTCCACGTCGTCACCACAGGCACGCCGAGCACATCGACCAGCCTGCGGAAGTGCTCCGCCGCGCCCGCCAGCCGCACGCCGTGGCCTGCGAGGATCAGCGGCCGCTCCGCGGCGGCGAGCAGTTCGTGCACCTTCGAGATTGCGGCGAGCAACGGCTCGTCGCCGGCTGAGCCGCTGGTTGGTGGAACGAACGCCTCCAAGGCTTCCGGGTCCACCTTCGCCCCCTGGATGTCGAGCGGCACGTCGATCCAGACCGGCCCCTTCCTGCCGGAGAGCATCTCGTGGATCGCCCGCTCACACTCACGGCGCACATCGCCCGGCTTTTCGAGCGTGACCGCGTATTTCGTGCAGCCGCGCACCATCGGCACGATGTCCACTTCCTGCACGCCCGTCTGTCGCAGCGGCCGGCCACGCAGGCGATCGGCCGTCTTCACCTGCCCCGAAATCACGAGCAGCGGCACCGACTCGATCCACGCCCCCACGACCGGCGTGAGCACGTTCGTGGCGCCCGGCCCGGTCGTGACCATCGCCACGCCAAACGTCTCCTTCACGCGGCCGTAGGCCTCCGCGGCGATGCCGCAGGCCTGCTCGTGATGACAGGGCACGGCCGTGATCCGCGGCTCGAGCGCGAGGGCGTCGTTGAGATGCATCGCGCCGCCGCCGGGGAGCATGAACACGTGCTCCACGCCCAGATCGGCGAGCCGGCGGACGAGATAGTCGGCAACCCGCATCGGCCTACATCCAATGGGTGAGATGCGTCTTGCGGCTCGCGTTGGCCGCGATGGCGGGGTCGGTGTAGTAGGAATCGTCGGTGTAGTGCGTCGACGAGATCTCCTCGAACACGCATCCGTCAGCCGACCGCATCGCGTGCTTCACACCGCGCTCCACCGTGATCACATCGCCTGCCTTCGCCTCCTGATCAACGCCGTCGAGCGACACCGTCATCGAGCCGTGCAAGACGACGAACGTTTCTTCTTTTTGCCGGTGATGCTGCTCGGGGTGGGCCTGGCCGGGAAGCAGGACGAGGATCTTCTTGCAATAGGCCCGGTTCACCACCGTGAGCATCGTGAGGCCGAATTCGCCGAACCGCTCGAGGCCGTAGTGGTGCGAGAGTTCGAGATCCGCCTTTCCCGGCACGCTCACTCCGCTCGTGCGCAGAATCTGCCGCACAGCCTCGACGTGCCGCAGCACGATCTCGCGCAGGTGTTTCACGCTCGTCGCTTCGGCCATGACCGGATCAAGAGCCTCGAGCCCCCGCGTCAGTTCGTATCGCGAATACTTGGACCACTGGTTGGCGGTAATTTGGCCAGGGGTTGTCGGAAACGCGAAGAACACGTCGGCTGTGCCGAGCACGTGCCCCGCGGGCAGATCCCGCTTCACGAACACGCCCCGCTGCAGCGAGCCGAGCGACTCGAGTTCACCGGCCGAGGGCTGGATGCGCTTCTCTTCGCCGAGCATCGAGAGGGTGTCGCGGCCGGCCGCCAGCCAAGCGGCGATTTCTGGCGGCGAGGCCGAGTAGGCGTTGTTGGGATATTTTTCCGTGGGCAGGCCCACGTGCTTTTCGACGACCCGGGCCCCCTTGGCCAAGGCGAGCATGATGGCCGTCGTCAGGCCGGGCGGCTCGTGGGTCGAGAAGCCGACGTCGACGCCCGGATACCGTGCCCGCAGCAACTCGACCTGGTTGATCGCCAGTTTGTCCGGCGGCGTGGGATACTCGGCCACGCAGTGCAGGATCGTCAGCCGCTTGCCACGGTGCTGGAAGAAACTGACCACGGCGTCGATGTCGTTGAGGGCAGCGCCGGCCGTCGATGCGATGATCGGCTTGTCGACGCGGGCCACGCGCTCGAGCAACGGCCAGTCGGTGAACGAACACGAGGCGATTTTGACGATATCGATGCCCTGGGCCTCGATGTGGTCGACGGACGGCTCGTCAAAGGGCGTGCATGCGGTGATGAAACCACACTCCCGCATGACTGCCAGCAGGCTGCCGAACGCCTCGATTCCGAGCCGCGTCGACTCGAATCGCTTCACGTACTTGACGTCGTCTCGACCTTTGAACGCCGGATGGATGAAGGAATCGAGGTCACGGTATTGCAGCTTGAAGGCGAAGCGAAACGTGTCTTGAAACGGCCGGGCCACCTCGGCGAACGCCCGGATCACGGCCGACCCGTGGGCCACGTCGCCCATGTGGTTGTTGGCCATTTCGAAGATGACGAGCGGTTTTTCCATGCTTCGCTGCTGCGGCGTGAGTCCGGAACCCCACCCCAAAAACATACCAGATCGGCACGCGGCGCTTTACCGCCGGGCCCTGCCCGCTCGTTCCTTCGCACAGCCACATGGGGTACCATCTCACCGCCGCAGATCTCCCCGGTCCGGAGATTCGGCCGACGCGACACAGGCATGAACAACTTCGTCTCCAGTGATGGCGCGGCACGCTGGTGGCCTTTCGCCGCCCTGCTCGGCCTCGTGCTCCTCGCTTGGTGCACGGCCACCGCGACGTGGTCGCCCGCGGAATTCATGCGGGCTCCGGCATACATCGAGGACCCCGGCAAGTCCGACATCATCGCCGTCTACGCGGGCCTCGAAGCGGGCGCGACGGGCGAGGCGACGCCGTTCTTCTGGAAGCGGGCACGCCGTCTCAATGCGCCGTTTGAAGCCAACTGGACCGACTGGCCGAGCCTCGACGAATTGCATGGCCTCATTTCCGTACTGCTCACGAAGGCGTTCGGCATCTTCGGCGGGCTCAACGCCGCCCTCCTCCTCGGTCACCTGCTCGCCGCCGGCACGTTCTTCTTCGTCGCTCGCGTGACGGGCTGTTCCGCGCTCTGGTCATTCGTCGGCGGCCTCGCGTACGGCCTGTCCCCCTACATGTTCGCCCAGTCGCCGCATCACTCGGGCGTGCAGTGGGCCTGGCATGTGCCACTGTTCACGCTCGTGTGGCGCTGGGTGGCGACCGACCCGGGCATCGCCCCGTGGTCGCCGAGGTTCAAACAGGCGACCGCGATCGGCTTCCTGGCGGGGCTGCTCAACATCTACTACACGAACGCTCTCTGCCAGCTCACGCTCGTCGGGGCGGCGATCCGGTATCTGCGGACTCGGGCCCGGCCCGCGTTTCTCGGCGCACTCGCCGTCATCGGCGCAGCCGCGATCGGATTTGCGACCAGCAACCTCGATACCTGGACCTACAAGGCCGTCCACGGGGCCAACGACGGAGCCCTCGTGCGCGAATACAAGTGGCTCGAGATCTACGGCCTCAAGATCAAGGACCTCTTCATTCCGCCGGTGACGCATCATTCCGACACGCTCGCGAACTTTTCCCGGACCCATCGGCAGGCGGCGCCCCTCCTCGACGAGGATGGGGCCTCGTACCAAGGCATCGTCGGACTCGCCTGCCTCCTCTGGCTCGCGGGCACCGCGGTGAACTGCATGATCCGCGGCCACGAAAACGACGTGCCCATCGAGGCCTGGTGGGTGCTCTGGATCGTGCTCATGTTCACCACCGGCGGCCTGAACGCACTGGTTGCCGCCACGACCGGGTTCACGATGTTTCGCGGCGGCTGCCGCTACAGCATCGTCATCCTGGCGATCACGCTCCTGTGGGCGGCGCGGCGGCTCTCCGCGATGCAGGCCGAGGCCGAAACGAAGAGCGGCGACATCGCCACCGGCAGGCTCTGGATGGCCGGGGCCGCGATCCTCTGCGGCCTCATCTTCTGGGATCAGGTGCCGCGGGCGCCGACCCGGGAACTGCGGGCTCAGATCGATCGCCAGGTCGCAGCCGACCGGGAGTTCACCGAACAGATGGAGGCCACCCTGCCGGACGGGGCGATGGTGTTTCAACTGCCCGTGATGGATTTCCCGGAGGCACCGATTCCGGGAGTCCCGCCCTACGACCATTTCCGACCGTATCTTTTCTCGAAACACCTGCGGTTTTCATTCGGCACCCACAAGGGCCGCGAGCGGGAGAAATGGCAGCCGGCCGTGCAGGGAAAATTCTTCGAAGGGGCGACGCTCGACCAGCAGGCCGGAGTGATCCGCGTGAACGAGACCAACGCCCGCGTGGCCGTGGACGAACTCAAGCGGCTCGGCTTCTCCGCGATCTATGTCAACCGCAACGGTTTTCCAGATCGAGGGAAGGGGATCGAGGAGGCACTGCTCGATCTCGGCTACACGAAGCCGGTGATCCGCAACGCGACCGGTGACCTCGCCTGCATCGTGCTCGAGAAGGACGGGCGGTGACGCATCGCAGACTTTGGTCTGCACCTACAGGAATGCCGCCGCGGCCCATTCGTGCAGAGAGGCGTACGCCTCGACGCCGAGCGCCAACCGACGGTCCCGCTCCGCCTCCGCATCCGGATCGCGGACGATCGCCGCTGAGCGAATGCCCGCGTTGAGGCCGGCCTCCCAGTCGCTCGGCGCGTCGCCCACCATCCATGCCGCTTCCGAAGAGAGGGCGTGCGCGGCGAGCATCTCGTGGATGAATCGCGGAGACGGCTTGCGGTAGACAGACGGCTCGTCGGGCCGCTCCGGGGCGATGCAGATCCCGACGAACAGATCGTCGCCGAGGCCGATCGCCTCGATCATCCGCCGGTTGACGGCCTCGACGTCGGCCAGCGTGAAATACCCACGGCCCACGCCCGACTGGTTCGTGAAGAGAAAGAGCCTGGCTCCGCGCTCCCGGGCCACGCGCAGGCCCTCGCGCACCCCGGGCAGCACCACCACGCCCTCCGGCGACGCGAGGTAGTGGCGGTTCTCGATCAGCGTGCCGTCGCGGTCGAGGAACACGGCCCGGGGCATGGCGAAACTTCCGTTCATACGGCCCATCGTAACCGCCCGGGCCGCCGCCGACCCCGGGCAAAAGTCGAGATGACGAGCCGGGATGGGGGAGTCATACTCGGAGAGAGAAGGACCATCAGCATGCACGACGCACACCTGCTTGCCGGCCACCGCGACAGCATCGCCGCGATTTCCGCGCTCGCGGAGCATTTCGGCACGCTCGCGGCGATCGCCACGCGGCTCACAGGCTGCCTCGACGGGGGCGGCACGATCTACCTCTGCGGCAACGGTGGCAGCGCCGCCGACGCCCAGCACGTGGCCGCCGAATTCGTCGGCCGGTTTCTCCGCGAGCGGCGGCCGCTCCGTGCGGTCGCCCTCACCTGCAACACCTCGCTGTTGACGGCCGTTGCCAACGACTACGACTTCTCCGAGGTCTTCGCACGGCAGGTGCGAGCCCATGTCGGCCCACGGGACTGCGTCGTGGGCATCAGCACGAGCGGCAGGTCGCCGAACGTGCTCAAGGCGCTCGTGGCGGCCCGCGAGGCCGGCGCCGCCACGATCGGGTTCACGGGCGCCACGGGCCATGGCCTCGCCGCCTTCTGCGACGAGTGCCTGCTCGCCCCTTCCGACCATACCCCGCGCATCCAGGAGGTCCATCTCGTGGCCTGGCACCTGATCTGCGACCTCGTGGAGCGCGGCTGCACGGCTGCGACCCGCCCATGACGGACCAGAGCCCGCCCACCGCCGCGTCTCCACGCGTCCTGATCGTCGGCGACGTGATGCTCGACCGGTATTTCGAGGGCACCGTGGACCGCATCTCGCCGGAAGCGCCCGTGCCGGTCCTGCACGTGCGGCGCACGTTTTACCGCCCTGGAGGAGCCGCCAACGTGGCCGTGAACGTCGCCGCGATGGGGGGCAGCGCGCGGCTGGTCGGCGCCGTCGGCCAGGACGACGCCGGGCGGCAGTTGAGGGCGCTGCTCGACGCAGACGGCGTGGCCTGCGGCGATCTGGTGACCGTCGGCTCGGCTCCGACGACCGTGAAGACCAGGCTGATCGCCTCCCACAATCAGGTCGCGCGGTTCGACGAGGAGGGCCGGCTCGAAGACGGCGGCACCCACGCCGACCTGGTCGCGAGGATCACGCAGGCCGTGCACGCCGCCGATCTGGTGTTGATCTCCGACTACGTGAAGGGCGTCTGCGACGAGACGGTCTGTCGCGCCGCGATCGGCGCGGCGGCGGGCCGCGGCATCCCCGTCATCGTCGATTCGAAAAGTCATGACTATTCGCTGTTTCGTGACGCCTCGGTGATCACGCCCAACCGCAACGAGGCCACGGCCGCTGCGGGGTTCCCGATCCGTTCGCCGGAGGACGGCATCCGCGCCGCCCGTGTCATCCGCGAGCGCTACGGCATCGCAGCCGTCGTCGTGACGCTCGGCGAGCAGGGCATGGTGTTCGTGACCGAGACCGAGGCCGACGTCATTCCGACGCAGGCCCGGCAGGTGTACGACGTCACCGGTGCCGGCGACTCCGTGGTGGCTGCTCTTTCCGTGGCGCTCGGGCAGGGGATGACGATGCGACGGGCGTGCCTGCTCGCGAACGCGGCGGCCGGACTGCAGGTCGCCCGCGTCGGGACGTCACGGATCACCTGGAACGAGATGACCGCGGCACTCGACGGCCTGCCAGCCACTTCCGGCGGAAAGATCGTCAACCCCGAAGAGCTGCGGCGGGCCGTCCGCCAGGCCCGGGTCGAAGGCAAGCGGATCGGCTTCACGAACGGCTGCTTCGACATCCTGCATCACGGTCACGTGCGATTGCTCGAGGCGGCCGCGCGGGAGTGCGACCTGCTCGTCGTGGGCGTGAACTCCGATGCTTCCGTGACCAGGCTCAAGGGCGCGCCCCGGCCGTTCAATGCCTCCCCCGAGAGGCAGGCGGTGCTCGCCGGACTGGCCGCAGTCGGCCTCGTGTGCGAATTCGGCGAGGACACACCGCTGGACTTGATCAAGCTCGTCGAACCCGACGTGCTCGTGAAGGGAGGCGACTACCGTCCCGAGCAGATCGTCGGGGCCGACGTCGTCCTGGCCCGCGGTGGTCGCGTGGTGACGCCGCTCTTCGTGCCGGACGCCTCGACGACGGGCGTCGTCGAGCGGATCACGCGGACGCGCGGCCACGGCGCTCCCGGAGAACATCCCTGACCTTCCGCAGCACCATCTCCACCGTGATGCCCTGCATGCAGAGATTGTTCGGGCAGGACGAGAGCCGGTTGTTGTAGATGCTGACGCACGGGCTGCAGGGCAGATCGATCGACACCCGGTGGGCGTGCGGTCCCAAAACGCCCCACACCTTCGGCGTTTCGGGCCCCACGAGCGTGATGATGTCGATGTCGGTCAACGCGGCAAAGTGGCCCGGGCCGCTGTCGTTCGAGACGAGCACGTCGGCCAACGTGTACAGCACGAGCAACTGCCGCATCGTCGTCCGTCCGGCGAGCGAGAAGCACCGCGGGTGATTCACGGTCCGCACGAGCGCGTCGATCGGCGCGGCCTCGGAGGGCGAGCCTGTGAAGGCGACGAACACCTCGGGGTCGTCGTGGAGAAGCCGGCGGGCCAGTTCCGCATACCGGCCGTCGTCCCACTTTCGCAGCGGGATGAGGTCGCTGGCATTGGCGTTGAGCAGCACCAGCGGGCGGGGGTCGTCGCGGCCGGTCGCCTCGCGGAGCGTCTGCCGGACGTCGGCCGTCTCCCCGGGCGAGGGGCCGAACCGGGTGAGCGTCGTGTCGAGCGAGTTGACGTCGATGTCGAGGGCCGGCAGCGGTTCGGGATCCCGCCACAAGGCCTCGACGAGCAGCAAAAACGCGAGGAGCGCGTGATGATGCGGGTTGTAGAGCACGCGGTGCGTCATCAGGTCGCCGCGCCACGGCCCGTCGCCGTGGTAGCTGTGATACCCGGCCCGTCGGGACGCCCCCGTGAGATAGGCCATCACCGCCGAGGACCGCGCGAAGAACTCGAAGTCGAGCACGGCATCGACCCCCTCGCGGCGCGCCCGCAGGATGCCCCCGAGGATTCCGCCGATCGTCGCCAGCATCCCTCCTCGTGGCACGCTGATCACGTTCTCGCGCGGCACGATGTCGAGCAGGTCGAGGATCGCCCGATTCTCCTCCAGCACCATGAAAAAGATGTTGTCGGGCCCCACGCGGTTCACCACGGCCCGCAACGCCGGTTCCGCGATCACGGTCGCCCCCTGCTCGACCAGTTTGAGCACCAACACCCGCCTGATCGGCCCGGCGGGGCGCCGCCAATCGAACAGCCGCCGCCACAGCGTCAGCAGGGCGCACGCGGGAATCCCGAGCCAGCGGTCCACGAAGCGGATGGTCGAGGCCTTCATGCCGCCAGAGCGTACACCGGAAGCCGTGGGCGGCCTACAGGAATGTATCCCGTGCCGCCGAGGGCTCGATTTCCTCGACGGGCATCCCCGACCCGATCACATGGTCGATGTAGCGATTCATGCTGTTGTAGAAGCAGGCGATTTCGGCACACGTTGTGGTGGCGTTGAACGACAGCAGATTCCGCGCCGTCGCCGCGGTGGTTTCGGCCGCGGCCTGGGGATCGGCGTAGCCCAGCTTCGTTCCCACCTGGGCGCGGATGTCGCCACGCCACGCAGGGCAGTGGACGATGCTGAACGGGCTGACAACCTGCCTGAGGAATCCGGCGTAGCAGACCTGCGGCTGCTCCCGCAGCACGTCGAGGCTGCCGGCCAGCATCGCGATCATGTTCTGGCTCTGCACGATCCTCACGTCTCCCGCGACCGCCTCGGCCTCGGCGATCCGGCCGCGGATGCGGGCTTTCACGGCCTCGACCTCTTCGGGGCGAACGCCGTACATCAACGTCTCCCCCTCGACCTCCCGCTTGATCAGGCAGGGCTTGAGCGACAGATAGGTGAAGCCGTATTCCCGGGCGTTCGCGGCGGCACCCGGGATTTCGTCGATGTTGTCCCGCAGGTGCCGGCCGTGGTACTCCTGCCCCGGCGGGACGACCACGTAGGAGTAGCCGAGCTGGATCGCGGGGTTCGCCTCCCGCACCGCACGGCCGTTGGCGAGGATCTCTTCCAGCGTGTTCCTCGGCTTCTTGCCGGCCTGGCCGAAGTGGATGTCCTGATAGGTCTCGTTCGTCGCGGCATCGATCGAGAATCGCACCCAGTCCGTCGGCTGGAACTGGTCGGCCACCTCGACGATCTTGTGCGCGTGGCCCCCGTGCGTCACGAGGCCGAGCTCGAGCCCGCGGGCCTTGATATGCCGGACGATGTCGCCGAATTTCGGATGCAGCGTCGGCTCGCCACCGCCGATCAGGATCACCGAGCAGAGCCCGCGATCGGCCAACGTGTCGATCGTGTGGAGCACGTTGTCGCCGGAATACTTGGGGCCGGTGTTGATCACCTCGTCGTCCACGCAGTGGCCGCAGGCATGGTCGCAGGCGGTCGTGAGGTCGAGGTTGATCGAGAGCAGCGGAACCGCCGCGAGTTTCTCCGCGGAGCCCGTCTCCCGAAAGTGGCGCATCCCGGCGACGAACGCCCGAAACGCCTCGATCGTCCGTGGGTGCCGCAATTTGTCCCCGAATTGATGGATCCGGGGCGCGCTTCCGGCGGAAACGCCGACTTCGTCCGACTGCATGGGCCGACTCCTGACGAGAACCCCGGGACCCCTGGAAACGCCTCGACCTTGAACGCCGCTGGCGAATCCCAGACTATACGACGTGGAGAGGGCGTTCAAACGCCCGTGGCCGTTCATTCGGCGAGGACACCGTGAACATCGTGGTGACGGGGGCCAACGGCTTCGTCGGCGGCAAGGCCGTCGATCACTGCCTCGCGGCGGGCCACAGCGTGGTGGCCGTGGGGCGGGGGATCCGGAGAGGCGACTGCCGGGTGCTCGACGTCCGCTTCGACCAGATCGCATGGCGGGATGTCGGCGGCGTGGATGCCCTGCTGCACTTCGCAGCGCTCAATGACACGTCGATCCGCGACGACGACGCGTTTCGGCGCGTGAATGTCGATGCGGCTGTGGAGTGCATGACCGGTGCCATCGCGGCAGGCTGCCGCAGCATCGTGTACGCGTCCACGATGCACGTGTATGGGGACGTTCCCAGCCCGATGCGGGCGGAGGGATCTCGGACGGAGCCCGTGAGCCCCTACGGCCGATCGAAGCTGCAACTCGAGCGGGCGGCGGCAGCGCTCGCCGCCAGGCACGGCGTGCCCTGCACGGGCCTGCGATACTCGAACGTGTACGGCCCCGGCGAGGCGCACAAGGGGCCGATGGCCAGCCAGGTGTTCCAGATCGCCCGGCAGATGCGGACCGGGGACCCCGTGATCTTCGGACCGGGCACGCAGACGCGGGACTTCATACACGTCGATGATGCCGCCGCGGCCGCCGTGACCGCCGCCCGACTCGCCGCCACGCGGTTCGCCGGCGGCCCTCCCCCCGCGATCCTCAACTGCGGCACGGGGCGCGGGACGACGTTCAACGACCTGGTGGCGATGTTGAACGCCGCCCTGGGCCTCGCCCGCAGGCCGCGCTACGTGCCCGAGCCTCCGGGCTACCTGCGCGACGTCGTGCTCGACATCGGTCCCACGACGAGCCTGCTCTCCTGGCGACCGCGGTCGCTCGCCGCCGGCATCGCCGACTACCACGCCACCGGTGAACTCGGGTGAACGAGACGCCCGCATCGAGCCTGCCCCTGCCGAGCGAGCCGCGGCTCCAGGCCCTGCTTCTCGCCGTGCTCACCTGCACGGTCTTCGCGCCCACGCTTTCGTCGGGCTTCGTCTACGACGCCCGGCTCCAGATCCTCACCGACCCGTTCCTGCACGATCCCCGGAATTGGCTGCCGGTGCTGACGTTCGGCACGCTGTCCATGGACGTGCTCGACTTCAACCGCCCCGTCAACCTGGCGTCGCTGATGCTCGACGCCGCGATCTGGGGCCGCGAGCCCTTCGGCTACCACCTCACGAGCGTGCTCGTGCACGCCGCCAACGTGGTGCTGCTGTGGGCCGTCCTGCGACGCATGGCCCCCGGCATGCCACGGACGGCGGCCGTCGCCGCCCCGCTGCTTTTCGCCGTCCACCCCGTCGTGACCGAGGCGGTCTGCGAACCGACGTTTCGCGAGGACCTGCTCGTGACTTCCTTCACCCTGGCGGGCCTGCTGCTCGCGCTGGGACACCGCCCCCCCTCCGACCGTCACGACGGCTGGAGGACGCTCGGCTGCGCGGCCTGCGCCGTGCTCGCGATCGGCAGCAAGGAGTCCGGCATCGCGGCGCCGGCGGTCCTCGCGGCCTGTTGGCTGCTCGTCCGGAGGGAAGACCGCGGCTGGTTCTGGCCACTCGCCGTCGGCGGCGCGAGCCTGGCGGTGCTCGCTTTCCTCACGGCCCGCTTCACGCTCGAACCCGCGCCATCGATGATCTTCGAGTCTCGGCCGCAGTATCCCGGGGGATCGCTCCCGGCGGCGCTTCCCATCGAGGCCCGCATCCTCGCCCTGTACGTGCAGCAACTGCTGCTGCCGGTGAACCTGTGCGCGGACTACGGGCTGCACTCGGTCGCCCATCTCCCGCTTCCGGTGGCCGGCCTCGTCGTCGCGGCGGTGATCACGGTCGCCGCGGCGGCGGTGCGGGCGGACCTGCGGATGGCGGTCCCCGTCGCCATGGTGGTCGGGGCGCTCTTGCCCGTCTCGAACATCGTGCCGATCTACCGCGCCGCCGCCGACCGCTACCTCTATCTCCCGATGGCCGGAGTCGCGCTGGCTGCAGGTCTGCTCCTCGACGCGCCGTGGCTGGGCAGCCGTGCGGAACTGAGGGAGCGGCTGGCCGTCGCCTGCTTGTCCGTCGCCGTCCTGTTCGGAGTGGCCTGCAACGAACGACAGAAGGTGTGGGCCGACCCACTGCCCCTGTGGAGCGACACGTTCCGCAGGAATCCGCTCTCCTTCACGGCGGCTTCCGGCCTGGCCGACGCGCTGCGGGGGGCGGGAAGGCTCGAGGAGGCGGAACGGGTGGCTCGTCAGGCGATCGAACTCTCCGGCGGACAGCGCGGCGACGCCTGGGTCGAACTGTCGCTCGTACTCGAGGCCCGGGGCAGGATCGACGAGGCATTCGCCGCCCTCGACAAGGCCGTGGCACTCGATCCCAGACTGGCGGATCCCGAGGGGCGGGTGGCCGTGCTGGCCATGGAACGGACGACGGCCGAAGCCCTCGAACGACTGCAGACGCGGCGAAATGCCGCCCGTTGAATCGGCTTATTCCGCGGCACGCACAACCCTCGTACACTCCGAAGACCATGGGAACGACCAATCGCAAGCCGCGTCAGCGGAGGGATCTCGACCTCGAGGGCGGATCCGCGTCGGATCACGCCGTCGGCCACGTCGGCGGCTCCGAGGATGTTCGGACCGCTCGTTACCGCGACTTCCTCATGCAGGTCGCGCTGCTGATCGTGGCGGGGTTGTGGATCTACTCGCCGACCTATCATGGCGACTGGCTGTGGGACGACGACCAGCTGCTCACGCAGAATCTCACCGTCCAACACCGCGTGTCGCCCGACCCGAGGGTGCCTCCGAACTCGCTTGCCACACTCGCCAAGCTCTGGCTCAGCCCCGACGGAGCGGACTACTTTCCGCTTTCCTACACGGCGTTGTGGGCCCAGTGGCCGCTCTTCAACATTCCCGTCCAGCAACCCGACGGCACCGTGGTGAAGATCGCGTGGGCGACCGGATACCACGTGGTGACGATCCTCGGTCACATCGTCGGCGCCCTGCTCTTCTGGCGGTTGCTGCACGCGATGCGACTGCCGGGCGCGTGGCTGGGCGGCATGCTGTTTCTCGTCCACCCGGTGTGCGTGGAAACGGTCGGCTGGGTCTCGGAGGTGAAAAACACGCTTTCGCAACCGCTCTTCTTTCTCGCCTGCACCGCGTTCGTGCAGTTCGACGACGACACCGATTCCGCTCAGGCGCGACGCCACTACGCCCTGGCCGTGATCTTTTTTCTGCTCGCCATGTTCGCCAAGACCTCGATCGTGACGTTTCCGCTCGTGATCCTCGCCTACGGCTGGTGGAAGCACGGATTCGCGTTCGATCGACTCGGCGTCCGGACCCTGCTCTCCGCCGGCGCGAGCCTCGCCCTGACGGTGGTCCCCCAGATGCTCTGGCTGGTGATGCTGCGGAAGGGGCAGAGCAGTTGGCCGCTCTACCTCGGCTGCACCGCGGTCTCGGTCCTCGGGCCGCTGTCGTCGCTCGCGTTGGCGACGAGTCTGCGTTCGCCCGCGTCCACCGCCGACGGGACGGCGGAACCTGGCCGTTCGAGATCGCTCGCGCAGTACGTGCTCTACGCGCTGCCGTTCTTCTGGATCTCCGCCGTCCTCGGCATCGCGACCTGCTATTTCCAGTGGACCCGGGCGATCGGACAGGAGGCGATTCCCGTGGGGGGCGTCGAGTCGCGGATCGCGACGGCCGGCATGGCGATGCTGTTTTATCTCTGGAAGACGATCTGGCCGTTCAACCTGCTCACGATCTATCCCCGCTGGGAGGTCGATCCGCCGCAGGTCTGGCAGTTCCTGCCGTGGCCGGTCATGATCGCCGCCGGCTGGTGGCTGTGGCAGCATCGCGGCACGGCCGAGCGGCCCACGTGGCAGCGTCACACGATCTTCGCGCTCGTCTTCTTCGTGCTCATGCTGCTGCCGATCATCGGGATCATCACGATCTCCTACATGCGGATCACGTGGGTGGCGGACCACTTCCTCTACGCCCCGATGGTCAGCATTCTCGGGCTCGCGGCGGCGGCGATCGCCGGCTGGTATGCGAAGGCCAAGCCGAGCGAGCAGCCGGCCGCGTTGGTGGCCGGGGCCGTCCTTCTCGCCGTGCTCGCCTTCGCGTCGTTTCGCTACGCCCACGCATGGGCCAACGAGGAATCGCTCTGGCCGCACACGATCGCCGGCCACCCGAACCCCTGCCACGTCGGCTGCGGCTGCTGGCAGGCCCACAACCGTCTCGGTGCGAAGAAGTTCGCCCGCGGCGACGTGGACGGCGCCCACTACCACTTTCAGAATTCCACACGACTGCGACCCGATCTCGGGGAGACGCACAACAACCTCGGAACGACCCTTTCCGCGCGGTCGCAGATGCTCGCCCAGCGAGGCGACCAGGCGGCGGCCAGGCGGGAGATGGACGCCGCGATCGAGCAGTTCGCGGAGGCGGCGCGGGTGACCCCGCACGTGCCCGCGATCAAGGTCAATCTGGCCAACGCCTTGGCGGCCGCGGGACGCTTCGCCGAAGCGGGAAAAACCTACGAGGAACTCCTCGCGCGTGAGCCGGGCAACCCCGCCCTGATCAACAACTACGGCGTGGCGCTCTACAAGCAGGGCCGCAAGGAAGACGCGATCGTACAGTTCCGCAGGGCGCTCGAGATCAAGCCCGACCTCAAGGATGCCCGAGAGAGCCTGGCGGTGGCCCTCGGGGAGAAGCCCGACCCGTCGGCCAACCAACCGGCACCACCGCCACCCCCGGGCGGCCAGTTGCAACTCGGCCCGCCGCCCGCGTCGCCCACGCTCGGCCCGGCCGCCCTGCCGTAGGACATCCCGCCGACCGCGTCACCTTCCCAACCAGGTGATGCGCGCGAGCCGCATCAGATCGCCGACGCCCCTGGCCATGGCTGCGGCGTCCGCCTTGCTGCGGCCGCGGGCCCGTTCCGTGAACGTGATCGGGATCTCCACGATCCGCCCTCCCGCGCGGTGCACCTCCCAGAGCAGGTGCTCGAAGAACGCGTATCCGGAGGAGAGTTCTCGGGGCACCCGATCGAGCACGGCGACGCGCACCGCACGGAAACCGCTCGACGCGTCGCGCACCGGCACGCGGAGCACCCGGCGGGTGAACTGCGACACGAGCCAGCTCGCAGCGTGCCTCCACCATGGCCACCCCTCGACCCGCCCGCCCGCAACCCGTCGCGACCCGATCACGACGGCGGCGGGCTTCCCGCCCACCGGATCGAGCGCGGCCAGGAGCCGCGGGATGTCGGCCGGATCGTGGCTGAAGTCGGCGTCCATGTTCACCCCGACGTCGAACCCCCGGCTCCGTCCCAGCCGAAATCCCTCCATGATCGCGCCGCCGAGGCCCCGGCGGCCGCGGCGCACGAGGACGTGGAGCCTCGGTTCACGGTCCGCCCGCTCGAGCGCGATCCGACCGGTGCCGTCCGGGGAGTCGTCGTCGATGATGAGCAGCTGCACGTCGGGCGACGCGGCGAGCACGACGTCGATCAGCTGCTCGACGTTCTCCCGCTCGTTGTACGTGGCGGATTGCACGAGCACGCTGCCCGACGGCCAATCGTCGCGGGAGTGGAGGTCGGCAGGCATGCCGCCAGATCGTACCTTACCGGTCGCCGCGGCGCAGACGTGCGAACAGGCTGCGGTAGTCGCCAGGACGGACCGCGAAGATCGATTTCCGGCGGGCTTCCGCCGGGTGCTCGAGAATGTCCTCCTCGATCACGACCATGTCGGTATCGTCGGCGACGTCGGAGTCCGCCGCGGTCGCCACGGCGGGCGCCGCGCCGCCGCACGGCCGCGGTACTTCCTGCTCGAAGGCATCGAGCCGCCGGGCGATCGCCGCGCCCTCGCGACTGGCGACGTGCCCGTGACCGGCGAAATCGTCCGGACCGCGCATCACGTAGCGTTCCATGACCCGCTCCTCCTGCTCGAAGTATTCGGTGAACGGATCGGCCGCGGAGTCGAACACGAGTTCCACGTCCGGGCCGCGCCACGGGTCTTGTCCCGCGTCGTGCTCGGCGTTCGCGGCCATCTCTCCCCGCGCGGCCTCTTGTGCGGAGGCGGCGGGGGAGTCGAGTTCGAGCACCGTGTCGTCTGCGAAACCGCCGAATTCCACGACGCTCGCCCCGCCGCCGAACTCCGCGACGATGTCGTCGCCGAAGCCGGCGCAGAATTCGTCGGTCATCTCGATGCCCTCGTGCGGCTCCACGCGGGGCTCGCTTCCCGGCGACGTGGGCCCGCCGGCATGCGCGAGAGCGGCCGGCGGCGGCAGCCGCTGGATCTCACCCCACGCCGAGGCGATGTCGGCGGGCGTGACCCGATTGCGGCCGGCTTCGGCCACCATCACGAGCGCGTGGTCGCAGATCTGGTTCACGAGCCGCGGCACTCCGTCGGCCGCGCCGTACACGGCGTCGTCGCAGCCGGCCTCGAACGTGGCATCCCAGTCGAGCCCCGCGACCTGCATCTGGGTCCGCACGTAGGCGACGGTCTCGGCGTGGTCGAGCGGCTCGAGGTAGTGCCGGGCGCCGATCCGCTGCGCGAAACTCTCGAGCCGCTGGCTGCCCAGAATCTCCTCGAGTTCGGCCGTGCCCGCGAGCACGATGTGGACGGCCGGCATCGGCGTGGGGATGTTCGTGAGCTGCCTCAACTCCTCGATCAGCCGCGTGGGGAGCGTATGCCCCTCGTCCACGAGGATCACGAGTCCCGAGCCGGTGGCGGCCAGTCCCCGGATCCGTTCCACGATTCCGATGCGCAGTTCGCCCTCCTCGATGCCCCGGTAGGGCTCGCCGATCTCCGCCAGGATCGACTGCCAGAGCGCCCGCCGCGTGCAGATCCTGGCGCCGGAGAGCAGTGCCACCGCGAAGTCGTCACCGACGCTCTCGGCGACCTTCGCCAGCAGCAGGGTCTTGCCCGTGCCGGGCGGACCGACCACGAGGCCGATGCCCTCCGAACGGCGCACGAGACGATCGAGACCGTGGACCGCCGCGTCGATGGCCCGCGCGGGGTGGTAGAAATCGACGCGCGGTGCGGAAAGGAAGGGACGGCTCGACGGGTGGCGGCGCGGGGCGATCATCGACGGCAGCGTCATCCTGAAGGACGTGGTTCGTCGTCACGGCGACCGCAACGACAGGATTGGTTTCGACCATCGGCGGCCGGTTCCTGCACCATCTGCCCGCCGTCTGGACTTTTCCTCGATCGGACGACAGGCTTCCGGGTGTCCGATGTTCGCGGCCGCGCCCCCTTCCGCGCTCCTGACCGACACAATGATTTTCACCGTCAAAATCTGCGGCGTCACCACTCCGGGGGACGCCGCGGTCGCCGCCGCCGCGGGCGCGGACGCGATCGGGCTCAACTTCGTGCCCGGATCGCAGCGGGCCATCGACGTCGAGCAGGCCCGCGTCGTCGCCTCGGCCATTCCCCCGGGAGTCCTCAGGGTGGGCGTGTTCGCGGGCGTCGACACCGCGGTGATCCGCCGGGTCGTCGCGGCCGCGGGCCTCGACGCCGTGCAACTCCACGGTCACCTCTCGGGAGACGGACCGGCGGTCGATCCGCCGCAACGGTGCGCCGAGCTGGCCGGAATGACGGTCATCCGCGCCGTGCGCATGGAGGACGGTGACGATCCGTTGGCGGCCGCGCGCGACTGGCTCGCTGCGGCAGCCGCACTCGGCGGCGGGCCCGCCATGGTCATCGTCGACGCCCCGGTGACACGTGGAACCGATGCCGGCCGACTCGGTGGCACCGGGGCCACCGTCAACTGGGCGGCTCTGCTGGCGGCCCGGCCGCTGGGGCTGCCTACGGCGCTCGCCGGCGGACTCACCCCGGAGAACGTCGCGGAGGCGATTGCCGCCAGCGGGGCCCTGGCGGTCGACACAGCCAGCGGCGTGGAATCGGCCCCGGGCCGGAAGGATCCCGGGAAAGTGGGGGCTTTTGTGGCGGCCGCCCGGTCCGCTCTGGCCGGACCTGCCCCGCACCATAATCCTGACTATCATGGGGCGGGCTGAGACCCGTGCTCGCCGGCCTGACCCGTCTGCTCTCGCTTCCGATCGCTCCGTTTCAAAACAACCAGTCCAAACTCACCAGTCTTTGATTACCCAGGAGGTTCCCGTGGCCCACGTCGAAACCCGTCTTCCCTACAAAGTCGCCGATCTCTCGCTGGCCGATTGGGGCCGCAAGGAGATCATGCTGGCCGAGAACGAGATGCCCGGCCTGATGGCGCTGCGGGAGAAGTACGGCCGCTCGAAGCCGCTGACCGGCGCCCGCATCGCCGGCTGCCTCCACATGACGATCCAGACGGCGGTCCTCATCGAGACGCTCAAGGAACTCGGCGCCGAAGTCACCTGGAGCAGTTGCAACATCTTCTCGACCCAGGACCACGCCGCGGCGGCGATCGCCAAGGCCGGGATTCCCGTCTACGCCTGGAAGGGGATGACGAACGAGGAGTTCGACTGGTGCATCGAGCAGACGCTGTTCTTCCCGGACGGCGAGCCGCTCAACATGATCCTCGACGACGGCGGCGACCTCACCGCCATGGTGCACCAGAAGTATCCCGAATTGCTCGGCGGCATCCGTGGCCTTTCCGAGGAGACGACCACGGGCGTGCACCGGCTCTACCAGATGCACGAGAACGGCGAGCTCAAGCTCCCGGCGATCAACGTCAACGACTCCTGCACCAAGAGCAAGTTCGACAACCTCTACGGCTGCCGCGAGAGCCTGGCTGACGGCATCAAGCGGGCCACCGACGTGATGGTGGCCGGCAAGGTCGTGGTGGTGGCCGGCTACGGCGACGTCGGCAAGGGCTCGGCCCACTCGATGAAGTCGCTCGGTGCCCGGGTGATCGTCACCGAGATCGACCCCATCAACGCCCTGCAGGCTGTGATGGAAGGCTTCGAGGTGACCACGATGGAGGAGGCCGCCAGCCGGGGCCAGATCTTCGTGACCGCCACCGGCTGCCGCGACGTGATCCTCGGCCGACACATCGAGAAGATGCCCAACGACGCCATCATCTGCAACATCGGGCACTTCGACCTCGAGATCGACGTGGCCTGGCTGAACGACACCAAGGGGATCAAGAAGGTCGAGATCAAGCCGCAGGTGGATCGCTATACGCTCGCCTCCGGCAAGAGCGTGATCGTGCTGGCCGAGGGTCGGCTCGTGAACCTCGGTTGCGCCACCGGCCACCCGTCGTTCGTGATGAGCACGAGCTTCACGAACCAGGTGCTCGCGCAACTCGCCCTCTGGACGGAGACCGACAAGTACGACGTTGGTGTGCACCTCCTGCCCAAGAAACTCGACGAGGAGGTCGCCCGGCTGCACCTCGACAAGCTCGGGGTGAAGCTGACGAAGCTCACGAAGGAGCAGGCCGAGTATCTGCACGTGCCCGTCGAGGGGCCGTTCAAGCCGGAGTATTACCGCTACTAGGTCCGCTATTGATCAGCGAGCCTTTGGCTCGCTGATCAATGCTGCATCCGCCGGGCCATCCATGGCCCCGGCGGATGCGGAGCCGGGCGAGGGAAAGCGCAAGGTTTCCACTCGCCCTCCAAACGGCCGCCTTCCGGGCGGCCGTTGCCGCTTCCGCGGCGAGGATGAACTCGGGCCGTTTCGCGTGGAACTACGCCGATCCGTTCATTTCAATCCGGGAGGCTTCGGGCCACCCGTGTCCCTCGAGCCGGCGTATGTGACCAGCGGAGCCATGGATGGCGCAGCGCAGGCACATCCGAGTGAGTGAAGCCCAGGATGGGCGCAGTGAACGCCCGGCGAGGGGGATCGGGTGGCCCGAAGCCGGGTTGGGCGCGTTGACGAAGGCGACCGAGACGGTCGCCCCACACGTGCGGGACGCTTGCCCCACGGTTTGCTACGATTCCGGCTTCGCATCGTTCCCCGTGAAACCCGAAGGACCAGCATGCCCACCGTCGCCCCGCTCCGCGGCCTCCGCTACGACCCCAAGCACGTCGGTGCCCTGTCGCAGGTGATCGCCCCTCCCTACGACGTCATCGATGCCGCCCTCCAGACGAAGCTCTACGAGCGGCACCCGGCCAACGTCATCCGGATCGAGCTCAACCGGGAGGAGCCCGGCGACGACGACCGCTCGAACAAGTACACGCGGGCCGCGAAATTCCTCCGCGACTGGCGGGAGCAGGGCGTCGTGATGCAGGAGCCGGCGGCGGCCCTCTACGTCTACCACCAGGAGTTCGACGTCGAGGGGCAGAAGCACGTCCGGCGGGGCGTGATGGCCCGCGTGCGTCTGGAGCGGTTCGGCACCGGTAACATCCACCCGCACGAAGAGACCATGAGCGGCCCGAAGCAGGACCGGCTGCTGCTCACCCGGGCGTGCCGGGCGAACCTGAGCCAGGTGTTCGGCCTCTACCCCGATCCGGCGGGCGAGGTGCAGGCCCTGCTCGACCGGGCCGTGGCCGGACAGCCGCCGCTCGAGGCGACCGATCACCTGGGCGTGAAGAGCTGGATGTGGCCGGTGACCGACGAGACGGTGGCGACGAAGGTCGCCGGGCTCATGGGGCCGAAGCCCGTGTTCATCGCGGACGGCCACCACCGCTACGAGACGGCCTGCAATTACCGCGACGAGGTGGCGGCTGCCTGGTCGGCCGAGCACGCGGGCGCCCCGCTGCCCGCGGACCATCCGGCCAACTTCGTCCTCATGATGCTCGTGGGGATGAGCGACCCCGGGCTGGTGGTGCTGCCCACCCACCGGCTGTTCGTCCAGCCGGCCGTGGCCACGGTGGAGGAACTCAAAAGCAAGCTCCTCGACTGCTTCGTGACCAAGCCGGCGGGCCACGGGCCGGCGGCAGCCGAGGCCGTGTGGTCGGAGATCGAAACGGAGCACGAGCAGGGCACGCTCGGCCTCTACACCGCTGGCGACCAGACCTGGACGCTGGCCCGGATCACCCCCGCCGGCCGGGCCCGGATGGATCAGGTGGCAGCCGAACACAGCCCCGCCTGGCGGAATCTGGGCGTTTCGATCCTGCATCGGCTCCTGGTCAACGACCTGCTTGGAGCCCGGGAGATTCCGACTCCGGGTTACGTGCATCTCGTGCGCGAGGTGGTCGAGGGGCTCGGCACGGGGAAGTATCCGTTCGCGGCGCTCGTGATGCCGGCCACGGTGGACGACATCCGCCAGGTGAGCCAGACTGGCGAACGGATGCCGGCGAAGAGCACCTACTTCTACCCCAAGCTCGCGAGCGGCCTCGTCTTCAACCCGCTCGACTGACGCAGCGTTCCACGTGCAACGGCGCAAGCCGGGGGGTCTGCGCAAACCGGGGCATTTCACGTGGAACCGGCCTCATGTCGGTCCGGTTGTTGCCGATATTCCGAAGGCACGCATCGTGCGCGAGTGATCGGCGGAAAGGATTCTGCGCGTGGGAAGGATTCTGTGCGTGGCCAACCAAAAGGGCGGCGTCGGCAAGACGACCACGGCATCCAACCTCGCCGCCGGCATGGCGAAGGCCGGACTGCACACGCTGCTGGTCGATCTCGATCCCCAGTGCAACGCCACGACCGGCTTCGGCGTCGCCCCCGCACCGCATCACCCGCTCATCTCGGAGACGCCCCTGTCCGAATCGATCGTGCCCACCGCTCTCGACAACCTGTTCGTGCTGCCCGGAAGCCGGAGCGTGCGCGACGTGGAGCGGATCGCCGCCGAAGCCCGCAGCGGTTCGACCGTGCTGGCGAGCCATCTGGCCGGCGGCCTCAACGCCTGGGACTACTGCCTCATCGACTGCCCGCCGAGCGTGGGGGAACTGACCCGCACCGCGCTCGCCGGCAGCACCGAGGTCCTGATGCCGATCCAGTGCGAATACTTCGCGCTCGAGGGCCTGACCCAGATGATCGAGGTGATCCGCGACGTGATGGCGGAGAAGCCCGGCCGGCTGTCGTTCAGCGGGATCGTGCTCACGATGCATGACGCCGCGCTCGAACTGACCGCGGAGGTCGAGGCGGAGGTCAGGGACTTCTTCGGGGAGATCGTCTTCGAGACGGTGATCCCGCGCGACGTGGCCGTCTCGGAGGCGCCCAGCCACGCGCAGAGTGTGCTCGACTACGCGCCGCGATCACGAGGATCGCGGGCTTACACGGAACTGTGCATGGAGGTACGCGACTGTGAGTAGGGAACGACGACTGGGCCGGGGACTCGAAGCACTGCTGGGCCGCGCCGGACTGGAACCTGCGGCTCCGCCGGCGACGAGCGGCAACGCGGCCCTGGCCGGCCGCCCGGCTCCCACGGCGGCGCTCGGCGCCGGCGCCGCCCGGCTCATCCTCCACGCCCCGGAGGAACTCGAGCAGGCGGCCTCCGACCTGCCCGCCAGCGAGATCCCGGCCGCGCTCATCGACGCCAATCCCTGGCAGCCGCGGAGCGTGGTCCACGACTCCGACCTTGCGGAACTCTCCGCCAGCCTCCACGAGCACGGACTCGTCCAACCGATCGTGGTGCGGGCCCGGGGCGAACGCTACCAACTGATCGCCGGTCAGCGCCGGCTCGCCGCCGCCCGTCGGCTCGGCTGGGAAAAGGTGCCCGTCCGCGTGCTCGACGTGGACGACCGGCAGATGTCGGAAATCGCGATCGTCGAGAACCTCCAGCGTCGCGACCTCGACCCGCTGGAGAAAGCGGCGAGCTTCAAGCAGTATCTCGCCACCTGGAACACCACCCAGGAGGAGCTCGCCAAACGGTTGTCGATCGATCGCTCGACCGTCGCGAACCTCATCCGGCTGCTCGATCTCCCGGCGGCCGTTCAGGAGAGGCTCCGCGCGGGGGCGATCTCGATGGGGCATGCCCGGGCCCTGCTTCCGCTCGGTGACGACGAGGAGCAGACGCGGCTCGCCGAGCGGATCGCCCGCGAGGGGATGTCGGTGCGGGCGATCGAGGCGGAGGTGCAGGAAATCCTCCGCGCCGACGAACTGGACGAGCCGGCCGCGCCCACGCCACTCGGCGAAGACGAGGGGGACGGGGCCGCCGTGGCGGCGCCGACCGCGCCGCGGCGCAAGCCCGGCCGGCCGGCCACGCGTCGATCGAGCCAGATCACCGCGGTCGAAAACCAGCTCCGTCAGGCGCTCGGTGTGAAGGTGGTCGTGCATGCCAACGGCAAGGGTGCCGGTCGGATCGTGATCCCGTTCGCGAGCCTCGACGAGTTTCAGCGGTTGCTGGACCAGATCACGGAGTAGGACCGGCTCGCACCCGTGAACGCCCGAGCCCGGCCGTCGAGGTGTGATACACTCGTCGGCGCCGGGGCGTAGCGCAGTCTGGCTAGCGCGCTTGGTTTGGGACCAAGAGGTCGAGAGTTCGAATCTCTCCGCCCCGATTTTCGGCCGGTTTCAGCCCGGAGATCAGATGAACCAGAAGACGCTCCTCGCCCTCGCCAGGCAGCACGGCACCCCGCTGTTCGTCGTGGACCACGCGGAACTGCGGAAGAACTACGCCCTGTTTCGCAAGCACTTTCCCCGGGTGCAGATCTACTACGCCGTGAAGGTCAACAGCGATCCGGCGATCGTGAAGACGTTCTACGAGCTCGGCGGCAGTTTCGACGTCGCCAGCATGCAGGAGTTTCACACGGTCCACGAGAACATCGAGGATCTGCCGGCGAAGGCGCGGCAGGACTTCATCTGGGACAAGATCATCTACGCCAACCCGATCAAGCCGATCGAGACGCTGCGCGAGCTCGACCGCTACAAGCCCCTCGTCACGTACGACAACCACGAGGAGGTCAAGAAGATCGCCAAGCACGCTCCCCACGCCGGGCTCGCACTCCGGCTGAGGGTGCCGAATACCGGCTCGATGGTCGAACTCTCGAGCAAGTTCGGTGCCCTGCCCGGGGAGGCCGTGGATCTGATCACGTTCGCCCACGACCACGGCCTCGTCGTCGAGGGGCTCTCGTTCCACGTCGGCAGCCAGTGCACCAACCCGCAGAACTTCATCCAGGCGATCCACCTCTGCGCGAACGTGTTCGCCGAGGCGAAGTCGCGCGGATTCACCCTCAAGCTGCTCGACATCGGCGGCGGGTTCCCGGCCGCCTACGATGCCACCGTGCCGAAGTTCTCGGCGCTCGCGAAGAAGATCAACCACGAACTCGACCGGCTGTTTCCCCGCGAGGTCGAAATCCTCTCCGAGCCGGGGCGGTTTCTCGTGGCCTCCGCGGGAACAGCCGTGTGCAAGATCATCGGCAAGGCGATCCGCAACGAGAAGATGTCGTACTACGTGGACGACGGCGTGTACCACACCTACTCCGGCGTGATCTTCGACCACTGCACCTACCACCTGAAGAGCTTCAAGAAGGGAGCCCCGCAGATCTGCGCCGTGTTCGGCCCGACCTGCGACGCCCTCGACACGATCAGCCTCGCCGAGCAACTGCCCGAACTCGAGATCGGCGACTACCTCTACAGCGAGAACATCGGAGCCTATTCCGCCGCGTCGAGCACCCACTTCAACGGCTTCCCGCCCGCGAAGGTGATCCACGTGAACGCGTGACCCGCTGGACGGGGGAGCCCCGCCAGACGTGCGTCACCGCGGTCGCACGGCCTCGATCAGGTGGTACGTCTTCACGAGTTCCTGTGCGACGTCCCTCCACATCTGTGGCAGATGCTCCACGTACCAGGCCGGCTGCTTGGTCACGACGAGCAGCGTCCCTCCGGGCGCGAGCGCTTTCCAGGCCGAATCGACGAACAATCGGGCGATCCGATGGTCCGAATAGTAGGGGGGGTTCGCGAGAGCGAGGTCATACGAGCCTGGATCGGGCACCAGGCCGCCGGATTCGAGCGCCACGGAGACATTTCCCAGGCCGTTGAGCGCCGCTCCGCGCTGCGTGCATTCGACGGCACGCGCGCTCGAATCGAGGGCATGAACGTGAACGCTGGGGTCGCGGGCCGCGAGGCCGATCGCGACGCACCCGGAGCCGCAGCCGATGTCGAGCACCCGCGCCTCCGGCGCGACATCCACGGCGTTCAGCAGATGGCGGGCGCCCGGATCGATCCGGCGGTGGGCGAACACACCCGGCCGGCTGACCGCTCGGATCAGCCGCTCACGGTCACGGAACACGAACTCGCAGCCGAAGTCGCGAACCTTCGCCGGCTCCCGTGTCTTCTCCACGACGTAGCAGACCGTCTGCGGCTTCCCGCCGGGCGCCGGCCGGACGCGGACGGTCTCGCCGGTGGCGGCGAGTTGACCGTGGAGCCAGGTGTCGCGCGGGTTGTCGATCGCGGCCACGAGCCGGCCGCCGATCACCAGGCTCACCAGCGCCGCCTGGAGGATGTCGCGTGACAACTCCGCCTCGCCATCCTTCGCGAGCGGCACGACGGCCAGGTCGTGGGGCCCCGCCGGCATGTCCGCGGCGCAGGCCGCTTCGAGCCTCGCCGGCCGATCGGCCCAGGACGCGACGGCCAGATCGTGCTGGTACAGGTCGTGAAACCAGGCCACGACCTGTGCGTCGGGCCGCTCCCGGGCCAGAGCGATCGCCGCCTGGGCCCGCCCCGCCGTCGTGCACACGACGCGTGCGCCGGGCAACGACCGTGCGACCTCGAGAGCATGCGCCTCTGCCGGGCGCGCCGGAAGCGGATCGACCGTCGGGTGTGACATGGACACCCCGGGGAGGATACACCGACGCCGGGATGTCGCAATCGTCACTCCGGACGACGCGGCCGCTCAGGACGCTCGCCGTCGCCGCCGGGCGGCGGACCCCGCCGGTCGTCACCGGGTCCGCCGGGTCCGCGGCCCTCGCCGGTCCCGCGTCCGCCACTTTGTCCACGTCCGCCCGCCCGCGGTCCATCGGCGCCGCCCTGGGAGCCCCCCGGACCACCGCGCATCCGCATCTCGTGGAACGCCTGGGCGAACTTCGTCATTTCCGCCCGATCGAGTTTGCCGTCGCCGTCGGCGTCGTACTCGAACGCATGCTCGACCAGCCTTTCCGGTGATGGCGGCCCGCGCCGGCCGCCGCCGGGGCCACCACTCCCGGGCCCGCCCGGGGGCCCGCCCTCGGGCGGCTGGGCCAGGACGACCATCCCGCACACCGCCACCGCCACCGCCACGACCTTTGCCAAGTGCCTGCCCATGAATCGTCCTCCGAGGAAAGGAATGTCGTCCGCAGGTTGAACGGTGGCGCCCGGCGAAGGTTGCGGGCCACCTCGCCGCTCACGGCCCCACACAGTACAGGAATTTTCCCGACCTCAAAAACAGGCAGCCGCCGGATATCGCCGGCGTGCCGCTGAAGTCGCTGTCGTCATCGGTGAACCGGTTCACCGCCAGAACGTCGAATCGGGGTTCGGCGGCCAACACGAACGTGCCGCTCCAACGACTGCACACGAACAGCCTCTCTCCCGCGAGCACTGGCGACGCGTAGACGGGCCGGCCACCCGCGGCGATGCCCTCGACCCGCTGCCGATACACCTGGGAGCCGTCGCGAGCCGACGCGCAGAACGCCTGCCCGCGGTCGTCGATCCAATACAGATGCCCGCCGTGCAACAGGGGCGTGGCCACGTAGGAACTCACCCGACTCGTCCAGACCATGTGAGACTTCGTGACGTCACCGCGGCCCCCGGCCCGGATGGCGAACGACCCCGCCGAGCGGAAACCCCCGAACACGTACACCACGTCACGATCGACCACGACGCTCGGCGATACGTTGCCTGTGAGGGGGTGGGTGGCGTGCCAGCGGAGCTTTCCGGTCTGCGGGTCGAGCCCCCAGATCTCTTCCGGCATGGCGACCACCACTTCCATCGCGCCGTCGGCGAGGGTGACCACTCCGGGCGTGCCGTAGGCGAGTTCGAGGGCGGCTCCCTCCGCTTTCCACGATTCCTTCCCGGTCCGCCTGTCCAGCGCCCGGATCGACTGGCTCTCCTCCGAAGCGTTGACGATCACGTTGTCGCCGCAGAGTATCGGGCTGGCAGCGGAGCCCCAGTGGCGGCTGCTCGACTCCCTGCCGACGTCCGCCCGCCAGCGCTCGGCTCCGGCGACGTCGAAGGCGACGACGCCGCTCTTGCCGAAGAACGCGACCACCGTCTCACCATCGGTGACCGGGGTGCTGCTCGCATAGCCATGCTCCGTGAGGAATCCCTCGTAGCGGTCCTCCGGCGATGCGGCCGCGATCGAACGCTGCCAGCGGATCGCGCCGTCCGTGCGGTTCACGCACAGCAGGTGCCGCACCAGCCCCGAGGCATCACTGCCGGACGCCGCGCCGGCCCCGGAGCCCGTGTAGCAGGTGACGAACACGTGATCTCCACTCACGACGGGACTGGAGGATCCGGGCCCCGGAAGCGGTGTCTTCCACCGCAGGTTGACCGATTCGCTCCATGTGGACGGCACCGCGGAAGCCCCGATGCCGCCACCGCCGGCCCCCCTGAACTGCGGCCAGTCGTCGGCCGCCGATGCTCCGGCCGGCAGGACACACAGGCAGGCGACGGTGCAGCAGCGGCTGAAGCCCGCCAGCCGCGCGAGCCGACGGCTCCATTTCCCGGCGCTCATTCAACGACCCTCACCACGGCATTGGCCTTCAGGGCGCGCCGACGGCCGCCCGTCTCGAACTCGATGTGGCAGTCGAGCAGGACTCCGACCGCTGCGTCCATGGGGATTTCGAAGTCGCCCGACACGGTGTTGCCCGTTCGCTCCACCGACACCGCCTCGTACGGCCCGATCTGCACCCATGACGGCCGGCCTTCCGGCACGGGGCCCCGCGTGGCCCGCCGCGGGTCGAGCACGATCGCGATCCGGCGGCGGCCACCCCGAGGCACGGTCCCTGGCAGGACCTCGCTCACGACCCGCTCGAGGCCGCTTTCTCCACGGGCGTTGTCCTCGATCGGCCCCGTGCCCGCCCGGGCGATGCCCCGGTTGTTGGTGGGCTCGGGCACGCCCCGGTAGCCGCCGATCACGTAGGGAAACCGCTCGGGCGTGACGTGGTAGTGGTAGCCACGATCCGGATCGGCGTGACCGTTGCAGACGTCGAGGGCCCTCGCGCCGTCGAGGTCGCGAGCCATCACGCCCTCCGTCTCGTACGGACCATGGATCGGGTACCCGTCGAATGCGAATCCGATGACGGGGGAATGCTGCCGCCCGTCGTCGGGAAAGGGGCTTTTCACGCAGGTCGGATACTTGTGGTAGTGATAGACTCCCGTCTGCTGAGGATGGCCGCAGCAGCTGTCGAGCCAGACCTCCGAGTAGCCCGCGACGGCGTTCATGCCCCCCTGCTCGAACGGATTGAAGAACACGACCCCGTTCAGGGCGACGCCGATCGGCCCCATCGGCAGTGTCGTGATGTGGGCGGACCGGCGCGGCTCGAGTGGCAGCCGAAAGGTGAATTCCTGGACCCGGATCGTGTTCGGGTTGCCGCTGTTGGGGAACAGCGCCGTGGGATGATTGGGGTAGCCCTGACTCTCGATGACGAGATGCCCGGGCTCGTGTCGCAGGGTCACTTCGTCGATCCCGTCCTGGTTGGAATCGCGCTGGTGGTAGCTGAACAGGTCGATGAACCGGTCGCCGTCACGGAACAGGTAGGTGGGCTTGGCGGACGCCTGCCGCACGAACCAGCGACCCCCGACCGCGATCGCATCCGCCGGAGGCTCCTCGGCGATCGATCGCGGGGCGATGCCGGCGAAGAGGGCCAGGAGGGCGAGGAGGTGCGGGAACGGGCGCATGGGGCTTGAACGGCGCCGCGCGGGAAAAGTTGCCCGCGCCGACGCGTTTCAGATGCAGGTCACTTCAGATACTCGTTCGACCACGTGCTGAACAGGTCGCCCCGCTTCACCCGGGCGGCATCCTCCCGCATCACGGCCGGCGTGCGGCGGATCACGCGGGTCGTGTGGCGGCGGTGCTGGTGGACCCGCGAATGGGCCCGGGCCTGGGGCCCGCTGTTGCGGGGCGGGACCGGCTGCTGGTCGGCTGCCGCGGCCACGAAGCACGACAGCACTCCGAGCAGGGCACACGCCGCCGGAATCATCCGCGGGCTCATGGCAGAGGCTCGAGCGTCAGCGGGTCGCGAAGCGGCAGGTGCTTCACGGAGCCGCCGAAGAAGTCCTTCATCGTGGCGCGGCCCTGCAGGTCTCCCTTCGCGATCTCCTCCCAGTCTCCGACGACGAGGATCGCGATCTTCTCCGGATCGAGGTGCTTCCGCGCCACACGCTGGAGATCCTCGCGGGTCACGGCCTTCACCTTCTCGCGGAACGTCTTCCAGAAGCCCTCCGGCCGCTTCGTCCACTCGTCGTTCACGAACACGCGGAGCATCGCCGGCTTGCTCTCGAACTGCCGTGGAAAGGTCTCGATCGCGCTCGCCTTCGCCGTCTCGAGTTCCTGCTCCGTGACGAGGTCGTCGCGCACGCCCCGGATCTGGTCGAGCACGATCTTCGTGGCCAGCGCCACCGTGGGATTCTTGCTCTCGAAGCCCGCCCGGAAATCGCCGGGGTAGTACACCTTCGGCGCGAGCGTCGAGCGGGCCGAGTAGGCGAGCCCCTCGTTGCTGCGCACCTGCTGCATGATCCGGCTGGTGAAGCCGCCGGCCCCGAGGATGTCGTTCAAGAGCACGAGCGGGATCGCGTCGGGGTCGTCGCGGGCGATCGATCGCATGCCGAGCACGACCTTCCCCTGCGGAATCTCCTTCGGCACGTGGTACAGCCCCGGCTCGAGCGTGGCGGTGGGCGAGGCCGGATCGGGGGCTGGCGAGCCACGCTCCCAACCGGCGAACGCCTTCTCGAGCTTCGCGAGCATCTCCTGCTCGTCGAAGTCGCCGGACACCGCCACGATCATGTTGCCGGGATGGTAGACGCGCCGGTGCAGCTCCGCGAGCTTCTCGCGCGAAATGGAGGCCACGGTCGCGCCGGTCGGCTCGGCCGACTCGAAGTGCCCCTTGCCGTAGACGAGCCGCTTCCATTCCCGGGACAGGATCGACGACGCGTCGTCGTTGCGCTGTTTGAGCCCCTCGATGACCCTGGCCTTCGCCGTGTCGAGCCGGGACGCGTCGAACCCGGGCGAGCGGAGCATCTCCACGAACAGTGCGAGGCTCTCGTCGAGATTGCTCGCGAGGCAGTTCATCGTCGCCGTCGTGAACGTCTCGTTCGCCGCCACGCCCACCTCGGTCGCGAGGAAGTCGAGCGTCTCGTCGAACTCCGCCGGGGGCCGCTTCTGCGTCCCGCCCTCGCGCACCATCCGCGCGGTCATCGAGGCGAGCCCGGGCACGTCGGCCGGGTCGAGCGAAGCCCCACCCTTGAACGTGAGCGACACGTTCACGAGCGGAAACTCGTGCGACGGGGCGAGATAGACCGCCGTGCCGTCGGGCATCAGCCGGCGAAAGGAGGCCGCGTCCGGCGGCGCGAACTCCAGCGGCTTGAACGCGATCTCCTCGGGCCGGGCGGGGATGCCGGCCGACCGGGGCGGCGCGGCGACTCCGGCGCCGGCTGCGGCCGGTCCGGCACCGCCCTTCGGCGGCGAGAACGAGAGCGCCAGGACGACGCCGAGGGCGAGCACGATGGCGACCACACGCATGTTCATGGACGGGATTCCGGAGGAATGGGCCGGGGGTCAGGGCCCGGGGGTGCGGCGGTACGTGGCGACGCTGCGGTTGGCCGGCTTGAAGTAGCGGTTCGCCACGCGCCGGATGTCGGCCGCCGACACCGCCTCGTACTTCTTCGGGCCGTCGTTGATCTCCCGCCAGTCGAGCAGGGCTTCCGCGAATGCCAGCTGGATGAGGAGCGACATGTTGTTCTCGAGCCGACGGTAGTTTCCGGCCGCCACCCGGTTCTTCACCTTTCGCAGCTCGCGATCCTCGAGGTCGGCCGCCTGGAGTTTTCCGAGCTCCTCGTACCAGGCCTGCTCGAGTTGCTCGGGCGTCGCCGCGCCCCGCGTCTCCGCCTCGAACGCGAACAGCCCGGCGTGCTTCCGCGTGTCGCTGGTGGCGCGGGCGCTCGACGCGATGCCGCGGCCCTCGACGAGCCCGGCGTAGAGCCGTCCGGTGCGCTCGTTGAGCACCTCCGCCAGCATGTCGAGCGGATAGCTGTCGGCATGACCGGCGGGCACGGTGTGGTAGCGGATCTCGATCGCCGGCGGAAAATCCCCCTCGGCGTTCATGCGCTGCTCGGCCAGCTGCTCCACCTCGAGCGTCACCACCGGCGGCGGCTTCCGCACGCCCGGATCGAGCCGCGAGAAATAGTTCGTGATGAACGCCTTCGCCGCCGCCGGATCGAAGTCGCCCACCACGATCCCCACGAGGTTTCCGGGGCGGTAGTAGGTGTTCCAGTAGTCCTGCGCCTGCTCGAACGTGTAGCTGTTCAGATCGCTCGGCCAGCCGATCACGGGCCACGAGTAGCCGCTGGACGCCCAGAACATCGCGTCGAACTGTTCCTGGAACCGGCCGGTCGGCGTCGAGTCGGTGCGGAGCCGGCGCTCCTCGTGGACGACGTCGCGCTCCGAGTAGAACTCGCGAAACACGCTGTCGTGGAGCCGGTCGCTCTCCATCCACGCCCAGAGCTCGAGCTTGTTGGAGGGGATCGTGATGAAGTAGCAGGTGAGGTCGTGGCTCGTGAAGGCGTTCATGCCGCTTCCACCCGCCTTCGTGTAGACCTGGTCGAACTCGTCCTTCACGATGGTGCCGGCGTCGGGGCCGCCCGCACCGCGGCCCTGCTGCTCCTTGATGAGGGCGTCGAGCCTGCCGCGGAGCACGCGGAGTTCCTGCGTGTCGTTGGCCGGGTTCCACGGGTCGTCGATCTCGCCCCGGTTGAACCGCTCGTACTGCTTCGTCCACACGAGCCGGTTGATCTCGTCGCGGATCGCCTTCTGCTCGGCCCGGTACTTCGCGTCCTTCGCCGGGTCGCGGGTGCCGATCGTGCCGGTCCCCTTGAACATCATGTGCTCGAAGAAGTGGCTGATGCCCGTGATGCCGGGCCGCTCGTCCACGCTCCCCACCTTCGCCACCCACCCGGCGCTCACGACGTTGGGCTGGTCCGTCCGCGGCACGAGGAGGAACTGCATCCCGTTGGGAAGCGAGAATTCCTCCACGGCGACCTGCTGGGCGGGGGATCCCCGGCCCACGAGAGCGATCGCGGCGGCGAGGGCCGCGCACAGGGCTGGACGACGGAGCATGGGGGCGGTTCCTCGCGCGGACGGTGCCTGACGGAGCCGACGTTATACCGCTAACGGACGCCGAGCGCCCATTGCACGAGCGTGAGGGCGATCTCGAAGACGATCAGCCCCACGATCGCCCACTCCACCCGCAGGGCCCGCCGGTGCTGCATGAGCTCGAGCGCCGTCTCGGCCGTGCGCGAGATGAGCGCCAGTTTCCCATGGAGCGCCGCGAACCGCTCGCGGATCTCGAACTCGTCGCGGAGGCGGGCCCAGAGCCGCTCGAGCTCGGGGTGGTCCCAGAGCAGTTCGGGCGAGTCGTCCACCCGCGCGCCGGCCACGACGCGGTGCTCGGCGAGCAGGGCGCCGCCCAGGTGCTGGAGCAGCTCCCGGCCGGCCCGGCTGCCCCGGCCCCAGTGATCGAGGTTCACGGCGAATGGCTCGATCCGCTCGAACTGCCGCTCGATGTTCTTCTCGTGATGCGCCAGCGACACGCTCTTGGCCATGATGTCGGCCACGAGCTGGAGCTTCTCGAGCGTGACGTCGGCGAGCACGAGCGTGTTGCCCTCGATCGTCTCGCGCCCCGCCTCCTTCGGGGCCTCCACCCGGATGTCGAGCAGTTCCGTCTCGCGGTCGGCCGGCGCGAACGGCTGCCGGATGTGGCCGCCGATCTGCCGCAGGTAGTCGGAGATTCCCGCCGGGGAGGCGTCGAAGAACACCACCGCCCCGTAGCGAAACAGCACCGCCACGCCCCCGCCGCTGCCTGGCAGGCTCGCGCCGGTGAGTGTGCCGATCAGCTCCACCACGAGCGGCGCACCTCCGGTGCGTTCCGTCGCCCCGAGGGCGGCGAGGTCGATCCCCATGCCGACGAGAATCGCCTGGGCGCGAAACTCGCGCGGCGTGCGCACCGGTATCGAGTCGGCGACGGGCATGATCGGCTCCGGTCTGGTCTCCCGCTTCCAAGTGTCCGACGCGGCCTCGGCGGGAGGGACGGCCGAACGAGCGGCCCGCGGACCGCGACCATGCGACGAGTCTACCGTTCCCTTGGATCACGTGCAGGAGCCGAGCACCCGGGAGATTTCGTCGCCATGGCATCCATCGATCGCTCCGACCCCGTCATCCTCGGCCACGTGCTCGCGGAGCACCGCGACCTCTTCAACCGCATGCAGTCGCTCAAGACGGCGTTCGCCGACCGCCGACGGATCAACGACCGCCGCGCCACGATCCTCGAGGCGCTCGGCGACCTGCGCGAGCACCTCCGGACCCACTTCGAACTGGAGGAGCATGGCGGCTTCATGGAAGAGTCGATCGCCCGCATGCCCCGGCTCGCGCCGGCCGTCGCCGCGGTCATGCGAGAGCACCCCGCCCTGCTCGCGGAACTCGACGCCCTCGTCGCGCGGCTCTCGGCGGGCGACGTGTCGGCCGAGGCGTGGGTCCGGGCGGGCCGCGAATTCGAGCGGTTTTCCGCGACGATGCGGGAGCACGAGCGGAGCGAGAACGCGGTCGTGCAGCAGGGCTACAACGAGGATCTGGGACTCGATTAGGGCCGCGGCCCTTCCGCGCCGCCGTCGAGCAGCGTCTCGGGGCTGATGGAGCGGGGGGTGAACGTCGCATCGAGCGGCGTCACCTTGCGGATCCGCTCGATGTCGAGGATCACGGGCTCGGCGTCGGCTGCTCCGTGGGCCGGGAAGGCGAGCAGGCTCACCGTCGGCGGCGCGATCACGAGGCGATACGGATGCAGCCGGCGCGACTTCGCGGGCGGGCCGTCCTCCTCGATCTCGATCTCGTGGCCGTCGGTGATCGCTCCGCTGAGCGTGGAGATCAGGCGGGGGCGGGCGGTGTACCGGGCATCGAAACGGCGCACGTGGAACACGCTCCTGGCAGCCTCCAGCCGTTCGAGCAGGGCCGCCGGGACGTCACGCTCGAATTTGTGCCGGAGCGACTCGATGCCGGTCCAGAGGATCGTGCCCTCGAAGGGCCGGAGCAGGTCGCGACCCACGGTGAAGGCCACCAGTTCGAGCAGCGTGAGCGGCTCGGACGGGATCCGGCGGCCGTTGAGCGAGTCCTTGGCGAGCGTCCAGCCGTACTTGCGTCCGTCCGGCAGCGGCATGTGATCCACCGGATATCCGCAGGACCGGAGAAAGTCGCAGTCACGCCGCAGCGTCCGCGGCGAGAGCCTGGCGAGACCGAGACGCTCCTTGATGGCGGAAATCACTGCCTGATCGTCGAGCGGTTGATGGGCGGCGGTCAGGAGTTCGAGGAGGGCGAAGATCCGCAAAAACTGCTCGTGGCGGGCGAAGTTGCGCGGCATGCTGGCGGGATTTTCTTCTGGCGAAAACGCTCTGGCGATCGGCGGTGGGCCCGAAAAACCACGCCCGTGCCGTCCGAACCGCCAGTCCTATTTCGGCAGCGGCGAACCGAGTCGAGGCTGCACGCCGCTGCGATTGCCAGTTTTTCCACCACGTCTCGGCACCCTTGGTCAACACGTCCGTACAACTTACCCCGCTTCATGCCGCGCCCCTCCCCCGTTGTGCGGGGCGCGCCATCTCCGGCACGCCCGACCAGACTTCGGCCGCGTC